>JAABUS010005381.1_pt1 | contig 16914 bp, 13 predicted proteins | sample 5560161 | NCBI WGS metagenome assembly JAABUS01 (sample SAMN10711885, study PRJNA513376) | rock metagenome | isolation source: Antarctica rocks | place: Antarctica: Victoria Land, Trio Nunatak nord | collected 2016-01-04
ACGGCCTCAGATGCTGAGGGTTCAGCAACTCCGAGAGCCGGCGCTGCCGCCATCTCGGCAGCGGCAATGCCGGTATCGGGCACGGTTTCCGGAGCGTGTGTCGCGAACCGTTCGGCCGGAAAATCGCCTGTGGCATCAGGCGCGGTGCTCCCGTTCGGCTCGCCCTGAGTCTCGGTCATGGCGCCCTGAGTCTCGGTCACGGCGCCCGCGCTGACGGCGGCTGCGTCGTCCGCCCCGTCCTCCCGACGTCCGCCGCGGCGGCGCCGGCGGCGGCGCCTGCTGCGCTGCTCGCCCTCCTCGGCCGTTTCGCCGGGTCGGGGCGCGTCGTCGTCGTCCCCGTCGTCGCCGGCAGCCGCTTCGGCGCCGCGCTCCGCCACCTCCTCGTCGGGATCCTCGAACGGCTCAGGCGGGGCGAGCTGCGAGATCGGCGCGGGCAGTTCCGACGCGGTCTGCGCCCGCAGGCGCTCGATCCGCATCGTCGGCGGCAGCAGCGTGTCGTCCGCCGCGAAGGCGACATGCATGCCGTAGCGGGCCTCGATCTCCGCGAGCCGCACCCGCTTGTGGTTCAGCACGTACAGCGCAATCGGCCCGGCCACATGCACCGTCACCTCGGCCGCGCGCCGCTTCGCGCCCTCCTCCTCGATGCCGCGCAGCACGTGCAGCGCGGCGCTTTCCGTACTGCGCACCTGGCCAGTCCCGGCGCAATGCGGGCACATCACCAGGCTGGTCTCGGCGAGCGATGGGCGCAGGCGCTGACGGCTCATCTCCATCAGGCCGAAATGGCTGATGGAGCCGACCTGGATGCGCGCGCGGTCGTTCTTCAGCGCATCCTTTAGCCTTTTTTCGACCGAGGAGATGTTGCGCCGGCTTTCCATGTCGATGAAGTCGATCACGATCAGCCCGGCCAGGTCGCGCAGCCGAAGCTGGCGCGCCGCTTCCTCCGCCGCCTCCATGTTGGTCTTGAGCGCCGTTTCCTCGATGCCCCGCTCCCGCGTGCTGCGGCCGGAGTTCACGTCGATGGCGACCAGGGCCTCGGTCTGGTTGATCACCAGGTAGCCGCCGGAGCGGAGCTGCACGGTGGGCGACAGCATGGCGTCGAGCTGCGCCTCGACCTGCGCCTTGACGAACAGCGGCTGCGGGTCACGCCACAGCTGCACCTTGCGGGCGTGGGTCGGCATCAGCATGCGCATGAAGTCGCGCGCCGCCCGCCAGCCCTGCTCGCCATCCACCAGGATGTCATCGACGTCGCGGGAATACACATCGCGGATGGCGCGCTTGATAAGATTCGCTTCCTCGTAGATCAGCGCGGGCGCGACCGACTTCATCGTGAGGTCGCGGATCTGGTCCCATTGGTTGAGCAGGTACTCGCAATCCCGGGTGATCTCGGGCTTTGGCCGGTTGGCGCCGGCGGTGCGGACAATCAGGCCCATGCCGCGCGGCAGGTCCAGCTCGGCCGTGACCTCCTTCAAGCGGCGGCGGTCGGCGGCGGAGGTGATCTTGCGGGAGATGCCGCCGCCCCGGGGCGAGTTCGGCATCAGCACGGAGAACCGTCCGGCGAGCGAGATGTAGGTAGTCAGCGCCGCACCCTTGGTGCCGCGCTCCTCCTTCACGACCTGGACCAGCAGGATCTGCCGGCGGCGGACCACCTCCTGGATCTTGTAGTTGCGTAGGAATCGCGGGGGCGCCCGCTGCTCGCGCGATTCCTCGGTTTCGCCGCCGACCGACTCCGGCGGCGGCTCGGCCGCATCGAAGGGCTGATCGGATGCGGCGCCGTTGGAATGGCTGGCGGCAGGCTCGGCAGCGTCGGACGCGGCTTCGCCATTTGCCAGCGGTTCCAACACGGGCGCCGGGTCGGCGTCGGCCTCCACCGAAGCGGTTTCTGGCGCCATATCGGCGCCGATCTCCTCCGGCAGTTCCGGGAGGATGATCTCGGGCAGGGGCGCATCGTCGGGAAACAGCGTCTCCGCCTCATGCGGGGCGACCAGGATATCCTGGCTGACTGCTGCAGCCTGGGTGACCTGGTCCCCGCGCGGCAGCGCGTCTTCGGCCGCCTCTGGGTCGGCCTGGGCGGCGTAGGACGCTTGCACGGCTGCGTCTCTCGCGTTCGCCGGCGCGACCATGTCGGGGATGTCGATCACGCCGGACACCTGGATCACATCGGGGGCGGTTGGCCGGGCTGCCAAGTCGGCGTCGCGGGCCGCGGCGCGCTCCTCGGCGTCCTCGTCCTCGCGCGCTTCCGCTTCCTGCATCTCCAGCAGGCGCTGCCGGTCGGCGACGGGGATCTGGTAATAATCCGGGTGGATCTCGCCAAAGGCCAGGAAGCCGTGCCGGCCGCCGCCATACTCGACGAAGGCCGCCTGCAGGCTCGGCTCGACGCGGACGACCTTGGCGAGGTAGATGTTGCCTTTGAGCTGCTGCTTGGTGGATGTCTCGACATCGAAGTCTTCGAGGCGGTTACCTTCCAGCACCACCACGCGGGTTTCTTCGGCGTGGGTGCTGTCGATCAGCATGCGTTTCGTCATCGTGTGTTGAACTCCGGTGCGCCGAGGGCACGCGCGTGCAGGGCACGGCGCGGCGGCGGCAGAAGGGGGGAGACGGCGGGGTCCCGCTGCGGCCGAGGGCAGGCTGCGACGTGTTCAGTCCGGATGTTGGGTGGACGGGCACGGCGATCAGCATCGGCTTCCTGGCAAGCGGGCCAGCGCTGCCAGCAGGCGGCGCTGCCCTGGTGAGGCATCAGCCCTCCTCCAAGTACCCGGTGCCTCGTGGCGAAGGGCCTGCTGGACGGACCCGGCGCGCGAAATCGCGCGGCGCGGGCAGCGATGCGATGGGGCGAAGTCGCCACGGGGATTGCAATCGGGTCCTTTCGGACCGGGCGCAAGCAGGCTGTCTCGCCGGTTTCACATCGCCGGAGCGTTACGAACATGGCGCAATCCGGCGCCATCTGCAAGGCTGCTCAGCCAGATGGGCATAAGAAGCGCGTGCGGGCTGTCAACCTCATGTGATACGTGGTTCCATGGCTCAAGCCTGCATCCTGCCCCGCCGCGCCTTGCTCGCCGCCATGGCAGCCATGTCGGGCACCGCCGCCCACGCCGCCCCGCGTCCCACGCCGAAGCACCCTACGCGCGCCCCGCCGCCTCTGCCGCTCGTGGTCCTGGACCCTGGCCATGGCGGCAAGGACCCCGGCGCAATCGGCGTGTCCGGCACCTACGAGAAGCACGTGGCGTTCGCCGCCGCGCTGGAGCTGAAACGGCAGCTTGAGCAGTCCGGACGGTGCCGGGTGGCGTTGACGCGCAGCCGCGACGCGTTCATTCCGCTGCGCGACCGCGTTGGCTTCGCGCAGGGCCGGGGCGCCGCGCTGTTCATGTCGCTGCATGCGGACGCGCTGACCGACTCTCGGGTGCGCGGCGCCAGCGTTTACACCCTGTCCGACACCGCGTCCGACGCGCAGACCGCGGCGCTGGCCCGGCGCGAGAACAGCGCCGACCGTTTCGGCGGCCCGAACTACCGGGACGTGCCGCCCGCCATCGCCAACATCCTGGGCAGCCTGGTCCGGCAGGAGACGCGGGCCGGCTCGGCGCGTATGGCCCGCCGCCTCATCGGCGCGCTGCAGCCCGAGGTCGGCATGCTGCCGCATCCGGCGCGTCAGGCCGGGTTCATGGTGCTGCGCGCGGCGGACATTCCGAGCGTGCTGGTCGAGATGGGGTTCATGTCGAATCCACAGGACGAGGCCGCATTGCGCCGTTCGGACCATCGCGTGCGCGTGGCGGCGGCGCTACAATGCGCCGTGGACGCTTTTTTTGCGGCAGCGCGCGGGTCAGCGGCTAAATTGGCTGGAGCAGAGGTGCTTTAATGGACGGTCAGAACGAGGATCGCGGCCGGGCGCCGATGTCGGGTGGTGCGGGAGCCAAGCCAAGGCGCCCGCGGTTCCGCTGGCTGCGCCGGATCGTCGGCGGGCTTTTCGCGGTGGGCGCCTTGACGGCGGTCGCCGGCGGCCTGTTCGCCTGGACAACCTATGAACGTTATGCCGCCGACCTGCCGACGCTCGACGGGCTGCGCCATTACCAGCCGCGGGTGATGAGCCGGGTCTATGCCGGGGACAGCCGCCTCATCGCCGAACTCGCGACTGAGCGCCGTATCTTCGTGCCGATCAGCGCCATCCCCGACGTGGTGAAGCAGGCCTTCATCTCGGCGGAGGACCAGAAGTTCTGGACCCACCGCGGCGTCGATCCCTTGGCGATTGCCCGCGCCGGCTGGATGGACCTGATGCAGTACGGGCAGGGCAGGAGGCCCATCGGGGCGTCCACCATCACGCAGCAGGTCGCCAAGAACATGCTGCTGGGCAACGAGGTCTCGGTCGCCCGCAAGGTCAAGGAGCTGATCCTCGCGGTCCGCATCGACCAGTCGGTGAGCAAGGAGCACGTGCTCGAACTCTACCTGAACGAGATTTACCTCGGCCTGCAATCCTACGGCGTTGCCGCCGCCGCGCAAGCCTACTTCAACAAAGGCCTGGACGAGCTGACCTTGCCGGAGGCCGCGTTCCTCGCGGTGCTGCCCAAGGCGCCCAACAACTACAACCCGTTCCGCTTTCCAGACGCCGCCAAGGCCCGGCGCGACTGGGTCATCGACCGCATGGCGGAGGACCGCGCCATCACGCCCGTCCAGGCCAGCGACGCCAAGGCGACGCCGATCCGCCCCGCCGCGTTCCGCCGTCCGGAAACCGTCGCTGGCGCCGACTGGTTCGGGGAGGAAGTACGCCGGCAACTGGTTGACCGCTTCGGCGCCGACGCGACGACGCAGGGCGGCTACGTGGTCCGCACCAGCCTCGATCCCGCCCTGCAAGCCGCCGCGGACCGGGCGTTGCGCCGAGGCCTGCTGGCCTATGACCGTGCCCGCGGCGGCTGGCGCGGCGCCGTCACGCACCTGGAGGGCGGGCCTGGCATGAGGCCCGCCTGGAACTATCGTCTCGCGGCACTGCCGCATCCGCCGGGCATGCTGCCGGAATGGACGCTGGCGGTGGTGCTTGAGGCCACGGGCGACGAGGCCAAGCTTGGCTGGCTCGACCACGGCCCGGGCAGCGCGATGCTCGTTTCCCCCATGCTGCTGTCCGACCTCGCCTGGGCACGGCCGGTGCAGGCCCAAGGGTTGGGGCCGGCGCCCCGGCGCATGGGCGACGTGCTGCAGCCCGGCGATGTCGTCATGGCGGAGCTGACGCCGGCCAGCGCCGGGCAGGGCCGCACCCCGGCGCGGCCAGAGCGTTTGCAGTTGCGCCAGGTTCCGGCCGTGCAAGGCGCTCTCGTGTCCCTCGATCCCACAACCGGCCGCGTTTTGGCGATGTCCGGCGGCTGGAGCTTCGAGGCCAGCCAGTTCAACCGCGCGACCCAGGCGCAACGGCAGCCCGGCAGCTCGTTCAAGCCGTTCGTCTACCTGACGGCGTTGGAGAGCGGCTTGTCGCCGAGCCAACGGGTGCTGGACGCGCCCTATGTGCAGAACCTTGGGGCGCAAGGGCAGTGGAAGCCCAACAACTACGGCCTGACCTTCAACGGGCCGACGCCGATGCGGGTTGCGTTGGAGCGGTCGCTGAACCTCGTGACCGTCCGCCTGGCGGAGAAGGTGGGCATGGAAGCCGTGGCGCAGACGGCGGTCGCCTTTCACGTCGTGGACGGAATGCCGCGCGTGCTGCCTGCATCGCTCGGCGCGGTCGAGACGACGGTACTGCGCCAGACAGCCGCCTACGCCGGACTGGCGATGGGCGGCCGGGAGGTCTTCCCGTCGATGGTGGACTCCGTGCAGGACCGGGACGGCCGCGTGATCTGGCGGGCTGGCGGGCTGGACTGCCGCGGCTGCGGCGACGCCGGCAAGCCCCCGGCCATCGCCGACTTGCGCAAGCAGGTGGCCGACCCGGCAAGCACGTTCCAGTTGATCACGATGATGCAGGGCGTGGTTTCGCGCGGGAGCGGGGTCGCGGCGGGCGCCGGGCTGAACCGCGCGATTGCCGGCAAGACCGGGACCAGTCAGGACTTCAACGACGCCTGGTTCGTGGGCTTCACGCCCGACCTGGTCACGGCCGTCTGGGTGGGGTTCGACGACAACACAAGCCTCGGCGACAAGGAAACCGGCGGCTCCATCTCCGCCCCGATCTGGCATGACTACATGGCGTCAGCGCTCAAGAACCGGCCTTCCCTCGCGTTCCGGATGCCGGACGGGGTGAGGATGGCGGCATGGGACAGCGGCAGCGGCCGGATCACCGATGCGTGGAAGCCCGGCCAGGAACCCGGCGGGTCGCAGGGCACCATCGGCGGCGGCGACGCCAGCGGCGTCACGGTCAGCGAAAACCCGGGCCTTGGCATCGACAGCGGCATGGGCGGGCTGTATTAACGGCGGTCCCGAAGGCGACAGGCAATGACGACCGAATCCGACTCCTTGAACCAGCAGCTCAAGCAGACCTTCGCGCTGCTGAGGAGGCATCTTTGACTGGGATGCCTCCATCGCGCGCCTAGACGAACTCACCTCGCTGTCCGAAGACCCGGCGCTGTGGAACGACGCCACGGCGGCGCAGGCCTTGATGCGGGAGCGCAACCGCCTGGCAGGCGCCATCGAGGGCCTGCGGAAGCTCGAGGGCGACGCCGCCGACACGCTCGACCTGATCGACATGGCCGATGGCGAGGGGGACCAGGCGATGGTCGCAGACGGCATGGCGACGCTGCGCACCTTGCTGGAAGAGGCGAAGCGGCGCGAGGTTGAAAGCCTGCTGTCCGGCGAGGCTGACTCCCGAGACGCCTTCCTGGAGGTCAACTCCGGCGCGGGTGGGACGGAAGCGCAGGACTGGGCCGAGATGCTAGCCCGCATGTATTCCCGCTGGGCCGAGCAGCACGGCTACAAGGTGCAGCTCATGGAGCAGAGCGAGGGCGAGCAGGCCGGCATCAAGTCGGCCACCATGCAGGTCAGCGGACCCAACGCCTATGGCTGGTTGAAGACCGAAGCCGGGGTGCATCGCCTGGTGCGGATCAGCCCGTTCGACAGCGCGGCCCGGCGGCAGACGAGCTTCGCCAGCGTCTGGGTCTATCCGGTCGTGGACGACACCATCGAGATCGAGGTGAACGAGAGCGACCTGCGCATCGACACCTTCCGGGCCAGCGGCGCCGGAGGCCAGCACGTCAACAAGACGGAAAGCGCCATCCGCATCACCCACGTGCCCACCGGCATCGTCGTGGCCTGCCAGACCGACCGCAGCCAGCACCGCAACCGGGCCACGGCGATGACCATGCTGAAAGCCCGGATGTATGAGGCGGAGCTGCAACGGCGCGAAGCTGCGGCGACGGTCCAGGAGAACGCCAAGACCGACATCGGCTGGGGCCACCAGATCCGCAGCTACGTGCTGGCGCCTTACCAACTGGTGAAGGACTTGCGCACCGGCGTCGAGACCGGCAATCCCGGGGCGGTGCTGGACGGGGCGCTGGACGGGTTCATGGCTGCCGCCTTGGCCGCCCGCGTCGGCGCGACACGCAGCGAAGCGAGCGCCACGGCGCAATAGTTCGCACCGCTGCGGCCCGCTTTTGGGAGGACGCGCGGGCGGGTGATCCACGCTGACGGGGAAGGCGCGGCCTGCCGCGCCCGATGCTGCCGGCGCGATAGGGAACCCGAATTGACGCACGGAGACGGCACCCGTCACGCCCTCTTATTGACCGCCTGTCGACCGAAAGGCAGGCTCCCAGCCATCGACCGAACCTGTCCAACAAGGCCTAGCCAAAGGGAGATGCCAGCCGATGCCGAGTGCTAGTTCCAGCGACGTCATCACGAGCCTTATCCCCGCCCGGATGGACCGGCTGCCCTGGGCCCGGTTCCATTGGATGGTGGTGGTCGGCCTGGGCGTGTCCTGGATCCTCGACGGCCTGGAAATCCAGCTCGTCGCCTCCGCCGGCTTCCAGAAGACGCTCGGCATCAGCACGCAAGGGGTGGCGTTCGCCGGCACGGTCTACCTGATTGGGCAAGTCGTCGGCGCCCTCACCTTCGGGCGCTTGACCGACAGGTGGGGCCGCAAGAAGCTCTTCATCATCACGCTCGGCATCTACCTCGTTGGGAGCGGGGTTGCCGGGCTGGCGACCAGCATCTGGTTCCTTTACCTCTTCCGCTTCGTCGCGGGCCTGGGCATCGGCGGGGAATACACCGCCATCAACTCCGCGATCGACGAGTTGATCCCTGCCCGGTACCGCGGACGGGTCGACATCGCCATCAACGGGACCTACTGGGCGGGCGCAGGCTTGGGCGCGTTCGCCAGCTTGTGGCTGCTCGACCCCGCCTACATCAACGAGGACTGGGGCTGGCGCTTCGGCTTCTTCATTGGCCCTGTCATGGGCCTGATCATCATTTGGCTGCGGCGGCACATCCCCGAAAGCCCGCGCTGGATGCTCACCCACGGCCACGCCGAAGCGGCCGAGCGCATCGTCGAGGAGACGGAAGCCTCGGTGCGCGCGCAGGGCATCGATCTCGAGCCGGTCCCCGAAAGCAGGGCGATGCTGGTACGGGCGAAAGAGGAGGTATCATTCGGACAATTGGTGCAGGTTTTTTTTAAAGAATACCCGACCCGCACCGTGCTCGGCATCACGATGATGGTGACGCAATCGTTCCTCTACAACGCGATCTTCTTCACCTACGCTCTGGTACTTCAGAATTTTTACGGCACTACCCCCTCCTCCACCCAGTATTACTTCTTTCCGTTCGCCATCGGGAACCTGCTCGGGCCGCTTTTGCTCGGGCATTTTTTTGACACCGTAGGCCGGCGGAAGATGATCTTCCTGAGTTATGCGTCCGCTGGTGCGGTGCTGGCCGCCTCGGCGTTCCTGTTCCAAGCCGGCGTGCTGACGGCTACCACGCAAACCCTGCTTTGGTGCGTCGCCTTCTTCTTTGCGTCGGCCGGGGCCTCTGCAGCCTACCTCACTGTGAGCGAGATTTTCCCCCTGGAGGTCCGGGGCCAGGCGATCTCCTACTTCTTCGCCGTCGCGCAGGTGGCCGGCGCCATCGCCCCGGCGATCTACGGGCTGCTGATCGGCGACGGCTCGCAACGCACGCCCTTGTTCTACGGCTACCTGGTGGGCGCGGCCATCATGGTCACGGGCGGCGTCGTCGCCCTGGTTTACGGCGTCGATGCGGAGCGGAAGAGCCTGGAGGACGTCGCCAGCCCGCTATCGCGGGTGGACGCCTAAATCGAACCGGGCGCGCGGCTTGATTGTCGGGACTGCGGTGGTTGAGGCGTTTCTGGGAAGCCATGCAGAGAAGCGTCTCCCGGAAGAAGTCGCACGGCCGCTCTCCGCCCCATAGACTGACGTACCAAACGGAACCCTTTAGGGGCCGCGGCGTTCATTTCGCAGCGGCATAGCGCCGCGAGGGAGCAAACTCATGGTTGACGAAAACCGCGTGCAGGGCGCCTGGGACAAGACCAAGGGTGCCGTCAAAGAGGGTGTTGGCAAGATGACCGGCGACGAGAAGCTGCAAGCCGAAGGCAAGGCCGACAAGGTTGCTGGCAAGACCGAGAGCGCTGTCGGTGGTGCAAAGGACACAGTGCGCGACGCGGCAGACAAAATTTAGCTTCTGCAGCAGGAAGATACGGAGCGGGCGCCCTGCTGGGGCGCCCGTTTTCGTTCGGCCCCTCCTGTTCCCGACGCGTCTCTGCCATATCTCGACTGATGCAGACGAGGTGCAGGATTGGTTGACCGGGAAAGCTACCGCGACGCAATGGCCCGGCTGGGAGCCGCCGTCAGCGTCATCACGTCCGACGGTCCAGCCGGTCGATGCGCGTTCACTGCCTCCGCAGTGTGCAGCGTCACCGATGAGCCTCCGACACTGCTGGTTTGCATGAACCGCAACAGCGAGTCCAATGAGGCGTTCAAAGCCAACGCCGTACTTTGCGTCAACACGCTCGCCGCCTCGCAAGAGGCGCTGTCCTCCGTTTTCGCCGGTTTCACACCGCACACGATGACCGAGCGGTTCGCCCAGGCCGATTGGATCACCTTGGCGACGGGCGCACCGGTGTTGTCCGACGCCGTGGTATCATTCGATTGCCGGATCGCTCAGCTATCGGAGATCGGCACCCACAACGTGTTCTTCTGCGAGGTCGATGCGATCCAAGTCAGCGACGCGCATGAAGGTCTGATCTATTTCGGCCGCTCCTACCACCGTATTACGGTTACGGCCTGACACAAGCCCAGGACATGCCCGAGCTTGTGAGGTTTACCGCCTTAAAGCTCGGAGTAGTTCCCGTTTTTCCAGACGTAGAACACGTAATCCGCCGTAGTGATGTCACCTTTCTTGTCGAAGCTGATCGGCCCCAGCACGCTGTCCCAGGGCTGCCCGCCGTGTAGAACGTCAGCGACCTTCTTGCCATCGATGCTGTTCGCCTTCTTGGCAGCTTCGGCCCAGATCTGGATCGCGCCATAGGTGTAGAGCGTGTAGCCCTCTGGATCGAAGCCCTTCGCCTTGAACTCGGCGACGGCGGCCGCCGCGGTCGGGCGCTTCCGCGGGTCGGAGGGGAAGGTCATCAGCGTGTTCTCGCCGGCCGGGCCGGCGATTTGCCAGAACTCGTTGGTCACCAGCGCGTCGCCACCGACCAACGTGACGTTCATGCCCTGCTCTTTGGCCTGGCGCGCGATCAACCCGGTCTCTGTGTGGTAGCCGCCGACGTAGATCACGTCGATCCCCGCCTGCTTCATGCGGCTGACAATGGCGGAGTAGTCGCGCTCGCCGGGTGTGTAGGCGGCATAAAGCGTCTCGGTCAGGCCGTTGGCGTTCATCGACTTCTTGGTCTCGTCCGCCAGGCCTTTGCCGTAGGCCGAGTTGTCATGCAGGATGGCAACCTTCTTGCCCTTGAACGTCGTCGCGAGGTACTTGCCCGCGACCAGGCCCTGCTGGTCGTCGCGGCCGCAGACCCGGAAGGTGTTCCAACTGCCGTTGTCGGTGTAGGCCGGGTTGGTGCTGGCTGGGCTGATCTGCAGCACGCCCTCCTCCGCATAGACCCTGCTGGCCGGGATCGAGCTGCCGGAGCAGTAATGCCCGGCCACCACCGCGACCTTGCGGCTGGCCATCTGGTTCGCCACCGACACCGCCTGGCGCGGGTCGCAGGCGTCGTCGCCGACCTCAAGCACGAGCTGCTGGCCGTTGACCCCGCCGGCCTTGTTGATGTCGGCGACGGCCTGCTCGGCGCCGGCCTTCATCTGCGCGCCGACCGCGGCGTAAGACCCGGTCATCGGCCCCACGGTCGCGATGCGGATCTGTGCCTGTGCCGCGGCGCCGGCGAGGGTGACGGCCAGCACGGCGGCGCTGGCGACCAGGGTTCTGCGAAACATCGAAGCGTTCCTTTGTTGATGCGTAACTTACCCTATGCGGAAGCCGCAGGGTGGGGAAGGGCGCTAATGCCCGCCCTCCAGGTAGGCTGCGCGGATTTCCGGCCGCGCCAGCAGCTCAGCTCCCGACCCGGCCATGGTGACGGCCCCGTTGACCAGCACGTAGCCGCGGTGCGCGAGGCGAAGCGCCTGAAAGGCGTTCTGCTCAACCAGCAGCACCGTCAGCCCAGTGTCCCGGTTCAACTGCCGGATCGCGCCGAAAATCTGCCGCACCACCAGCGGCGCCAGGCCCAGGCTCGGCTCGTCCAGCAGCAGCAGGCGCGGCTGGCTCATCAACGCGCGGCCGATGGCCAGCATCTGCTGCTCGCCGCCCGACAGGGTACCGCCGCGCTGGGTCAGGCGCTCCTGAAGCCGGGGGAACAGGGTGAACACCAGGTCCCGGGTCGCGGCGTAGTTGCGCATGCCGACGACCTGCGCGCCCATCAGCAGGTTCTCGTGCACTGTCATGCGGCCGAAGATGCGGCGGCCCTCAGGCGACTGGGCCAGGCCCATGTGCATGATCTCGTGCGTCGGCAGCGCCGTGATGTCGCGGCCGTCGTAGAAGATCTGCCCGTGCCGCGCGTGCGGGCTGCCGCAGATCGTCATCATCAGCGTGCTCTTGCCCGCGCCGTTCGCGCCGATCAGGGTGACGATCTCGCCCGGCGCCACTTCGAGGTCCACGCCCTTCAACGCCTGGATCGCGCCGTAGAACGCGGTGACGCCGGACAGCTTGAGCAACGGCCCGCTCATGATGCGGCGGACAGCGGCACATCGGACGCTGCCGCAAGCGGCACGTCGGGATCGTCCTCATCGCCCTCACCGAGGTAGGCGGCGATCACCTTCGGGTCGGCGCGGACATGCGCCGGGTCGCCGTCGCTGATGCGCTGGCCGTGGTCGAGCACGACGATGTGGTCGGAGATGCGCATGACCACGCCCATGTCGTGCTCGATCAGCAGTATGGAGCAGCCGTCGGCCTGGATGGTCTTGAGCAGTTCCGCCAAGGCGTCGCTTTCCCGCGGGTTCAGCCCGGCCGCGGGTTCGTCGAGGCACAGCAGCACCGGGGCGGTGCACATGGCGCGCGCGATCTCCAGCCGGCGCTGGTCGCCGTAGGGCAGGGCGCCGGCCGGGTCGTCGGCGCGGGGCAGCAGGTTGATCCGGTCGAGCCAGCCGCGGGCGCGGTCGATGGCGAGGGCCTCCGCCGCGCGGTGCCCGCCCAGGCCGAACACGGCGAGCAGCCCGGACCCCACGTTGGGCATCAAGGCGTTGTGCTGCGCCACCAGCAGGTTCTCCAGCACTGTCATGCCGGCGAACAGGCGGATGTTCTGGAAGGTGCGGGCGACGCGGGCACGCCGGGCGATGCGGTGGCCCGGCAGGGTCTGCAGCCGGAACGCCTGGCCGTCCGGATGGGTCAGCAAGATCTCGCCAGAGGTGGGCCGGTAGAAGCCGGTGGTGCAGTTGAACACCGTGGTCTTGCCGGCGCCGTTCGGGCCGATGACCGAGGTGATCTCGCCGCGCCGCGCCTCGAACGACAGGGCATTCACCGCCGTCAGCCCGCCGAAGCGCATCGTCAGGTTGGTGACTTGCAGGAGCGGTCTATCCACGGCCTTCCGCCACCAGCTCGGCCGAGATTTCCTGGCGCTGCCCGAGCGCGACGCTGGGCGTGCGCCCCGACACCAGCCCACGCGGGCGCAACACCATCGTCAGCACTATCGCGCCGCCGAACATCAGCATCCGATAATCCTGCAGGTCGCGGAACGCTTCCAGCCCGCCGATCATCACGATGGCGGCCAGCGCCACACCGAGCTGGCTGCCCAACCCACCCAGCACAACGATGGCCAGCACGGTGGCGCTCTCGAAGAAAGTAAAGGATTCCGGGCTGATGAAGGCCGCCCGGGTGGCGAAGAACGCTCCGGCGAGCCCGCCGAACCCGGCGCCCATCGCAAACGCGGTCAGCTTGGTCACCGTCACGTTGATGCCCAGGCTGCGGCAGGCGACCTCGTCCTCCCGCAGCGCCTCCCACGCCCGGCCCAGCGCCACCCGGCGCAGGCGCAGTGTCACCCAGTTGGTCAGCAGCGCCAGGCCCAGGATGACGTAGTAGAGGAACGCGACCCGGTGCGTCGGGCTGTAGTCCAGCCCGAAGAAGCCGGAAAACGTACCAGAATCGCCCGCCGCCGAGAACTGCAAGCCGAACAGCGTCGGCCGCGGGATGCCGCTGATGCCGTTCGGCCCGCCGGTCACGCTGACGGAGTTGATCAGCAGCACCCGGATGATCTCGCCGAAGGCGAGGGTGACGATGGCCAGGTAGTCCCCGCGCAGCCGCAGCACCGGGAAGCCCAGCAGCACGCCCCACAGCGCGGCCAGGATGCCGGCTAGGGGCAGGCAGGTCCAGAATCCCAGCGCGAAGGTTTGCGCCAGCAGCGCGTAGGAATAGGCACCGACCGCGTAGAACGCGACGTACCCCAGGTCCAGCAGCCCCGCCAGGCCGACCACGATGTTCAGTCCCCAGCCCAGCATGACGTAGGTCAGCACCAGGATACCGACGTCGATGCCGTAACGCCCGACAACCAGCGGCAGCACGGCGGCGAACGCCAGCAGGGCCGGCGCAACGAGGCGCCCGGCGCGCGTCAGCGCCTCGGCCAGGGCACGGTTTGCCACGTAGCCTGCCGGGCGGCGAGGGATGGACAGGCGCAGCAGCCGGCCGAAAAACACAGCGGCCACGGCGTAGGCCAACAGGTCCGGCCGCGGCAGCAGCACGACCCCGGTAGGCGTCGCCTCGGTCTTGAGGCCGAGCATCGCGCCGAACAAGCCCAACGCCACCAGCGCAGAGATGCCGGCGTCCTTGAGCGCGGCACCCCTATTCCGGCCGCCCGGCGTCCGGGCAGCGCTTGCTGTGGCGCTCATACCTTCTCCACGTCCGCCCGGCCCAGCAGTCCGGTGGGCATGAAGATTAGCACGATGATGAGCACGCTGAACGCTGCCACATCCTTGTATTGCACGCTAAAGTAGGCGGACCAGAACGTCTCGATCAGCCCGATGGCGAGGCCGCCCAGCACGGCGCCAGGTAAGGAGCCGATACCGCCCAGCACGGCGGCGGTGAACGCCTTCACGCCGGCGAGGAAGCCGATGAAGAAGTCGATCACGCCATAGTACAACAGGAATAACAGCCCGGCGACCGCGGCCAGCGCCGCGCCGATCACGAACGTCAGGCTGATGGTGCGGTCGGTGTCGATGCCCAGCAGCCCCGCCATCTTCCGGTCCTGCTCGCACGCGCGCATGGAGCGTCCGAGCGGCGTTGCCGTCACCACGTAGGTGAAGACGCCCAGGACGGTCAGGGTGACGGCGATGATGACCATCTGCATCCAGGTCATCTGCACGGCGAAGCCTTCCACGTTCATGATCTGCACGCCGCCAGGGATTTGGGGTTGTATGACCTTGACCCGGGCGCCCTGGCTGATCTGGGCGAAGGCTTGCAGCACGATGGACATGCCGATGGCGCTGATGAGCGGCGCCAGGCGAAAGCTGCCGCGCAACGGGCGGTAAGCCAGCCGTTCGATGCTGTAGCCGTAAAGCGAGGCAATCCCCGCGGCGAATACCAAGGTCAACAGCAGCGCGAGTGGCACGGATGTGACGCCGAAGCTGGACAGGAGAGTGAGCGCAATCAGCGACAGGAAGGCGCCGATCATGAACACGTCGCCATGCGCAAAGTTGATCATGCCGATGATGCCATACACCATCGTGTAGCCGACCGCGATCAGCCCATAGATCATGCCCAACGTGACGCCGTTGATAAGCTGCTGCAAAGCGTAGGCCACCATACCCCCTTGACCCGTGGCGCGACCACGCCGGCGTCGCAGCAAACACGGGGCTGCTTCGCGATGCAAGCCGTGACGAAGGGATGGCTTTGCAAGGCCCGGCGACGCTGCTATAGCCGGGTCCAGTGGGCGCCTAGCTCAGTTGGTAGAGCAGCTGACTCTTAATCAGCGGGTCGTTGGTTCGAACCCAACGGCGCCCACCATCCTCAAGCCGCCATGCGTCCAATTACCGCCCAGAGCGGATCGCCGTGGCGGCCATCACGTAGCGTGCGACTCTCGACGAGCTGGAACTTGGCGCGTCGTAGGTACAGCTCCACGAGGCGGCATTGGTCCGGACCGTCCAGCGCCTGCCAGATCGCTACTGCCTTGGTTGGGAAGCAGCGGTTTGAGAAGGTGATCGCCACCAGTGCGCCGGGACGCAGGATACCGGCGAGGCTGGCGAAGACCTCGGCCGGACGCTGGATGTATTGAACCGAAACGCACAAGCAGACAGCATCGACGCTGGCCGGTGGAAGGGGCAGCACCGGGTCGGCATTGAAGTCCTGCACGAACCAGTGGTCCAGCCGGGGGTTCGCGGCCAGTTCGCTCGCGTTCATGCCGTGGCCGATCACCTCGGCATAAGCGACACCCTCCGGCAAATGGCTGACCCAACTGGACATGAGGTCAAGCACAGTGCCCCCGGGCGGCAGCACCTCGCGGTAAAGCGCCGTGACTGCGGCGATGGCGGCGTCGTCGATATGCGTGACCAGCCTGGCCTGCGCATAGAACCGCGTGTCCGGCAACGGGTCAGCCTTCTCGAACGCGCCGGCCGGAAGCTCGGGGAACGGCTGGTCCATGGCGCTCAGGCCGGCTCGAAGTCGAAGCTGCCGTCTTTCGACTGCCATTGCTGCACGGTCAGCACCTTGGCGCCGCCTCGGCTCTCGTGCGGGCCGTGCACCTGGCCGGGCGCGTGGGTCAGGAAACCGCCCACGCCCAGATCCTGCCCGGCCTCGATCAGGTCGCCTTCAAGCACGTAGTGCATCTCGGCCCCGGCCTGATGCCGGTGCGCGGGGATTATGCCGCCAGGCGGCAGGTGCACGATGGTCGTGACCACGCCGCGGGCCTGGTCCTCGTTCAGGATCTGGATGCGGAACTCGCCCCGGGCACCCGGGATTTGGAACGGGGTGGCTTCGACCTCCGCGGCAGCGAGCTTGATCGCTTGTGTGTCCATGGTCGCTTCTCCTGTGGTCTCGGTCGCAACGCGGCGCGGCATCCCGGGTTCGTGCTTCCGTGCGGGGCGCCCCCGCGGCTATGGTATGGGGCATGACCAAAAAGGGACCGTCCCGATGAACTCAACGCACCCCGAGACCCTGGCCCTGCACGCCGGCTGGAGACACGACCCTGCCACCAACGCGGTCGCGGTGCCGATCTACCAAACAACCAGCTACCAGTTCGACAACGCCGAGCACGCGGCCGACCTGTTCGCGCTCAAGCAGCTCGGCAACATCTACACGCGCATCATGAACCCGACCGCGGACGTGCTGGAAAAGCGGGTGGCGGCGCTGGAGGGCGGTGCGGCTGCGCTCGCGGTGTCGTCCGGGCAGGCGGCGTCGGCGCTCGCGGTGCAGAACCTGGCGCGGGTCGGCGACAACATCGTCAGCTCGACCAACCTGTATGGCGGCACCTGGAACCTGTTCGCCAACACGCTGCGCGACCAGGGCATCGAAGTTCGTTTTGTCGATCCGGCCGAC
>JAABUS010005382.1_pt1 | contig 16914 bp, 15 predicted proteins | sample 5560161 | NCBI WGS metagenome assembly JAABUS01 (sample SAMN10711885, study PRJNA513376) | rock metagenome | isolation source: Antarctica rocks | place: Antarctica: Victoria Land, Trio Nunatak nord | collected 2016-01-04
GGCCATCGCCGGGGCCAGCACCCTGGACCGCGCGGTGCTCCTTCGGGCGGTGCTGCGCGCCCTCGGCTCCCTGCTCGCCGCCTGGGAGGCAGCCGCCGGCGACCCGGCCGCCGGACGACCCGGGCTGCACGCCTCGTACACCCGGCGCTGCGTGACGCTGGGGCGTCTGGTCCGGGTCGAACGGCCGGCCGGGACCATGGTGACCGGCCGTGCCGTCGAGGTGGACGCCGGGGGACGGCTCGTGGTGCAGGACACCGACACCGGGGCGCGACAGGTCCTCGGGGCCGGCGACGTGGTGCACGTGCGCTCGGACGGCCCCACCGGTCGCGCCTGACGTGCGACGATCGCGCGCATGGCTGGGGACGGGTCGGGGACGGTCGACGGGGCGGCGCAGGCGTCCCCAGGTGGCGTTGCCGCCTCCCTCGAGCAGGCCATCCTCGGCGAGCGCCCGAGCCTGACCGGCGCCCAAGTGGCGACGTCCGCCGACATGCCGCTGGAGGAGGCTCGGCGGCTGTGGCGGGCGCTGGGTTTCCCCGACACCGACGACACGACCGCGGCGTTCGTCGACGCCGACCGGCGTGCGCTCTCGTTGGTCGTCAAGGCGGTCGAGCTCGACGCGATCGATCTCGAGACGGCCATCCGGCTCACCCGCGCGCTCGGCAACACGATGGCCCGACTGGCCGACTGGCAGGTGGCCACGCTCGCCGAGCTGGTCGAGCGGCGGCACGAGCCCGGCGGCAGCCGGCTCGGGTCGGCGCTCGCGCTGACGCAGACGGTGGCCCCGGCCTTCGAGCAGTTGGTCGTCTACGCCTGGCGTCGGCACCTGGCCGCGGCGGTCGCCCGGGTGGAGACCCTCGGCGCCGCCGAGGAGGACCTGCTCAGCACCGCCCAGACCGTCGGCTTCGCCGACCTGGTCAGCTTCACCCGGCTGACCAACGGCATGGACGACGACACGCTCGCCACGCTGGTGGAGACCTTCGAGACCCGCTGCACCGACCTGGTGACAGCCGCTGGGGCGCGGGCGATCAAGTCGCTCGGCGACTCGGTGCTCTTCGTCAGCGACGACCCGGTCGCCGCGGTCGAGGTGGCGCTGGCGATCGTCGACGCCATCGGGGCCGACGAGACCCTGCCCGACGTACGGGTCGGGCTGGCGACCGGCTGGGTCATCAGCCGGCTCGGTGACGTCTTCGGGCCACCGGTCAACCTCGCCTCGCGTCTGACCACGGTGGCCCGGCGCAACCGCGTCATCATCGACGCCAGCACCGCCGAGCAGCTGACCGGCGACTACGAGACCCGGCGGCTACCCTCCCGACCGGTGCGCGGGTTCGGGACGGTCGAGCCCGTCACCGTCCGGCGCCGCTGGCCCGCCGGGGGCTGAACCGGCCGGGGGCCCCGCCCCGGCCGACGCGGCAGCGGCCGGGAAGACGAAGCGCCGGTAGGCCCAGAACCGGAACCCGGTCCCGAGCACCAGGCCGACGAGGTTCGCGGACACGTTGTCGGCCAGCGGGCTCGTCATCCCGAGCACGTAGTGGCTCACACCCAGACACGTCACGGCGATGGCCATGCCGACGCCGTTGAGCAGGAAGAAGGTGGCGTACTCGCGGCGACGGTCCCCCCAGTGGCGGTCGCGCCAGGTCCAGTGCCGGTTGCCCAGATATGTCACCACGGTGGCCGCGACGACGCTGAGGACCTTGGCGGTCAGCGGCTTTCCCTGCAGCAGGCCCGGGTCGCCACCGAAGCGCAGCGCGTTGAACACGCCGACGTCCACCACGAGACCTGCCAGCCCGACGAGACCGAACGCGAGCACCTCACGGGCGACCGAACGCCAGCGGCTCGTAGCCCCGCGGGGAGCGGGCACGATCGGTGGCGAGTTCACGGGGGTGCTCCAAGCACAGTGGGGCGGCGTTGGGTGGAACCAGTTCGAGGCTACTGACCCCGTGGCTCGGTGCGGTGCACCGCGGGGCGGTCGTCCGGACGTCGGTACCCTGCCGCCGTGACCTTCGCGCCGACGGCAGCGCCGACCGAGGACAGCGCCACGCCGGTCCAGGGGCCCAGCGTCGCCGTGATCGGCGGTGGGCAGCTCGCCCGCATGCTGCAGCCGGCGGCGGTGGCACTCGGGGTGCCGCTGCGGGTGCTGGCCGAGGGCCCGGAGGTGTCAGCGGCCCAAGTGGTGCGGGACACCGTGGTCGGGGACTACCGCGACCTGGCCGACCTGCGGGCCGCGGCCCGCGGCTGCGCCGTGGTGACCTTCGATCATGAGCACGTACCTCCCGAGCACCTCGAGGTCCTGGCCGCCGAGGGGCACGCGTGCCGTCCGGGTCCGCACGCGCTGCTGCTGGCCCAGGACAAGGCCGTGATGCGGGCCCGGCTGACCGAGCTCCGGGTGCCGGTCCCACGCCACCGGCCGGTGAGCGACGCCGAGCAGCTTGATTGCTTCGCCGCCGGCACCGGCTGGCCGCTGGTGCTCAAGACCCCTCGCGGCGGCTATGACGGCAAGGGCGTCCACGTGGTGAGGTCCCGGCAGCAGGCGGAGACGTTGCTGGTTCAGCACGGCACCCTGCTCGCCGAGGAGCTCGTCGACTTCCGGCGCGAGCTGTCGGCGCTGGTGGTGCGCTCGCCGTCCGGACAGGTCGCGGCGTACCCGGTGGTGGAGTCGGTGCAGCGCGACGGTGTCTGCGCCGAGGTCACCTGCCCCGCGCCGGGCCTGGACCCGGGCCTGTCGGTGCACGCCCAGCGGATCGCGATGGACCTCGCCGCATCCCTCGACGTCGTCGGAGTGCTGGCCGTGGAGCTGTTCGAGACCCGTGCCGGCCAGGTGCTCGTCAACGAGCTCGCCATGCGACCCCACAACACCGGGCACTGGAGCATCGACGGCGCGGTCACCAGCCAGTTCGAGAACCACCTGCGCGCCGTGCTCGACCTGCCGCTCGGCGATCCGACCGCGCGGGCCCGATGGACGTGCATGGTCAACGTGCTCGGCGCCCCCGCCGACTCGCTGGTCGACCGGCTCTACGACGGCTACCCGCACGTGCTCGCCCGCGACCCACGCGTCCGGGTCCACCTCTACGGCAAGTCGGTGCGGCCCGGCCGCAAGGTCGGTCACGTCACCACGTACGGCGACGACCTCGACGACGTGCGCGAGCGGGCCCGGCATGCGGCGGCGTGGTTCCGCGGCGACCTGCCCGTTGCGGGGGGCTGACGTGACCGACGCCGGCGCGGCTCCCCGGGTGGGGATCGTGATGGGTTCGGACTCCGACTGGTCGGTGATGCGAGCCGCGGCGGAGGCCTGCGCGGAGCTCGGGGTGGCGTACGAGGCCGACGTCGTCTCGGCGCACCGGATGCCCGAGGAGATGCTCGCGTACGGCCGCGCGGCCGCCGGCCGGGGACTGCAGGTCCTGGTCGCCGGTGCCGGCGGTGCCGCCCACCTGCCCGGCATGCTGGCCGCGGTGACACCGCTGCCGGTGGTCGGCGTACCCATCGCACTCGCCGCCCTCGACGGCATGGACTCGCTGCTCTCGATCGTGCAGATGCCGGCCGGCGTCCCGGTGGCGACCGTCTCCATCGGCGGCGCTCGCAACGCCGGCCTGCTGGCGGTCCGCATCCTCGGCGCCAGCGACCCGGACCTGCGGCAGGCGATGATCGACTACCAGTCCCGGTTGCGCGACGCCGCCGTCGCCAAGGGAGCATCCGTACGCGAGCACCGGCTGGACGGTTGAGCACTCGGTCCGGGCGCACTCAGCGGCCACGTCATCGTGGTACCCGGCACGCGGCCGCTCAGCGACCCCGGCGTCGGACGTACGCACCGGCGAGCCGGCCGAGCACCGGGTTGCGGTCGGCCGCGCGTGCGGCGGCGCGCCTGCTGCGGTACTGCATGGCCCGCACCGCGCTCGTTCCGCGGGCGGCGCGGCTGCTCTCGGTCGCGTCGTCCGCGGGCTTGTTGGCCCACCAGGCACTGACGTAGTCGTCGCCGAGCTCGGCCAGGGCCACCAACGAGGCCTCCAGGAGCTCCTCGGGGGTCACTTCGGCCGGCCGGCGGCCGCTGCTCGGCCGGGGGGTGAGGTCGGCGAGGTCACCGACGACGGGATAGCCGGTTTCGCGGACCGCCTGTGTCATCGCCGCGCCACGCTGCTCCGCCCAGGCCAGCTCGTCGTCGGTGAGGGCGTGGCGCACCGGCTGCAGCCGGGTCGCCAGGCGCCGGACGACGGTCAGCTTGACCACCTTGTCGAACTTCCGCGCGTCGAGGTGCGCCAGCAGCGGGTTGAGGCGGCGTACGAGCTCGGTGCCGACCAGCCCCAGGTTCTCGTTGGCCCAGCGGGCCGGCTCGGGCAGCCGCTCGGAATCGAACCCGACGAGCCCGCCGAGTCGCTCCACCAGCAGCTCGGCCGGTGCGCCGGCGGGTGGGACGGTCACGACGTGCACCCGGTCGCGGCCGACCTGCTCGGCCCAGGTGGTCAGCACCGCCGGGAGGTCCTGGCGCGCCCAGAACCCGCGGGCCGGGTTGGTCCCCGCCGTGGCCGGGTCGCGCACGGCCGCGATGAACGTCGGCCAGTCGAAGGTGCCGCGGTTCTTGACGTTCTCCTGCCACGACGACGTCACGATCCGGGCCAGGTCTCGGGCGGTGACGACGACGTGCACGTCGGCGTCGGGGAAGGACTGCACGGCGGCCCGGGCCTGCCGGGAGGTGGCCAGCGAGAGGTGCTCGTCGCACAGCAGCACGACCCTCGCCTCCTCGACCGACACTCGGCCCACAGCGTCGACCATGGCCTGCCACGCGCCGGCGATCCGGCTGTCCTTGCCGCTTCCCTGCTGGCGTCGGCCGAGCAGGTCCCAGGCGGCGAAGATCTGGCTGGGGAAACCCTCCCCGCCGGGATAGAGAACTCCCTGCTCCCGCAGCACCGCCCGGTTGGCCCGCATCAGCTGCTGCACGTAGGTGGTGCCGGTCTTGTGCAGACCCACGTGGAGGAACACCTGGCGGCGGTTGGACGGCACGGGGCAGCTCCTCGGTCGTACGCGGGTCAGCGCCAAGCATTGTCGTGAGGTGCTCGCGGCGCGGACAACCCGGGGCACGAAAGATCCGGCTCGAAGGGCCGCGGGCAGGTGGTGACCCGTCGGTAGCATCGGTGCTGACCGTCCCCCCGACACCCCACCGACCGAGGTGCGATGAGCCCCGACACGTACCCGATGTTCGCCCTGTCGGAGGAGCACCGGGCCATCCGCGCGGCCGTGCGCGCGGTGTGCGACGACAAGGTCGCGCCCCACGCTGCCGAGGTGGACGAGACCGGCCACTTCCCGCAGAGCGCCTACGACGCCCTGCGGGCCGCCGACTTCCACGCCCCGCACATCCCCGAGGAGTACGGCGGCGCGGGGGCCGACGCGCTCGCGACCTGCCTGGTGATCGAGGAGATCGCCCGGGCCGACGCCGCGGCGTCGCTGATCCCAGGTGTCAACAAGCTCGGCACGACGCCGTTGCTCCTCGCCGCGTCCGAGGAGCTCAAGCATGCGTACCTGCCGCCGGTCGCGCGGGGGGAGGCGATGTTCTCGTACTGCCTGTCCGAGCCCGAGGCCGGCTCAGACGCGGCCAGCATGAAGACCAGGGCCGTGCGTGCCGGCGACCACTACGTGCTCGACGGGGTCAAGCGGTGGATCACCAACGCCGGCGTCTCCGAGTTCTACACGGTGATGGCCCTGACTGAGCCGGGAGCCGGTCCCCGGGGCATCTCCGCGTTCGTCGTCGAGAAGTCCGACGGCGGCGTCTCCTTCGGTGCACCGGAGCGCAAGCTCGGGATCAAGGGCTCGCCGACCCGTGAGGTCTACCTCGACCAGGTACGCATCCCGGCCTCACGCCTGATCGGCGAGCCCGGCACCGGCTTCCGCACGGCGATGGCGACCCTCGACCACACCCGGGTCACGATCGCTGCGCAGGCCGTCGGCATCGCCCAGGGTGCGCTCGACTACGCGCTCGGCTACCTGCAGCAACGCCGGCAGTTCGGCCGGCCGATCGCGGACTTCCAGGGCCTGCAGTTCATGGTCGCCGACATGGGGATGAAGATCGAGGCTGCCCGCCAGCTCACGTACGCCGCGGCCGGCCGCTCCGAGCGTGGCGACCCGGATCTCTCCTTCTTCACCGCCGCGGCGAAGACGTACGCCTCCGACGTGGCGATGGACATCACCACCGACGCCGTGCAGCTGCTCGGCGGCTACGGCTACACCCGCGACTACCCCGTCGAGCGGATGATGCGCGACGCCAAGATCACCCAGATCTACGAGGGCACCAACCAGGTGCAGCGCATCGTGATGGCCCGCCAGCTGCTCAAGGGCGTGCAGAGCCAGCTCTGAGGCCCGTGCTCAGCTCGTCACTGACCGGTGGAGCGGCACATCGCCTTGGTGATGTCGTCGGTGCTGTCGTTGGCGACGGCGTCGAAGATCTGCGGTGCCAGGTCGGGGTCCCACTGCAGGCTCGAGGTGCTGGTGATCACCGGCACGGTGCACGACAACCCGTCGCTGTCGATCCGCGACATCGTCCAGGCGAAACGCGCGAGCGAGAACGGACCCACGTTGTCGCCGATCGTGAGCGAGGAGGCACCGGAGGACGCCAGTCGCCAGTAGCGCACGGGGTTGAGCACCGTCCACGGTGACGCCGCCTCCGAACCGATCGAGGCGATCACGTCGCGTTGGTTCTGGACCCGGGTGAGGTCCTGCAGGGCGAAGGTGTGCCGCGAGCGGGCGAAGCCGAGCGCGGTCGCGCCGTCTGCCTCCTGGCACCCCTGCGGCAGGTCGAGGCCGGCCAGCTTGTCCTGGATCGGCTCCTTGGGGCAGATCTGGATGCCACCCAGGGCGTCGACGACGTCGACGAAGCCGCCGAACCCGACCTCGACGTAGTCGTCGACGCGGATGCCGGTGTTGGTCTCGATGGTCGAGACGAGCAGCTCGGGACCGCCGTCGTCGTAGAGGTCGGAGTTGAACGCGGTATTGATCCTGCCGCTGCCGTGCCCCGGGATCTCGACGGGGGAGTCGCGAGGGATGGACAGCAGCAGGGGCTTGCCGTCCCCGACGTGCAACAACAGCAGCGTGTCGGTCCGACTGCCGCCGGCGTCGCCGCCGGTGGACAGCTGCGCGCGCTGCTCGGGGTCGAGGCCGTCGCGGCTGTCCGAGCCCACCAGGAGGTACGTGGTTCCCGGCTGGTCCGCTGGGCGGTCCCCGTCCGGCTCGGCGTCGACCTTGGTGATCTTCGACCACGCATAGATCGGCACCGCCAGCAAGAACAGCACCCACACGGCGAGCAACAGGGCCAGGATCCGCCCCCAGCGTCGGCCCGAACGCCGCCGCGACCGGCCTGACTGCGGTGTCCCGGCCGAGGAACCGGCGCCCGTCGCACGCGTCGCCGACGTACGGTCGCGGGACAGCCCCGGCGGCGGGAGCCGCATGGGTGGCAGGTCACCGGTCGACGACCTGGCGGGAGCGGCGCCGCTCGCTGGTGCGGGCACCCGCTGGGTGCGGTCCCTGGTGGCCTCGACGCCCGGCGCCGGGACCACCTGGGTGCGCTCCGAGTCGCTGCTGCCACCGTCGCGCCCGGAGTCACCGCCGGACCGACTGCTGCCGCCGTAGAGCCACGAGTAGTCGCGATCACCGGGGGAGCTGCCGGTCGAGGGCGGATCGGTGGGCATGGTTCGACGCTACCGGAGGCACCATCGGCACCCGTGGCCCCGACGCGCCCGCGGGTCGCTCGATGCGGGGCCAGGCCGGGCCCTCGATAGGCTCCCCGCCGATGCCGAGCCCACCCCAAGACCAGGCCGCGCCCACGGCCGCCCCGCGGGTCGTCGCTGTGGTCGTCACCTGGAACCGACGCGAGCTGCTCGCAGAAGCGCTGGACGCGGTCACGACGCAGGTGCCGTCCCCCGATGTCGTCGTGGTCGTGGACAACGCCTCGAGCGACGGCTCGCGGGAGTTCGTAGCTGGTCGGTACCCCGACGTCGACCTCGTCCGCCTCGAGACCAACACCGGTGGCGCTGGCGGCTTCGCCGCGGGCGTCGACCGCGCCCTGCTCGCGCACGGTGCCGACCTGGTGTGGTTGCTCGACGACGACACCGTGCCCCAGCCGGGTGCGCTGTCCGTGCTGCTCGACGCCCGAGAACGCCACCCCGGCGCCACCCCGACGTTGCTGGCGAGCCGCGTGCTGTGGACCGACGGCCGTGACCACCCGATGAACACTCCGCGGCCCCGACCGCTGGTCCGCCGGTCGGCGCGGGAGGCGGCCCGCCGGGTCGGGTGCGTCCCGGTGCGGTCGGCGTCGTTCGTCTCCGTGCTCGTCGACGCCGACGCGGTGCGGGACCGGGGCCTCCCGCTCGCCGACTACTTCGTGTGGAACGACGACTTCGAGTTCACGACCCGACTGCTACGCGGACGGGTGGGGCTCTACTGCCCGGGCAGCCGCGTCGTGCACAAGACGCGTACCTTCGGCACCACCGACGCAGACCCCGGTGCACGCTTCTTCTACGAGGTGCGCAACAAGGTGTGGGTGTACACCCGCAGCAGCGGACTGGAGCCGGCAGAGCGGGTCCTGTACGCCGGCTCGACCCTGCGCCGCTGGGCCCGCACCGTGGCCCGCTCGAGCGACCGGGGCGTGCTGTGGCGAGCCGCCGGCCGAGGCCTGGTCGTGGGCTTGCGCTCGGGGCCCCGGGACACGCCGACGGTGCTGGCCGCGGCCGGCTACCACGTCGCCAGTGACGCAGCCGCTCGTGACCCGGCTGACGACTCACCCGGCCCGACGGGGCGCCGGCATGGGTGAGCTGTCCTTCTCGCTGCTGTTGCCGGTCTACGCCGGTGACCGCGCCGACTTCTTGCGAGCCGCTTTCGCCAGCGCCGTGGTCGACCAGACCCGGCGACCCGCCGAGGTGCTGGTGGTGCAGGACGGGCCGGTCGGCGCCGAACTGGCCACGGCCCTGGAGGAGCTCACCGCCTCATCGCCGGTGCCCGTGCGCAGGCTGGTCCTGGACAGCAACGCCGGACTCGGACCCGCCCTCGACGCCGGCCTCGCCGCGTGCGCCCACGACGTGGTGGCCCGCATGGACGCCGACGACATCTGCGTACCGCAGCGCTTCGAACGACAGCTGCCCCTGCTCGAGGCGGGGGCGGACATCGTCGGCTCGGCGCTGATGGAGTTCGTCGACGACATCGACACCGTGGTGCAGGTCCGCGTCCCGCCACTGGACCCCGACTGGATCCGCTCGGCCAGCCTGTTTCGCGACCCGTTCAACCACCCCACCGTCGTCTACCGTCGGCGAGCCGTGCAGCACGCGGGTGGTTACCAGGACCTGCCGCTGATGGAGGACTACCTGCTGTTCGCCCGGATGCTCGCCGACGGAGCCCAGCCTGCCAACCTCGCCGAGCCGCTCGTCTACTACCGGGTGGGAGCGGGCGCGTACGCTCGTCGAGGCGGGATGGCGTTGCTCAGTTCCGAGCTGGCCCTGCAGCGCCGCTTCCGTGAACTCGGGCTGACCAGCCGGCGGCAGTACGCCCGCAACGTGTTGGTGCGCGGTGGCTACCGTTTGGTGCCCGAACCGGTCCGCCGCGTGGCGTACCGTCGACTCATCGCGCGGCGCGGCGTCCCGGACTAAAACTCTTGCTCACCCCTAGACTTTGGCGCCGCCAGTCAGCGGCGGTGCCGTGGGACCGACCTCGACAGCCAAGGAGTCCGAAGCCACCGTGAACCCCGATCTCGTCGTCGTCGGGTCGGGCCTGTTCGGCCTGACCGTCGCCGAACGCTGTGCCGATGACCTCGGCCTGCGGGTGCTCGTGCTGGACCGCCGCCACCACATCGGTGGCAACGCCTACTCCGAGCTCGACCCGGACACCGGCATCGAGGTGCACAAGTACGGCGCCCACCTGTTCCACACCTCCAACGAGCGAGTCTGGGAGTACGTCAACCGCTTCACCTCCTTCACCGGCTACCAGCACCGCGTCTTCACCATCCACGCCGGACGCGTCTACCCCATGCCCATCAACCTCGCCACGATCTGCGAGTACAACGGCAGGGCCATGACCCCGGACGAGGCGCGCGCACTGGTCGCCGAGCAGGCCGGCGAGATCGACTCCGCGGACGCCTGCAACCTCGAGGAGAAGGGCGTCTCGCTGATCGGTCGCCCGCTGTACGAGGCGTTCATCCGCGGGTACACCCTCAAGCAGTGGCAGACCGACCCCAAGGAGCTGCCACCAGAGGTGATCAGCCGGCTCCCGGTCCGCTACAACTTCGACAACCGCTACTTCAACGACACCTACGAGGGGCTGCCGACCGACGGCTACACCGCCTGGCTGACGCGGATGGCCGATCACGACAACATCGAGGTCCGGCTCGAGACCGACTTCTTCGACCTGCGCGGCGACCTGGCCGGCAACGTGCCGATCGTGTTCACTGGTCCGGTCGACCAGTACTTCGGGTATGCGGCCGGCGACCTGTCCTGGCGCACGATCGACTTCGAGTACGAGGTCAAGTCCGTCGGGGACTTCCAGGGAACCTCGGTGATGAACTACGCCGACGAGCACGTCCCGTACACCCGGATCATCGAGCCGCGGCACTTCCACCCCGAGCGCGACTACCCCAGCGACAAGACCGTCGTGATGCGCGAGTTCAGCCGCTTCGCAGACAAGGGCGACGAGCCCTACTACCCGGTCAACACTCCCGAGGACCGCGAACGGTTGCTCGCCTACCGCGACCTCGCCCGCAAGGAGGATCAGGTGCTCTTCGGAGGACGCCTGGGGACCTACAAGTACCTCGACATGCACATGGCGATCGGGTCGGCGCTGTCGGTGTACGACAACAAGATCCGGCCGCACTTCGTGGCCGGAGAGGCCTTCACCAGCGGAGGAGTCGACGCATGAGCAGCCGTACCGAGCAGGCGCCCACGACCATGGCGGCCCCAGTGGCGGCCCCAGTGACGGGCCCAGTGGCGGGCCCGGTGACGGGCCCAGTGACGACCCGAGTGCTGCAGCGGATCGTGCTGCCCGCCGACCGCGACCTCGACGTGCTCCCGCTCTACGTGGACTCCAGCGCTGCCGCGGCCAACCCACGCGCCAACGCCGAAGGCGACGACGAGACGTACGTCGCGCTCGACCAGACCCGCAGCGCGCGGCACCCGGAGAACGTCCTCGACCGGTTCCGGCTGCGGATCCCCGCGGACACCCGGGTCTCCTTCGGCACGTATTTCAACGCGTTCGCCGCCAGCTACTGGCGCATGTGGAGCATCCTCGACGCCGTCACGCTGCACGTCAGGCTGTCCGGTCACGGCACCGTCATCGTCTACCGCTCCACCGCCGACGGACGCGCCCAGCGGGTCGCGTCGGCCAGCACCGAGGACGAGGGCGAGGACCGCGGCGAGTTCTCGTTCCCGCTGTCGCTCGACCCCTTCGGCGACGGTGGGTGGTACTGGTTCGACGTCACCGCCGGCAGCGTCACCGTCGGCAGCGGCGACGCCGTGGTGGAGGAGGCCTGGTGGGCCGGTGAGGTGCCGCTCGAGCGAGCCATCTTCGGCACCGCGACCGTCGGTATCACCGTCATCCGGCCCGAGTCCTGTGTGCCGCTGCTCGGGCAGCTCGCGGACGACCCCGACGTGATGAAGGTGCTCGACGAGGTGGTCGTCGTCGACCAGGGCACCAGCCGGGTGGCGGACGAGGCCGACTTCAGCCGCATCGACCAGGCGATGGGCGGCAAGTTGCGGGTGCTGCACCAGCGCAACATCGGCGGCTCCGGCGGCTTCGCCCGCTCCCAGTACGAGGCGGTCAAAGCCGGGCGCAGCGACTACGTCTTGATCTTCGACGACGACATCGTCGCCGAGCCGGAGAGCATCCTGCGCGCCGTCACGTTCGCCGACCTCGCCATCACGCCGACGCTGGTGGGCGGGCACATGTTCAGCCTGTTCTCGCGCTCCCAGCTGCACAGCTTCGGGGAGACCATCAACCAGTGGCGCTACTGGTGGGGTGCTGCGCCCGGAGTGCGACCCGAGCACGACCTGGCTCGGCGCAACCTGCGGCAGACGCCGTGGCTGCACCAGCGGATCGACGTGGACTACAACGGCTGGTGGATGTGCCTCATCCCGCGTGTCGTGCTCGAGGACATCGGGCTCGGCCTGCCGCTGTTCATCAAGTGGGACGACGCCGAGTTCGGCGTGCGGGCGGGTGCCGCCGGCTATCCGACGGTGTCGATGCCCGGTGTCGCGGTCTGGCACGTGCCGTGGACCGACAAGAACGACGCCCTGGACTGGCAGGCGTACTTCCACCAACGCAACCGCACGGTCACCGCCCTGCTGCACTCGCCGTACGAGCACGGCGGACGGGTGGTCCGCGAGAGCTTCAACCACCAGGTCAAGCATTTGCTCGCGATGCAGTACTCCGTGGCCGAGGTACGGCTCAAGGCGCTCGAGGACATCCTGCTCGGGCCCGAGCACCTGCACGCCGGCATCCTGGAGGTCCTGCCGCAGGTCAGGGCGATGCGCGCGCAACACCTCGACGCGCAAGCGCAACCGCATCCGAAGGCCTTCCCGCCCGTCAAGGCCAAGCCGCCACGTCACGGAAAGGAGCCGACGGAGCCCAGGGGTGCGGTCGGGCAGCTGACCTCTGCGCTCAGCGGCACCGTCCGCCAGGTCCTGCCGCTGTCGCAGACTGCCCGGATCAATCCGGAGGCCCGGGTGCCTGCTCGCGACGCCCGCTGGTGGCGCCTGGGGCAGCTCGACTCAGCCGTGGTCTCGACCACGGACGGCACCTCCGCCACGTGGTACCGCCGTGACCCGGTGCTGTTCCGCCAGCTGTTGGCCCGTACCGTGGCCGTGCACGAACGCTTCGCCCGGGAGTGGCCACGGCTCTCCCGTGCCTACCGCGAGGCCCTGCCCGACATCGCCTCCCTGCATGCGTGGGAGCGGACCTTCGAGGCCGCCCGTCCCGCCGATGTGGCCGAGCCCTCACCACGACCTCAGGAGCCCTCGGAATGACCGACTCCGCGACGCTCGAACGCGACGCGGACGGCCCTTCCGGCCACCCCCACGGAGAGTTGAGACCACCCCGGGACACCACGGGGCTCGCGGGGGTGTTCCGGCGCCGTTACCTGCTGCGGCTGCTGGTCCGCAAGGAGCTGCGGGTCCGCTACAGCGCGTCAGCGTTCGGGGTGCTGTGGTCGTACGCCAAGCCGGCCACGAGGTTCTTCGTGTACTTCGTCGTGATCGGGCTGTACGTAGGGCTGAGCCGCAACACCCCGAACTTCGCGCTGCACGTCTTCAGCGGCATGATCGTCGTTCACGCCTTCACCGAGACCCTCGGCGCCGGCACGAAGTCGGTCATCAAGAACAAGACCCTGGTGCGCAAGATGAACGTGCCGCGCGAGATGTTCCCGGTCGCCTCGCTGCTGGTCACGATGTACCACATGATCCCGCAGTACGTGGTCATGGGCATCGTCTTGGCCTTCACCGGATGGCGGCCCGACGGCATGGCCGTGCTGGCCGGGCTGATGAGCATCGTGCTGGTGACCGCTCTCTCGCTGGCCGTCGGGCTGGCCTTCAGCGCTCTCAACGTGTTCTTCCGCGACTTGGGCAACTTCGTCGAGACACTGAGCATGCTGGTCACCTGGTCGACACCGATGATCTACAGCTACGACAAGGTTGCCCGGGTCGGCGCCGACAGTTGGTTCAACAACGTCTACCTCGCCAACCCGATGGCCGAGGCGGTGCTGCTCAGCCAGCGGTGCTTCTGGATCCCCAGCCTCGACCCTTCGCAGTTCAGGTCAGGCTTCATGCCCGATCACTTGTTCACCCGCGGCTTCATCATGATCGGCATCTCCTTGGTGCTGGTGTGGCTGGCCCAGCGGCTCTTCACGCGCCTCGAGGGCAACTTCGCGGAGCGTCTGTGAGCACGTCGATCGTCGTCGACTCCGTGTCGAAGGGGTTCACCCTCTACGACACGCGCACGTTGAAGGACCGGGCCATCGCCATGGCACACCGGGAGACGGTCAACCCCTCGTTCCTGGCTATCGACGACGTCAGCCTCACCATCGAGGAGGGGGAGTCGATCGGCTTGATGGGGTTGAACGGATCGGGCAAGTCGACGCTGCTGCGGTTGATCTCCGGCGTGCTGCGCCCAGAGTCCGGCGAGGTGCTGGTGCGAGGACGAGTGGCCGGCCTCATCGAGCTGAGTGCGGGCTTCCACGCCGCGCTCACCGGCCGCGAGAACATCTACCTCAACGGCGCGATCTCGGGGATGGAGGAGGCCGAGATCACCAAGAAGTTCGACCGCATCGTCGACTTCGCCGGCATCGAGAAGTTCCTCGACACACCGGTGGGCCGTTACTCCTCAGGGATGCAGGCCCGCCTCGGTTTCTCCGTCGCCATCGAGACCGACTCGGAGATCTTCCTCATCGACGAGGTGCTCGCGGTCGGTGACCCACCGTTCAAGAAGAAGTGCCTCAAGCGGATCGCGCAGATCCGGGCAGCAGGCCGCACGATCGTCTTCGTCAGCCACAACACCACCCAGGTCAGCCGCGTGTGTGACCGGGCGGTGGTGCTGGAGAAGGGCCGGCTCACGTTCGAGGGCTCGGTCATCGACGCCGTCCACCACCTGCACTACGACGAGGACGGTGACGACGACGTCGACGCCGAGGGCGGCGAGATCTAGCCGAACGCCCCTTCCCCGGGCGTGTCCCTGGCCACGGGCGGTCGAGGCCCTCAGGCGCGGGCGGTGACTTGCTCGGAAGCCACCAGGGCGTCGAGTGCTCTGGTGTGCTCGGGGTCGTCGGCGCCGGTCACCAGCACCAGGGAGCCGCCGGCTGCGATCGCGGCCAACCAGCTCGGCAGGGATTCCGTACCGAACGGGGAGGCCGTGAGCAGCAGGCGGGGCCTGGCCGGCTGAGCGCCGGTACCGACCGCCGTCAGCAACGCCTGGTGCGACATGACGGTGCCGTTCACCTCTACGGCCGCGGAGTCCGGCCCCGGCGGGTCGCTGGCCACGAACCGGTCACCGTGCCCCAGCACCTCGGCGTCGTAGTCGAGCACCCCAGGTGGCACCGGCTCGACGGAGCGCGCCCCCATCGGTGCCAGGGCCAGGGCCACGACCTCGTCACCGTCAGCCACCGCGGCGGCGCAGTGACGTACGACGGCCACGTCGGGTGACGCCCCCGGTCCGGTCACGAGGACGCAGCCCGACTGCCAGCACGCGAGCGCCCACACCACCGCCTGCCAGTGCACCGGCAGATCGACGTGTATCCGCGCCCCGGCGGACACGCCGAGAGAGTCCTGGAGGAGGTTGGCGGTCTTCGCCACCCAGTTCTCGGTGCTGGCCACGCTCAGCTCGACCCGCTCACCGGTGTCGAGGTCGTAGAAGGTGAGCAGTGGGCGGGCCCCGTCCTCGCGCAGCAGCCGGTCGAGCAAGGCGGGCAGGGTGGCAGGAAGGCGGCCGGCGAGGGGCATGGCCGCCACTGTAGGAGCCGCAGATGGCAGCATGACCGGGCGGTCGCGAGGGCGGGCCGGGGAGGAGTGAGCTGCGTGGAGGCGGTGATCGTGGCGGGCGGTCTGGGTTCACGTCTGCTGCCGTTGACCGAGCGTCGGCCCAAGCACGTCCTGCCGGTTGGCGGCGTGCCGTTCCTGGCCCACCAGCTGACCAAGCTGGCCGCCGCCGGCGTCGACTCGGTGGTCCTCGCGACCGCCTATCACGCCGACGCCTTCGAGCCGGTCCTCGGTGACGGGTCGGCGTACGGCGTGCGGCTCACGTACGTGCGCGAGACAGAGCCTCTCGGCACCGGCGGCGCCATCCGCAACGTGGTGTCGGCACTGGCCAGCGACCCCGATGCCCCGGTACTGGTGCTCAACGGTGACCAGCTCTCCGGCCACGACCTGCGCCGCCAGGTGGCTCGCCTCGACGACGACACGGACGCGGTGCTGCACCTGGTGCGGGTGGCGGACCCGCGCGCGTACGGCTGCGTCCCGACCGCTGCCGACGGCACCGTGCTGGGCTTCACCGAGAAGTCCCCCGAGCCGGTCACCAATCAGGTCAACGCCGGTTGCTACGTGTTCCGCCGCCGGGTGCTCGACACCATCCCGGTTGGCCGGGTGGTCTCGGTCGAACGCGAGACGTTCCCGGCCATGGTCGCGTCCGGACGCCGCGTCGTCGGCCATCTCGACGACGCGTACTGGTGCGATGTCGGCACCCCCGGCCTGCTGGTCGCTGCCTCGTGCGACCTGGTACGCGGGGTGGCGCCCTCACCGGCGATGCCGCACACCGACGGGGTTGCCCGGGTCCAGGAGGGGGCCGTCGTCGAGGGCAGCGTGACCGGCGGGAGCGTGGTCGGCCCAGGTGCCAGGGTGCGGGGAGGGGCAGACATCCGCGCGAGCGTGCTGATGGACGGTGCGGTGGTCGGAGCCGGCGCGGTGCTCGAGCGGTGCGTCCTGGGGCCTGGTGCGGTGGTCGGAGCGGGCGCCCGGCTGCACGAGGTGGTGCTCGGCGACGAGGCCGCCGTCGACGACGGTTGGGTGGCGACCGGCGAGCGCGTGCCGTGCGGCACCCGGCGCGGGTGAGCCGTTGACACTTCGCCGCGCCGGGGCGGCCGGGGTAACCGCGTCTGACGTGAGCGAGTAGGGCTTTCGCCCGCCTTGAAAGCCACCTGTAGTCACGGCGGACGGGTCTTGCGGCTGGATCAGCGTACGGAGGGGTGGTCGGCGCCGTCGGAGCCGACGACGACCCGCAGGCACGCCACCGCACGCCACCCCACGGGCAGGACCGCGTCGGCGTACGGACCTGACTCGATACCGGCGCGGTGCGCGGCTGCCAGCACCCGGACCCGCTCGGTGAGCGCTCCTGCCGCGAGCAGGACATCTGCGGAGCCATCGCTGGACGGCACGAGCACGACCACCTGCGCCGGGTCGCCCGGCGCGAGCACGGCTCGGG
>JAABUS010005384.1_pt1 | contig 16910 bp, 16 predicted proteins | sample 5560161 | NCBI WGS metagenome assembly JAABUS01 (sample SAMN10711885, study PRJNA513376) | rock metagenome | isolation source: Antarctica rocks | place: Antarctica: Victoria Land, Trio Nunatak nord | collected 2016-01-04
GGAAAGCGAAGGAGAATAACGGGCTTTGAAGATCTGGAGAAACTCGTTGCCGAAGGCTCTATTACCAACGCACCGGCTAATGCCGGAAATCCGAATAGTTTTGTTGCCGGACTGAAGCCCTCAAAGGCTATTATCAACTGTCCTGTCATTGCCCAGCCGGTAAATCCATAGAGAAAATGAGCACTATCATATCGAAAAGCTACCCTCACCAGGGCAGCTTTTTGTTTTAAGATGATAAACAGTGTTTTAACTTGATATTCTTTCAAAAAGGGAAAAAGCGTAAGCATCAGGCAATTAAAATCGGCAATAATACCTGCAACGTTTTTAATTATGGATGAAAGCAGCTCTGTAAAATTTTTAAAAGTACAAGCGTTAACAGGCGACAAAAAGTCAGCATATTGTAATTCACTTTATTTATAACAGATAATTTCAACATACAATCGTTATACTTCTGTGATAACTTCCTCAATTCTTTATTCTTGCTTTTAATAAGCATGCACTTTTAAAACTTCACTCTTTCTTAAGAGAATAATTACTGAGTTGCTTGTGGCTTAATAAATTTTACTAAACTATGTTCTTCATCTAAAAAATTAAAAAATGAAATCTTCAATCCTGTTATTTACAGGTCTTGTTCTATCAATCCTGGTTTTGTCAGCCTGGAAAAATAAAAAAGGTATGCCCGAAAAGCTCACAGAAGCCGCCGGACTTTTAGCAACTGCAGCACAGCAAAGAAATGTCAGTAAGGAGGAGTTTATGAAAAACCTCGTTGATGATAAAAGGTTCGACTCTAAACAAAATGTGTTTTTGCCCAGTACACTTGCAGTTGATTTTACGAAGAATAAGCCAACTGTTACGCTGCCCCTTTATAAGGGTATTGGTCCGGGTGGAAAACCAACTTATTTCGTCCTTACCGAAGCTTGCGACTATGACGTGGCAACTATGCTGGGAGTCAACTTTGCTCCAAAATTAAAGAATGCGAACGGCACTGCAGGCAGCCAGGAGGTAACCATTGAAAACGGCATGATCAAATTTAAGGGAGACGTTGACTTCAGCCCTGTGCGTTCACTTACGCCAGGCACTTTCCCAAACACCTTTCCGCCCGCTAAGGTGCAGCCAGGTTCGGTAGGTGATGCTGAATATTCACCGTTGGTGGTGACACCCGCCGGCTCAGTTCTGAATGCAATTATTGTTGCTAACGGTACAGGAAAGCACGACAACCTGGTAAGTATTGACTACAATAAGGGAACTACAGTCATGAAACTGTTCGATGGTTTTCAGGGTGGCGATCAGTACTACTATCACATATCAACTGAATCAAGCGACATAGCCGCCGCCACTGTCGAAAGCGCTACCTATACGCCACGGTTAGCTAATCTCCCCGCGTTTGGGATGGATATGGCGGCAGACAAATCAGCTTTGTTAGGCTTCTCGCCAACTGCAAACGGAGAAACCGGAATTAACAACCCAAAACGTCAGGGCCTCAACTCAACTATCCTTGACGCACTTGCTCCGATCAACACTTTTCCTTTGGATCCTGACAATAAGAAGAAGGAAAATAACAACTATAGCCCAATGTGGGACGCACACCTTAACGTGTGGACTCCTGCAGCTATTAAAGCGGGAAAGCGCAGGCAAATAAAGAGTTTTGAAGATCTGGAGCGGCTGGTAACCGAAGGCTCGCTTACCAACGCACCGGCAAATGCCGGAAACCCAAATGGCTTTGTTGCCGGCCTAAAACCCTCAAAGGCTATTATCAACTGCCCGGTTATTGCTCAACCGAAGAATCCGTAGATAGAGTAAGGATAAATTTTAGCGAAAAAGCTGCTTTCTCCCTGGCAGTTTTTTCGTTTATCATTCTCTAACTTCAATAAGATTTTTAAAAAAAGCATAACCCTTTTTATTGCGTATAATTAAAGCATACTTACGTAATACTTCTGTGATAATTGTCTTAGCAGATCGTAGTTTCTTTGTAAAGTAAATATTTGCAAGCTTCTAAACAATCACCTAATTCTTAAACTACAACTATCTTAAACTTGCTTTGAGGTCACTATACTGCCCTGAAGTCCTGAGATTAAATAATTTCAAACAAAAAAAATTAATTATGAAAAAAATTCTTATAATACTATTTTCCTCCGCATTTTTCTTTTCTTGTAAAAAGAACGATCAGCCTGCCGAGGGCAAAATTAAAAGCCTTCCGAACAATATGACTAGTGTCAGTGAAATAGATACTGTAAACGCTACCGGCGTTTTTCCACTTTATCGCGGACAAGATGCAAACGGAGGCGATGTTTATTACGTTATTACAGAATCTAACAATGTAGATAAATCTATTGAGCTTGGTTTAAACTGGACTCCAAAGTTGGTACATGCTTTAGGTACCGCGGCGGTACAAACGGCAACAGTAGTAAGCGGTGGAGCAAAAAACCCACATGACTTCCCTATACTGAAATTTTCAGGGAATGTTGATTTTTCCCCTGATAGAAAGTTGGTTCCAGGTCCTGAGCTGTTTCCTCTAGACCCTTCTTCGCAACCAGGCTCTGTCGGAGATGCTAATTACAGTCCACTCGTTAGTTTTGATGGAAAGATACTATACGATGCAGCGCACCTTGCTAACAGCACCGGGGTTCATGATAAAGTGATCAGCATGGATAAAGATAAAATGACTGTAAAAATTCAGCTTACAAAAGGATTTTATGAGGGTTTCTCGATTTTGTATACCAGTACTGAAACATCGGATGAAGACCTCGCATCCCTGGAGGACAATACTTTTGCTCCTAATATGAACGCAGCACCCAATCCCGGTGATGATAAACCATTTCGTTCGGCACGTGAAGCTATAATACCAGTAATCAATGGGCCGATGGGTAAGGGTAATCCTAACAGGCAGGGTCTTCGCTCTGCTGTGGCGGGCGAGGGTGATCCACTCAACATTTTTCAGGAACAGGCGGGCTGTATGAATGCAAATGATCCTAGTTCTTTTTGCGATGCTGTAGGTTATAGCCCTTTTTGGGATGCTCATCCAGTAATGTGGACTGATGAAGCAATTGCTGCAGGAAAGAGAACCATTGTTAAAACTGATAAAGCAGAAAAAATTGCACCTATTAACATAATTGAGTTGTATGCTGATGACTTTATGAAAGCCGGAGGGTTTGGCGTACGCAATTCATCTCTTGGAGGTATTAATGCTGCAGGACCTGCCGGTGGAGCTGGAATTATAATTAATTGTCCAATCGTTTTTGTACCTGATGATGCCCGTTAAAGTTCTTAAGTTTTAGGGAAGTTTACTTCCGTTATACTTCTGTGATAATATTCTCTCACATTTAGTCTTGCTTTGTATAGTTGAAGAGATAGCTTGTTTCTGACTTCAGAAAATTTATTAACTATTAACTAAAACATTATTATTATGAAAAATTTACTTTCTTTAGTACTGCTATCCGTACTTTTCTTTGGATGCAAAAAGGATTACAATCATGGCAATGGAAATGGCAATAGCCAGGGCAAAAATTATACAGGCTTTATTTATACCAGCACAAACTCTACGAGCGGAAATGCAATTATTGCATTAGGCAGACATCGTGATGGAACACTGGAAGAGATACAGGGCTCGCCCTTTCCTACCGGTGCTGCAGGTGATGCTGCTGAAGGTGATTTTGATACCCAATGGGCTTTAAGAATTGTAGGTGACTACCTGTTAGCTGTTAATGCAGGCTCAAATCCTGTAAATGGCAGTATTTCTGTTTTTAAAATAAATAAAGCAAATGGCAAGTTAGACCAGGTTGATCAAAACCCTTCTACCCCGGCGACGGATAACATAGATTCACGAGGTGTGAGAAGTGTATCCCTTGCAGCAAAAGATATAGGCGATAAAACATGGATAGTGGTGGGTAATCAATTCGCTAATCCTAATTATCAAAAAGATCCTCCTGTAGCTTTTGGGAGTGTTATGTCTTCCAATTTACGTAACCTGGCAGTTTTTACCTTCGACAAAACAAGCGGATTACTATATTTTAAAAATATAGGAGATACTTACAATGACGGAAGTCATGGAGGGCCATGTACCGTCGAATTTAATTCGGATGGTTCCAAACTGGCTGTGTCTACCTGGGGCGTTTCACATTTTGATACTCCCGATGTTGATCTTAAATTACAAAAACCAGGCAGGCTTTATATTTACAACTTTTCCAGTGGCAATTTAACACAATCAGGTTTGTATGAAGAAAAGGGTGTGTCAGGAAATATTGGCTTATCGTGGAGCCCGAATAACCAATATATTTATCTTGCAAATTTTAATCTTCACTCATCAAAAGAAGGCAACAGCTTAACGGTACATGATGGAACAACGGCTGCTAAAGTGCAAAATTTTCCCACCGGAAAAAGAAATGATGAAGCCTGCTGGACATGGGTCAGCCTGGATAAACAAAAACTTTTTGTGGCAAGCTTTACCGGAAATGTGGTAAGCTCTTTTGATATTAATGCAGACAATTTATTGTCTGTTTCTCTTAATCCCAGTTATTTTTCTCGTCGTGGTGTACCTCCAATAGACACGAAAGATATGCATGAAACATCTGATGGATATTTGTTTGTATCAGGCGCCTTCCAAAGTCATGCTATTACTACTTTCAGACGATTACCAAATGGTGCTTTATCAGAAATTTCAAATTCTCCTTATGCTGTCCCCTCTGTTGCAGGAAAAACACATGATGAAGTATCCTTTTTAGGGCTAACTGGTTTTGATAAAAATGATTTATACAAATAGATAAAGGATATGCAGTAGCTTTCTTAACCACCTGAATTAGGGCCTACTACCATTAAATAAATAAATTTTTTATAGTAAGCTCTAAGATTCAGTTTTACTTAAAACCTTTATCGAAGATAATAGTCCAAACATTTAAAAAACTAAATTATGATTAATACAACAGAGAACACCGAAATCTCTATGGCTACGAAGCTTGAACGCTTGGGAGCAGGAATTATTCGTTATGGCCTTGTTATTCTCTTGCTGTGGATTGGCATGTTCAAGTTTACTGCTTACGAATCAGAAGGAGTGAAAAAGTTAGCTGAAAACAGTCCTTTTTTATCCTGGGTTTACAGTGTAATGAGTGTTCGGAAATTTTCAATGGTACTTGGTTCTATTGAAATCATATTGGGAATATTAATTGCCAGCAGGCCAGTCTTGCCAAAAGCTTCGGCCATGGGCAGCATTGGAGCAATGGTAATGTTTTTAACCACATTGTCCTTTATATTTTCCACACCTGGTATATGGCAACCTGGTTATGGATTCCCTTTTCTATCACCTAACCCTGGGCAGTTTCTTTTGAAAGATATTGTATTGTTTGGTGCAGCGGCATGGACAGCCGGGGAGGCGTTAGCAGCTTCAAAGTTTACATCATCCCTGACAACGAAAAAAGGGTTTGCTTAAATTTTGGCTACTGGAAAAATTGAATAAAAAACGGAAAAATAAATTAACTTCTGAAGAAGAGAGATTAATAGTTCATATGGGGCCAGACCTTTTACAGGCGAATATGCTAATAATAAAAGGCAGGTACTTATTGTATGTAGTCGCTGAAAGCAATCAGGAAATGAAGAGGGTTACAGCACACTTCTTACCTTATGATAAAGACACCTGATTGAACAAGATATTTTTTGGATCGGACAACGCTTTTTCTGCTCCATAAAAAGTTTGGACGAATTATTTAATCCGCAAAGAGGAGAAAAGTCCCCGCATCCCTTTTACGTAAAAGATAAGTCACAAAGAGCTGACCTGATTGAATTTTTGCGGGGATTAGATACCAGTTCTGACAAGAGAAAAATTAAAAGAAAATAAGAGTAGAATAGAATAATTCACACAATCCGTTTTAACCTAATGATGGCAAAAAAGTAGCTGAAAAATTAATTCAGACATTAAAAGATAAAGGATATGAAGGGGTGACTGAAGTTACAAAAGCAGGGCACGTTTTGAAAGGCCAGGTATTAAGCAACCGCAATATTATCCTAAAGCCATATAATGCTCATTGTACAGGTTGAAAGATAAATGAATTCAACTTTGATTTGTTTTTACTATAACAATGATTATTAAAAAACAGCAAAATGGCTAAGCATATAATGGTTATTTCGAATTGTTCAGGTAGTCTGCTTTTTGTAACAACACAAATATTATTCACTTCTTAAATCTTAATTATGACAAATTCGAACAAAATATTCGCTATTGCCCTGTTGGCCGGGATTGGTATGTCAGGTTGCAATTCAGCGGATTCAGATAATAGCACAGCTATGGGTGATTCAATGAACACAATCCAGAACAATGCAACTATGGGTGATAAAGAAGGTGTGCCCGATGTCTCGGCCTGGCCCGAGCGACCCCGGCTGGCAGTAAAAGAAATGACGGCAAAATATGGTGCGCCGGTTGAAGTTTCTTCAGAAGCCATTATCTGGCACAACGCAGGTCCGTATAAACGTATTATGGTAACCAAAAAAGAAGTCCCTCATGACTTTCCTATGCCCCACATGGATTTTTTGGAGCACACGATCTCCTATAATGTACCTACTGCTAAAGTAGATGATTTAGTGGCTTTTGATGCCAGCATGACCATTAATAAAACAGCAGGCGAAATGTCGGCCCGCTGCGATTTGGAAGGACACAACATTCTAACCCTAAACCTTGCCCGTGATATTATTAATGGAACAAAAACCGTTGAGCAGGCACGGGTAGCTTTCGGCGAAAATGTAAAAGCCGATTTTGGTGGAAAGCATCCTGAATATGTAGAGAAGCTTCAGTTTACGCCGCCAACAGAAAATGTACTTTTCCCTGATAAACCCATTATAGCCGGTGCACCTATGCGTGATGTAGCCGGCACAGAAGGAACGGATGCAGAAGTGCTCTCCTTTGTAGCTGCAGTGGACGTAAATGAAATCCTGGCTGCTTCAGTAGCGGAAAAAAAGAAGATTGGCCAACCTGTGATGGACTATGCAAAAATGTTGCATACTGAGCATGGAGATAACATGGCAAAGACCTTACAACTCGGCCAATCAATAAAAGTAACGCCAAGTGATACAAAAGCCGTGGATGCTTTGAAAAAGAAAGGTGCAGGGGAGTTGGCTATGCTAATACCCCTTGATGGTAAAGACTTTGAAACAGCTTATTTAGACGCAATGATCAAAGGCCATACAAAAGTATTAGATATGATTGACAGCAAACTTTTAACAACGGCTAAGAACGATGCTTTGAAAGCTCATTTAACAGAGACCCGTGGTCACGTGGCCATGCATCTTGAACAGGCAAAGAAATTAAAAGGATAATCATTATTAAGAAATTACCGTATAATTAAAAAATATAAAATCATGAAATCATTCCCAAACAATTTAACAACTATGCGAAACTGGATTTTAGTCACCTTCCTGCTGCTAAGCCCGGCAGCGTGCGATAAAACCAACGACGGCTTAACCGCCCCCGCTTTAAACACAGGTGACCAGCCCACTGACGTAATAGTCGCTCCAAACATCCTCGTTCGGTTGAGCGACCTACCCGCCCCCGATACCACCGCATCATCGGTTAACTACCCCCAGGTGCTGGAGCAACAACCGCCGGATTCCAGATTCCAGGTGCCTCAGGGGTTTGCCATCAACCTCTTCAGCAAAATACCTAATGCCCGCTGGCTGGCTGTTGCTCCCAATGGGGATGTGTTTGTGGCGCAAACCAGCTTAAACCAGATTACAGTGCTGCGTGATATGGATAACGATGGCGACGCCGATCAGTCGTTCGTATGGGGCGTGGGTGGTATGCTGGACAAGCCCCACGGTTTGGTTTTCAACGGTAACTACTTGTACGTAGGCGCTACCGAGGCTATTGTCAGGTATGATTACGCCTCCGGTCAAACGAAGGCTGGCGGCGTGCCCACCAAACTGGCTGATTTACCAGGGGGCGGCCAGCACGTTACACGTAACATCCTGATAAAGGATAATAAGCTATACGCAGCTATTGGCTCCTCCGTCAATGTAAGCGTTGAAAGCGATCCTATCCGGACCACCATCCAGCAGTTTAATCTCGACGGCTCGGGCAGGGTGCCTTTTGCGACTGGCTTACGGAACCCCGTGGGCCTGGATGTCAATCCTGTAACTAATGAACTTTGGACCACCGTCATCGAGCGGGATGGCCTTGGCGATGAACTTGTGCCGGACTATTTTACTTCGGTGCAGCAAGGCGGCTTCTATGGCTACCCATACGCCTACCTGGCGCCCGGTAACCTGGATCCCCGCATTAAAGTTAGCAGCCCGCTTACGGCCACCACTATTACTCCATCGGTGCTTTTTAAGGCGCATGAAACCGCTATTGGGGTGCTTTTTTATAAGGGTACCACCTTCCCGGAAGAATACCGTAATGACGCCTACATCGCCATCCGGGGGTCTTGGAACCGCAGCAAGGGTGTAGGCTACAAGGTCGTCCGTGTGCGAATGAACGCTCAGGGCGTTCCAGAAGGAGGTTATGAAAACTTCGTGACCGGCTGGCACATCAACCCTGACCAGGGTGGTACTCCCCAGGTCTTCGGCCGTCCTGTCTCTATTGTTGAGGGAAACGATGGTTCGATGTTGATTTCCGATGATGCAGGCGGTACTATATGGCGGCTGCGGTACAAAGGATAGCAGGTGGAGGGTCTTGATGATTAGAATGTAAACTATCCTGAAAAATAAAAGCAATCTAATCCGTATGAACAAACTTAACTTAAATGGGCTACCTGGATAATCAGCAGGCTTGGCGGATGGGAAGGATGCCTCACAAAGTTGTGCAGGATAATAACTATCAGAAACGGCTTAGAGAAGTTTTATCTTATCTATGAAGGATGGATGATCGCAAAAGATGTGGGTATACGGTAGGGTTACAAGCAGGGGATTAGTTGGGTGTCAACAAATGGCTGAAAAGGTCAGCAATTACAATCATTAAAATCCACACGGAAACAAATAATTTCAATAGCGATATAAATACAAATAAAAATAATGGAACAATCAAAAATTGAAACTAAGCAAGCTGTTTCTACATATCTGCCGAAGGAAGAAAACGGCATGTCATATCCTATTAACAGTACGGTACTGTTGGTGATAGATCCTGTGAATGATTTTTTATCAGAGGGCGGTGCAGGCTATGACCTGACTAAAAACACGATGAAGATGAATGATGTGGTATCCAATCTGAAGCGGGTGATTGAAGGCACAAGGCAAGCAGGCATTCCCGTTCTGTTTGGCCCAATGGCATATACTGAAGAAGATTATGCTGATGAACAATTACAGCGGAAAAGCGGTATCAACCGGCTGATGTTTGAACGAAAGATGTTTCTTGCTGGAAGCTGGGGTGCAGACTTTCACCCTGACCTGCAGCCGCAGGAAAATGATACAGCACTACTGCCCCATAAGAGTTGTGATGTTTTTACAACAGACTTGCCGGAACACCTGCAGCGAATGGGGATAACGCACCTCGTAATTGCCGGCATGTCCGCAAACCTTTGCTGTGAATCAACCGGACGTCATGCTATGGAAGCCGGCTTCGATGTAACGTTTCTTTCAGATGCCATCGGTGCATCAAGTATCCCGGAATACGAGGCTTCTATTCACCTTAACTACCCTCTGCTTTCCAACGCAGTTATTAAAGTTGATGATTTTCTTGCTGCGATTAATAACTCAACATCAGGAAGTACCAGTGTGCAACCCGGTGATACAATTTATGGTTCAGATCATGGGGAGACTGGCAGGGTTGAAAAGGTTGTTGAAGCAACGGAAGATACTGAAGGCTACCTGCTTGTTCCGAGTGGTCTTATATTTAAGACTGATACTTACATTCCGCTTGATGCTGTGGTGAAGCGCATCGGCACAGATATTTTTATCAATATCCCAAAGCTGATTCTTGCGACAATGCCATGGAAAGAACCGGCTTCCCGGAGTGATAAGCGTGAGAAGCAAGGCCCGGCAGCAAGCGAGGTTGATAAGCTTTATCGTTCTTATTCTCCGTCTGCTCAATAGTGAATAAGATAGTTGGATAAAAAATAAAATACTTAGCGATGGAATATAATAAACTGACACCTGAAGAAGAAAGAGTGATTGTGCACAAAGGAACAGAAAGACCTTTTACCGGAGAATATGACAATAACAAAGAGACCGGAACGTATGTGTGCCGCAGGTGCAATACACCTTTGTATCATTCTCATGACAAATTTGACTCGCACTGCGGCTGGCCAAGCTTTGATGATGAAATACCAGGCGCCGTAAAACATTTACCTGATGCCGATGGACGACGCATAGAAATTGTTTGTGCCACTTGTGATGCGCATTTGGGACACGTTTTTAAAGGCGAAAGATTGACGGATAAAAATACAAGGCATTGTGTTAACTCTATCTCACTGAAATTTATTAAAGATGAATAATACCAGGGTAACTACAGAAAAAGCAATTTTTGCTGCCGGATGCTTTTGGGGCATAGAATATTATTTTCAAAAAGCTGAAGGTGTGATATCTACCGCTACAGGATTTATTGGAGGAGATAAAGATAAGCCCACTTACCATGATGTTTGCAGCGGAAAAACAGGACATGCAGAAGCTGTAGAAGTAAATTTTGACCCCACTAAAACAACTTACGAAACGTTGGCAAAGCACTTCTTCGAAATTCACAACCCCGCTTTAATAAGTAACGAAAGTACGGGCAAGCGAAGCCAATACCGTTCTGCAATTTTTTATACGGACAATGAACAAAAGGCAATAGCAGAAAAATTAGTATTGATGCTGCGAAACAAAAACTTTGAAGTTAGTACAGAAATAACCAGGGCAGGAACATTTTTTAAAGCTGAAGATTATCACCAAAGTTATTATGATAAGAAGGGAAGAGATGATTATGGCTATCGTTTAAAACAAAAGTTTTAGATAAAGCAAAATTGATAAAGACCTAGTGTATTATGGCGTAACTGTTGTGTTAATTTGAGCGTTTCACATAAAACTGAATCAATAACTACAAAAAATATTTTTTTATGAAATCGTTATTCAATGTTTACAGCCAGTTAACTCAAAACCTGTTATTACGTAATAATAAGTGGGAAGTAAGTAAATTAAATCTTGTCATTTCCCTGTTGTTTTGCGCTGTTTTATTTAATGTGCTATTACTCAACTCCTGCAGTTCAACTAAAAATATGCAGGGAGCCAGCGATGGCCCTGCACAATTACAAGCACCGAAGCCGCAACCATTGGGCGATGCAGGGCGTGGAAAGGAGGTCTTTCGTTTTGAGACTTTTGGTAATGAGGGGTTTTGGTTCAACGCCATGCGAATGCAGCAGGGCATGGAAGAAGCAAAGGTTACTCCGAAACAAATGTTAGCTATGGGGTTGCATTTTGATATGGAGGTCCTTGATGCAGACTTACGAAATTTGCTTGAAGCTGAGTTCAAGACCGATCTTTCCATGCAAAAAGCCCCACTTCTTAATGACCCGAAAACGACAGCGATGCTTATTAACAGCAATGCAGTAATAGGGATGGTGCCGAAAGATAGCAACAAGGACAAGAAGATAAACATTATGGAGGGAGACATGGTTGGAGTGAGTTGCGCACTGTGTCACACAATAACAGATGCTTCTGCTTTTAATATGCCCGGCGGCGGAACCGCAGGAAGGCGTATTGATGGTCCGGCACCCCTTACAATTAACATTGGTAAATTGTTGGCAACTGCTAAAAATTCAAGGGCTTATTACGCCAATATACAATTAGCCATGGGCGGTAAAACTATTGGAAGGGCTCCAATAGGTATTGAGCCCACTTCCACTGAAGCAGAAGTGGATGCTTATCTGATTAATCCTGCTTTTTACCCGGTAGGTACGTTTGATGAAACGCCTGATGGTATTGGCAACTCAGTTAAGAACGTTCCTCTTTTTCGTCAGGATTTGGCTGCACCGTTTAGCTCATCCGGGCAAAATGCGCTGCTTGAAAACATCAGTAATTCTTCCTACACTGCTAATTTAGATATGACCACTTTAGCAACACCGGAAGGGAGACAATTCCTATTTCTCAGGGCAGGTGATGCAGGGGTTAAATTACACGAAAATTATAAACAGATTTTGCAGGAAACAGGTGTAATGGGATATCCTTACGTGCAGGCAAAATTAGTTGGCGATGCGGGCAATCCTGATCATGCTGCCGGCAGACGGGTAGATGACCAAAAGTTGAGGGACATGACTGCTTATTTGTTTTCTTTACCTGCCCCTGCAGGAGCCAAAGTTAATTCTGAAATGGCTAACCGTGGACGGGCACTGTTTAGAACAAACTGCACCAGCTGCCATAATGCAGATCAAAGCAAACCTGTTGATGCAAAGTTGCATAATCTTAAATCAATTTGGCCTGCTTACAATCCCGGTCCTGCAGGTACCCGGGGTGATCCAAAACAAAGTGCTATCATTAATTCGCCCGGAGATTTTGATGACAAAATGGTAGTAGTAGATGCAAGCGATCACGGAGAGCCAAGGGGTATTGCATTACCTCTTCTGCTTGATTTGGATCGGACAACCATGTTTCTACACGATGGTTCAGTACACAGTCTTGAAGCTTTACTTAACCCAAATCGAGGCAAAAATTCTCCTCACCCTTTTTACATTGACAATGCATCCCAAAGAGCAGAGTTAGTAGAATTTTTGAGAGGCCTGGATGCCAATCAAAAAAAATAAATTTTCTTGAAAATGCAAATTCTGATTCTAATAATTCTGATTATATGAGTATGCATGATCCTTTAAAAATAGTGTTAAATGATAGCAAGACTGGTGGTAAAATTATAAATTACTTAAAATCCTTTTTTTATGCAATTAAAAAAAATTAGAATTCCGGTGATAGTGATTCTTGTATCAGTTACAATTTCATGTTTTGGTTTTGATACAAAAAAAGCCCCTGACAAAAAAAAATCAGAAGAAGGCAAAGGGTTTGCAGTGATAGAATTATTTACTTCTGAAGGATGTTCCAGTTGCCCGCCGGCTGATGAGTTGGTTAGTAAAGTATTAAGTGAGAATAAACCTGATGTTTACATTTTAAGTTTTCATGTTGATTACTGGGACCGGCTTGGGTGGAAAGATGACTTCAGCCAGGCTACTTTTTCTGACAGGCAAAAACAGTATGCGCGGTATCTTTCATTAGATGGCGTGTATACTCCTCAAATCGTAGTTAATGGTACAGACCAGTTTGTAGGCTCGAATGAAACACACCTTCGATCTTCAATAAAGAACATTAACCAGGAATCAAACCTGACAATTGAAGCATCAAAAACAAACAATGCATCTATTCATCTTTCTTATAAAATAGCAGCCAATAATCCTGCATTGTTAAATATTGCATTCATTCAACCGGAAGCAACTACCTTTATTAAACGCGGGGAAAATAGTGGGAGAAAACTGCATCATGTAAACATAGTTCGGCAATTTAAAACCATAGAAGCAACGGCAAATACAGGAAGCCTCGATATAGAAATCCCTGTAGAGCTTCGTGAAATTCCTTTTAGGCTCATAGCATATACCCAGCAGAAAAATACCTTTAAGATAACAGGAGTTGCACAAGAACAAATCGCTGTGCAAATGGCTGAAAAACACACATAAATAATAAAAGGTAAACTTTAAGATGCAATCGAAGAGTTTACCGTATATAAAATAGGTTGAAAACAATTTTTATTAAAACAGGTTAACCAAATAGCTTAGCTGTTGGTGCCGCAAATTTTATTTGAATTATGAAAAAGTTACTGATTTTAGTTGCTGCTTTTACTTTAAGCGCAGGTGTTTTTGCACAGGAAAAAATGAAAGATAAGAAAATGGACAAAATGCACGACAAGGGCATGATGGACAAAAAGGGGATGATGATGAAAGATGGCATGATGATGAAGGATGGCAAGATGATGATGATGAAAGATGGTAAAATGATGATGATGGACAAAGACATGACAATGGAAAATGGTACAATGGTAATGATGGATGGTACTGTAAAAATGAAAGATGGCAAAACGATGATGATGAAAGATGGTGAAATGATGGATATGAATGGAAAGATGAGTAAGATGAAAATGGATAAGATGAAAATGAAGGAAAAAATGTAGTTGGTGTTTTTTGTTTAGAGTAATAATGCCATTTGAGAAAATTCAGGTGGCATTATTTTTACCCGGTTCCATAAAATCTGCTGTAGTTTTATTAAAGTTTATAATCAGGTTAATGAAAGCCTGCTTATAAAACAATTTGAAAGATCATCTGAAAAATCAAAAACGCAGGAATTAATAAATAAAGTGGCAGATTAAATACAAAAATGATCAATTATTAAAAACTATTTTAACAACTGATTATAGGAAAAGAAAAAGTCAGTAAAATCCTCTGTTCCAGTTGTAACGTAACTTTAATCAAATAAATTTCACCTTATAATATATGAAACGATTAATAATTTTTGTGGTGCTGGCAAACTTGCTGGCATGTTCAACAGAAGCACAGCATAAAAAATTTCTGGTAACAAAAACTGATGCAGAATGGAAAAAACAACTGTCAGAAGAACAATACTATGTTGCACGTAAGGAAGGAACTGAAACTCCATTTAACAATGCCTATGCTGATAATCATGACAAAGGCGTCTATAAATGTATTGGCTGCGGACAACTGCTATTTACAAGCGATACTAAATTTGAAAGCGGCACAGGCTGGCCAAGTTTCTATAAGCCGGTCAATAATAAAGCTACAGAAGAAAACAGGGATCAGACTTTAGGAATGGTTAGACGTGAAGTACATTGCAGCCGCTGCGGAAGTCATTTAGGCCATGTTTTTGAAGATGGTCCCAAACCAACAGGCCTTAGATATTGTATGAATTCTGCTTCTCTTCAGTTTGTTAAGAATTAATTGGACACAAAGAACGAAGGTAACGGAACGTTTTTTTTGCAATACTTTCTCTTCAACCAATGTTGCCTGCAGTAGTGCTTCTTATTTGGTCTTAATCTTATTAAAATCCAATAATCGTAGTTCTACACTGCATCCGACGATGAGCTGAATGTAAAATCTCGTATCTTCATTGGTGGTATCAGGTAACTGCTGTTTGACTCTCCGCTCACAGTTCTTTCAGGTTTGCCTAAAGCTTCAAGATTGTTGAGCATAATGACGGGGCTTTCGTTAAAGCGGAAATTTTTTACCGGAAATTTAATAGCGCCATTTTCAATATAAAAAGTTCCGTCACGGGTTAAGCCTGTAAGCAGTAAAGTCTGAGGGTCTACAGGTCGTATGTACCATAGTCGTGTCACCAGTATTCCTTTTTCTGTACTCTTTATCAGGTCTTCCAAAGAAGCTGTACCTCCCTGCATGATTACACCGTCGGGTGCAGGTATAGCTTTTACGCCTTTCTTTTGCGCCCAAAAACGGGAGTAATACAGGTTTTTCATAACACCTTTATCAATCCATGTAACCTTTTCCTGCGGGCGACCATCACCTGCCCATGTTGATGAAGGCAGTTCTGCATTTTGCGGATCAGAATATATGGTCACTGCTTCATCCACCAGTTTTTCCCCCTGTTTGGTTCCACCGCCTGCTTTACTTAAAAAGCTTCGTCCCTCATCTGCCTGCCGGGCATCTAATCCATAAAAAAGATTTTCTAGTAAAACAGCGCCGGCTGCAGGTTCTAAAATAACAGTATATTTTCCAGGTTCTATTGCTTTTGCAGCAGCAGATTTTATTGCTTTATCTGCCGCAGTGGAAGTTGCTTTTTTTACATCAAGTTTTGAAATATCATTATAACCCTTTGTTGCATAACCAGAGCCTTTACCATCAGCAGTTCTTAATGTGACATTGAAGTTTACATTGGTAGCGGTATTATAAGCAAACAAACCACTGGAATTCATCATAGCGGAAAAATTTGTGCTGTTTTCAAGAAAACCTGCTGCAGTAAGCTTGTTATCTTTTGTTATCTGTAAACTTTGAGCAACGGCATCAGCACGAAGCTTTGGAGTAACCGCTGCCGTTTCAGGGACATAAGTCTTTGATTCGCCATATTGTTGCGGTCCCAGGTTAGGAACAAACTCAGGATTTTCAGGCGCTAATCTTGCCAGCTCTTCTGAGCGTCTTACGGCTCTTTCCAACGATGCATCATCAAATTCATTTATGCTAGCCACACCCTTTTTCTTACCAAAAGATGATTGCACAACAAGATCGGTCCTGCTGACGCCGCCACTTGTGGAAACCGAATTGCGTGCATAACGAATATTGCCTCCGTCTGAGCCATATAAATTTATTTCACATTCATCTGCTTTTGAGTAGCCAAGTACTTTTTTAAGTAAGGCTTGTGCTTCTTCTTTACTTAGTAACGGCATATTAAATTTTTCTTGCTGTATTAATAACGTTTACTCCGTTGAAACGCGTTGTTGAACTGCCATGTGAAACAGCACTTATCTGGCCCGGTTGGCCTTTACCATCAAAAAAGGAACCACCTAAACGATAATCACTTTCATCTGCAATGGCAACACACGAGTTCCAAAATTCCTGGGTGTTTGACTGGTAGGCAACGTCTTTCAGCATTCCAATTATCTTCCCGTTTTTAATTTCATAAAACAGTTGTCCGCCAAACTGGAAATTGTATCGTTGCTGGTCTATAGAAAATGAGCCATCACCAACAATATAAATTCCTTTCTCCACATTTTTTATCAAATCATTAATGCTTCTTTTTTCTTTGTTTGGCTGCAAAGAGATATTTGCCATACGTTGAAACTGTACACTGCTCCAGTTATCGGCATAGCAACATCCCTGTGATTCCTTTAAGCCGATTATATGCGCCTGGTCGCGTATTGCCTGGTAGTTTACAAGTGTGCCATCTTTTATAATATCCCATTTTTTAGTTGCAACACCTTCATCATCATATCCAACTGCTCCTAATGAGCCTACCTGTATTTTGTCTGC
>JAABUS010005385.1_pt1 | contig 16910 bp, 14 predicted proteins | sample 5560161 | NCBI WGS metagenome assembly JAABUS01 (sample SAMN10711885, study PRJNA513376) | rock metagenome | isolation source: Antarctica rocks | place: Antarctica: Victoria Land, Trio Nunatak nord | collected 2016-01-04
ACGTCGTTGTCATATGATCGATGTCGCTTCGCTTCAGTGACGAAAACTGAGAAAGCTTTTTAGATAGCTGACTTTCGATTCTAGCTCATTTTGCAAAGCGTCATATTGATTTGAGTGCTTCGCTCAGCTCATGCATTTGTGTTCTGAAGTGTGCATATTTTGTTTGTTGAATGATCTTGTTTTTATGATCGTTGTGCTTCAGATATTTATTTCACGCTTCTAATGTGCCTTGCGTTTTTTATATGATTTGCAGTCGTCTTGATTTCATTACTACTTCAAAGCAGCTTTGATTTCAAAAGTTTCTTGCTCAATTTGATGACTTTGTCAAGAAAGTAGATTTCTCGATGATTTTCTGTAACACTCTGATAATCTTGCACACTCTGTCATTTATCATAGTCTTGTCATCTAGAGAGCATTTCGAAGATAGATGTATTTGCAGATAAGCACTCAATGCTTCTGTATTCATTTTCTTTTAAAGTCATCAAGTCAAAAGTTGCACTGAGATTGTTTGTAAACATAACTCTGTGATGATCAAAAGATGATTCAATCTCTGATGCAGATTGATTCGTATCTTGCACTTGCATGTCATGAACTGTATTTTCTCGCTGCTAAAGACTAAATCAATCGTTGTAAATTAATTGTGAGCTTCGCGAGTAATAATGTCTGATTTCAGTAATAATTTCAGCCTTACGTTTGTAATGACGTTTAGTAGAGTATCAGTCGTTGTATGACGAGTGAAGCATCTTCGCTTTTCTCAATGAGAATGATGTAGATTGAAATCTTCTATGATCAGTTGTTTGCAGTCATTCTTGAGTAGTTCGTTCAAACGAAAAATGATTGAAGATCTCTCTGTGAATGTAGTAAACAGTGAGCATGAGTTGTAGACGTTTAGAAGTCTTAGCGTCTGCGTTTCGTCATCTGTGTTACGAGTTAATATTCTGATTAAGCAAATGTCTGACTCAACTGTTTCTACTATTCATTGATTGAGTCTTAAATGTTTATTAACGTATATGCATGTTCTTGATTGAGATGACGAGTTTTTCACTAGATGAAAGAAGTTGTGTGCTGAGCTAAATGACTGCAAGTCGTTGTTGTTGCAATCTTGCTTCTGTATAGTTACTATGTTGAATTCGCGAACTTCTTTGTTAATTAGAAATGATTCTTGAATTCTTAATGATTTTCTGATGTTGTACTGTAGAATTCGTAGAAAAGACTGTTTTGTCATAGAGTTATTCATAGCTGTTGTTGACTCTGCGATGAGAAGACTCTTTGTATGCTTTCAATCATCAACGATCTTTCTCACTTTCTGATTGAACGTTTCTGAATCTGCTCAGATGTCGTCTCGTCTGAGTCACTATTCACGTAAGAGAAAAGATTGACTCGTCTCTTCTTGATCTCTACTATCTGCCAAGCTGATTCATCAGCGATTCAACTGCGTGTTTTCAGCATGACTGTTACTGAGCTTGAGAAGTTTGTTGAATTGAAAGAATTCATTGAATCTAAAGAGTTCGTTGAATCTAAAGAGTTCAGAGACAGCGAGAAGAGTGTGCGATTGTATTTAAACATCTCAGAGTATCTGAACGATCTATTTCTATAGATTTCGAACGCTTGTTTCATCTGCTGTTGTCACTTGAGACAGATGCATCTTCAGAGTTCGTGATTTTCGTTGCAGTTGACGCAACATCTTCTATTCAAAGACATCACACACTTCTCTATGTGATGCTTGTCTGCGCATTTTTCGCAGCGCTGATTCTTTCTGCAGATTTTAGTCATGTGATCAAATTCGTGACATCTGAAGCACTGTGTGATGCAACAGTTCTTTTCAAATAGCTTGCATGCACATTCTTGATACAAGTTCAGCATGCTCACGTTCATTAGTTGATTCATCATCGCTTCGATCGCGATCTCTACAATGAGTGACGAATGAGTCTTTTCGCTATCTGCTATCTTCTTGAGTCAGACTATTCTTAGAACTTTCAGATCTTCATGAAGTCTCGCGTTATCTTTTATCAATCTTTCAATGATCTTTTCTTGATTGCTCATGTCTATTGTAGTGCATACTTCATGTGTCAGCATTGCGAAGATTTGACGTGCTACGCGTGTCGAACTCGCGATTTCTTTTGCTTACGTCTGAGTCTTTTTCAGATTTGCTTGAGCATCTGAGCTAACTGCGTGAAGGAAAATGTCATCGCTGCTCAGCTTGCGAAGTGACACGATTAGATCTCTTTGATCTGTCAACACGTCTGCGATTCTCTGTAGAATCTGTTCGATCGACTTCTTCTGTATCTCTTTTATTTCTCTTCTGTTCATTATCTTAATCATGACTTCTCGTCTCTTGCAAAGCGACGACGAGTCATCTCTGAGACGTTGCTTTCTCGTCGCTATTTCTTCTCTTGTCACGTTCGTTCATGACGTGATTTTCGTTGAAAGACGTGTGTTTCTCTGTGTATGCAACTGCTTGTTAAGCAGTTGAACTGATGTTTTCAGTTTCTGTACATTCTTCGCGATGAACGCGTTCTGATTCGCGTGATGTTTTTCTTCTGAGTCAAGTCGAAGACGTTAAATCAGCTTCAATGCTATCTCTTTTCATGAATAATCTTTGCTCTTCTCTTTCTCTAACGTTGATATCTTTATTAGTAGATCAATAATGTTAGCAATGTTCTCTTCATTGTCACGTAAGCGTTTCAATCTTGCATCTCTGTTTTCTTGCAACGAATCAACGTCGCTCGCAATCATCTTCGAATCAGCATTGCTGCAATTCATGCAATTCATCGTCGTTCAATCATCTTCTAGATTCATTCTGTCTTGTTTGTAATGCTCTTTTTTAAAATTTGTGATGCGTGCATTGTGATTGTTCTTGAAAATTCTATTAAAAGAAAATTGAAGATAAATGAAAAGTGAAGAACATATTGAACTTCAGACATTATGAATGAAGCAAACAACTATAATATCATGTTAATTGAAAAGAATATGACATTGATTTACATTAATACAACGTTGATGAAAGTGAATTTGAAGATTGCTTAAAAGTTATTAATGACTTTCATGAACATTATTTGAACAAGTCAAGATAGAAATTGACTTAAGAAAAATTAACTGAACTGCAGCAATAAAAACATTATTAAATGAAGAGAGAAACTAATGTTGCAAGCATGCACTTCAAGTTAGTCTAACTGTTATAAATGTGTCAAAGATCAAACTTTAATCAATTCACAGTGAATGCTAGTGAGTTTATTGTGTATTGATTAAAAGTAATCAAGATCTAGTCAAGATTTGATTTAAATCTGACTCAAATTTGACTCAGATATGACTCAACATCTTTTTTCTTTTCTAGCATCTTTTAATCAGCTTCTATTGTCTTCTAAATAAACACACTTCTTTATGTTACAAGTAGTTAACAGATGTCTATGATAAACACATTTCTTTTTGTCATAAACATTTTTTGAATCAACATCTTTCTTGTGTTTCAACACGTTTTCTTTGAAACTAGTGTCAAATCTGAGTAACTACTATATAAAGTGTGTTCTTCTTATCTTTTGTATCTTCTTTCTTCTGTATTTTTAAAGTCTTAGTCATAACTATCTTTATCAATCAAACATACTAGTCACGCATGCTCTCTGATTAGTTTCTAGACACGATTTCAACACTAACATAAATCATGTCAAACTATCATAAACTAGTACAGAGCTGATGTTGACACGTTAGTGATTTAGCATGTCTTTATGAGTATAAGATTTTCAACGTGTTACATCTTTTTTCTTCTTTAGCTTTGAACTTCTAGTTAGAATACACTCATATGATTTGCTTTATACAAACTCATAATAATCATCATAGTGAAAGTGCTTTTTCAGATTCTTTGAGAGATTTTTATTACATAAAATCTTCTGCTGCAGCTTCAAAGATTCTGTCGCTCGAGATTGAATGAACATCATACTTTTATATGTTTGCAATGATAGTCTTTTTTAAAACATTTTTAATGAGTTTAGTTGATTTGTTCTTCAGATAATAAGCTTGCTATGCAGAATTTGACTAACAAAGAATAATTCTTCAATGATAGTACTTGTGCAAAACAAAGACTTTAAATTAAAAATCTTTTCTTTCATCAAGATACTAAACTCTGCTAGCATTGAACTTGATGATTTTTTCATATTTCAGCAGTCTGAAGAGTTCTGACACTTTTTTAGCAGCATGTCTTTTAGATTGATTGCATCAAGTCGAGTACTTAAGTTTGAGTTGAGTACTCAACTTGAAAAATGTTGAGTTAAATTGAAATTTTTTTGAAAAAGTGTTGAGTCGAGTTAAGAAGTTGAATTCAAGAACTCAAGTTGAGTTGAAAAGCTTGACTCAACAACTCGACTCAACAATTCAATTTGACTCGACAAGATATTAGATAAATGTAAATAGCTTGATTAAACAGTCTTCATCATGAAGACTTTATGATTCTCATCATGACTTTCTATGATTCTATCAAACACTCTTCACGATAATGCAAAAAGATAATGCATTATGAATTTATAAGATTATGAATTATAATTAGAACTTAGAAAGTAAGATAAGCGCTGTTCGCTAGTTGAACAACTTTATTATTTTCTTTTCACTTTCATTATTCTCTTTCTTCTCACTACTGATAATCTCATATTCATCATGTTGTAGTTTCTTCTCATTCTTCTTTGCTTCATAGCACATCTTTGCATCATCATTTTCTATTATGATGAAATCATTCAAATTAGAATTTATTGCATGTATTGAATTCTGAATTTCTTGTTCTTTGACAGTTGAAAGAATGATGAATTCTGTTGCAAAATTCTAAAAAGCTGTCATAGAATTAGTATCATCAGTTTGCTTTAACTTCTTCAAATCATCATGATGAAGAATTCTTTATTGAATTAAGTGAATTATAAAAATCATAAATTTTGATATTTCTTCGCTTACATTCAGCTCATCTGTTGTCTTCTAAAATTGATATTAGTTTCTACAACTGAAAAATAATGCATATAAATAATACATATCTTCGTTGCTTTTGAAGCAATTTTCTCTGCAGTAGTATTTGCATCTTGTGTCACAGCAATTATATTGAAAAGCTTTATTATTTCAGTGACAATCTCAGCATTCACTTTGCATCTGATTTTTGATTCAAAGCATTCAACTATAAACAAATCAACGCTTTATCTAGTATTGTATTACTGAGATGCATTATCATGAATATTTTTGTTCTTTCGCTCTTGTTTTATCTCGTCTTTTACATTGTCTTTCATCACTGCTTTGTTGATCTCATTCACTTCTTTTCAAACATTGAATTATCTTAGTTTGTGTAATCGTTTGAATATGATTACACGATCATTGTTCTATCGCTTGTAATGTTTTTTAATCTCATTGAATCAATTTTCATCATGATTTCAACTTATGATAGACTTTGAATTTACGAATAAAGTGAACATTATCTGTTAGAGTTAACATTGTTCTCTTGATAATGCATTTGAGTAATGCAACAGTATCAATGAAATTTGAGTAGTTTGATAAAATATGAACTTGTAGAGAATTTGAGAAAGTAAGAAGTATAACATCAAGTGAGATGAATTAATTTTCACAAAGAATTATTTCTGAACTGTTGAACAGAGTGAAAAGTATCTGTTAAAGTCAGCATTGTTCTCTTGATGATGCATTTGAGTAATGCAATAATATTAATGAAATTTGAGTAGTTTAATAAAATATGAACAGATAGAGAATTTTGAAAAGTAAGAAAAAAACTCATCAAGTGAGATGAGTTTGAGTGCAACGAGAAAAGTTTAGTTATTATTCTTAACACTTATTCAATATTTTCTTTAATTTCTTTTCTGATTTTTCAATCACTTCTTCTATCATATTTTCTTGAATCGTTTTGATAATCAACGCTTCAATAAATAATACTTTTAAAGATAATACTTTCAAAAATCAAGTTTATATAAATCAAATCAATCATTCTTGATAAACAATGACATGCATCAAGAATGTTATCAATAATGCATACTGATAATGCAATATGACTTGTTTATTGCTGACAAGTTCATTTTTAGCATGTGCATCAGCACGTAAGATGTTTAAGAGCTTGATGCATTCAACTAATCATTATGCTATTAAAGAAACTTCAGTTTTTAAATCTACTACTATTACTAAAAAGATAATACACATGAGTAATGCATTATTTACTGACATACTAATGCTTTGCAACAGAAAAGACGCTACAAATCAGACACTGTTACGCTGCGTGAAATTCAAAAATATTAGAAGATTGCAGAAAATCTCATTCTCAAAATGATTTTCGAAAGACTGATTAGAAAGATTATGCATGATTATGCTTAAGCAAACATGCTATAATATAATTTTTGCATTCAGCGCTTTGTCTTGAGCGCTCTTCAAGAAGTCATTAAAGACTTTATGATTTTCTTTATGAAAAGTAAGTGCATTATTCTTTTGCATTATCACTCTTGTTGTAGAATTTTCATTGACATTTTGCTTTATGCAAATATCAACTTGATGATAATTCATGTCAAACACGTCATCATTCAAGATAGAAATATGAGATTTATGAAGAATTTCATGATGAATCTTGATGTCATGTTTTTCAAGACAGACTAGAAAATGTCTGTCTTCATTAATTAAATAAACAATGTAATTTTTAAAATCACATTTATATTATTCTTGTGCATTATTCTTATGCATTGATTCAATTGTACTTCTAATAAGTACTTGCTTTAAATGCAAGACTTTTAATAAATGAGATGATATTGCAAATCTATGAATAAATCTGCGTCAGAATAGTCTTCAAAGATACTCAAAATAAATCAGCAGACTCATTGATCTCTTGATCATCATTCTTCTCTCTGTGATAAATATTTCAGAACTCAGTAATAGTCTCATCTAAATTCAAATTCATAGTTCAATTGTAATACTTCATTAACATTATTTATTTCATTTTTTTTGAACTCATCTGTGATCGATTTCATTGACATACTCTTCTAGCAAGACTGAAAGTTCACTCAATATTTATTAAAAATATCAAGCATGAAAGAACATCTTTAATCATTTGCATCAATTTAGAAAAATTTGAAGCATTGTCTTTTCAAAATTGTCATGTCAAACATTTCTTATTTATAACATCAGTGCAAAGATATTAATCATCTTCATCTTGAAAAGAATGAGCATGCTGAGATTGTCAAAGCAATGATTTTCTAACAGTTACAACAGATTACAAGATTATTAGTAAATGATCAAATGTATTATTATAATGCATTCTCTTGTCAGCATTACTTCTTACTCTTTATGCTTCTGCTCTCAAATCAACAGCTGAATCTTTATAGTAATAATGAAAATACTCTTTGAATTCTGTCTTGTACTTGATCTTGTAGTGAACAAACTCTTCATCATAATCTGTATTTTCATTGTCTTTATCATTTCAAGTCTTGTAAAGATCTAGCTTCATTGTAGAATTCAGAATATTTGCAAGATTATATATTGTTTCATTACTGTCTTTAATCTTAACATAATACTTTGCAAGTTTGATTAAGACTTTTTCGTAAGTCTTTACTATAACAGCACTCAACAAGCAAGTACTTCTTCTTATATTCTTTTCAATCTGCTCAAGATGATTGAAAAGTGCATCAAATATTCGAAATTTCAAGTGAATAACTGCATTAGTTGTTCATAATATTACTAAAGTGCATTCATAGAAGAGATTTAATAGATTGTCAACAAACAAAATCATGAATCACTTGCTTTCATTAAGTTTAATCTTTGCAATCTTGAAATTTTTGCAGTATTTCTCTGTTCAAAGATCAACAAATTCACGTAGTTGATATGCTTAACGAAGCATCAAGTACGTAGAGTTTTAATGAATGCAAATATCTTGTATCAGTTTTCTAAATCTTTTGTCATTCTGCTCTTGAAAAGCTTTGAAGTGAATCAATCACTGAGAAGAGTCATTGACAGCTATCATCAGAGCACAAATCTAATTTCATGATTAATAAATACATTACTTTTTTGCATTATCATTCGAAGCAATATCTTTTTGATCACAACAGATAATTCTCTGCTTATCTCAATATTTTGCACTTGTTTATTCTTTAATTGAACAATAATGTTATCAGCTATTGTCTTTGATTCAAGAGCTTGAATAAAATCTTGAGTTATAAGATTTATGATGTGAGTCAAGCAATTAATGAAATTCTGTGTTATGTCTCATTGAAACTCGCAATGACTTATGATCTTTTCAAGTTTCTCTTTCAAGATACTATTATTGCTTGCATTATCAATAACAATCTTGAAAAGCTTGTTCTTAATAGCATAGTTCTGTTGAGACTGTGCCTAGAATCTAACCACACTGCAGCGAGATAGTGCGTAGCTGAATAGAATGTTTGATCAATAAAGGTAGCTATAACTAGAAAACTAAGAATACAGAAGAAAGAAGACAGTTTCGAGCTGTATCTATAGTAGGTCGAACAAAGGAACGAAGTAGTCGATTTGCTAAAGCTCAAATAGATGAAATGTTTCAGCATATTTCGATTTGAAACATCGCTGTTTCTTGTTCACATATTGAAATTTCTAGAGTCTATTGACTAGGTTCTATTCAATGTTGACACGCTTTGTAACATTACTTTCTTCTTTTTAAAAGTCATGTTTCTATGACTTGTAGTGTAGTTCATAGCACTGACGTAGAGCTCGACGCTCGCCTTTCTACCAATCTTTCTATTGATCTTTCAGACCATCGAAATGCCTATTGTAGCAGGCTCACTATGAGAGAGAAGAGCGATCATTGTAGCAGGCTCACTATTTAACGTAGAAACACAAGGTAGGTTGATTCACTGATAGATAGAGCGATGTGAGTAGATAGATCATCGCATTGACAGCGTCTTTGTAGCAGACTCACTAGAAGAAAATCGACTAGCTCATTGAAGAGATTAATTCTGATCATGTCATTGAAGCAGACTCACTAGTTGACACAGAAACACGAGGTAGATCGATTCACTGATAGATAAAGCGATGTGAGTAGATAGATCATCGCATTGACAGCGTCTTTGTAGCAGACTCACTAGAAGAAAATCGACTAGCTCATCAAAGAGATTGACTATTGACTTGTCTTTGTAGCAGACTCACTAAATTGACCTGAATTCAAATCGAGTCGAATCAAATTTGATGACACGAATTATTTTAACTCGACTGATTCACAAGCTTTTTGAGAGAGGAAAGAGTTTGTGATTCTCTAGCAATCAACGATCATATGTTCTCGTTGATTCTATTGATCGAGTGAATCGATGCTACTAAATGAGCGATAAGTTCTCTAGCAATTCAACAGCCTTGTCGTTGATTCTATTGACTTTCTGATGTTGTTCTGTCTTTCGAAGTCGTTGATTATCAGGTAAACAAATTTCTTTAGACTTGTTTCGTTGTTCATCAAGTGTCTTGAATGAATATTGATACTCGTATCATAGAGTTAACAAATTCTTAGTTTAATGTTGAGATCGTGCCTAGAATCTAATCACACTGCAGCGAGATAGTGCGTAGCTGAATAGAATGTTTGATCAATAGAGATAGTTATAACTAGAAAACTAAGAATACAGAAGAAAGAAGACAGTTTCAAGCTGTATCTATAGTAGGTCGAACAAAGAGACGAAGTAGTCGATTTGCTAAAGCTTGAATAGATGAAATGTTTCAGCATATTTCGATTTGAAACATCGCTGTTTCTTGTTCACATATTGAAATTTCTAGAACCTATTGACTAGACTCTATTCAATGTCGACACGCTTCGTAACAAGTTCTTCAGAATTTTCATTAGCTTCATCATCAATTGATGATCAATATGCTCAATATTGAAAGACGTAAATTCAATAAAATGTTCACGAAACTGAAATTCAACATCGACTCAATATATCAACATTCTCAAGTATGCTACTTTTTAAGAACTAAATCATGCATTCAAAGTAATAAAGACACGTCGTGACTCTGTAAGATTTAATCTGATCTTATCACAAATTTTCTTATAATGTAAGAGAATCATGATTATCATCTTTGTGCAATGTGTAATCTGCAAATCTGAACGAAGCATTTGTAGCAGCTTTCAAAATTGCTCATTATCAACGATTCAAAAAAGTAAATTCAAGTCAACAAAAATCTTGCATAATTGATTTTCTCAATTCTCTTGATTGAAAACAAAGATTAACTCAATATGACTTTTCTTCTAATAATTTATCAATTTTGCATTATCAATTTGCATTATCAAATATGACTTACTCATTTGAAAGTCAGTTCGACTTGTGATTGCAAGTGTTCATGTTTTCGCTCTGTCGCTGTGCAAAAGTCTGATTTAAGATGCTTTTTCATAAAAAATGTGTTGAAATTATTAAAAGCTGTAGAATGATTCATAATCTTATTGCAGATTTTGCATAAGATTTTAGACAATTCTTCAACAATTGAAGTCAACTATATAAAGTGATTTCATATATTAAATTACTTATTGTCTGTAGTCTTTTTGAATCAGAGTGAATTATTTATCTTTTTTTGAGTTTTGTTTTGAATACTCTTGACAACAGAGATTTGAGATCATTATTGTAGAAAAAAGCTATCTGTATTCAAAGTTTATTAAACGTACTCACTATTCTCTTTTAGTTTGAGCTGTGAAAAATTCTGCTGAATTTTGTCAATTACTTCTTGTTTAGTCTTCATCTTTTCAGAATGATGTAAAGAATTCATAAATCATTGAACTTAACTTATGAAATCTTCAGAATAAAAACTATCTGAAGATGAACTATGTAAAATGCTTTCATCAGACAGATTGAAAGTTATTAACGAACTAGACATTTTATAGAATAGTTTGTATTAACAACAATAGTTGCTAATAGCTTGAAGATAGTATATAAATGATGTAATAAGTAATGTGAAAAGCTAATGCAATATATAGACAATACAATGAGTAATGCAAAAAGATAATGCAAAGAACAAGCGAACATGTTGTTCTAAATTTCTATATTTAGTTTTTTTGATCTCAAGCTTAAGTTCTTGATGAGTTGAATCAAGTTGACTCAATTTCTAGTCGAGTCGAGTCAAGTTGAGTTGAAAATATGCTCAACTCAACTTAAATCAAGTTGAAAATGTGAGCAACTTGACTTTAAATTGAGTCAAATTTAAAATGTCAATTCAAAACTTAACTTGATGATCAGTTTAATGTTTTTTGATGTCATTAAAGCTGCAAATAAATTATCACATGAATTTCTTTGTTCTTGAATTGCTGATATACATCGCAATACTGTCAAAAACTTAATAAAGAATGAACGAGCTTTAGAATCTTTTGCAATAACTAATCATTTCAACGAAGAAAGTTTGAAGAAGATTACGTTCAAGATAGAACTTAGTTATTTGATATCAAGAGTAAATCTCATCAATCTTAAAAATTATACAAAGATTTATTCAACAGCTAAAACGTCAGCAATATTGATCATACTTCAAGTGTCATGATGTCAGATCATCAACTCAATTTAAAACATAAATCATTGATATTTTAAATGATCTCAATTTATTGAATCTGTTTTGCAGTTCAATGAATCAAGTCATTAATTTAGTCATTATCATCTTAATTTAGTTTCAGCAATTCTGTTTTGATCATTTCAGTTATGTGCATGAACTTTTGCAATCTTAAGTCAATAAAACTACTGTCTAGTCTTGATTTTGCTCAATTCATATATATAAAAGTTGAGCTTTCGTTCTTTTCTTTCACTTTTTATCTTTTATTTTATACATTATCTGATGTATTGTCTTGTATCTAGATTTTATCAAAGTAATAATAATATCAGTCTTTTATATTAATAGTATCTTTAGTTTAGCTCAGTTTTTGACATTATGAAAGATCTACACTTTCTGCAACGTTTTCATATATTGAAATCTCGTCTAATTATTCTTTCGCTCAAATGAAGTTATTTTACAACTTCTTAATTAATGATGAGCGTGCTATTAAACAGTTCACTTAAAGTATGATTAAAAATTCAGTTGAGATCTTTCGCGTAATGCAAGAGCTTCAAAATTAAGTTCAACAACATGATGTTATCATTTCATTCTCATTCATCATTCTCAGTTCTTCAATTTATATAAAATTAAATTCTCAGTTTCTTGTAATGATAGTTCAAATCATCACATAAATCTTGAATAATATTGAAAGAGTAGAATGAACAGTATCACATCTGATGAAATTTATCTAGATTGTAGAGAGAAGTTACAGACTGCTTTATTTATATACTGTCACGTATGATAAAGTTGCGACATGCAACTTTATTTCTGACGCTAGTTTAAAGAAAGTTGCTAGAAACAAGTCTGACTAAATTCAGACTGAATTCAGAGCTATTGCAATAAGCTGCTAGAAACAAGTTTGTCATTGCACTTCTCAATACTCTCACTTGATGCTTGTGAGTTTCTCAGCTTTCACTGCTTTTTAATCTTAGTTGTTCAATGAATCTCTTGAAGTTCTGTTGAAATAGTGACTTGATCAATTTATCTGCTATCATATCTTGACTAAAAATAAAGTTCACTGAAATCTGATTCTTCTTGTGCAGATTTCGAATGTGATGATAAGCGATGTTAATGTGCTTCAATCTTTCATGAATATAAGCATTCTTAATCAGCACAAGAGATGCTTGATTATCTCTCTTGAGCTGTGTGAGTGAGATAAATTGATAAGTAATCTTCTCAAGAATATTAACATGATTGTGACTGATGCTCAGATACTTTGTCAGATTCATGTTCTTGAGCACTTGATTGATTCATAAATCTTTCTTGACGCAGATTGATAGAATTATGTACTCTGTCTTAATGATCAATGTGATAACAAACTTTTGCTTTCAACTCATTCAGAAAACTGATTCTTCATTAAGCATGTAAATGTAAATGAGAATTGACTTGCAATCTAGTTTGTCTGAGATGTAGTCTGAGTCAGAGTATTCTACTAACTTCATGCTTTCACTGACTTCGTACGTGATGTCTAAATCAATGATAAAATGAACGTATTGCATCAACTTCTTCAAAGTGTGTTTATAATATTCTGCAAAATCATTGAGATATTGACTTAGTTAATTGAGAGCAAAAGTAATGCTAAGATGAGTGTGAATTGCAACATACATGAAACTTTTAATGACTTGTTGATACTCATGCTGATTGATTCTCACATCTTTGAGTTCAGCTAAGCAAAGAGCATCATATTCATTCATTGAAAAATCTGTTATCTTGTGCTTGTCTTGTCTCATGTTGAGTCTTTCAAAAACATCATGAAGATAGTGAGTTTAATTCATTTGTAAGATTTATGTCTTTCTGTTGCAAGTGATTTGAATGTCAAGAATCTTCTTCATTTTTCTCAAATTCTTGATTTTGAAAACATATTGAAACTCATGCTTAAATCATTTAACATTACTCAATGATTTGAAAACAATGACTATGTCATCAATGTATAGTAGCAACATGATTTCTTTTGACTCATGAATTAAAAGACATAAGTTTGCAGTATATTGAGCAAAGTTGAGTTCAGACAACGTTGTTACACAGCAATCATGTCAGTCTTGTGCAGCTTGCTTGAAATTATAAAGACTTTAAAGAACTTTCAGAGCATAATTGAATCTGACTTTCACTTCTGACAAAGAAAACATGTAAATGATTTCTTTGAGAAATGATTTAGTAAACGCATTGTTTACATTGACTTAATGAAGTTCAAGATTCTTCATTATTGCAATGATTAAAAAGACTTGCAGAGTGTCAAACTTGATGATTGATGCAAAAGTATTTTCATAGTCAATTTCATGAATTTGAAAGAAATCTCTGATTATCAGTTTTGTCTTCAGTTTGTCAAGAGAATCATCAACATGCATCTTTGACTTGAAGACTCATTTACTTGTCATGATGTTGATCTTTTTGAGCAACACTTCTTCTTGTCAGATTTTATTAACAACTAATGTTACAAGTTTTGCATTAATTGTTTCTTTTTAAAGTTCTTCTTAAACTGAGTTCTGCACTGCGTTTTTGTAAATGTTCAATATGAGAATTCTTATTACTTTAAAAGAGTCAGATTTATTGACATTGAATAATATTTATGACATGCTTGCATCAGAATCACTCTCATCATCATCAACTTTCTCTGTGATGAAACAGATCATCATAGCTTGCAAAATCTTAAATGCGCATTCTTTCAGTTGTTGATCTTCGCTGTCTCTTTTTCTCTTTGAAATGATTACATGCAGAAATGTTTGAGCTGCTGACTTAAACATGCTTGATGCAAAGACTTTTTGAGTGATTTGAACATTCATGTGAACTTCGCGCTCATCGAATGTATGTGATGTGATCTTAGAATTGAGTGCATTCAAGTTGATTGTGATAGTCTTCAATGCATCAGTTGATTCAGATGAAACATTAATCAAGTTGATCACGATAATCTTCAGTGCATCAGTTGATTCAGATGAAATATCAATCATGAAAGCATCAGATTTTAAAACGTTAGTTGAAATATTATTCTTTGATGATCTTTTCACAGATTTTCGCTCTGAAAGAACATTGAATGTCTGCTTGTAAAGTTGCAAATTCATGTCTTCATTCTTTTCATCTTCAGCAAACTTGACAGCGTGATTCTTGATGACTTGATCGAGATCTGAAACTCAGAGATGATATTGCTTGTCGATATTTTTCACATATCTCATGAAGACATCAAGTTTGTCTCTGTTCATGAATTTGTCTTATCTGTTTTCGACTGACAATGACTTAAAATCAATGTATGAGTAACATTTGCATTCTCATACTCATACATGATCAATTGAAAGCTTGATTTCGATGAATGTCTTCTTTGAAGTCGTAAGAACTTCATTGATCAAGAATTTTATGATGATTTGATTTTGCAGATAAACATCTGTCTTCGCAGCTTCTGCTCAAAACTCAATGAAAAGTTTAGCATTCTTGATCATGACTTGCATCAAGTTTTTTATGATGTGTATAATTCTTTTAACTACTTTATTTTGAATCAACATGTGTGAAACAGTGTATTGAGAAGCAATGTCAACTGATGAACATCAATCATTCAAGATGACTTTAAGTTTCGTGACGTTGTCACTGCATACTGAAAGAAGTTTAACATTGCTGTGAAGTGTCAGAATCATGTCTAGATGAGTCAATCAGCGAAAGTCAGAATTGAATAGTGCTTGATCTTTAAAGATAGCTATAACTGAATATTAAAAATACAGAAGAAGATGAGTACAAAAGCTTCTATTTAAGTAATATTTAGAGACTGCGCTAAGCTCAAAGAGAATGTGTTTGTGACACAAGTAAAATGTGATGTAGAAAGAAAAATGATGTTGAACAAAGAGATGTTGAGAAAAGAAAATAGAGACTGAGTCAGATCTGAGCTAAAGACATTGACTAGCTTTAATTCGTCTTGATACACTCGTAACATTACTTCTCTCTTTGAAAATTTATGTTTGCATAAATGTAGCTCGTTTGCTTGCTTTCTTATTGAGTTATTTCGATACTAGCGTGACTTTCTTGAGTATAGCGCATGAAATTCGTTCAAAACTTTCTCGAAGTCATTGAATTCATCTTTATCAACATAGTATCATTCATCGTTTTTATCTAGATCTTTTCATTTGATCTTGTACTGTATTCGATCTTGATAGCGTCTGAAGTTCAGAATGTCATTTATCTTTCAATGTTCATCATTATCTTCATTAATAATGATGAGTTTGAAAGATTCTGCATGCTGTTCTGATAAAAAATCTTCTGAATACGATTGCAGTAGCTTTGAATTGAACATCGAATGCAGATGCTTCATGCTGACTGATAAATAAAGATGATAGAAAATTCTCGCTTTGACAGTGATCTGATATGATTCTAGTTGTTTATCTTTCAAATCTTTGCATGATCTCGTGATTTTGACGTTTCTGAAGAATAGTCAAATTCAGTTCTCTACTTCATAAATGATGTTTCGTTTATGTTTATTGATTTGTGCTTTGATGATCAGCTTCGTCTTTTTCAATTGTTGATGATCAAAGCTCAGTAGCTTTTTCATTTAAATGACAATATCATCTGCTTTTCTAGCTTTTAGTCGTTCACGAGTGATTTCGTAGTCAGTCGTATCTGAATCGAAACTCATTCAAGAGTGAAAATCTTTATTGAAGTAGAAAGAAGTCATTGAGATGATCGAGAAGATATTGAAATTGTCGCTGAATTTCATCATAGATATTCATTTGACTCAGTCATTCTGCATGTAATTGTAATAAATTCTAAGTTTGCATTCAACATCTTGATTGACTCGTTTTGTCTGATCATTGATCTTCAGATGATAGACTGTGAATAAACTAGCTGTGATTCTCAGTCGCTTGCAAAGACTCTTTCACATAGTTGATATGAATTGATAGTCTCTGTTTGAAACAATAGAACTGAGTAGATCATGCAGTCGATAGACGTTTCATAGCATGATTCAAATCGTTTCTTCGACTGAAATGTCTTCGTCTTCTCAATAACAGAGAACATAGTGATGTTCTTTGATGAGATGACATATGATTGTGCAAATGACGTTATAGTCTTCTGATAGAAATAGCTCAGTAATGAAGTTCATAACTATATCTTTTTAGCGTTCTTGTGAAATGAATAGAGAATGATGAAGTTTATTGATGATATCTTTAGAAGCTTTGCTTTGCTGACAGGCAGAACAGTTTCAAATGTACTGTCTGACTGTGACTCGATGATCTGATCAATAGTATAATCGTTGAATTAAATCAATAGTTCATTTATTGTTGAGATGAGAGATTGAAAGCTGATCATGAATTTTCTGTAGCAGTTTCGTATGCATATTCTTGAGAACTCACAGTAAGTCTTTTCTAAAGAGAACGCTGTCAATGATTTCGCAGTTCTTCAATTTAGTG
>JAABUS010005388.1_pt1 | contig 16900 bp, 15 predicted proteins | sample 5560161 | NCBI WGS metagenome assembly JAABUS01 (sample SAMN10711885, study PRJNA513376) | rock metagenome | isolation source: Antarctica rocks | place: Antarctica: Victoria Land, Trio Nunatak nord | collected 2016-01-04
ACGCGTTGTCCTTTGCGGCCAAGACAGTCGAGCCGTCGCGCACCTCGAGCCGGGCAACGCCCGACAGGCTGTCTGAGGCCGAGGCGATCAGGGCATGCGACCGGCGACTGTTGGTCCACTTGCGATACAGCCGCGTGAGCGGTCCGGTGCCCGTCAGCCTGGTCGGCTTGGACCTGTCGATCCTCACCGTCCAGCTGCGCGATCCAGTCCTCTGGGAGAGATCGGTCGCCGTCGCGGTATACGTGGTGGCGCCCTCGGGCACCCGCGAGAAGTTGTCCGAGCTCTGCGAGCTGAAGGTCTCGGGACACACCGCGGCCTCACGCCCCGCCGGCTGAGGCCGGGAGTGCGACGGATCGCACGGCGCCTTGGAACTGGACACCGACCTGGAGGCACGACCCGGGCTGGCGGCGGTGACCGCCACGTTCGCTACACCCGACCCGGGATCAGATGCCACAAGCGTGGTCTGCGCCTGGCCCCGCCCGGTCGTCCACCGGCCCCCACCCTGGACCAGCGGCCCACTCGCGCTGATGGACGGACTCTCGGGGTCGGTCATCTCGAGGACGACCTTGCCGACCTTTCCGCGACTGGCCGAGGGGTTCGCCACATACGGGCATCGGGGCGGGGCGGCCGGCGACGGCTTGGGACAGCCGGTGTGCAGCCACAGCTGCGCGTTGCGGGCGGCGGGATCGAACGGCGCGCGGGCTACCGTCCGGGGTCCCGCGTCGTCCACCCGGGTCCGCTCCGGGTATGCGGGCGGGCCGTAGTCGAAGTTCGCGTCCGTAAGTCCATCGCCGTAGAGAGCCAGGCGCAGGTACTGGTCCTCGTCGTTGGAGAAGAAGTCGATGTGATCGAAGCTGCCCCGCCTGATCCGAGTGGTGCCGGGGGCGTTCATCTGCCACACGCCCTTGGGGCCGGCGTCCTCGCGACTGGGATCGCCGTTGGAGTAGACCCGCCCGCCGGTCGGCGAGAACGACAGGCCGCGACCCTGCGGGCCGTTCTGGAGCCTCGAGTAGTAGCCGCCGGGGCCCACCGGGAAGGTCTCGAACGATCCCCAGCCGGCGAAGCCCGTCGTGGGACTGGCCTGCCAGTCATAGGTGGAGGTCCACTCCCCGGGTGCGGCCAACGCCGGGGACGAACCGACCGAGCCGGCCACCAAGGCGGCACCGACGGCGATCCAGGCCCGCAGCCTCACCACTCGGCCCATGTCAGCGCTGCTCCACGGTCACGGGCTCGGCCGACTCGTACCGCGACCCGCGGGTAGCTTCCACGCGCACGACCCCGATCCCATCGCTCTGCGGGAAGCGCCGCGTGACGTCGCCGCCGCCGCCGTCCGCGTCGAACGCCGCGAGCAGCTGCCAAGGACCTCCCAGCTGTCGGGCGCCGTACACGCGGAAGGCCGTGCCGATGGGCTGCTTGTAGGACAGCCAGCTGACGGTCAGCACCCCCGCCTGGCGGCTGGCGCTCACGTCCACGGGCTTATTGAGTGGCGGGATGTCGCGGTGCACCCGTCGTGCCCTGGCCACCGTGGCGCCCCGACGGTCGACCAGCCGCCAGACGTAGCGTCCGCGGCGCAGCGTCCAGCGAGAACGGGGCTTCATTCTCACGGGTGGGAAAAGCGCCTCGATCACGCTGCCATCGATCAACTGCGCCGCCGCGTAGACATACGGCCTTGCCCGAGCCTTGTTGGTGATGATCGCCCGCGACCACTCGGCTTTGTCTTTGGTCTCGAGCCTCACAGGGATCGACAGGGCGTCCTTCTCCTCCAGTCCGTATGGGTCCGGGGGAGGGTCGCGGGGGTCGAGGATCCTGAGCTGCTCGGGCCCGTACCGCTCCAGGCCGCTATCGAAGAACCGGTCCAGGACTCCCTGGTCGCAGACGACGAGCGTGTAGCTGCCGAGCGGTCCTTGGGTCCGCAACCAGTCGTCCTTGCAGCCGTCGAAGTAGTCGTCGATCGATCCCGCCGACGCCGGGCTCGCCGGCGCCACGGACAGCGACAGCGCCGCAAAGGCCAGCAGCACGAGTCGCGCCGCGCTTCTCACGGGATCCCCACCCGCACCCGCCGCGTGAGGTAACCGGCGCGGCCGAGGCGATCACGGGCACGGATGACCACCACGCCGCGCAGCGTCGACCGGCCGCGGGCGAGGCGGTGGAGCCGGCGCGGGCCGCCTCGCACCGAGAACCGCCGCGCCACACCGGCGTCCACCGCTATCCGCGTGGAGCCGACGAAGACACGCCTGGAGCGCGTGTAGACGTACAGACCGATGCTCCCCCGACAGCCAAGGACCGTCCGAAAGCCGCAGCGGACCCGGCCCGCTGCCCTGCCTCCCGGCCTCCCGCTCACGCCCAGGAGCCGCAGTGGCAGCGCCCTGCCCGTGCGCGCGATCCTCTCGCAGTCCCCTCGCACGCGATCGATGTCGTCGGCCGACACACGGTCGATGCCGGCCCCGCACTGGACGACATCGACGCTGGAGTCGTCATCCAGCGCGGAGACACGGTCGTTTCCTCGACCCCCGGAGAACCGGTTGACGATGCTCTTGGCCCCCGAGAATCGGTCGCCCGACCGTCCGCCGGTCACGCTCTCGACCGTCCGGCGGACATCGTCGCGCTCCCCCCTCGCTCCGTCGTTGCCCCGGTCGTCGAGGCTCACCCGCACCGGCTTGGAGCGCGAGGCGTAGGTGGCCTCGTCGCGGCCCGCGCCACCGATCAGCTTGTCGGCGCCACCGGCCCCGTCCAGCAGATCGTCGTCCTCCTGGCCGTCCAGCACGTCCCGTCCAGTCGACCCGGTCAGCCGGTCGCGGCCGGGACCGCCCACCAGACTCGTGCCGGACCGGGCCGCGAGCAGCGCGTCGTCGCTCACCGACCCGATCACCGTCTCGATGTCCGCAGCGTCGTTGTCGCCCTCTCCGGCTGTGCCGTCGTTGGCGCGACCATCGAGTGCGACCCGGACACGTCCGCCGGCGAACTGGTAGGTCACCGTGTCGGCGCCCGGACCACCGGCCTGGGTGTCGGCGCCCTCGCCCCCATCGAGCACGTCCACGCCGTCGCCGCCACTCAGCGAGTCACCGGCCTGGTCTCCAAGCAGGCGGTCGTTCCCGGGTCCGCCCTGGAGTTGGTCGGCGCCCACGCCGCCCTGCAACCCGTCGTCTCCCTCTCCCCCGTCCATCGGGCCGCCGCCGTCGGACTGGACCAGCTGGTCGGTCCCCGGTTCACCGGCGATGTCGTCGCGACCGGAGCCGCCGTCGATCGTGTCGTCACCCGAGCCGCCCCGCGCAGAGTCGTCGCCATCTCCTGCGTCGATGGCATCCGGGCCCTCGCCGCCCACCATAAGATCGTTCGCCTCGTCGCCGGCCATGCGATCGGCGCCATCGCCGCCCGAGACGACATCGGCTTCGGCGCCTCCCGAGAGGTCGTCATCACCGGCGCCCCCGTCGATCGCGTCGGCTCCCAGATCGCCGGCGACGACGTCGGCGCCGTCTCCTCCCAGCAACACGTCGGCCCCCGCGGAGCCCCCGAGTTGATCGTCGCCGCCGCCGCCATCGAGCCGATCGTTGCCGTCCCCACCGTCGATCTGATCGTTGCCCAGGCCACCTCGCAGATCCTCGCCGGCGCCGGCCCCGAACAGCTGGTCGCTCCCATCACCGCCGTCGGCCACAGTCGGAAGGCCGGTCACGTCGAGGGTGACCACGTCGTCCTGATCACCGGTGGACACATCAAGCGCACCACGGCCCGCGCGGGAGCAGTTCACCGTGCCGCCCCCCTCGTCCGAGCACCCCGCGGGCAGTGCCCCCGACGGCAAGGCGCCGCCGTCGGAGATCGACAAGGTGCCGGGGTCGGGCAATCCAACCGTGACCGAGTTGACCTCGCCGACCGACGCGCTGAAGCTCAGCTGCGAACCGTTCTGCTGCACCGTGTAGGCGGCAGCCGGCGCTGCTTGCACACACAGACACGCCACGGTGAGGCTGAAGGCCAACGACAGGGCCGGCCTCAGGGCGAGCAACTGGAGCTTCCTGCTCTGGTCGGCGCTTCCCATGGTGGCCTGCGCCTTGTCACCCTGCTCACAGAGTGGGCGGGTGTCATCGACTTGTCAAGTGCCTACCGTCACCGAGAAGCCAGACGATCTGACTCTCGCCCACAAAGCCGGTCTGAGACTGGAGGCTCAGCCCCCCACTCCACCTGCGGCTTGGACGTATGGTGGTCCCGATCAACCAACGTCTCCTCCCTCTTACGCTCGCGCTGCTCCTGTCGCTCGCCTTCGCCGGCCCGGCGGATGCCACCTTTCCGGGGAAGAACGGCCGGGTCGCGTACGAGGCATCCGGCGGACAGGGATCATGAAGAGCAACGTCTCCGGGCTCCGACTGCTTGCCCGCCAGACCGACAACGACGGTGAGCCGGCGTTCTCGCCGAGCGGACGACGCCTCGTCTTCACGGGTCGTACACGAGTGCGCGGCCGGCGGCGGCTGAACCTCTACATCCTCGACCTCCACAGCGGACAGACGCGCCGACTCACCCGGCGAGGCGGCCGCCAGGCGGCTTGGTCCTCCCGAGACAGGATCGCGTTCGTGCGGGATGGCGACATCCACGTCGTCCGCCGCGGCGGATCTTCAAGGCGCCTCACCCGTGGAGTCCAGCCCGACTGGTCACCTCACGGCTCCAAGCTCGTCTTCGCGCGCGACGGCGACGTCTACGCCGCGCCCCTCCGCGGACTTCGGCCGCGGCGCCTTCCAATCGGCGCGGGCGAGGGCCGTCATCCCGTCTGGTCGCCCGATGGCAGGCGCATCGCCTACGAGCTCGCTGTCTCGACGCTCAGCCACAGCGCCGCTCCCTCTGGAGCTTCTACCGAGTCCAGCAGCATCTACGCCATCCGTGCCAAAGGCCGCGGCGGGCGGCGTCTGCTCGCCGACGAAGCCGGCGGGGGCTATGACGTGCAGGCCTTCGACCCGAGCTGGCGACCGCTCCGGTGAGACGAGCGTCGCGACCAGGGCACGAACTCTCTGCTCAAAGCCAGCCCGCCCGCTTGAACTGTCGGTACAGCGTCCCGCAGACCACCACCATCAGCACCAGGATCGTCGGGTAGCCGTAGGTCCAGCCGAGCTCGGGCATGTGCTCGAAGTTCATGCCGTAGACGGCGGCGATCATGGTGGGCACCGCGGCGATCGCGACCCAGGCCGAGATCTTTCGCATGTCCTCGTTCTGGCGCACGCCGAGCTGGGACAGGTTGGCCTCCAGCACGCTGGTCAGCAGGTCGCGGTAGCCCTCCAGCTGGTCCTCCACCCGGTGCAGGTGGTCGTGCACGTCGCGAAAGTAGGCCCGCACCTCCGGGTGGATCTGGGGCACGTCGCGGTTGGCCAGGCGGTCCATCGGATCGCTCAGCGGGGTTGTGGCGCGCAGGAACTGGAGCACCTCGCGCTTGAGCTTGTAGATGCGCTCGGCCCGGTTGGGGGCCGCCTCGGAGAACACGTCGTTCTCCACCTCGTTGATGTCCTCGTCGAGGCCCTCCAGCGCGGGCTGGTACTCGTCCACCACCCGGTCGGCGATCGCGTGCAGCACGGCGGCGGGCCCGTGCTTGAGCAGGTCGGGCTGGCCCTCGATGTCCCGGCGCACGTCCTTGAGCTCGGTGGCCTCCCCGTGGCGGACGGTGACGATGAAGCCCTCCCCGATGAAGATGAGGATCTCGCCGAGCTCGATCACCTCCTCGTGGTCCACGTAGCGGGCGGTCTTGAGCACCAGGAAGACCGTGTCGTCGTAGAGCTCCATCTTCGGCCGCTGGTGGGCGTGGATGGCGTCCTCAACCGCCAGCTCGTGGAGGTTGAACTCACGCGCGACGGAGTCGAACTCCTCCGGACTGGGTTCGTGCAGGCCGACCCACACGAAGTCGTGCTCGTTGTCGATGCCCCCCAGCAGGTCTTCCAGGTGCTGGGAGCCCTGGCGGCGCACCCCATCCTCGTAGACGGCGCAGTCGACGATCATCGCCCCTGATTCTGCCTGACCCGGCGGGCGAATCCGACGGCTTGGTCGCGCCCGCTCACCTCTCCGGTGTAGACGGCCTTCTCCAGGCGGGCCAGCAGCTCGCCCAGCTCGGGCCCCGGCTCCATATCCAGCTCGCGCGCCAGCTCGTCGCCGCGCACGGGCACCCGGGGTGGGCCCTCGGCCCGCCAGGCGAGCGCGGCGGCCATCAGCTCGCGGGCCAGATCGAGGTGGGCGGCGATCCAAGGGTCCTGGCCCTCGCCCCGCGTGGCCATCCGGTCCGCGCACGAGAGCAGCGTGACCTCGATCTCCACGGGCTCGGTGGCGCGCAGGTAGGCGTGGACGGCGCCGGCCGAGGGCGGGCGGTGGCGCACCATGAAGCCGAGCGCCAGGTGATGCCGAGTCAGGGCCCCGACGAAGGAGCGCATCCTCTCCGAGGACCGCAGGCGGGTGAGGATCCGCACCGCCAGCTCCTGGCCGGCGGAGTCGTGGCCGATGAAGGTGGGCCGCCCGTCGGGGCGTGTCCCCCGGGTCAGCGGCTTGGCGATGTCGTGGAGCAACGCCCCGAAGCGCAGCGCCTGGCCGCGGGTCATGCCGTCGGCCAGCGGCTCGGCCAGGACCGCGCGGATCGCCTCGGCCTGGTCGCCGAAGAAGCGGGGAAGGTCTGCCTCCAGCTCGATCAGGCGCTGGAGCACCTCGATCGTGTGGCGATAGACGTCCAGATGGTGAAAGCGGCTCTGCTCGATCCCATGCAGGTCCTCCAGCTCGGGCAGCACGGCGGCCAGGACCCCCAGGCGCCCGGCCAGCTCCAGGCCCTCCAGCGCACCCGGCGCCAGGACAAGCCGGCGCAGCTCGGCGTAGACCCGCTCGGACGAGGGCTCGACCAGGCGCGGGGCCGCCTGCGCGGTGAGGCGCTCGGTCGGTCGGTCGGGGGCGAGGCCCAGCTCGGCGACCAGGCGCACGAGGCGCAGCGGGCGAAGCGGATCCTCCGCATAGGCCCGGGGGCCGAGCACGCGCAGCGTGCCTCGCTCGAGGTCGGCCAGGCCCCCGTGGGGATCGATCTCGGCGCCGCCCGCGAGCGCCACGGCGACGGCGTTCACGCTGAAGTCGCGCCGGGCCAGGTCCTCCTCGATCGTCTCGCCCTGCAGCGCGGAGACGTCCACCGCGAAGGTGCGCTCGCGATCGAGCGCGCGCCACGAGCCGAAGGCCTCCGACAGGCCGAAGGCCGGCCCGCCGATGGCGCGCGCGACTCGGCGGCTGACCTCCTCCGGGTCACCGGCCACGGCGATGTCCACGTCCACGATCGGCCGCCCGAGGGCGGCGTCGCGCACCACCCCGCCCACAAGCCACGCGGCCGGGCCCCCGGCCAGCGCGTCGCGGACCGCGCGGACCGGCTGAGCGGACTCCAGCGCGGCCAGGGTCACGGCAGTACCTGGCGCGGCACCCTGGCCGTCAGGCCGCAGGTGACCTCGTAGTTGATCGTGCCAAGGCGCCGGGCCACCTCCTCGCACGCGATGCGCCGGCCGCCCTGCTCTCCGATCAGCACCGCCTGGTCGCCCACCCGCACTTCGGAGTCGGGCCCCAGCTCGACGGTCACGTTGTCCATGCTCACGGTGCCCACCAGCGGGTGGCGCCGACCGCCGATCAGCACGTCGCAGTCGTTTGACAGCGCCCGGCGCCAGCCGTCGCCGTAGCCGATCGGCAGCGTGGCCACCAAGGTCGGCCGCCCGGCGATCCAGCTGCGTCCGTAGCCGGCGGACTCGCCGGGCACGAAGGGCTTGACCGCGGCCACGTAGGTCTCCAGCGACAGGGCCGGCTGAAGGCCCTGGGCGGCGGCGTCCTGCTGAAAGGGATCCAGTCCGTAGACGGCCACGCCACAGCGGACCATGTCGAAGTGCGAGGACGGGTCTCTCAGCGTGGCCGCGCTGTTGGCGGCGTGGGCGATCACCCCCGGCTGATCGCCGCGCACCTCCTGGGCGAACGCACCGAAGCGCTCGAGCTGGCGGGGGAAGTGCTCGTCGCCAAGCTCGTCGGCGGTGGCGAAGTGGGTCATGACCCCGGCCAGGCTCGCGCGCTCGTGCAGGTCCACGGCCTGCACCAGCCGGCGTGCCTCGGCCACGTCCTTTACGCCCAGGCGCCCCATCCCCGTGTCGAGCTTCACGTGCACCCGGGGCCCACGGTCGGCGATCGAGTCGAGGAAGCCGCGCTCCCAGACGACCACGTCGGCGTCGGCCTCCAGCGCGATGTCGGCCTCCTCGGAAGAGAGCGCTCCCATCACCAGCGTCGGCGCCACCACGCCACCGGCGCGTAGCGTCGCGGCCTCCTGGGCCGAGGCCACCGCCAGCCAGGATGCGCCTCCCTGAAGCGCGGCCCGGGCCGCCGTGAGGATCCCGTGCCCGTAGCCGTCGGCCTTGACCACGGCGCACAGCGCGGTGTCGCCGCTCAGCTTGGAGCGCAGAAGCGCGCAGTTGGCCTCGATCGCGCCGGTGCGGACGCGCGCGAGGGCGCGGACCGGCACGTCAGCGATCCGGGCGGGGCACGGACGCCCCATCCAGCCTCGACCTCACGCCTGGACGGGGCATGGATGCCCCGGCCAGCCCCGACCTCACGCCTGGACGGGGCATGGATGCCCCGGCCAGCCCCGACCTCACGCCTGGACGGGGCATGGATGCCCCGGCCAGCCTCGACCTCACGCCACGAGGCCGCCGAGCACGTCGACGCGCGTGACCACACCCACCAGGCGGCCGTGCTCGACCACGGGAAGCCGGTTGTGGCCCGTGTCGTGAATGATCCGCGCCGCCTCGGCGATGCTCGTGTCGGGCTCGACCACCGTCGGATGCTCGCTCATCATGTCTGCCGCGGTGGAGGCGAACGCCTTCTTCAGCCGGTTCTCGAACCGGCGCAGCGGCTCGAGGAAGACGGTGCCGCCGAAGATGTTCACGTAGTGGGGCAGGTGCAGGTCACCGTCGTCGTCGGGGAGGACCAGGTCGGTCTCGGTGACGATCCCCACGCAGCGCCCACCCTCGTTGATCACCGGGATGCCCGGCAGCTCGTTGGTCCGCATCACCTGGATCACCTGCTCCACCGAGGTGTCGGGGGTGACCGTCTCGGGATTGGGATCCATGATCTCGCCGACGGTGCTCGCCATGGCGGGTGACCTTATCGGTCAGCCGCCAGGCCATCAGAGCTGGTCGCTCAGCTTGACCACGGCCACGATGGCGATCGCCGACCATCCGACGATGTCCACGGCCTTGTCCCACCGCAGCCACCGCGCCCGCTGCGCATCGGTGGCGCGTGTGGGAAAACGAGGGGTCAGAGCAAGCGCGAGATGTCCTGCGCTGGAGCCACTGGACGCCACGATCAGCAGTACCCCCACGGCTCCCAACCACAGCAGGCCCGGCAGGGCCAGCAGGAGAACCAGGTACCCGCTCGCTTGCGTAGCCGTAGATGCCATGCGCGTGACAAGCGCCACTCGCGTGGGGTAACGAACGCGGGCGACGATCTCGGGGTGGTCGAGCATGAAGACAACGTCGTCGAGAACGCTGGCGTCATCGACCAGGTCGTCAGCCGCGTCGGTGCCGGCGAAGGCCTCGTCGGCCTCGCGTTCCAGCTCCTCGGGCCCGGGATCCGCCCAGCGACGGTCGATCAGGTGATTGGCCAGGAAGATCGGGACCACGCCGAGCACAAGCAAGCGCCAGTCGTCCAGATAGACCGCCAGCCCCGCCGTCAAGGGGCCCGCCACCCAGGCGTAGGCCATGGCAAGCCTCACTAGCCGTGGCGGCGGGACAGGACCTCGCCGACCCGCCGTCAGGGCAAACGAAACGCAGCCCCCAGCGATTCGATCACGTCGCCCGCCACCACGTGGTCGGCGCCGTGGCCGCGGGCCGCCATCCGACCGGCTCGGGCGTGGGCCAGCGTGCCCAGAGCCGCGGCGGTGAACGGGTCGACGGCCTTGGCCAGCAGCGCGCCGATCAAGCCCGACAGCACGTCGCCGGTGCCGGCGGTGGCCAGCGCGGGCGTGCCGCCGCGGCTTACGGCGACGAGGCCGTCGGGGCGGGCCACGATGGTGTCGTCGCCCTTGAGCAGCACGATCGCGCCGCTGGTGGCCGCCGCCCGGCGAGTGGACGCCAGCCGGTCGGCGGCGATGGCTTCCGGCTCGCACTCCAGCAGCCGGCCCAGCTCGGCATCGTGGGGCGTCAGCACCGTGGGGCCCTTCCGGTCTGTCAGCGACTCCAGGTCTCCAGCGTGCGCGTTCAGCCCGTCGGCATCGATCAGCAGCGGCGCCTCCACGGACTGCGCCGCGCCGCGCGCGAAGGCCACCGCCCCGTCGGTGCGGCCAAGCCCGGGCCCCAGCACCACCGCTCCGGCCCGCTCGGCCATCTCGGCCAGCACCTCCACCCCCGCCTCGGTATGCCCGCCGTCCCGGTCGGGCAGGCCGCGCGTCATGGCCTCGAGCAGCCGCAGCTCGAGCGTGGCCCGGGCGGCCCGGGGCACCGCCACCTGAACGTAGCCCGCGCCTGCCCGCTGGGCGGACAGCGCGGCCATCGTCGGCGCTCCGGTCAGGCCCTCACCACCGCCGGCGATGACCACCACGCCCGAGGCGAACTTCGAGCCGTGGCGGGTGCGGTGGGGGTACTCGTGCAGGACGCGGTCGGCGATCAGCCCGGCGCGCTCGGCGGCGGGCGCCCCACGCGGCACACCGATGTCGATCACCCGCACGTCGCCGGCGTGGAAGGCGCCGGGCATCACGTGCAGGCCGACCTTGGGGCCGTGGAAGGTGCCGGTCACGGTGGCCCGCACGGCTTCGCCCTCGACGCGCCCGGTGGACGCGTCCACGCCGGAGGGCACGTCGCAGGCCACCACGGGCGCGTCCTGGTCGTTGATCGCGGCGATGGCCGAGGCGATCGGGTCGCGCGGCTCGCCGGCGAAGCCGGTGCCCAGCATCGCGTCGACCACCGCGCCGGAGCCTTCCAGCGCCTGGGGCGTGAACGGCTCGGGCGGGTCGCCGGGCAGCCGGTCCAGGTTCTCCTTGGCGTCGCCCTCGAGCTCGCCCATGTCGGCCACGGCCAGAAGGTCGATCTCGCGGCCTTCTTCGCGCAGCAGGCGCGCCACCACCAGGCCGTCGCCACCGTTGTTGCCCTTGCCGACCACGATGCGCACCGGGCCCGGACGAGCCCCGGCCGTGGCCGAGGCCGCGGTGATCCGGGCCAGCCCCTCCCCCGCCCGCTCCATCAGGTCCAGCGAGGGCACGCCCTGCTGCTCGATCGCCCGCGAGTCGACCGCGCGCATCTCGGCCGCCTCGTAGAGCGGATCGAGCCAGCCGGGCAGGCTCACAGCGCCAGAGCGACCGCGCCCGCGGTCGTGTCGGTGTGGGTCAGCGACAGGCGCACCTGCACGCCCAGTTCCCCGGCGCGCGCGCCTGCCGCGCCGCTGAGCCGGACGTCCGGAGCGCCCTCGGTGGCCACGACCTCCACGTCGGTGAAGCTCCAGCCCTCCAGCGCCAGGGCCTTGGCCACGGCCTCCTTGGCACAGAAGCGCGCAGCCAGGTGCTTGCCCGGCCGCGCCTTGCCGGCGGCGTAGGCGCGCTCGCCATCCGTGAAGAGACGCTCGGCGATCCGCGGCCGCCGCTCGAGCACCTGCTCGAACCGGTCGATCTCCAGCAGGTCGATCCCCAGTCCCGGCACCCGAACCGACTACTCGACCGTGACCGTCTTCGCCAGGTTCCGAGGCTGATCCACGTTCAGCCCCTTGTGCCGGGCGATGTAGTAGGCCAGCAGCTGCAGCGGGATCACGGCCAGCAGCGGTTGCAGCAGCCAGTCGGTGCGGGGCACGTATACGACCTCCTCGGCGTGCTCGGCCACCTCGGTCGAGCCCTCGGTGGCCACGGCCAGCACGTGGGCGCCGCGGACCCGCACCTCGGAGATGTTGGACAGCACCTTGTCCAGCACGGGCGACTCGGTGGCCGCGACGACCACCGGGGTGCGCTCGTCCAGCAGCGCGATCGGCCCGTGCTTCATCTCTCCGGCCGCGTAGGCGTCGGTGGGCACGTAGGAGATCTCCTTGAGCTTCAGCGCCCCCTCCAGCGCCACGGCCAGGCCGGCGTGGCGGCCCAGGTAGAGGAAGAAGCCGGAGTCCTTCCAGTGCTCGGCCATCCGCTTGACCGGCTCGTCGACCGACGCAAGCAGCTCCTCGACGCGGTGCGAGAGGTCGTGCAGGTCGGCCACCAGCGCCGAGAAGCGCTCGGGCTCCAGCGTGTCGTGCACCTTGGCGAGCTTGAGCGCGAACAGGTACATGGCGGCCACCTGGGCGACGAAGGTCTTGGTGGCGGCCACGCCTATCTCCAGTCCCGCCCGGGTGAAGAGCACGCCGTCGGCGTCGCGGGTGGCCTGGGAGCCCATGATGTTGGTCACGGCCAGGACCTTGGCCCCCTTCTGGCGGGCCAGGCGCATGGCGGCCAGCGTGTCCAGCGTCTCGCCCGACTGGGTGATCCCGATCACCAGATCGCGGTCGTCGATCACCGGGTTGCGGTAGCGGAACTCCGAGGCCACGTCCATCTCCACGGGGACCCGGGACCACGTCTCGATGGCGTAGCGTCCGATCAGCCCGGCGTGGTAGGAGGTGCCGCAGGCCACGATCACCACGCGCCGCAGCCGGCGCAGCTCGTCGTCTGTGATGCCGATGTCGCCCAGCTCGACTGTGCCGTGGGCGAGCCGGTCGACCACGGTCTCGGCCACCGCGCGCGGCTGCTCGTGGATCTCCTTGAGCATGAAGGTCTCGTAGCCGGACTTCTCGGCGGCCTCGGCGTCCCAATCCACATCCTCGACGTCGCGCTGCACCTGTGTGCCGTCGGCATCGGTGAAGGACACGCCCTCGGGGGTGACCACCACGATCTCGCCGTCCTCGATCAGCTGGATCCGGCGGGTGTCGGCCAGGAAGGCGGGGATGGCGGAGGCGATGAAGCTCTCGCCCTCCCCCACGCCGACCACCAGCGGGCACTCGTTGCGGGCGCCCACGAGCACGCCGGGCTGGTCGGCGTGCACGGCCACGAAGGCGTAGTGGCCGCGGAGCTGCGCGAAGGCATTGCGCGTGGCCGCCACGATGTCCGCGTCGTAGTGGCCGGCGATCAGGTGGGCCACCACCTCGGTGTCGGTCTCGGAGGTGAACTCCACCCCCTCGGCGGCCAGCTCCCTCTTGAGGTCTGTCCAGTTCTCCACGATGCCGTTCATCACCACGTGCACTCGGTCCGAGGCGTCGGCGTGGGGGTGGCAGTTCTCCTCGGTCACCCGGCCGTGGGTGGCCCAGCGGGTGTGGGCGATTCCGGAGAGAGCCTGGTGCGGTGCTCCGTCGACCTGCTCGCGAAGGGCAGCCAGGGGGCCCACGGCGCGGGTGGAGTAGGTCCCGCCGTCCTGGAGCAGGGTCAGCCCGGCGGAGTCATAGCCGCGGTACTCGAGGGCCTGCAGCCCGGCCATGAGGATCTCCTGGCAGGGGCGCGAGCCCGTGTATCCGATGATTCCGCACATGGGAGGCCAGAGAGGGTACTCGCGCGGCTCTCATGGCCTAAGAAGGTTCGGGCACGAAGTATGACATCATTAGATGCTTTGCAACGTGCTATGAAGGGGCGGCTGACCATGCGGACGACTCTGGCGCTTGACGACGATCAGCTCGCGGAGGCGCAGCGGCTGACCGGTACGAAGGAGAAGACGGCCCTCGTGCGCCAGGCCCTGACTGCCCTGATCGAGCGAGAGAGCGCGCGCCGGCTCGCCAGGCTGGGCGGCAGCGACCCCGCTCTCGGCGCGGTTCCGAGGCGTCAGACAGAGGTTCGGTGATCCTGGCCGACACGTCGGTCTGGATCGACCACCTCCGAGCCGGGAGCGGGGGTCTCGCACAACTGCTCGACCGTGGGGCGGTCCTGGCTCATGAATGGGTCATCGGAGAGCTTGCGCTGGGCAACCTTCGCGACCGCGGCGAGGTGATCGGACTGCTGCAGGGCCTTCCCAGTGCCGCGCCGGCAAGCGCCGTGGAGGTCATGACTCTGATAGAGCGAGAAGGGCTGCACGGCCTGGGCATCGGCTACGTCGATGCGCAGCTTCTCGCCGCCACGCGGCTCACCCCCGACGCCCACCTGTGGACGAACGATCGCCGGCTTGCGGCAGCCGCGTCACGTCTGGGCAACGCGTTCGAGCCAGGCCCTCCGGGGGAATGGGCGCATCGCGAGATCAGCCCTCGGGGGGCTGAGCCGGCTGACCACCCAGCTGTCCCTCCACCTGGGCCACCAGCCGCGCGGTCACCTCGTCGCACTCGGCCTGGTCGGGGGCCTCGACCATCACCCGGATGAGGGGCTCGGTCCCGCTCGCGCGCACGAGGACCCGGCCCCGGCCTTCGAGCCCGGCGGACTCGGCCGCGATCGCCTCGTGCACCCTCGTGGCCGCGTCCAGGCCACCGCGCGCGGCCACGCGGACGTTCACCAGCCGCTGGGGAAGCTTGTGCATCGCGGTCCGCTGCGCCAGGTCCGAGCCGGCCAGGGCCTCCAGCGTCAGCAGCGCCGACGCCGTGCCGTCCCCCGAGGGCACGAAGCCGGTGTCGATGATGTGGCCCGACTGCTCGCCTCCCAGCCCCCAGCCCCGGTCGAGCAGCTCGGCCAGCACGTTACGGTCGCCCACCGGGGTCACGGCCACGTCGACCCCCGCCTCGCGCATGGCGGTGTGAAAGCCGTAGTTGGTCATGACCGTCACGGCCACCCCGTCTCCGGGGAGGCGGCCCGCCCGGCGCAGGTGCAGGGCGGCCAGGGCCAGCAGCTCGTCGCCGTCGACCACCCCGCCGTGGCGGTCCACGGCCAGCACGCGGTCACCGTCGCCGTCGAAGGCGAAGCCGGCGTCGTAGCGGCCGGCGGCCACCTGCCCGGCCAGCGCGTCGATGTGGGTGGAGCCCACGCCGTCGTTGATGTTGCGTCCGTCGGGCGCCACCGCGATGGCGTCCACGTCGGCGCCGAGGCGGCGGAAGATCTCGGGGGCGACGCGGTAGGTGGCCCCGTGGGCGCAGTCCAGCAGGATGCGGGCGCCGCCGAGGTCCAGGTCGCGGAAGCGCAGCTCCAGGTCGCGCAGGTAGTCCCCGGGGGCGCCGTGCAACTCGCGCACCCGGCCCACGTTCGTCACCGCCACCGGCTGGACGCCCGACACGATCGCCTCGATCCGGGCCTCGACCTCGTCGGAGACCTTCGTGCCTTGGGGCCCGAAGAACTTGATGCCGTTGTCGCGGTAGGGGTTGTGCGAGGCGGACACCACCGCGGCCAGGTCGAACCCGTGGCGGCGCACGGCGAGGGCCGCGCCGGGGGTCGGCAGCACGCCGCCGAGCAGGGCGTGGCCGCCGCCCGCCGCCACGCCGGCGGCCAGCGAGGCCTCCAGCATCTCGCCCGATTCGCGCGTGTCGCGCACGATCAGCACCTGGGGCGCCTCGGCGGGCGCCGTGGCCGCAGCGGCCCGGCCCAGGGCAAGCGCCAGCTCGGCGGTCAGGAACTCGCCCGCGACACCGCGGACACCGTCGGTGCCGAAGAGAGCCTGGCGCGGTGCTCGCGGGATCGACGATCCCGCTGCGCTCCGTGCCCTCGGCGCCCCCAAGTGGTCGTCAGCGCTTGGAGAACTGCGGGCGCTTGCGGGCCTTCTTGAGGCCGGCCTTCTTGCGTTCCTTCACGCGCGGGTCGCGCGTGAGGAAGCCGTGGCGCTTGAGCTCGGTACGAAGGTTGGGGTCGGCGTCGACCAGCGCGCGGGCGATCCCGTGGCGCAGCGCGCCCGCCTGCGAGGACACTCCTCCGCCGTGGATCTTGGCCACCACGTCGAGACGCGCCTCCTGGCCGACGGTCTCGAGCGGACCGCGGCAGATTCGCTGAAGCGTGGGGCGCGGGAAGAAGGCATCCAGCTCCTTGCCGTTGATGGTGTAGACGCCGGTGCCGGGCTTGATGATCACGCGGGCCACCGCGCTCTTGCGCTTGCCGGTGGCCAGGTAGCGGGCGTCGGCGGCCAGGTCGATGATCGTCGTGGCGACCGGCTGTGGAGCCTCTTCGGCCTCGGTCGCGACCTGATCGCCGGCGGGGGCGTCCGGATCGGCGTAGGGGTCCGCCTCGCGGGCGGTGGCGGCCTCCTCGAGCACGAGGTCGGGCTCGAGGTGGGCGCCGGGGATCACGTCGGACTGATCGCCCGAGCGCTGCGGGTTGCGCTCGCGGCGCTGCGGGCGGTCCTCGGCGACGGGAGTCTCCGTGGCGGCCGGGGCTTCCTCGGCTACCGGAGGCTGCTCCTCGGCGACTGAAGTCTCCTCAGCGGGCGGAGTTTCCTCGGCGGCCGGAGTCTCCTCGGCGACCGGAACCTCCTCGGCGACCGGAACCTCCTCGGCGACCGGAGTCTCCTCAGCGGCCGGAACCTCCTCGGCGACCGGAGTCTCCTCTGCGGCCGGAGCTTCGTCGGCTACCGAATCGTCGCCGGCTGCCGGGGTCTCCTGATCGCCTGCTCCCTCGGCGGCCGCTTCGGGCGCCTCGGGCTCGGGCGGAGCCTCGGCCTCGGGGGCGGCGGGGGCGTCCGCTTCAGCGGCCGCGTCCTCGTTGGGGCTCTCGGGGCGCTCGTCGTCTTCGATCATCGGGTGGTTTCGATCTCCAGTTGCGTGGGCTGTTGCGCCACGTGCGGATGCTCGGGGCCTGCGTAGACCTTGAGCTTGCGCAGCTGCTGGCGAGCCAGTCGGTTGCGGGGAAGCATGCCCTTCACGGCCTTGCGGATGACCTCTTCGGGCCGGCGCTCGAGCATGTCGTTCAGCGTCCGGGTCTTGAGGCCGCCCGGGTAGCCCGTGTGGCGGTGGTAGAGCTTGGCCTGGCGCTTGTTGCCGGTCACCGAGATCTGCTTGGCGTTGACGACGATCACGAAGTCGCCCACGTCGCAGTGGGGCGTGTACTCGG
>JAABUS010005389.1_pt1 | contig 16896 bp, 10 predicted proteins | sample 5560161 | NCBI WGS metagenome assembly JAABUS01 (sample SAMN10711885, study PRJNA513376) | rock metagenome | isolation source: Antarctica rocks | place: Antarctica: Victoria Land, Trio Nunatak nord | collected 2016-01-04
TAGAAATAAATATAGAAATATTATTATTAAAATTATTATATATATATTTAATTACTTCTTTAAATATATTTATTAAAAAATAAAAAATAATAAATCTAAATTTATATTTTTTTTAAATATATAATTAATTATAAATAGTAATAGAGCTTAAATAATTAGTTATTATTTATAATATTATTATTATTATATATTTAATATATAAAATTAATTTATCAAATAACGTTAAATTTAATTAAATTAAACTATTATAGAGATTCTATTTAAATATTAATATTCACAGCGCTCTATAACTATGTGAAAGTTATAGGATAAATGATTATTTCTCTTTAATACGAAGAGGAGCCCGAGAGGATTATACTAGTGAGACGAAGATCTTATACGAGGCACGGACGAGAATGTCTCCTAGATAATAACGTTGACATCTAGACTTGATCCGTGACGCTTATTGCAAACACCTAGTTATGCAGATAGATCTGCGTGACAGAACTCCTGATACTAGTAGCATTGAGAGGTGGTGAATACGGTTTGCCCCTGTGAAGGTTAAATTCTCACGAACTACACAAACACGGCTCCAGGGTTTCCTTGGACAGGTAAGCAGCAGGAGCGTGGCCCACGTATATCTGCTCTCTGCGATCACTGTGGTATCATTCATTTCACATTGGTCTCAAAAGTGCAGTCACATCAATCTGGTTCATAATAAAGGCTCTAAGTAGCGCTCATCACTACAAGCGGTCCTACTTTTGAAGATAATTCAAAGCTGATACCGCAAAAGCGTCCACTCCGGTTCTCATTGTAGGCTGGATGGCTGGCTTGAAGAAAGCAGAATGGTACTGAGGTATCTCGCTCACTTTGTTCTCCCTCACGGCCTTCTCCCAAAGCTCAGGATCCACACAGCCATAGAGGCTGAACACCAGCGGGGCGCCGCAAGCACTTGCCAAAACTGAGCAATCTTCGCTGGGTCCTATAGGGTCCATGTGAATGCTGTTCTCCCCGAAGTACTGATTGAACCCATTCTTTACAATGGCCGTGTGTCGCGGATCGTTTATGGTAGCAGGAGCATGCATGATCGTCTTGATGGTAGGTTCGTGAATTTGAAGGGATCCAGAAGCCTCACATTCCGCGCGAATCACTCGCTTGACAGACTTCAGGATTCGGTCGTGGATCTCTGGCCGATAAGTTCGAATAGAAAGTTTGAAATCGACAAAATCGGGAATGACGTTGGGAGCACTACCCCCATGAATGCTGGCGCAGCCAATCACAGCAAAGTCCTCGGGCCTCACTTCTTTGGTTATTAGAGTCTGTAGGCGAGTGATGATATGACTCGCGGTCACGACTGGGTCGACACATAGGTCTGGACGTGATATATGACCGCTCTTACCAAAGATGCGAACTTCCAGAGAATCAACAGCAGTGAGGATAGGACCTTCGGCAAGTGCGACCACGCCTGATTTGAGAGCGATTACATGCTGACCCAGCACGACGTCAGGAATTGGGACGCCATATCTCTGAGGGTCATAGAGACCATCGTCGACCATAGCTTGGGCTCCTCCAGCTAATTCCTCGTCTGGCTGAAAGAGACAGATCAACGTCCCATTCCACGAAGCTCTTGCGGCGTGCAGAAGCGTAGATGCTGCCATCAGGCTAGTCGTGTGCATATCGTGCCCACAAGCATGCATCACTGGGGTTTCGCTGCCCTGGTGGTCTTTGGCGACTTTGGTGCTCGCATAGTCTAGCTTGGTGTTCTCAAGATGGGGGAGAGCATCCATGTCCGCGCGAAGTAAGACGGTCGAACCAGACCCATTTCTCAGCACACCGACAACGCCATGTCCGCCAACATCACGGTGGACTTGGAAGCCATCTAGCCCTTCGAGGTGGGTAGCAGCGATGTTGGCAGTGCGAGCTTCTTGCCTCGAAAGCTCTGGATTCTGGTGGATGTCACGATAGACGCGTTCGAATGGCGCTAACTCCGGACGATACTTGTCAATGATAGTCTTTTTATTCATTGCAGCACAAAACATGAGTTAGAGAGCTTGGTGAGATTACACGTCGAGTGCCTGGTGAACGAAACTTTGATGGTCTCTGGGGAGTTTTAAGACCGGGGAGAGATGATGCTTTTGCACGCAGGCAGGTGGATCATAATGCGTCTTTCCAAGGGTCTGACCCTTCGCAATGTTGGGATCCCGCAATGTTGGGATCCCGCAAATGTTGGGATCCCGCAAATGTTGATGCAATCGTGGCGCGCTACCAAACCTTTAGTAGATCTATACATCACGCTCTCCTGGACAGACCGATATCTTTATTGGACTCTGGTCGCATAGATCCAAAGACCATTTGCATTGAAACTGAAACAGCAAGGCTACAGCTCCAGACATGTCGAGGTGATAATCGACTGTACTCGGTAGACCGTAGGCCGTTCTCTCCCGTTCTCTTCTCGAGCCATACTTTACTTTACCAGTGCCAACTACAATGGCTTGAACTCTGATACCACCTACTCTTTTGGTGGAAAGCATCAGCTACCACGATCATCGATGTCTCATCATTTACCGAGCATGGTGGGGAATTGTAGGAATGGGAATTTTACCAGGGATCCCCACCTGTACTCTACCTGTCTGGTCGAGATCTTTGATTGGCCAATTCGCAAGACTTGCTTGCATTGCCGGTGCGTACCGATAACGTGACAAAGGGGAATGCTACTAGCAGCTTTGGCATTAATTTGGTGTGCTGCGATTTATCGTGCACAACAGAGGTGCTGACTTTGGTGTGATTTGGCTATTGCTCCAGCCTGTATTTTGACATCACCAGCCCCACTAAGCTGCTATCATGCTTCGAGCCCCTAGTGCTTGAGATTGAGACAGCAAATGTTTTGCTGGTACTCTATCCAAGCACATCTGATTTTCTTCTTCTCTGAGCTTCGGCAAAAGTCCGACTCGAAGCTGTCAATCTGCCGCTCGGCATCGATGCTACCTCTCTAGCAGATCAGCAATGTTAGCGAGCTGCCCAAGACTCAAGCCTCGAGGCTCGAGGCTCAAGCTTACGCCAACCAAAATAGCCGACCCTGTGCTGTCTCTCGTTTACCCGCATTTATGACTATGGCGCCTTCCTTCCTGGCTGATTGTTACTTCTTCACCCCCAGGGCACATACACGCCCCGCGAGCACCCAACGACCATGTACTTCAGCTCGTCGCATCTCCTGTCACTCGTTAGCTGCATAGCTACAGCATCAGGGAATGCGAACCTATTCACATACGTGACGCCTGGAACCGGCGGCGTACTGGGTACCTTTTCCGGCGCGCCAGGGACAAACGCGACTTTTGACTATGTCATTGTTGGGGGAGGAACGGCGGGGCTCACAATAGCGACGAGGCTTGCGGAGGATCCTGCGATCAGTGTCGCTGTTGTGGAGGCCGGAGGCTTTTATGAGGTCGATAATGGAAACAAGAGTGTTGTGCCTGGATATGCCAATTTCTATACTGGGTCGGATCCGACGAATTACCAGCCATTGATTGACTGGGGGTTCAGCACGGTCCCACAAGCGGTATGTGCTTTGCATCGGCTTCTACTGACTGGAGAGGAGAATGCGCTGATCGCTGTATACAGGGAGGTGCCAATCGGACAATCCACTACGCGCGTGGCAAGACTCTGGGTGGATCATCTGCTCGGAATTATATGGTGTATCATCGGTAAGCTTTGGAGTTGTCTCGTCAACCTCTGCGGACAGCAAGCTGAGGGTGCACATTGCAGGCCAACGAAAGGATCATTGCAAAAGTGGGCGGACGAAGTGGGAGATCAAAGCTATACATGGGACAACTTCCTGCCCTACTACCTCAAGTCCTGCAACTACACGGCCTTTAACCCAGCCCTCTACAACTCGACAATCCTTCCGCAAGAGCCTGGAAACTTTGAGCCTACAGGTGGACCTCTCTCGGTCTCGTTCAGCAACTATGCTGACGCCTTTGGCACATGGGCTCAAAAAACATACGTCTCGGTTGGGATGAAGGTTCTCAACAGTCTGAATGCCGGTGTACTCAATGGCTCTGCCTACTCCACCCTCACAATCGACGCAAGAGATGGATACAGGTCCTCATCCGAGTCGAGCTTCCTGCAAGCAGCAATACTCAACGGCACCGCGCCCACAATCTACAAAAACACCATGGCCCTGAAAGTCCTCTTCAGCGGCAACAGTACCGCCACCGGCGTCCTAGTCCGCACAGCCGGCGACTACGGCACCAACGCCCTCAACTTCACTCTCAGCGCCCGCAAAGAAGTAATCGTCTCAGCGGGCACCTTCCAATCCCCGCAACTCCTAATGGTCTCTGGCATCGGCCCGCAGCAAACGCTCGCAAAATACGGCATCCAAGTCCTCAAGAACCTCCCCGGCGTCGGCCAAAATATGTGGGATCACGTTCTCTTCGGGGCCAACCGCCCCGTAAACGTGCTCACCGCCTCTGCCGGCCTCAACAGCCCCATCAGTGCCGGCAAACTCGTCGACCAATTCCTCGCCAACGCCTCCGGTCCCCTTGCTGCCTTTGGCGCTGGCTACTACGGCTGGGAAGACCTGCCGAACCCGTATCGTGCGAATTTATCTAAAAGCTCCATCGCAGCCCTCAACACCTTCCCCGAAGACTGGCCTGAGCTCGAATGGCTGCCCATCAGCGCATACCTTGGCTACCAGACCAATCGCCAGAGAGAAGATCCGCGCGACGGGCACAACTACGCGACTATCAACCCGGGCATCATCGCCCCGCTATCTCGCGGCAACGTCACCATCTCCAGCGCCGACATGACCGACCCGCCGATCCTCGATCCAGCCTGGCTCACCGATCCCACGGACCAGGAATTGGCTGTGCAGAGCTTCAAGCGCTCGAGGGAAATGTGGCAGTATCTGACGTCGCAGCGCATTACGGCGACGCCGTATGAGACGCTGCCGGGGCTGAATGTTACGTCGGATCAGGATATCTTGACGTATATCTCGAAGAGCTTCATGACGATCTATCATGCGGCTGGGACTTGCAAGATGGGTAACACGAGCGACAGCATGGCCGTCATTGACTCCCAAGCACGCGTCTATGGCGTCCAAGGTCTGCGGGTCGTGGATGCGAGCTCCTTCCCCTTCTTGCCGCCGGGACACCCTCAAAGCACCATCTATGCGCTTGCGGAGAAGATTGCGGCTGATATTCTGGGCCAATCGACTCCGCCGCCGGGATACTCGATGGCTGGGTACTATGAGGCTCGGAGCAATCTTTCGCAGGCTCGCAGCAACGGAATAGGGGGCGCTGCGCAGTCGAATGATGCCGGCTCGACGTTCCGTTCGCCTGGCTCGTTCATGCTCCTCGCGATTGGCGCTGTTTCTGCCTGGGCGCTGTACTTCCTGTAATTGGATCGAATAAAAGGTTCGCAAGAGCATCCGAGGGTGCGCAATGATCAAAAGTCGTGACAGTGATTGTAATAGAGGGCGCCGCTTTTCGAAGGAGAGCATGCCTTGACGTTCTGATGCATTTGATGCTGGATGAAAACATGACTGTGCATACATACATACATTGTAAATAGACACATGTACATACTTCACGGGATGGACTGTTGAAAGCGAGTCTCTGCTCATGGCTCGAACTACTTGCGGAAACGGAATTTCGCTCGAGGACGATGGAAGCAGCCTTGATCAAGTGAACGAATACTCCCAGTTGGGCGTATACGTACAAGACTACTCGATGACTGCCCTCAACGCGGCTTCCATTAGGGTCACTGACTGCTGTAATAGTGCTCCATACCCCATTATCCATTAAACTATACAATTCCACATCGCCCGCCATCCCCAAGTCTAAGGTCCCCTTGAAGTTTGAGCTAAGCCACTAGGTCTCCACTTTCTTAGCGTCTCTTATCCTCTCTTATATACTAGGTAGAGATAAGTAGTATTATCGTTATACGATATTTAGCTTATAGAGTTCTAGGTTAATTTTTATATAATTAATTTATTAATATCTTTAATTAACTCGCTTTAAAATAATATTATTATAAATCTCGATTCTTTTCTTTTTTTATATTATATTATATAATATTAAAATAAATATTATTATTTATTATATATTAATATCGTATTTATATTTTTAATAATTAAAATATTTTATTTTATTTTAATATTTTAAATAAAGAGTTTTTTTTTTCGATATTTTTATTTCTTATCTTATTTTTATTATAATTATATAATAAATAATAATATTTATTATTATTCGCCGAGCCTCGATAATTAATTCCGTTAATAAATAAATTTTATATCGGAATATATTAATTATTAAAAAGTTAATTACTTTCCTAGGTTTTCTTTTTAATATTATATATTTTAATTATTAATTACTTTATTTTCGTATTATAAATTATAATAAAAAGAGAATTTATCTAATTACGTATTTATATATATTAAATATATATCTACGAGTAATATTAATTTAATTAGTCGTTAATAATATTAATATTTTTTTATTTTCAAATATCTCGATTTTTTATTTTAATATTTTTATTTAATTTTATAATTTCTATATTTCTTTATTAACTCTTTTATATGATAAAGAGTCGTTTTAAATATAACTTATACTAGTTATAAATTATAAATTATTATTTAATATTATTATTTAATTTATTTTTTTTTATTTTTTTTTATTTATAATTTTTCGAATTTTAATTATTAATTTCTCTAATATTTTCCTATTTTCTTATTATTTCTAATCGCGTTTAAGCGCGCTAAATCGGCGCTTTTATAATTATTTTTTTTACTTTTATTTTCATTTTTATTATTATTATTTATTTAATTTTACTCGTTATTTTATTAATTATTTATATTAAAGTTATATTTTAATTTAAAAATAGTTTTAACTATAATTATTTATTTATTCTCGTTATATTATTTTATTTTAATTATATTAATAAAGAATTCTTGAAATTAAATTATTTATTTATTAATTAATTATTAGAAAAATCTTTAATAGAGTTATTATAAAATTATTATTATAATAAAAAATCTATTTTTACTAGAATTCTAAATTCTAAATATATTTATATTATTAAATAAGAGTATTTTATCGTAATTTTATAATTTATTACCGAGATATTATAAATATTATATAGTATTAAAATTACCTAGCGAGAGCGTAAAATAAATATTAATAATAAAATAATTTATTATAATCGGAGAGTAAATAAAGTAAATAAATTAAATATATTACTTTTAATATAATTTTCTTTTATTATATAAATAATATATTTTTTAATAAATAAAAACTTCGTATTTAACTTCTTTTAAAACTTTTAATTATAAATTCTAAATATAGATATTTATTAAATTATCAATTAAGTTTATTAAATTTATTTAATTATATTTAATTATTTATATAAAAATTATTATTTATTTATTTTTAATACTTTTCTTTAGAAGTATTAATTTAGATTTTATTAATATTATATTAAAATATAAATTAAAAAATCTTAATATGAAAATAGAAAAAAGATACTAAAATAAAAAATTCTTATATATTTATATAATAATACTATTATAAATCGGATATATAATTTATAATTATATAATAATTCTAAATTAATACTTAAATCTTTATTATTATATATAACGATAATAGTTATAATTTTTATAAATATTTACCCGAGATTTATTTTTTTAATATCGTAGATAAATTATTTTTCAATAACGATAATAAAAATATTATAATTAATTCTTCTAAATTTATTAATACGAGATTAATTTTTTTCTATTTATAATTTTCGATAAAAAATTCGTTTTTAATTAAAATTTATAATAATTTAAAATATAAAATAAATATTTTTATTTCTTTGCTTAGATTTAATATTAAAATTATAATATATTTATATTAAATATTATTAAATTAATTATTTCTTAAAATATTAATTATTTTTAAAATAAATATTATTTTATATTATAAAATTATTATAAAATCTTTTTATTAAATAATAATATAATTATTTAAGAATAATAATAAAAATTATTTTAAAGTCTTTTTTTAAATAATCTCGACGTTATATTAAATAGAATTATATTGAATTTTTACGATAAATTATTTATTATTTAGAAATTATAAAAAATTCTATAAATTATTTTTATAAAAGCGAATCGTCGATAATATTAAATTATTATATAACTTTTTCGGAATTATAAATTCTTAATTAAGATTCTTTAATAATTAATTAAATATTTATTTTAATAAATTTTATAGAAACTTTATATAATAATTCGTTTAATTAAATTTTAAAATTTTAATATAATTATTATCTCGATTAGAATATTTTTAATAAAAGAGAGAATTTAATATTATTTATATATATATTTTTTAAACTCGATATTAAAAATTTAAATTTCATCTTCGGTTATTATAATAAATAATTTCTATATAATAGAATAATATTATTTATAATTTTTTTTTTTTTTTTTTAATTTTTATAATTAATAATTTTTTAATATATTATTTTTATAATTTTAATAATTTTTTTTAATACAATTAAAAGTCTTTTCTTTTAATTCTTTTTATTTTTTATATAATAAATATAATTATAATAATTAATATTTATAATTAAATCTTAACTAAATTTTTAATTTTAAAAATATTTTTATTTTTATATTAATAAATCGAAAATCGATTTTAGAGATTTAGATTTAAATATAAATTATCTCGAGTACTCATAGAGCCCCGAGCGCGCGATAATAACCCGATATAAATTTGGAGTTAATACGCGATAACCTCGAGTATTCGACGGTGGCTCGGAGTTAATATATAATTAATCTCGGGCGCTCGAAAGCGCTCGATATATATCTAAAATTAAAATTAAATTAATATTTTAAAAGTAATTTTAAGAATTAAATTATATAATTTATCGCCTAAAATATTAAGAAATATTAATATTTTATAATTACTTTTATCGATAATAATAACTCTTTAAAATAATTTTTAATATTAATAAATTTTAATTCCTAGAATTAATTAATTCGCGCGAAACTCTTATAGAGGTAACGCCTAGATTATATTTAAAATATATAATAATATTAATTATAAAAATACGATAATTATTATTATTAAAATATAATAATAATAGAGTTAAAATTAAAATTATATATTTTTATTTTTATTTTTTAAATAATATTAATTATTAATATATAATAATTATTTATATATTTTTAAATTAGTTTTTTCTCGAGATTAATATATATTATTTATAATAATAACCGGAAATTTATTATTATAGAATATAAATATCGTTATAGAGTAAATTCGTTATAAAGTAAAAATTTAATTAAAAGAAAGAGTAAAAGAAAATAAATTCTCTAGAATATTCTTTTTATTATTATTTATATATAATTATTACTTAATTCTAGATTTAATATTTTTATAATTTATTTTATTATTAATTTATTTTTATTATAATCCTCGCTTTTTACTCTTTTATTAAATTATATTATTATTATTTTTAATATCTCGATATTTATCGCCGTCGATATCTTTATTTCAAGATAATTAGTTAATATAATTTTTAATTAATAAAAGTTACTCGTAATTTATTTCCTCTATTTATATATTATTAATATATAATTAATATAAGAGAAATTACTCTCTAATTTTATTTAATAAATTTAATAATAAAAAGAAAAAACTATTATTACTAAACTACGATATCGTTAAATATATAAAGAATAATAAATAGAGGTTTTTTATTCTAACAAGTATCTTTTATTAATTAAATATATTTTATAATAAAAATAATATTATTATTATTTAATTTAAAAGAGATTATAGTAATAATAATATTATTAATAAGAAAAGAGGAAAGAAATTAATAAAATAGATAAAATTAATAAAATTAATAAAATTAATAAAATTAATAAAATTAATAAAATCAATAAAATCAATAAAATTAATAAAATTAATAAAATTAATAAAATTAATAAAATCAATAAAATTAATAAAATTAATAAAATTAATAAAATTAATAATAATAATATATAAAAACAAATAAGAACGCGAGAGTCGTAATATTTAAATTTTTTAATAAATTTATTTATTTATTTATTTATTTATTTCTTATATCTCTAATTTTTATTATTATAAAATAGTATTAAAATATAGAGATTAACGAACGAGGTTAAAATTAATAATTTAATATTAATTATAATATTATTATTTTAAAAATAAAAGATATTTTATAAATAAAATAATAATTATAAATAAAATAAAATAATAATTATAAATAAAATAAAGTTATAATTATAAATAAAAATTATAAATGAAAGTTAAAATTAATAATATACTTTTAATAATTATTTTAAATTTACTCGGTATATACCCGAGTAGTTTTAAACCTCTTAATTATATATTTTAAATATATATCGAATTAATAAATAAATATTATATTTAAAGTTTTTAAAATACTCGTCGAGTATTTTAAATTATAATTAAATTACTTTTTATTTTATCGACGTAATCGAGTATATTAAATACTTTATTATATATAAAGACCTCGATTTATTATAAAAATATTTAATTTATAATTTTTTAAATTTTAAGAATAAATTCTAGTTTAAATTTAAACTATAGTAATTACGTTAATAAAATAAAAAATAACTCGGTTATAATTTAAAATACTCGACGAGCGCCTCGAGAGTTTTAAATATAATATTTATTTATTAATTTAATATATACTCGAGATATATAATTAAGAGGTTTAGGATTATTCGAGTATATATTAAATAAATTTAAAACTACTATTAACGAGCGCTAAATTAGAAATATATTATTAATTTTTATTTTTATTTATAACTTTTATTTATAATTATAACTTTGTTTTATTTATTTTTATATTTTTATAATTTTATTCTATTTATAGTTATAGTTTTATTATTATTATAATTTTATAATTATTATTTTTATATTCTTGAATTATTATTATATATTTTAATATATTATTTAAATATTACTTTCGTAAAAATTTCGTACGAATTAAATAAATCTAGGAATTAAAATTTATAAATATTAAAAATTATTCTAGAGAGTCGTTATTATCGATAAAAATAATTATAAAATATTAAGATTTTTAAAAGTTTTAAATAGTAGATTATATAATTTTTTATAATTAAAGTTTTTAAAGTTTTTAATTTAAATTATATTTATAAAGAGCCCGTCGAGTAATTTAATACTCGAGCGATACTCGACGGGTATTTAATATATATTTAGAATTACTCGGGTGTTTTAAATTTATCTCGGGTATTTAAAATAGTTTATTTTTAAACCCCGAGTTATTAGAGCTAGTTTTCGATTTATTAATATATAAAGATATAATAAAACGGGCGATAACGAGGTTAATAATAATAAGAAATAAAATAGAGATATAATAGAGCGACAATATTTAAATAAAGGGCGAGGGCGTAGATATAAAATAAAAATATAAAAAGAATAAAGATATTAACGGGGTAAATAATAATTAATTACTCGCCGTTAATAATTATAAAATATAGTATTTAAATCTAGGTATAGATTTTATATAAATCGAAATATTTTTATTTTAAAATCGAATTTTACGTTACTTTATACCCTTATCCTACTTTCCGATAATATATTAATTAAACTAAAAATTCTAGTATATCGTTCGACTAATTTTAAATCTCCTCGGGGTATTTATAAATAATTTAAAAATTATTAATAAAACTCTACTCGAGTTTATAATTATAAATTAAATATATATAAAAAATAACGATTAATTTAATAATAAGAAATTAAGGTTATTTATATAATTATTTTTAGAAATTCTATTTCCTACTTTAACGGAGGGTTATAATTATTAATAATAATATAAATACTATATTAAATATCCGATATCGTTAATAAACTATATATTTAATAGATTAATAAAATAATATATATTTAGAATTTTACGTCTACTAGTTTAAAGGTATTCGAAAAATTATAATAAAATAAAGAAATATTATATATATATTAATATATTCATTCTAATATCGTATATTTATTATTTAATTTACGATTAATAATTAAGTAAATCGATATAATTATATTATTTATTAAAATATTAAGATTAGCGCTCGGGAATATATATAATAAAGAAATATTAATATTTTCGTTATTTTAAAACTAGAATCTTTCGATTTAACCGATTTTCTCGCGGGGGTATATTTACGTTACGGAATAAAATAGAGATTACCTTCCCTTCCCTTCCCTATTCCGTAGCGTAGGTATATTTATAATACTACGATAAATAAGAGAGTTAACGTATTTATATATTTATAAACTACTAGTATCTATACCTACCTAATAGGCTAGTACGAGTAGTCTATTTTGAAACTAGACCCTATTTCGTATTCTATAACTAACTAAATAGAACTAAGCCTTGGTTAAAAATAAAGTAACGTATTATCGGTATAGGCGTGTTATAAACAAAATGGTCTATAGGTATGAATGAAAAAGGATTATAGGCTGATACGTGGAACCGTTATAACACCGTGTATATATTGTAACCTACTTCCTTAGCCCTCCCCTAAGGTATACTGTTATATGTTTCGATGCGCTGACTTCTATTTTGGGCCGCAAGTGCTTGTCCAGATATTCGGGGTGTAGAAAGGATGATATGTCTAAAACCACTCTCTAGACTTAATCCAGTCGCCGGTAGAGCGCACGAACGTTCTATTAATTTGTCGGCGGCAGTCTAATCACTCCAGAGGCTGACGATTTGAGGGCGCTGTGCATTCTTCTTAAAGCTTCTTCCAGCACAGTCTTCTCCAGTGCAAAACTCACCCGTGCCCAGCCCTTTTCAATGAAATGGTAGATTCGGCCGGGACTGACCAATAGCCCTATCTCTCTAAGCCGAACGATCATTGCAGTCTCATCCTCCCAGGTCTCTGCCATTGGAGCCAGTCTCGCCATCAAGAAATGACCCGCATTGCACGGCATATAGTAGATACCATAGCGATCAAAGAACCATGTTAGTAGGTGGTAAGAATGTGATAAGCGGACTGAATTCAGATTTATTAGCATTGGCAGAGATGGAGACGATAGAAGAGCTGCTGCAAAGACTGTCGATAGAGTTGAGACGTTCATGAACGCCGCCATGGCAACTCCGTTCGAACCGCTGGGTTCGACTGTGATACTGTACAACTCTGCGATAGCTTGTGAGAACGTGCGTAGTTTATACATGTAGGATGCTGTTACCAATTTGATGCCTGCAGAGGCCAAATCTTTACTCATACTCCATATCACCTGGATTCTTGCAGGGTCGCAGCCAAGAGCGATGGGATCAATTGCCAAAGCGGAGACGAATTGGCGGGTTTCAGGCAGATCGCTTTGACTAGGATGGAATGTGCTGAGCGCATAGACCTCCTCGGAGATCAATTGCAGATCTCGGCGCTGACAGAAACGAAGACACTCTTCGAGAACCCTTTGAGGATAACACTGTCCAAGGGGATTATGAGGGTTCGTCAAGATCAAAGCTTTGACTGGCCGATCGGAAGTGGCATAAGCTTGCTCCAGGGCCGGAACAATAGAGTTGCTGAAAGGATCTAGAAGTCGTTGAAACGTGACAAGAATTGGGGTGACGGCGGATCGGTTGGCGCAATGAACATCATAGCCATCTACAACCGTAAGCAAAGACTTAGCCACAAAAACAGCGTGCATACTCCAATACGGGCCTGGTATCAGTACACCGTCCCCTTCATTACAAACATTCCAGAGGAGCGTATCCAAAGAGGCCGCTGCACCTGACGCGATTCCAATATGAGATGATCTGAACTCTTAACTTGGGATAGAAGAAAGAATTGAAAAGATTGGCAAGGAGCTCCAGAAGGCGAGGGTCACCCCAGAGATCTGTGGGCATGGACAGATTCTAACAGAATTCGTACCTTCAGTAATGTATTGACTGCAGTAAGCGAGGAAAGACTTACGTGGCCTGTAAAAGAGCTTTCGATAGCAGGCTTGCATATCTGAAGTACCTCTTGTCTGATAACCTAGTTTTCTGCCATTGATAGATCAATAGCGTCAAATTCCTCTTCAGGCACTGCATTTTCACCCTTGTCCTCTAGCATTGCTTTCGGGAGTTGGCCCATGGTATTCATGACGTTAAAGCGTCCTCTGCGTGATAGATGTTCCATTGTGCGTGCTTTCCGAGGACGTGAGATTTGATATTTGCTTCCAGTAGATTTCTGACGGTGGTTGTTGCTTTCTAAAGACCTTCGTCAGACGTTACAGAACTTGGAGAGGAGCAACGCGCTTTCAGGTGGGCAACGGACCTGGGTGAAGTCGGAGGGAGATTTTGAAACCTGGGCTAGCGCAGAGCTGCAGGGGGCTGTGCCTCATAGGTGAAAAATGTCATCTAACGAGCAAGATTCTCAACTAGCACCTGCTTATGCATGGTATACCAACTGCTGCCTAGAACAGAGGAGCCTCGGTCCTTTTTACTGTGAAAATAGCCCATGCCGGGCTTGAACGCCGCTTATCGTGTATTCATTCGCCCGACCGTCGCATATTGCAAAGGGAAAAGGCTGCCACTTGCAATTGAATTCATTGAATGCATCTATCTGGAGCATACGCAACATCTAAGCATGGGCCAAACTAAGTCTCCGGAGTAGAACTTGTCAATCTTGCCCGTAGTCATGAAAAGCGAGGTTCGCATTCGAAAAAGCCAAAAGGCAGTGCAAGTAGGACCTCCGCGCAGCATCATGCTTTTGCCTTCCACCTCATTCCCACTTTAGAGATCCTTGCGGCAAGCGAGAACAAGCCCGAAATCGCTAGAAGTATCGCACACCACACTTGCAATCCAATCCAGCCACCCTTTCCTCTTAGAATTGCCCCAGCAATAGGCTCACCAACAAGTAAGCCGAATCCAGCGATGGTGAAAGACATGCCAAGCTGGATGCCAATAGTGGATAAATTGGGTGACAAACTCATGATTGTGACGCCGGGAAGCGATACAAACGAACCACAGAAGAACCCATACAGTAGACTGAACACAATGGTACCTGCAGTGCCTGTGATATCAATCCATCCAAAGCAAAGTATTGACAAGATGAATGCGAATGGAATTTGTATGTTTAGTGGGCCAGTCTTATCGGCGAAGAAGTTTGGTATCAGTCGGCCAATCGTTGAACTGGCGTTGATTATTGAGAGAAGATATGAGGCGAGGTTGGCATTAACGTCTGTACGTTCTAAAGCGAAGAGCTGGATATAAAAGAATGTGACATAGATACCCATGAAGCCGAAGAACGTTCCGAAGCAGAACAGGAGATACGGCTTTGCTCTGAAAGCAGCAAGGTCGTAGAAGTCATGTCTTTTGGTGGAGGACGGTCCTCTTAGACGCATCCCAAGCAGTGCCACCAACTGGATAGCGAAGATAGTGAAGGCGATTGTCCGCGTCGCCCAACCGAAGCCGATTCGAGGCTGTAATTGCCGAAAGATGATAGGATAGACGACCCCACCTCAAATAACAGTAAGCGGCCTTTTTCAGATCATCTATAGGATACTGATATACATACCAATGCTCCTCCCGGTAGACGCTATGCCAAAGGCAATGGACTACTTCGTCGTGAAATACTGCGACACGATTGCGACACTAGGCAAGAATAGACACCCGAAGCCTATTCCAACAGTGACACCTTGTGCTAGGAGAAATTGCCAATAGGTGCTGCAGATACTGGTCATCATCATACCAAACACAGTGATAAATGTGCCTAAGCTCAGAAGCAGCCTGAGATAGCCGAGATCGAAGAATGGGCCAACAACGGCGCCTCCAAGGAACAAGAGAAATGCTTGAATAGAGCCCACCCAGGATATGTTGGATGCGGATTCGTGTTGGAGAAGATGGGACTGGTAAAAGGTCTGGAAAACCCCGTACATGTTGATGATGCCCCTAATGTCGCGAAATCTTATTAATAAGTGACTGCTTGGAGCTTATTATCGAAGAATACCAAGTATTGAAGTAGAGGCAAAAGACGCCGGCCACCTGTAACCAAGCTCTAAAGCCCCCATTTGGAGTTTCATTTAGTGTTTCTTTCGAGTTTGCCGTCGTTTCACCTGCGTCCTTCGCGAGGCTGACAGCTTCATCACCGCGATGTTCACCGGAAATTTTCTCTCCGTCAGACATGTTTTTTTAGACTGCTGGTAGTATAAAGTATGGTCAAGCCAAGGATAAGGCAAAGAGGGCAAAGAAAAGTGAGCAGTGATGGGCTTTAGAGCGAAGGGAAACAAGGAAGGCAAAGATTCATGTAGAAAGGGGGGCGAGGAAAGCTCTACACCAGCGTCTTCGGAGATTGTGAGAAATTCTATGCAAATCAAGCAGTTCTCGTCAGGCGATCCGGAGTTAGCGTGTGCAGAAAGCTGTGGAATCCTTGCCCCTTTTTTTTTTTTTTTTGCGCTACACGCAAAACTAACTCTACGAACAACGCTTCTGATATATTAACCATATGTACGTATATAGCTCTACTCGAGGCGATTCTAACACTACAGGAATAAAATAGTTTAGATAGATAATCGTTAAATTATAAGACTTTAAATATTAATAGTAGACTTGGCGGGGTAGGTAGGGCTTTAGGTAAAATAAAAACTAAAAATTAATATAGAAAGTTTAATCTATATACTTATTTTCAAGATTTTGGCTGAAACTTCAATAGTTAATAAATCCTATATTATTAAATCGATAAAATAAATTCCTATATCGGTAAAGTAGTAAACCCGTATTTTATCGAAAAAGGCGGAAAAGACGTTTAAATCTATTTAGTTTATATATTAATCTTAGAGATCGATTTAATACCTACTTTCGTCTAAAGTATTTAAATACATATTTAATACCTCGATTTATTTTAAATAAATTTAAATAAATAGGAATAAACTA
>JAABUS010005390.1_pt1 | contig 16886 bp, 11 predicted proteins | sample 5560161 | NCBI WGS metagenome assembly JAABUS01 (sample SAMN10711885, study PRJNA513376) | rock metagenome | isolation source: Antarctica rocks | place: Antarctica: Victoria Land, Trio Nunatak nord | collected 2016-01-04
ACCAAATTTGAAAGGGTAAAAAAGACATTTTGAAGAAAATGAAGCAGGGTTCAGTATGTTATAGACGAAGGAAAGCAAGTTTATACGGATTATAATAATACATTTTTGCAAAAAATAAAATCTATTAATAAACTAACTGAATGTACTGAACTGCTTTATAATTGGCTGACATTTTTCCGCTTAGGCCATATAGCAATAAAAAAATCAGGAAAACCTTAAAATGATAAAGAAATCAATCCTATCAGCAATGACGAGATAATAAAAAAATATAAAGACTGGGAGTCTATCCATATTGATATTCCAAAATTTGAAAAATATTTACATAATAAAAAAGATGTTGACTATGAAGGAATTTGGGAAAGTCCGCCATATAAAATCGGAATAGAAAAAGGAGGAAATAATTATGCAGGTTTTATTATTCACGCTGATGAAGTTTATGGGAGAAAAGGACAAATTAAAATGAGGATAAACAAAGTTTCAGATAAGATAAAATTAACTTTTTATTTAAGAGACCATTCAGCAGAGGAATTTAATTCAGCAGAACTTATAGGTACAAACTAGCTTCAAATCGGGGGTTTCAGGTTAAAAAGATTAAGTCCTCAATTACCTGTTGAAAAACCGATAGAGGATTTCTATAAATTAGCCTCTGCTGACAAACCCTATATAGAGGAATTAAATAAAACGACGTTGATTTTAAGAATACCAACATTTAATCATTCAGCAAAAAAAAGACATAGAGCGTATTATTGTAAGCCATAAAGAAAAAATACTTAAAACGGAAAATTTAATTATTGATTTTGAGAAATAACGGTGGAGGGAGTGATGAAAGCTTTAATGAAATTTTGCCTATGATTATACACACGTTATAGATAATTCTCCATATTGCAAAATTTTTTAACCATTATCTAAAAGCATTAATTTTAAATTTAAAAAATATTCACGACACGATTTTAAACCGGCAATAAATAGATATTTACTTAGTCTCCCCTTTAAAGATTAACTGTCTCGTTAAAAAATCTCTATACGTATCAAAAATTTTGGTATTTGAACTATTGCTGTAATATTGCATCGGTCTAAGTATGTAGAATATAAGTAAAAGTGAAAGACAACGATGCTGAAGAAAGGTACATATCTGCCAATCCAAGGCCCTTATAAAAACCATAGAATGAGCAAAAATCTATTAATAGTGGAGTCTCCGGCAAAAGCGAAGACCATTGAAAAAATACTGGGAAATGACTTTGAGGTAAAAAGTTGTTATGGACATATCCGCGATCTTGAAAAAGACGATATGGGTATTGATCTAAATAATAATTATAAACCCAGGTACATAGTGCCTGAGGACAAGCAAAGGGTGGTGAAAGAACTGAAGCAACTTTCAAAAAAAGCCAAAGAGGTTTGGCTTGCGTCAGATGAGGACCGTGAAGGAGAAAGTATTAGCTGGCATCTTGCCGAAGAACTCAACCTTGACCCTAAACAAACTAAACGTATTGTATTTCATGAGATAACCGCGCCTGCTATACGAAGAGCCGTAGAAAACCCTCGTCTTATAAATATGGACCTTGTAAATGCTCAGCAGGCCCGACGTATTTTAGACAGGTTGGTAGGTTTTGAACTAAGCCCGGTTTTGTGGAGAAAAATTGGAATGCAACGAAGCCTTAGTGCCGGACGTGTACAAAGTGTCGCTGTAAGACTGATAGTGGAACGCGAAAGAGAAATAAACAATTTTACAGTTGAAAGCAGCTATAAAATCGAAGCATTATTTTCATCAAATGATATTAATGGCAAGCCCTTAGTTTTTAAAGCTGAAGGACCGGGAAAAATTGCACAACAGGCAGCAGCCGAAGAATTTCTTGATAGTTGTATAGGTGCAAAATACACTGTAACAGATGTTACCGTGAGACCTGCAAAGCGAACTCCTGCCGCACCGTTCACTACATCTACATTACAACAGGAGGCAAGCCGCAAATTAGGCTACAGCGTTAGTAAAACTATGTTGCTGGCTCAAAAGTTATACGAAAGCGGGAAGATAACTTACATGCGTACCGACAGCATAAACCTGAGCGAAACCGCCATGCATGATATTCAGAGTGAGATCAAAACCAGTTATGGCAATAAATATTATCAGCCACGCGAATACAAAAATAAAAATGCCAGCGCTCAGGAAGCTCATGAAGCTATCCGGCCTACTTATATGGAAAACCATACGGTAAGCGATGAGGAAGGGCGGCGGCTGTATGATCTGATATGGAAAAGAACCATTGCCTCACAAATGAGCGATGCAGAATTTGAAAAAACTACTGCAAAAATCAATATATCCACAAACAAAGAAAATCTTACTGCGACAGGTGAGGTAATGAAATTTGATGGCTTTCTTAAAGTGTATAACGAAGGAAGGGATGATGAAGATGAGGAAGATACTGAAGGGATTCTTCCACCATTAAGAATATCGCAGTTACTGGATTTTAGAGAAATGAGAGCGACACAAAAATTCACACGACCTGCCCCGAGATATACGGAAGCATCATTGGTAAAAAAACTGGAAGAACTGGGAATTGGCCGTCCTTCAACTTATGCACCTACCATTACAACAATCATGAAACGCAATTATGTAGAAAAGCGTGACAAAGAAGGTGTAAAAAGAGAAGTAAATGTTCTGAAGCTTAAAAACGACCAGGTAAAAAAAGAAGTTATTACCGAAAATACAGGTGCCGAAAAAGGAAAATTATTTCCTACCGATCTTGGAATGGTTGTAACTGATTTTTTAAAGCAACACTTTAAAAAAGTAATGGATTATAGTTTTACCGCACTGATTGAAGAAGAATTTGATGAAATAGCAGAAGGTAAAATGCAATGGAATAATATGATTGATGATTTCTATAAACCTTTTCACAACACAATTGAGTTAACGCTTGAAACGGCAGAACGTGCAAAAGGCGAAAGGGAATTAGGCGCAGAGCCCGAAACAGGTAAAAAAGTGATTGCAAGAATGGGTCGCTTTGGTCCTATGGTACAAATAGGAGAGACCAACAATGAAGAGGAAAAACCACGTTTTGCAAGGCTAAAGGCTAATCAAAGCATTGAAACTATTACATTGGAGGAGGCAATGGATCTGTTTAAATTGCCTTTATCTTTAGGTGAATATGAAGGCAAAGAAGTAGCGGTAAACACAGGCCGGTTTGGCCCTTATGTACGATGGGGTGAAGATTTTATATCATTGCCACGCAGTGAAGATCCATTAACAGTAGATATGGATCGTGCCATAGAGGTGATTGGTGGAAAGCAGGTTGGCGATGCTCCTATAGCTATATACGAAGACAAGCCGGTAACCAAAGGAAAAGGAAGATTTGGACCTTTTATTAAATGGAATGATTTGTTTATCAATGTTCCTAAAGGATACAACTTTGACAACCTTACACAACAAGACTGCGCAGAACTTATAGAAAAGAAGTTAGACAAGGAGGCCAACCGTTACATACAGCAATGGCCTGCAGAAAAAATTTCTATTGAAAATGGCCGCTGGGGTCCTTTTATCCGTTTTGGCAAAAAAATGCTTAAAATAATTGGAAAAGGTGAAAAAGGAAAATATACTGCTGAAGAACTATCAGCCATTTCTTTAGATGAAGTAAAGAAAATGATAGAAATGCAACTGCCTGATGCGTTTAAAAAGAAAGCTTCTTTAAAAAAATCAAAAACTTCTTCAAAAAAATCAATTTCTTAAAAAAGATTCAGTTTGTTCAAAAAGAATGTTGAGGTTAATGAAAAGGGTTATATAAGAAAGGGGAATTGAAAATTCAATTCCCCTTTCTTATAGTTTTTTTCTTGTTATAACATTATATTCATTTTAGAAATTATGTCCAAGGATTATCATAACGATTAGAATGCAAATCTGAACGCAAGACCTGCACCGAAGTCAAAACTGGTGACTGGGGCCAGGGTGAACGTTGGGTCTAAATCAAATGCTAAATCGATAGGAGTGCCGGATATTTTGTAGTCTAGGCCAATGGTGGTTTTTATGCCAAACGCAACATCGTCACTTGAATATTTATCAGTGGAAAAAGCTATTATACCACCAGCGCCTACATAATATTTTAAGCCCGGAGCTCCGGCTATATCTCCGTGATATTCATACAAGCCTTCAATTCCCAATACTCCTGTAGAAAATAATAATGAGCCTTCCAATGCTGCAGTTCTATTAAGGAAATGTTTAATGTTAATACCTCCTGTTGTACCATCGCCAAAATAAATTTTTGCTCCTACTGCCGTACGGTAATTACTTCCTGTACTTCCTGTACTTCCTGTTTTTTGTGCTTTTGCTTGCATAATAAATGCAAAAGAGACGATAATGATTAAAATTAAAAATTTCTTCATGATAGTTGGTTAATTGTTAAAATGAGAAGTAAAAAGTATATTTTTAAAAACCTAATTGCTGTTGTTGTGAGTTCCTGCAAAATTGGTGTATGAAATCAAATAAAAGAAAAAAGGAAATTAAAAATTAATTTCCTTTTTCTTTTATTTATTTGTAATGTTAATAAGGTTATTTGCTTATTAAAGAGCTGCTAAAAGTATATATAGTACTATGGAAGCTCCGAAACCTATCCATGCCCACTTTCTTAAATTAGTATCTTTAGAAACAAGATAAGCGATTAAAACACCAAGTAAACTTAATAAAAAACCCAAAGCAAAACCACCGATATTAAAACCGGCTGAAGTTCCTTCAGCCATGGCTAGTTTTTTTTCAAAACGCTTTTTTGTAATTTTAAAAGACAGCCGTTCTACAAAATTCATTTTTTTGCCGGTTAAGACTTCATAATCCTTTACTGACATTTTGGTTACCATTTCCATCATTGCTCTTTCTTTTTGCGCTTTTGTTTCTACAACGGGCTTTTCAGCAGGCAGAGACACAGTGAAAGCCGCAAAAGAAATGTTGACACTGAATAATACTGCAATTACAACTAGAATTTTTTTCATAAATAATAATTTTTTTTAAAAGTATAAAAAATAGTTAAAGCACAAAAATTTTTAATTTTTTTTAATTAACATTGATTGGATAACTTGTCTCTATAAGTAAAGAGAAAATATCTTTTTTTGCAGGAGGAGATAAATACTTTTAATGAAATAATTTTAGGAGAAAAAAACACTGTTTTAGAATGCAGGAAACCCGGGAAATATCAGCTTTGTTCTCCCTGATCGATGATCCAGACCAGGAAGTTTTTTCAACCGTATCAAACCGGATTGTTCACTTTGGTCGTGGTATTATTCCCAACCTCGAAAATCTCTGGGAAAATACATTAAGCGAAGAAGTACAGGAACGTATAGAATTACTGATACATAAACTGCATTTTAATGACCTCACAAGAGATTTTAACGACTGGAAAAATAATCCTTATCACGACCTGTTATTTGGGTCACTCCTTGTCGCAAAATTTCAATATCCTGAACTAGCCACCGCCCCGGTTTTACAGGAACTTGAAAGAATACGAAGAAATGTATGGCTCGAACTAAATAGCTTTCTTACTTCATTAGAACAGGCAAACGTAATATCAAGCATCGTATATAACTATTATAATCTGAAAGGGGTTGAGATGGGTTATAATAACCCCGACGATTTTTTTATTCACAAAGTAATAGAAAGCAAGAAAGGCAATGCATTAAGCAACGGAGTGTTGTACCTGCTGCTTTGTGAAATGCTTGACCTCAATGTAAAAGCAATTAATATTCCGCAGCAGTTTATCCTTGCTTATTTTCATAATGATTACGATAAGTCTGTTGATACTAACCCTCAGCAAAAAATCCATTTTTATATAGATGCTATAAGCGGACAGATATTTTCGCATAAAGACATGGAGGCTTATTTTAAACGCATCTCTGTGCCCATAACCTCATTTTATTTTAAGCCCCTTTCTCATAAACGTATTATTCAAATTCAACTCGAAGAGCTTGCAAAGTGTTTTAGGAATTTGAAATACGAATACAAATACAAGGAGTTGATGATCTTAAGCAAACTGCTGGAAGATTAGTCACATGTAACTCTCTCATTAAAGTTTAGCCGGAGAAAAAAATAAAATAGAAAGTATTTCCTGACAGCTCTTGATGAAAGCACTTGTATAAAGTATAATCTTTGCCTTAATTTTTTGTATCCTTCTTTTTTCTTCTTACAATTCTTTTGAATTAAGACCTGTTGTTTTAATAGTATTTAAGGATTTATATATTTAAAGAAATAGAATGAATATCCTTCCTGCTTTTCAGTTTTTATATAATAACGTTTTTTATGTTAACCATAGGAAAAGGAAGAAGGTTTATTATATAATAACCTTTTCGCGAACTCTTTTATATTTGTAATAATTGAACTATAAAACAATAATAAGCATATTGTAATTTTTAATAAAATCTATATGAAACAATTGACAAAGTTTATTTTTTTAATGTTGTTTTTGACAACAGCCGTATCAATGACAAAACAAAAAAAGACAAGAATTGTATTTTTCGGAGACTCAATTACACAGGCTGGTGTTACCCCGGGCGGATTCATTACCAGGATGCAGGACGCCCTTCAAAAAAATGGCACAGCATCTCAGTACGAATTGATCGGGGCAGGAATTGGAGGTAATAAAATTTATGATTTATACCTGCGGATGGAAGATGATGTATTAGCAAAAAACCCTGACGAGGTAGTAATTTGGGTAGGCGTAAATGATGTGTGGCATAAAGCATCGTATGGTACCGGAACAGATCCTGATAAGTTTGAAAAATTTTATGCTGCTGTTGTAAAAAAGCTCAAGGCAAAAAATATAAAAGTTTTTGTTTGTACGCCTGCCGCTATCGGTGAGAGAACAGATTACACTAATCAACAGGATGGAGACTTAAACTTGTATTCTAACATTATCCGAAAAGTTGCAAAAACAAACAATTGCACCGTTATTGATCTGCGTAAGGCATTCCTTGAGTACAATCTTAAGAATAACCCTGAGAATAAAGAATCAGGCATATTGACTACGGACAGGGTACATTTAAATGACGAGGGCAATATGTTTGTTGCACAAAAAATGATGGATGCTTTAATGGCTAAATAAGCTGTAAATACTTTTGAAGAATTTCATTGTAAAACTTCATTAGCTCTAAGTCATTACTAGAATTTTAATATTTGTTAAAGCATATAAAGCGACAATATATAGCAGGAATTTGTACCTTCGAAGAAGTATTACTATGTTGTATGAAATTGTTGATTAGACTCCTTTTTGCGCTATTACCTGTTATTTCTTTTGCCCAGAATTGGAGTGAAGATTCTTATGCCGTTAATAACAAAGCCCAATATGTATTAACCCCTGATTCTTTAGCTCGGATGCTTACAAATGGTTATAAAACTGACCGGGATAAGGTTACTTCTATTTTTCGCTGGATAACTGAAAATATATCTTATAATTCAAGGCCATATTATAATGCTGTCCATTCATCATCTAAGCATCTTTATGATGATGAAGATACGGGAGCGCTAAAACCTTTAAGTGAACGTGTAGCGATAGATGTTTTGAAGAAAAGAATAGCTTTGTGTGATGGCTATGCCAGACTATTCAAAACTTTATGTGATTATGGAGGTATAAAATCAGAAGTTATATCCGGGTATGCAGACGGAGGTATGGGTCGAAGGCGTTTAAAATTTACCTCTAATCACCGGTGGAATGCAGTTTATCTTGATAGTGCGTGGTGCCTGCTTGATGCAACATGGGCCAGTGGTTATGTTACTTATAGCTCTAGCGATTTTATACAAAATTACAATAATCATTACTTTTTAACTCCTGCTAAAGAATTCATACGAGACCATTATCCTGAAGAATTGCAGTGGACTCTGCTGCCTGAGCCTCCTGCAATCAGTGAATATCGTTATTCTCCTTTTAAGTTAAATGCTTTTATAAAATTTAAAATTGAATCGTTTAAACCACAGACAGGTATAATAGAAGCTTTGCCGGGAGATACCATACAGATTGAACTGGAAACAGGCAGTGCAGTGAAACGATTATTTGTTGCAGATACTCCTTACGTTGACTCTGCTGTTATAGCTATGACAGTCTCACCTGACTCCTCCAAACCAAAATGTACCATTATCGGTAACAGGGTTTTTTGCAGATATGTAGTAACGTCTCCAAAGGTTGAGTGGCTGCACGTTATTTTTAATGGTGAGGTTATAATGCGCTATAAATTAAATATTAGGAAAAGTGATACAGCAGCTAAATAGAATCAGTTTTGATAATTAGATGTTCTAAAGATGTCGCTTGAACTTTTACACAAAAGCATTTACTATTTGTTCCCACTCTTCCTGTAATGAAACAGCAGGTCTTTTTTTGCCTGCTTTTAAATACCAGTAATCGGCGTTCCCGATATCACCTTCCTTCCTGTGAAGGTAAGCATGTATCCATGAAGCATTTTTATCAGGAATGTCTTGTATTGTTTCATGCGCTTGGTTCCAGTTGTTTTTTGAATCGTACCATAACGCCTTCAGATAAACAGAGGCAACCGGCGGAGGACTATCGGCTGATAAACTTTCCCTGAAAGCCATTATATCCATAGCTTTGAAATATTAAGATAAAAATTGATAATCATGAAAAAATGATTAAGCAAAATAATACCATTTTAATCAGTTTCTGCAATTTCTATTAGGTGCATCCCAAATTGTTGCATTTTTTATTTTTGAGTGATTGCGTTGTTAAAACTCCTCGTCACTGCGAGGCACGAACAATCCCTTGCACAATCAGGTAGACGAGTTGGCTGGGATTGCTTCGCCAAGCTGCGCAAGGCTCGCAATGACGAACTTAATTAAGCGACAATTTGGGATGCACCCTTTCTATTCCGTTGGTTCAGTGTTTAATCAACTCTTACATCTGATTTTTCTTATACCTTTGTCAAATAAATTTTTAAGTAAATAAGTACATGCAGGTAAAGGACAATAAAACTAAACAACATCTTAAAGATATCACAAAGCATCTTTTTCTTTAAGGATAGTTACTGCACCTTTGGATAGTATAGCAGTTGCAGTTAGCGTCCGTAACACTTTACTTCATTACTATTTTCGTTCACTAAATTTTTGAGGTTGATTGCCTGCCCGTAAAATAGCCGTATTTATATACTGCAACATTAACTGTAGAATTATTATGAGTAAAAAAGGACAACTTGTATATTTTTCATTATTATCGTCCGTATTGTTTTTTATTTCATGCGGGGGCAGCAAAGATCAGAAGGCAGGTGGTACTTCCGCTCCGGGCGGAGCAGGTGCCAATGAGGTTAAAGACTATCCGGTTATTACTATTACTCCACGTACCACTACCTTAAACACCGATTATCCCGCTACCATCCAGGGTCAGCAGAATATTGAAATACGTCCGAAAATAGATGGTTATATGGAAAGGATGTATGTAGATGAAGGTGCAACGGTAAGAAAAGGTCAGCCCCTTTTTCGTATCAGTGCGCCCCAATATGAGCAGGAGGTTCGTACTGCTCAGGCAAACATAAAAATAGCACAGGCAGAGGTGGATGCTGCACGAATGCAGGTAAACAAGGTGCGTCCGCTGGTTGAAAAGGATATTATCAGCCATTTTGAACTGGAGTCTGCGGAGTACACCCTGGAAGCTAAGCAGGCAGCACTTGCACAAGCCCGAGCCACCTTATCCAATGCAAGAACAAACCTTGGCTATACATCCATTACCAGTCCTGTAAATGGTGTTGTAGGAACTATCCCTTATAAAATAGGGAGTCTTGTCAGCAGTAATACCACTCAGCCCCTTACTACAGTTTCTAATATTGGAAAAATCTATGCTTATTTTTCTATCAATGAAAAACAGGCGCTTAACTTTTCAAAAATTACAAAAGGCGCAACTGTGGAGGCAAGGCTTAAAACAATTCCTCCTGTCTCACTTATTCTTTCCAACGGTTCTGAATTTCCCCAAAAAGGAAGAATAGAAACAGCGAGCGGTCTCATTAACACCGAAACCGGTTCTGTAAGTGTAAGAGCTACTTTTAAAAACCCCGGCAATGTTGTACGTAGCGGAAGCAGCGGAATTGTAAGAATTCCAAGAACCGTTGATTCGGCCATTTTAGTACCGCAAAAAGCCACTTATGAAGTGCAAGGCAAAAAGTTTGTTTATGTTGTAGAAAATACCGGAACAGTAAGAAGTTCGGAAATAAAAGTAATGGAAAACAGTAACGGGCAATATTTTGTTGTTCAGGATGGCTTGCATGCAAATGATAAGATTGTACTGGAAGGTGTAGCCGGTTTAAAAGAAGGAGCGCCAATAAAACCAAGAGAAGTAAGTACAGATAGTATATATCAGCAGGTGATGCTGTAGAATAGTTACCAGTTGCAGGTAACAGGTTGCAAGTTGCCAAACAAGGTAGCAGTCGTACCAGTTAAATTTTGAAACCAGCAACCACTAATCTGAAACCAGTAACCTGAAACCAGTAATCTGAAACCTGAAACCTGAAACCTGAAACCAAATGAAACTATTATGCTTAGACGATTTATAGAACGCCCTGTACTTTCTACCGTAATATCTGTGATTATTGTTTTACTTGGTATATTGGGGCTTACGTCATTACCTATATCCCAATACCCTGACATAGCGCCGCCGACAGTACAAGTTTCAGCGTCATACCAGGGCGCAAATGCAGATGTGGTTTTGAATAGTGTTGTTGTGCCTCTTGAGGAACAGATCAATGGGGTAGAGAATATGACCTATATGACATCTTCTGCAGGTAATGACGGAACAGCTAACATAACAGTTAATTTTAAGTTAGGAACAAACCCGGACCTGGCCGCTGTCAACGTGCAAAACAGGGTGACACGTGCAACAAGCCTTTTACCGGCTGAAGTTACCAGGGCCGGTGTAACTACGGTGAAGCGGCAAAGCAGTAATCTTGTGATATTTTCTCTTTACAGTGACATTCCTGCTTATGATCAGACGTTTCTTCAGAACTATGCCACTATTAACCTTATCCCTCAGATAAAACGTATTTCGGGTGTTGGTGACGCAACGGTTTTTGGCCAGATGGAATATTCGATGCGTATCTGGTTAAAGCCGGATGTAATGGCCAGTTACGGGCTTGTACCTTCTGACATAAATACTGCATTGGCAGAACAAAATGTTGAAGCTGCGCCAGGACAATTCGGTGAGCAGGGAGAGCAGTCATTTCAATATGTAATTAAATACAGAGGGCGCCTGAAAAATGCAGGTGAATTTGGTGATATTGTAATCAGGTCAGCAGGTAACGGGCAATTATTGCGGTTGAAAGACATTGCAAGGATAGAATTGGGTGCATTAAGTTATTCGAGTACAACCAGAACTAATGGAAAACAATCAATTGGTGTAGCGATTGCACAAACTGCAGGTTCAAACGCTAAGGAAGTAATTGAAGGAACTATAAAAGTTTTAGATGATGCTTCAAAATCATTTCCTGCCGGTATTCACTATGTTACCCTGGTAAATGTTAACGACTTTTTAGATGCATCTATAGAAAAAGTAATCAGCACACTTATTGAAGCTTTTATTTTAGTATTTCTGGTAGTATTTGTCTTCCTGCAGGATTTTCGTTCAACGCTTATTCCGGCTATTGCGGTACCTGTTGCTATTATCGGTACTTTTTTCTTCTTAAAATTATTTGGTTTTACTATTAACCTGCTTACTTTATTTGCTTTGGTATTAGCTATTGGTATTGTGGTAGATGATGCAATCGTGGTTGTCGAAGCCGTTCACGCAAAATTAGATCATGGCTATAAATCGGCGCGTAAAGCAACTATTGATGCAATGAGTGAAATCTCAGGAGCAATTGTTTCCATCACACTTGTAATGGCGGCGGTGTTTATCCCTGTAAGTTTTATTACGGGTTCGGCAGGTGTTTTCTATAAGCAGTTTGGTCTTACACTGGCTATAGCTATCATTCTTTCTGCCATCAATGCCCTTACCCTTAGCCCGGCTTTGTGTGCGATTTTTCTAAAGCCTCATGAAAAAGATCATAAGAAAAAAAACATACTTCAAAGGTTTTATACTGCCTTCAATACCGCATTTGAGGCTACCACTGCTAAATACAGGAATTCTGTATCGTTTTTGTCACGCAATAAGTGGATAGCCTTGCTTGGTATAGCTGTATTTGGAGGAATTTTCTATTTACTGATGAAAACCACTCCGACAGGTTTTGTGCCTAACGAAGATATGGGAACAGTGATGTCGGATATAAGTCTGCCACCAGGCGCCTCAATGGAACGTACAAATGAAGTAACCCAGGAGATTGCGAAAGTTGCAGGAACAATACCTGAAGTTCAAAATATCCTTAGAATAACAGGAAGGGGAATGCTTAGCGGGACAGGCAGCAATTACGGTATGGTGATCATGAGGTTAAAAAACTGGGATGAGCGTAAAAATAAAGGAGAAGATGTACAGTCAATTATTGGACAGATGTTTGCCAAAACGGCTGGAATACGCGATGCAAGAGTAATATTTTTTGCACCTCCCACCATTCAGGGCTTCGGTGCAACAGGAGGTTTTGAGTTTCAGTTACAGGACAAGAGCGGGGGAGATATTACAAGGTTCGCTAAAGTAAGCACCGATTTTCTTGCGGCTTTAAATAAGCGTCCGGAAATTCAATTTGCATCCACTTCATTCAACCCAAACTTTCCTCAGTATCAGATTAATGTAAATGTTGCACGTGTCAAAGAAGCAGGGCTAACAGTTAATGACATTTTAAATACTATGCAGGGTTACTACGGCGGAGTATACGCTTCCAACTTTAACCAGTTTGGTAAGCAATACCGTGTTATGTACCAGGCAGAGCCTTCTTTCAGAGCCAATCCGGAAGGTTTGAATAATATTTATGTAAGGAATGGAAACGGAACAATGGCGCCGATCAGCGAATTTATTTCACTTGACAGAGTTTATGGGCCTCAGGCTATTTCACGGTTCAACCTTTTTACTTCTATCGGGGTTAATGGTTCGCCTAAGCCAGGGTTTAGTTCAGGTGATGCGATTAAAGCAGTGCAGGAAGTAGGGGCGCAAACGCTGCCTGCAGGCTACGGCTACGAATTTTCAGGTATTACCAGGGAAGAACTTTCTGCGGGCGGACAAACCGTATTTATCTTCATGCTCGTGCTTGTATTCGTATATTTTCTGTTAAGTGCACAATATGAAAGTTACATATTGCCGTTCGCGGTATTGCTGTCATTACCTGTGGGTCTTGCAGGAGCTTTTATCTTTGCATCTGTTTTTGGGATAACAAACAATATTTACCTTCAGATCACTCTGATAATGCTGGTTGGTCTGTTAGCAAAAAATGCCATTCTTATTGTTGAGTTCGCTGTAGAAAGGAGGCGCAGAGGTATGTCTGTTATAGAGTCTGCTATTGAAGGCGCGCAGGCGCGTTTACGTCCTATTTTAATGACTTCGTTTGCCTTTATTCTTGGTTTAGTTCCATTAATGTTAGCCTCTGGTGCAGGTGCTGCCGGTAATAAATCCATTGGTACCGGAGCTGTTGGCGGCATGCTGATTGGAACGATTTTCGGCGTATTTGTAATTCCTGTTTTATTTATTATTTTCCAGACATTGCAGGAAAGAATAAGCGGACCTCCTAAAGAACATATCATTGAAGAAAACGAAAATGAACACATTTCTTCTGCACGAAGGTTAGTGCCGGCAACGTAAATTTATCTTTAAAACTATTGTCTGTATTATAAAGGTTTTGGGAACAAGCTTTTATAACTCTGATGTAACATTGTTGTGTCCTCACTTGTACAGCAAATCTTTATTCAGCTAAATAAAAAGAAAAGAAAAGAAAGACAAGTTTATATATGCTGATATTTAAACAAAAAGTACAAGAGTGCGACGCAACAGAAGCTACATAAAAGTTTTGAAGCCGGTAACCCAAAAATAAAAATCGTAGATAAGAATCCGTATTATTTGATTATGAATAAAAAAGTTTTCACATACCTGATAATATTTTTATTGTCAGCAATTATTATATCATCTTGTAAAGTCATACAAACTTATCAGCCGCTTGCGATTTCTACCGATAGGCTTTACAGAGACTCTGTTTCGACAGATACAACCAGTATCGGCAACCTTCACTGGAATGAAGTGTTTACCGATCCGGCCTTACAAAACCTGATAGCGGAAGGGATTGCTAAAAATCTGAATTTACAAATAGCTTATACACGTCAGCAACAGGCAGAGGCATACTATGCACAAAGCCGCGCAGCTTTTTATCCTGCAGTTAATGCAAATGCCCAGGTGACTGAATCCAAGTTATCGGCGGTGCAGGGCTTTGGAATAAGAAATTCAGCTACACAATATCAGTTAGGATTAAGTTCGGTTTGGGAAGCAAATATATGGGGCAGGTTAAGCAGCTCAAGAAGGGCAAGTCTGGCTTCACTGCTGCAAACCAGCGCTGCTGCAAGGGCAGTGCAAACAGGCATGGTAGCATCAATAGCAAGTTATTATTATTCGTTGCTTGCATTGGACAGGCAACTTGCTATCACGCAGCAAACCGTTCAAAATTGGGATACGACTGTTACTACGATGAGGGCTTTAAAAGAGGCCGCGGTAGTAACAGGGGCAGCAGTTGTACAAAGCGAGGCAAGCCGGTATGCGGCAGAAGTGACCATACCTGATTTAAAGCAAAATATAAGAGAAATAGAAAACGCTTTAAGTATTTTACTTGGCAGGCCGGCGGGAAGTATTAGCCGCAGTAATATTGATGATCAAGCGCCGGTTGGATTGCTGCAAACAGGTGTGCCTGCCCAATTGTTAAGTAACCGGCCCGATGTGCAAGAGGCTGAATATAACTTCAGATTTTCTTTTGAGCAGACCAATATAGCCCGTACTTATTTTTATCCTTCATTAAACATAACAGGTTCAGGTGGGTTATCAAGTCTGTCACTTACGAATTATTTTAATGCAGGTTCTGTTTTTGCGAGTATTGCTGCAGGTTTAACCCAACCCATCTTTAACGGAAGAGCTAACAGAACAAGGTTAGAAGCTGCACGTGCACAACAGCAGGAAGCTTTGTTAAGTTTTCAAAATACCCTGTTGACTGCAGGTCAGGAAGTATCGGATGCAATGTCATTATATCAAACTGCAATGGATAAAATGACAGTCAGAACGAATCAATTAAATGCATTGGAAAAGTCTGTCGAGTATAGCCGGGAATTATTGCGCTATGGTTCGGCTAACTATATAGAAGTAATCCAGGCAAGACAAAGCCTGCTGGGTGCGGAGCTTAGCCGGGTTAATGACCATTTGCAGCAATTGCAGGCCATAGTGAATTTATACAGAGCGTTAGGTGGTGGATGGAAGTAAGGAAGTCATAGGGCATTAAGTCATTGGGTCATTGAGTCATTAAGTCAATAAGTCATCTGGTGGACAGCTTGAGGCTTGCAGCTAAAAGCTAAAATCGTCTGTCGTGTCTCCCTTATCTTATATTTTTTTTTTACACCAATAAATCATTTATTTCTTTTTCTGAAAGTCGGGTTGTTTTTACTATAATTTTGATAGGAACATTATTTCTTTTTAATTCAATTGCCATTTCGATTTCTCTTTGTCTTCTTCCTTCATCTCGTCCTTTAACTCGTCCTTCATCTCGTCCTTCAACTCGTCCTTCATCTCTTGCCGTATCAATTACATTTTTCAAATCACGGTAAATCTTTAAACTGTTTTCATAGGTTTCTAATTCCGCAGGGGCAAGTTTAGCTAATTCTGCTTTTTGAAATGCTTCCATAAAAACAATTTCGTTTTGAAATATTTCGGGGATATTTTGAAAGTCTTCGAGATGTTTTATAAAGAACAGCCATTTATCCAGACGGGTTTTTAGATCCTCTTCGTCTAATTGGAAGTTAGGCATTTCAAGGTAAATGTAAGTCAGCTTATCGTAGAAAAGCTTTCCATTTTGGTCTTTCAGTTTAACTGTATGAACAACTTCGTTTCGGTCAGGTTCGTTTACATAATCATCAAATGTGAAATCAAGTATACCAATGCAAAAAACTGCTTTTAGGTTATAGTTCCATTCCCCCTTTTCTGCCTGTTCTCTTATTGGAAAAGTAGAATAATATATTGTTCGTTCTTTAAAATAATTCTGTTTTGCCTTTTGCAATTCGACAATAAATTTTTCACCTTCACTATTCTCGCAATAGATATCATAAATTGCTTTTCTGTCAGTCCCGACTGGTCCTAATTGTTCCGGATTTCTAAACGATAAATCTTTTATTTGATTCTCCTGGGGCAACAGAGAGTTTAGAAAGTCAATAAGTAATGGCTTACTTGCTTCTTCACCGAATATTTTTTTAAATCCAAAATCAGTAAACGGATTTATAAATCTCGCTTTCATCCTGCCTTTTCATTTATTTACGCCAAATTTACAAAAATGAAATGGTTAATGATGGTTTGAATGCATTTCAACCTTTCAGTTGTATTACGTTAACATTACAGGTAAAAAGGTTGAGAAAAGTTCAATAAAGATTTGTGGTAAAAGTGAGGACATTACTTGTCCCGCTTAACGGGAACAATGTCGAAAAAAGATATACTGTTTGCCAACAAAAAAAATCTGCGCAACTTGCAGCAGGTATAAAAAAATAATTTACTGGTATTTATATTCAATTCTTCCCAGCATTTCCTTTTGTTTATTAAAAACAATTTCCTTTTCTTTCATACCGTTTTCGTTGTAAGTATATTTCCAGACCAGATAATTGGCAGTGCCGCTTTGGGTCTGTGTCATTTGTGTTATTCTGCCTTTGGTGTCGTACTCGAAAATATAATCGGGCAGCATGGCTTTTGCTTTGCGGCTAAAGCGTACAATATCGGTTAACTGTCTTTTTGGATTGTAGTAATAATAATAAGTTTCTATAATTCTGTTGTTCTTTG
>JAABUS010005391.1_pt1 | contig 16875 bp, 16 predicted proteins | sample 5560161 | NCBI WGS metagenome assembly JAABUS01 (sample SAMN10711885, study PRJNA513376) | rock metagenome | isolation source: Antarctica rocks | place: Antarctica: Victoria Land, Trio Nunatak nord | collected 2016-01-04
CAAAATGAAAGCTGAAGCAGGGCGCTCTGCGTGTAATGTTGGACGTACTCACCACGCTCACGAGACAAGCTCACTCCGATGTTCGCTCTTCCGCACTCTCGACACCCACTGCGCTGCCCACGAAGGCTCGCAACACCTTGGACTTGACGATGTCTATGATTGTCGATGTCTTTGATGACTAGTCCATGTATTTGTACCACTGGAAAGGCGTAGAGGCCGCGCGACGCGGTGGGGAGGTCGATGGAGGACTGGTGGTTGGTGGTTGAGGAAAGGAGGGACGACTGACTCGCTTCGAGCTGCCTGACGCTACCAGGGACCTTCGACAGGAACGGGCTAGCTGGAGGAATTCCGGGTACAAGGGCCCAGATACCAGTAACCCGACCGTTGAAGCATGGTTCTATGCGGCATTTCTGGCGGCTTTGACATGTTGACACTAGATGTAAGTGTGGTGGATTGAAATACGGAAAGGGTGAAAAAGCGATTTCAATAAATATCATGGTCTTCTTTACATAGGGAGTACTCGTACAACTACCTAGAATACTGATATTTGATAACGGGATTGTACAGTCTGTACTTGGACGATTGATTCACTTGAATCAATTCTAGTAGGTACCTAAGTTTGCCGTGCTCAGAACATCTCGTGCATGGATGCAAGAGAACGACGCAGGCACGGTCACAAGTCCCGTTCAAGACCTGTAATTTCCACAATTCGTGTCGAGATCAACCGAATGATCCTCAAGTCCTCCTTCGGTAATCTTGGGCTTGGTCTTCTCGCGCTCAACGATCTTCTGTTGTAGAAGATTACTTTGAAGTGGATTCTCTGAAAAGGCGCCTGTCTTTTTCCTTCACCTCCATGTAGATACCTATGAGCAAGGCCATTTTTGAATATAAACGACTCACGTGGACCGTTGTAGCCTACGCCCGCCGACCAGCCGCTGTGCTTTTCTTCTTGCAATAATTCCATACAGTAGGTAGATTAAATAATGCTTGGAGAATCTTGACTTGTCTGAATCGGACAGGAATTGCCGAGGTGCATGTCCCCGCGGGTGGGGAATCCCTACCTGATGCCCTGTGAATTGGAATGAAATAGTGCAGCAGCTCCAGAACACGCACTGACAGAAAACTCATCATGCCTTACAGTCTCAAAGGGAGGAACGTTTTAATCACTGGAGGTTCAAGGTGCGCAAGCGTCCATCCTTGACCGAGCGCAGAACACAGGGCTGACCCGATTGTTTGGAATCTCCATAGAGGATTGGGTGCAGTTGTGGCTCAAAAGTTCGCTGCCGAAGGCTGCAATATAGCCATCAACTACGTCGGGAATCATGATCGAGCCAAGCAAACAGCCCAGAAGCTCGAGAAGGAATACGGTACAAAGATGGTGGTCATTCAAGGTGTATGCTTCTCGTCGGCTGAAACGTCTCTATTGGCTAGGCCTAATATTCTTGCAAGGACGTGGGGGTACTGGCAGACTGTGAGCGGACCGTCCAGGAGAGCATAGATGGGCTAGGAGGCTTGGACATCATCATATCCAATGCTGTAGGTTTCCCCCCAAACAGTTCCGACTTGATAGCTCGAGAGCAATAAGATATCCCATCTCGCTGATTATGAGACAGGGTTGGACCAAATTTACCAAATTCGACAACCTCGACGCTCTCTCTGAGGCTGAATGGGACAAGGTGCGGATTTTGAGCGACCTATGGAATCCTCGGTCCGGTTCACTAATTCGGGATTCAGTGCTGGGCTGTCAATTGCAAAGGAAACATGCATCTTTTCCGAAAAGCATTGCCAACCCTTAAATCGAACCATGATGGTGGAGTGTTCTTGATCACCTCCTCAATCGCGGGGATCTCCCCAGGTGGGAGCAGTATGGCATACTCTGTCTCGAAAGCTGCAGGTCAGCCTTCACATGCCACAAGAGAACAAGTAGTGTGTACTGATGAGACCTTGGCAGGCCTTCAACTGATGAAATGTCTCGCTGCAACCCAGGGACCCGAAATACGAGTTAACGCAGTGCTCCCAGGCCTCCTCTTGACCGAATGGGTAAGAGCCGGAAGATTCGATCATGAGAGCTTGTCGAGGTGCTGACCATTGGACAGGGAGCTCAATTCACCCCGGAGCAGATCAAAATGCACAACGAAAAAGCGGTACTAAAGAAAGAGGCCAGTTATAGAGCTTCCAGATTAGGCACTGACTTTCACTGACCGTGGCGTAGACTGATCTCGAAGATTGTGCGGATGCATTTGTGGCTGCGGCCAAGAACTCATCTATGACCGGGCAGAACATCCAGATAGGTAGGACCACCATACTCTAAAATTCTAGCCGATTCTAAAGGTTGACTAGACTCGGGTCGTGTAATGATGAGATAGCAAGCACGTGAGGCGATGCCCAATGCAGTCTCTTCACGGTGCTGATAGAATTATGGGCACGATGAGCAGAATAGATCTCCTCGCCTCTTTGCATAATTATTATAGAGCGGTACTAGTGTCATAAATGCTATTCCAGACGACTCCGAAAACATGAAGAGCCTTGGGGGAGATTTTCTAAGATGTCAGGTAGTCCGATCATGCCAGCGCGTTTACATGCTACTGAGGCATTCTCAACCCGACCACCTTCAATTTTTACCTCGTCGGTCTGCAGAGTAAAGCCGTCACAAGTCCCTATGAGCAAGCTGCGAGGATTCTCAGCGGGAAAATCTAGGCTTTTCAGAATTGGGTGGCCGGGGCGTAGGATATCCTCATCACTGTGTGGTAGTTTACTGAACCCTGATGGCCAAATAATCCTCTGTGTACGAATTTTACCTGCGGCCGAACTTTGAGCAAAGTTCCAAAGCGGCCCGATGACTTGATGTCGCCGCAGAATTTCCTCGGCGGTCCATTTCCCCCAGTCTATGTGACGGTCTTCAGGGGTAATCTTGGGTGCGTGCCGCAACTCCGTCAACTGCGGATCGTCCTCGTGCCATCCAACATCATGCAAAGGAGGGACAAAGATTCGATCTCTGATGCCCTGTACGAGCATCTCTGCTGCCTTCGGTATTATCAGAGCTTCCAATTGGTTTACGTTTGTCGCCTCATGGGACATTCCAGGGTATGGTGTCTGGGCTAGAATGGTTCCACGGTCAAAGTCTTTTGGATGTAGGGTCTGCAACGTAACTCCAGTAGTCTTGCAGCCAGATAACAAAGTGTGATGCAATGGAGCCGGTCCACGGAAGCTATGTGTGTCAGCAGTAATTCCGAGAAGTGGCAGAGCGCCGCTCGCAGATTTTCGTACTCAGGCAACATTGACGGGTGAACGTTCAAGCCTCCATATTTAGCTCCATCGAGTATTCTCCAGGGTACGAGAAGTCCAAATGATACAGCAATGACCAAATTGATGTCTTTGCCCTGAGGCGTTGGTGGCTAGTTGTGGATTAGGCTTGCTCTTCTTTTATACTTGTGGTGTCTCATACCTTCCATCCTTTGAATGTATCAATCTGGTGCAGAGGCAAGGACAGTGCCTTCGCGGTAGATGATATGGGTACTTGAAAATCTCTTAATCATTCAAAAGATAAACCTAATGCGTTGTATCTTACCTTCGCGAACATTTTTCAAATCCCGACCGACACGTTTTGCTGACTTACAAACAACATCAATTGAAGCTATTGAATCTGCGTCCTTCTGGCGCTCATCATTCAGGCTTCGCAGAGAGCCGATGCTGAAGTTATCCGAACCACAAAACAGGATGCGTAAGGGATCAGACGATTTTGTGGACACAGATTGCTGGAAATGAATTGTATGCGACGTAGACCATAGTACACTGGGCTTCCGCAATTGAGACCGCCATAGTAACCTCATTGCCCAGCGATTATACCAAACCAAACCAAACCAAAAATCGTAGCCGGAGAATGCCGCTGCTGGCTGCAACTAAGGTCCACTCGCTTGGCAGGGTATGGAAAAAGCTTTGACCAACCTCGAATATCCCATCATCTGACAGCTGATACCTTTGCACACTCTGATTTGTTACCAAGTCATAACCGACCTGGAACATGATTGAACCTGCTTGAGCCTTTCGTCTTCAAGTCTTTACACTTCGAAACATTTCGGACCTGGTGTCTTTTCCACAGGGTCGCGACCATGTCCGCGTCACAAATCTCGGATTAGATGGCTGTTTCTTGGTTGATTGGCATGCACGATGAGCATTAGTGATACGCAGCCTCTTCTCAGGGGGAGTCGTCGGGTAAGGCGGGCCTCCATTACCGACAACGCTTTCGACCGTATCTTGTTGCGATCTTCGACTACCCAAGAACGCTACCTTCACCCAGCGCGCAAGCAGGTTCAGCGTTTCCTTACCTCCAAATATGGACATTACTCCGTGCTCGCTCTTGTTTCTCTCGATGTGAGCTGCATCTTTGCCGATTTCTTGATAAGTTTGTATGTGTGCGAGCATTCGTGCGGTAATGGCAGTCATGTTAGCAAGGGAATATTGGACACGCAAACGGCTTTAGGAATTGTGAGTTTCGTGTTCAGCTGCCTGTTCATGGTCGAACTGCTTGCGAGCATATGGGCATTTGGTTTCAGGTAAGTCCATTCAATTACCCTAGCGCCACCATTGACTCGATCGTTGCTGATGCTGGGGCAGATACTTCAAAACCAGATTCCATTGCTTCGATGCTCTTGTAATAGTTGCAGGATTCATCATCGATGTTTGTCTGAAGGGCGTCCTGGAAGAAGCTGGGTAAGATTGTTTTCGAAGTCCACTCTTTCCTACTTGAGCACCTAGAAGAGACCAAAAACACATTGAAAGAACAAAAGCTCTGTAGACGTGCATCAACGCTCGAAGTTCTGTCTTAGTAGATAAACGCTAACGCCGAGATTCCCAAGGTCTATTATCATAGTACTACGGCTTTGGCGGGTCTTCAAGATCATCGAAGAATTCTCTTCAGGGGCTGAGGAGCAGGTGAGCGTTAAACAAGACCGCAATCGAGCATTACTAAAGCTTATTTAGATGGATACGCTTTCCGAGCGTGCAGAGGAGTTGGAGAGGGAAAACGAGGCCCTGAAGAAAGAATTACGGGCCACAAGGAGCAGTATTAGCAGCAATCAAGGTGCTTCTTGAATCGTTCATCCCTATAGCGCATGTAAAGCAACCATGATTTCTAGGAGTCTTCGTTCTGAGCAAGGCTAGCCTTGGCGTGAGAATGAAGAAAAGCAACGAAAGCACCTATACACAACATGGTTGATTCTATGTTTCCATGTGTACATCCAATACAAGAACTCTCCATGATAGGTGGATATGGCGTCTGTTGCTATCTGTCAATTTGTAGTTTAGCTTTGTTTTGTAGAGCCTGGGGGGCGATCGGCCCTTTCCTTCCGGATTTGGTCTGCATGCAATTATGACCAACCTTGCACCACAAGTCTCTGCACTTCCACAATCATTCACTCTCACGCGACAGGCCTCGACCACGTACCAAATCTATCAGGCCTTAGCAGGCATATAATATCTTTTTCTTGTTCTCGGACACAGGTATTCTAGAACCAGACCGACCAAGGGTTCAATTGGGATTTCTGCATCAGCGCCTGTGCATTTTTTCTCACGACCAACAATCCCGTGTGAACCAGACCTTTCGTTGCCCGTTGCGCAGACTAGGAACTTATGATACGGAGAAAGCGGTGATTAGAGTAGTTTTTCCTCGCTGTCGCAATCATGGGACAGACTTTATCGGAGCCCGTGGTTGAGAAGGTGCGTGAGCTTTCTGCGTTCTGGAAGTCCGAGGCACCACATCTAGCTTGACATTGTCGCTTGGCGTTCACTGTTTAAGACCATTCAGAGACCCTGTGACCTTATATGGAGTCATTGCTGATGTTCTTTTGATTAGATATCTGACGATGGTCAAGATGACCGAATCGCTTTCGGAGTCTCCGCAATGCAAGGGTGGCGTATTAGCATGGAGGATGCCCATGCAGCGGTATTAGATCTACAAGCCGAAGACGCAACGAAAGAGTTCCAAGCAGCACCACCGGAGAACCGACTCAGCTTTTTCGGAGTGTATGATGGACATGGCGGGGATAAAGTTGCGTTATTTGCAGGCGAGAACATACACAAGATCATCGCAAAACAAGAGGCCTTTAAGAATGGAGATTATGAGCAAGCGTTAAAAGATGGATTCCTAGCAACAGATCGGGCTATTTTGAACAGTAGGCTTAGTTGCCTAACATGGGGCGACTTCATATCTAATACAAGGCCCAGACCCAAAATACGAGGAGGAAGTATCTGGATGTACCGCATCTGTTGGTCTACTATCAAAGTCACAGATCTATGTGGTACGTTGTAGTTCCTGTCAGATGTACAGGACAAACATAGCTGACGGGTTGAAGGCAAATGCTGGTGATTCACGGTCTGTGCTTGGTGTCAAGGGCCGGGCAAAGCCTCTTTCTTTTGACCATAAGCCTCAAAACGAGGGTAGGTTGCCTTTCCGTTTAACAGCTCGACTAAGCTAAAATAAACATCAGGAGAGAAAGCGCGGATCTGCGCTGCAGGCGGTTTTGTTGACTTCGGTCGTGTCAATGGCAACCTTGCACTTTCACGTGCTATTGGCGACTTTGAATTCAAGAAGAGCGCGGAACTCTCACCGGAACAACAAATCGTTACTGCGTTTCCTGACGTGATTACACATTCCATCTCCGATGATGATGAGTTCCTCGTCATTGCTTGTGATGGTATGTTAATTGATTCAACCTTCAAGGCTGTGCTAATCCAACTTTACTCGGCTTAGGTATCTGGGATTGTCAATCTTCGCAAGCCGTCGTTGAATTCGTCAGACGTGGCATTGCCGCAAAGCAACAGCTCTCAAAAATCTGTGAGAACATGATGGATAACTGTCTGGCATCAAACAGTGAGACTGGAGGTGTTGGTTGCGATAACATGACAATGGTGGTCATCGCGCTGTTGAAGGGTAAGACCAAGGAGGAGTGGTATAAGGAGGTGGCAGAGCGTGTCGCAAAAGGTGACGGTCCTTGTGCTCCGCCGGAATATGGTGGGATTCCCTCGAAACCCGCAGCATAGTGTAGATACTAAAAAAAGTTCAGCGGAATTGCGTGGCCCTGGGGCTCGTGGGCGTTTCCAAGACAGTGAAGATGATTACAGCCTTGACCTCGATCAACATACTCGTGGAATAGGTGGTCGATCAGGCCGAATCATTCTTCTTGGAAACGGAACTGAAGTGTTGACTGATAGTGACGATACCGAGATGTTCGATCATGATGCGGAAGATAAAGATCTCGAGTCTCAGGTCACCAAAGGCCAGAAGCAATCGATTACCGACCAGGCGGAACGAAGAAATGAGCGTGAGGAAACCCCAGCACCTCAGCCTAAGGAGGCCAATGAGTTGCAGCAGACTCCTGAAAATGCGGAGTCAGGAAACCCCTTTGATACACCTTCGTCGACTGAGAAATCCGAACCAACGGAGATGGCTCCAATCCCGGCAAAGAAGGTCAATGACAGTGCTATACCTTCAAAGTTGGCAAACCCGCCTCAGCCTACGGAAAACTGAAACATTGATAGTAGCAGACCTCGGTCTTGCATCTGCAATGCCATCCCGTTGAGTGGCTCGTGCAAAGGTTGACGAGCTACGAAATTACATGTTTGGTAGGGCTTTCCATCAGCCTCTCCAAACCAGCGATGATTTATTGATTTACGCTACTCACGGCGATTCCTCGTTCTAGAGCGATTGAGTTGAGTGTTATCGAGGACCGCTATTCCACGTGTGTCAATTACGAAGGCGACGATGGTTGTCGTTATGGGTGGATATATGCTGGGGTCTCTGCACAACACAAGGCAGGAGATCATGTCTGTCCTCCAAGCGCAAGCATGTCTTCCTCCTATATCCATGCCAAGAGCACTGCCCTTTCCTTTCAAATTTGCACGCCTTTTTTCCAATCCAAGGTCATCTGTCGAGGACGATCATAGGTGCGAAACGCTAGATATATTTGCCTCGTTGGTCCAAACCTGTACCACTACCTTACCATCGAAGTAAAGAATGCAGGTTATACAAGCTCATAATTGCTTTCAGAAGGTCAACTTAGTATAGGTCAGATCCTAACTGTCTGCCCTTTCAGCGACTGAGCTCGACGTCCAATCAGTGAGATTCCTCAGTTTCCACCGAGTGCCTCCATCACTGGAGATATACTGGGGTTGCCACATTCTCGTATTGATTGTGAGAGATAATTGCACGGCCTGCCATTGGCAAGTTGAACTGCTGGAGTGGAGCGATGACGAGCACGACGAGGTTGACGCTAGCCCCAGAAACAAGAAATTTGTTTGGAACAAGCGCGACTTCCAATCCCAAAAAGCTGCAGTCGTACTCGTAGAAAAGTTGACCGTAGACATTCATCACGATCCTTCTTAGAGTCCCTGCCAATTGCCTCTCTTCCGTGTAGTGGTCAATATCTTTCCCACTTCAATAAATATATATGCTAGCACCCTATTCTGTGATAAGGAAGAAGAACGCAATTCAACCCTAACGGCTCCCAGTTCTCAACTGTCGACCTTCCCATTACTTCTTCTCCTCCACCATTCAGCATAAGTGCGTGGTTACTGCTTCGCAATGTCATCCCCATCGTCCTCAGGCTCTGGAAAAAGAAAGCGCACTTCAAATTTTCATCCTTTGATTAAGCAATCTTCGACCGCAGACCTACTCCAGCCATCTTCACGCGATGCCTCTGGCGAAGACGCGGCAGATTCAACGCCACACATCGGCACGAGCAACAAGCACAGAAAGTCAGTTGCCTCCACCGACTCGACGAGTCAGCCTCACAAACGGCCCAGAACAAGATCCAACGCTGCTGCTACAGAGACCCCTCCTAGCAATGGTACCGTAATAGGGGACGAGAATGAGGATAATGTGGAGGGCGTGGGTCGGCCAAAGCGAAGGACAAAAAGTTCTTCACATAAGGAACAGCCGGACGGGCACAATGACGATAGTAGGGCAATGCCGCCGCCAAAAAAGGGAGGTTTGCAAGATCCAGTCGGATTTCATACCAATCCACCGCCACAAGGTCGTCCGGTGCGCGTTTACGCCGACGGAGTCTTTGATCTGTTCCATCTTGGGTAAGTTTGTTGATGCTCTTTGAAATATATTACCCACGTTGACCGAGAGGGCAGACACATGCGCCAACTTGAGCAAGCCAAGACAGCCTTCCCGGATGTCTATCTCATTGTCGGAGTTACCGGAGATGCTGAGACCCATAAACGTAAGGGCTTAACCGTCCTCACCGGCGACCAGCGGGCAGAGACGGTCCGCCACTGCAAGTGGGTGGATGAAGTCATCCCCAATTGCCCTTGGATTGTCACGCCAGATTTTCTTGAGAAACACAAATTGGACTACGTGGCGCATGATGATCTCCCATATGGCGCTGATGAAGGCGATGACATCTACACACCCATTAAGAAGCAGGGCAAGTTCTTGGTTACACAGAGAACCGAGGGCGTTAGCACAACGGGCATTATTACGAAGTAAGTAACAGCTCTGTTGGCTCCAGAGTAATTCATAGCGCTGACTGGTTCCTACCAGGATTGTGAGAGACTACGAGCAATACATCGATCGTCAACTCAAGCGCGGGACGTCCCGCAAAGAACTCAACGTTTCTTGGTTCAAGAAAAACGAGCTTGACCTCAAACGTCACGTCTTTGAGCTGCGTGATAACGTCCGTAACAATTGGTCCACAACCGGCCAAGAGCTCACAAAAGAGCTACGTCAATTCTGGCAGAACAGCAGACCTACTAGTCCCGCGAGAGGCGTGAGCAGAAGCGTCACAGATATTGGAAATGATCAGGGAGGATCTATTCAGAGTCCCGGGGCCCTTGCTCATCTGCCGCATCTTGATGTCCCGAGGCAGGAGAGCCCTGGACCTTCTGGGGGGAAAGCGAGCAGCGACTTTGCTGCTGGGTATAGCCTGGGACTAATTGGGGGAGTGAGATCTTGGGTAAGCCTCTTATATCTTTTACCGCACGCATCACAAATCGCTAACAGTCAGCCTAGATGACTAAGAGTCGTCGGTCACTGCGGGATAGCCAGCCTGGCAGTCCTGACAGCGGTGATGACAGCTCTGATACCAAGAGCCCAAAGGACGAGAAAACTCCATCAAGAGGCAGGCGCGGAGAGCATGCGGACGCTGAAGCCGCTGATGCCATGGACACGAAGGCCTAGGCTTCTGTTGATTCAATGCTTGTCGGACTTCCATTCGCTGTGCTTTTGATACCTACATCAGAACGTGCGGCACTGCTGCCCGCAACCTTCGATTTCTGTAATCATAGCTTGCCCGTAACTAGCGTTAGTAACAGTTGTCAACTAATTTGAAGTGTTCAGCCCATCACAAAGCTCTGCAACAGTCTCCTAAGAACGTAATTCACGTAGCATATTGCCCGAGCAAACAGTCGGTGATTTGCATAGCCAGCCTAAGTATTCAGCCAGCATTGCCACAGCACATTGCCCCCTGAACCACCGCCTTTCTCATCCCCAAGCACACCCCCAGAGCTCTACGATCTCGGCTTCTCCTTCTTCTCTTTCCACAGCGCCATCAATCCCACTCCCGACACCTTCACAACCTTGAATCGCACACCGGGAATATCACCCTTGGCCTTGCCTTTTCGCCCGAATCCGGAGAGCAGGACCTCGTCGTTCTCGTCTACAAAGTTGAGACAGCCGTCGTTGGGGACTGTGTGTGGCAAGGGAGATTAGCTATATTCCCCATGCCTTATATGCAGCTCAAGCCTGCACCGAGATTATGACCCACCGAAAGCAGTAACCTTCTTCCCATTCTTAATCAACTGCACCCTCACACATTTCCTAATAGCACTATTCGGCTGCTTGGCCTCCACGCCAACCTTCTCCAACACTATGCCCTTGGCGTGCGAGGATCCTCCGAAGGGCGAGGATTTGTAGGCGGTACCGAGGAGGCGCTTTTTGAAGGCTAGGTCGGCCCAACGACCTTCGCGGCGATGGGTGCGGAGTTTGCGGGCGGCGTTGAGGCCACGGGGTTTGCCTTTACCCATGGTTGCTGGTGGGGGTTAGTCTTATGGTTGGGGAGGAAAGGCTCGGTGAAGAAGTGGGCGATTGAGGCAGAGGTTGTGTGACTTTTAGAGCTGGGAGAGCTTACCGACTGATGTGTGATCGCTAAATGGGGTTGGAAGTGGACGATGTAGGTCGTCGTTAGTGAGGTTCGAACTGGTTTTTTGATGATGGAGCTAAGCGAGTTGTGCGGCAGAACCGAGCCCTAGTGCAGATCTTTGTTTGAATTGAACTAACGTCAATCACAGATGTTAGATAACGAAGTTATTGAACTGTTTACTGCGTGTGCCATAGGCTTCTATCATTAACGTTGCCACACCATCCTCCTTCCCTCCACCATGTCAACCCTCTCCCCATCCTCCGCAAACCCGTCCTCCTCCACCCACCCTCAACGTCCCCCGCCTCCCTCCCTCTTCCTGGGTCCTCCATCGCGCAATGCCTCCAACATCTCTCTTAACCCACCTGCACCTAGCGCCTCCACCCAATCTCGCCCCACTGCATCCCGTTCTACACGCGGCGCTCCAGACCCCACCCCCCTCGGCCGCTCTCGTCCACCACTCGCTCAAAGCCAAACCGAAGGCGACCGTACCGAAACCCTCTGGGCAGAGATGCAGGCTACATTGGCAGAAGTGGAGCTTAGTGCCTCCAGCAGTACGCACGTGTTTGGCGCCGAACACTCGGCTGCAATGGAAGAGTTGAGGGAGGCGCAGATTGCGCTCGCTAGAGCTTGGGAAAGGAGCGAGGAGGTTGATGCTGCTGATACGGACGGCGAGATTAAAGGCGGAGAAAAGGAGGGAAAGGGAAAGGATGCAGCTGAAGAGGAAAAGGAGACTGAGGAAGCGGATATTCTCGTGGCGAGAAAGAGGAGGGAGGCGAACGAGAGATTCTTTGCTAGGGTGGCTGAGGGTGTACAGGATGTGGTTGGGAAGTTGGAGGGTGTGGCGGGGGCGATGGGGAGGGTGGAGAGGGAGAGTAGGGATGTTTGGAGTGGGAGTGAGAGTTTGGGGACGACGGGAACGGGGAGCGGGTCGGTGGGGAGCTGAGGTGCTGCAGCACAAACCAGATCCTCCACAACTACTTCAGTGGAGACATGCACAAGCTACTGAACGTGCTGCGGACGATCCGGAAAGGGCAAACAGGAGGTTGTAAAGTGAGAAGGAGCGTTTGGGGATAAAGTCTTAGATCAATGAGGGCTCAAGTATCATAGTAAGTCTATTGCCTCCCAATTTTTTCGTCATCGTTTAAACTCCATGTATTCGTCCAAGGGTAATTTGAGAAAGGCGTGGTTCAATAACACTTTAGGATGCGCCAACTATGAAAACTAATCCAAGAAGATATTCATTTAGCCATCGCAGGCACGGAAGCATGATGGCCGAAGTCTTGCATCACTGCAGCGATTCACCACTGCGGCGGTTCACCACTGCGGTGATTCCAACATAAGCTTTGATAGCTCCACCGTTTGCTACCTCGACAATATAATTATCAACTTGGCTCTCCTGGTGAAATCTTGTATCTACCGTGGGCATATTCTACACAGCGTTAGCTTCACCTTGCAGCCTCTGGTTCATTCGTTCAAAAGATCTTACGTTGGCCCTCACCAATAATTCCTTATACTGGATACAAGAACGCTATGGCAACAAATAAACAAATTGACAACGGACATATCGACAAGACGGGTCGGATCAATAGGTTCATACGAGACATCTAGATACTATCATCTTATTCTTATTGACGCCAATGCAGAGATTCCTTCGGTAGCATGGTCCAAGTCAAGCTCGGTCCTGACAAAGAATTATTCACCATTCACAAAAATCTTCTCTGCAACACCGCACCCTACTTCAAAGCAGCGCTCAATGGGAGCTTCAAAGAGGCTCAAGAGCAGTCGATCGAGATGCCGGAAGACGATCCTACAATGTTTGAGTGCTTCCAAGTCTGGATCTACACCGGATCCATCGTCGGGGCGAACGAGACGGAGAACGATGTTGAAACTTTGACCCTCGTTAAGATTTACACGTTTGCAGAGCGCCTCAATATCATCGACCTTCAGAATGTCGCCATGCATCTCCTCATCGACCGAGTCTTGGACCGCAGAGAACTTCCTACCGAGCAAATCCCCTTCATATACGAGCACACTTGCGAAAATTCTGCGCTTCGGAGGATGATCGTCGACATTTCTGCTCGTTGCGGGACACTTGATCGTCCTGGCTGGTTTGAAGATTCTAAACGCCCAATGTATCCTAATGATTTTCTTTGCGATTTGGTCTTGAGGCTCTACCACTCAAAAAAGAACAACCAAACACCTTTCGAGTTCGTACGCTCAAGCTACCTGGTCAAGGCCCCGGTCGACCCTGCTCAGAGTGGCACCAAAGAGTAGAGTCGCATTTGATGTTCTGAGCTCGGTCATGTACTGTGTATCTACTTTAGTGATCTCTACCTACGCAAAATCACTTTCCATAAGGTATTGAAAGAAAGATCGGTTTCTGGGAAAGGACCTTCTTATAGGTTGCAGAGCCGGACAAACTCTTGATGAGGTATAGTTGATATTGTTGCGCCATTACTCGAAATCTATGTGCGGATTATGAGTATATTGGCAAATCCGTTCTTCGTTTCCATTGACTGTGTCAGATTTGAAACGGGTAATGATTCTGCGCTTCACGATAGCTAACCAAATAGATTCTCTGGAGGCAAAATCCATCAACAGTCTCATCGCCAAAAAATGACGCCTGAAACCTTAGCCTAGCTGAAGATTCTTCATTGTAGTAAGTCACTGTCGTGCGTTTTCCTGATACCTACGTAAGACTCACCTAGCGCACATTCCATCAATTCTCAAATTTGTAGATGTATGGTGTCTAAAACTTTGAGCTCCTAGACGATCACAGTCATAGTGAACCGACAACAACTTTCTTAGTTGCGCACAACAGTATCTCAACTCAATCCGTCCACCATTTCGACCTTAACGTTTAGCTTGTACTTCCACTACCTCAAGTCTGGTAGCTACCAGGATCCACATCAGTGGGAGTTGTCTTCCTTCTGAACTTCATTTCTCCCGCCCACAACAGCTGGCCTCAATCTACGCCGAATATTCGACCTGCCAACAAATGCCCTTTAGTACTACCCCATCCTTATTGTGACGACGATACATATACACCATGGCTTTCCCGTTCCAAGAGACCTACACTCAGGTATCGAAGAAGAGCCGTTTCCACAGGTATGTGACAAGACATATATATCACCAAGCTTGTTTCTTCTCATGCTGAGGTATAAAAAACAGGGACTCGCTTGACAGCATTGTCAAAATCATTGTTGGTCGTTCGAAACAAGAGTTCAGCATGCACAAAGGACTCCTTTGCAACATTGCACCATATTTTGACGCGGCTCTTAAGGGTAGCTTCAAGGAAGCCGAAGAGCAGAGGATTGAGATGCCTGAGGAGGACGCGGAAGTCTTCAAGTATTTCCAACTCTGGGCCTACACGGACTGCATCCTCACGGAATCCGAGACCGAGAAAGACATATTACCAATACTGCTGATCAAACTATACATCTTTGCGGAGGCTCGTTGCATGCCCAGACTTCAGAATGCTGTGATTGATCTCTTTATCGATAAAATGGTAAATTCCAACTCAATGCCCTTTAAGTACCTAAATTTCATCTACGCCAACACAGCCGATGGTTCCTTACTGCGGCGGTTGTTCGTCGATCTATGCGCCTCTACCATTTCCCTATCCAAAAGTACTGGGGTGATGGAACGGTTTAAAAGCTTGGACAGTACAGAGTTCCTTTTCGACCTCATCTTAGCTCAGTCAGAGAGACTGGCAAGTAGCAAGGTTAGCATAGGCCATTTCAGACAGATTCGCTCTCAATACTATGCTAAAACTCCGGTCAACTCTCCCAAAGACGCCCAGGTAAACAGCAATGCACCAGGTTCCTGATATTAGACGCCTACTGGTATTGAAACTGATCAGATCCGCTGGCGCAAAGGATGTAGGATGGCACATTTGAAAGGAGTGTGAGCCGAGGACACTGGGAAACATAAGAAAGTAGGATGTAACTTTGTTCGCACTTCATAACTCTAAGGTGGTTCAAAACACGTGCAGCAGTGTCTTAGGCCTCGAAAATGACCATGTGTTCTACTTTGCGATTAACCCTTTGTCGTCCTTCACTTCGACGCTCGAAGCCCTTCTTCTTATACAACTAACCACAATATCGTATTGCCAGGACATGCGTTTTGGCCTTCACCCACCTAGTTTGAGCCAAACAGAATCCAATTCTCTATATCCTCGGACCGTTGAAAAGTCTTTTGTGCTGTCCTACGCCATCTGCAAGCTCTCACTTCGGCAATCTGACCGCTCCGGATCTTCGCACACGCCTAGTTCATGAAGAGATCGCTCATTTCGACATCGAGTTGGTGGAACAACATCGTTTCTGTCTTACAACTGAGTACCGGTAGTTCAACACTTTCTGCTTCCACCCATGAAGTGCTACAAGGAGTACTATCAGAAAATGGAAAGACTGACAATTGGTCGGTTTTGTTCGATCTTTACATCTTTGCGGAGAAGAGAGGCATTCTCCGTCTACAGAATGCAGTCGCCGATGCCGTTATCATCACCAGTAAGGTTGTACATGCTATGCCAGCCTGTCAGTTGATTGCACGTCTGTGGGAAAACATACCTGAGAAATCGTGACTTCATCGCATTGTAGTAGATTTCTATCTACGACTTGGGTCCTCTTCAGCGTTTGCAACCTAGAAAGAGCGAACCCGGTACCCCAAAGATTGTCTCGTTGAGGTCATTCTCATGTTCTACAAAGCGAGCGGAGACGATTCGATCAACAAGGAATTCAACCTTTGGGAGAAGCGGTGCAAATACCACACCCATCAACCAGACGACCCACCGTGCAAGGGCCCGATGCCGCTTCCGGCCTGACAGACAAAAGAATGCTGCCCCTAGGGTTTCATATCCGTACTACAGAAAGATCTTCTTACTTCGAATGGATGCAGGAGCCCGGGATTGAAAGGCGGATTTGGTATGGATATCAGCCCAAGCACAGGCAAATCTATATCAGATGAGATTATCTAGTGGGAAATCAGCAGTGAGCCTATTCATCACTGCACCAGAAGCGCTTCACTTCTATAGGAATCGAAAAATAGGCCGTATTCCACCAAACTTTCCTAGCGGTGTCCACATGACAGCATGGTTGCATGACTCTTTTCCCAGCGGAGCGTCTATTCGTTGGAATCTTTAGAATATATATCCTGCTTGGCTGAAACGCTGAACGATCTTTTTCCAAAGGAAGCCTATTCTCATCGAAATTTTCAATCTTGACTAATTGACCAAACGCTCACATGCCCTTTCTTCTACAGTAAAAGGAGCCCCTATCCCTGGGAGTCTTTTAGACAATTCACTGCTTGACTGAATTAGTTGAATGACCCCACAAACGTGAGAAATCGTTGTAGCATCGCAACAGGGCCGAGCTTGGCAAAGCAGATCAAAACGATGTTGACACACTAGTGAGAGCCTTGGGAAAAGATGTTCGCATTCAGTATCTGCGAGCGCGGAATCTCATCCGCATAAGATTTTGTATGACCATCTCACGAATAAACAAATACCGTTAACTCCATCTCCCGTAACGCGCCCGCAAATGCACACGCACCCCACCCAACAAACCCCTATCCCCCGAAACGCCTCGCTATGCGCCCCCCCCCCCCCAGTTCCCCACATCTCCAACCCCCACCACACCCTCACCCCCCCTCCCCGTCCCCTTTCCTCTTCCTCCCCCTCTCCAACCCCACTTTCCCTTCCTCAGTACTAAACTGCTTCCGCGCCTCCCGAAGCTCC
>JAABUS010005392.1_pt1 | contig 16868 bp, 17 predicted proteins | sample 5560161 | NCBI WGS metagenome assembly JAABUS01 (sample SAMN10711885, study PRJNA513376) | rock metagenome | isolation source: Antarctica rocks | place: Antarctica: Victoria Land, Trio Nunatak nord | collected 2016-01-04
CGTGCCAGCGGAGTCGCCGGCGCGGCCACCCTCTTGACACGTCGCGCTGCCGCCTTCTTCACCGTCGCACCTGCTGCCATGCCTGCCAGGTTGCCACAGTGCTCACCTGCTCGGTCACGAACTCACTGCGGGCCTGCTCGCTGCGCTCGTACGTGTCCTCGCTCGACCGTGCCCTACGCGAGGCTCACCCGGTCGGTCACGAACTCACTGCGGGCCTGCTCGCTGCGCTCGCACGTGTCCTTCGACCAGCCCGCCCGCAGGCGCGTACCGGCCAAAGCCCTGCCGGTCCGGGCGTCGATGCCAACGGATCGGTTCCGACGAGGCACAATGAGCCCGCTATGACTGTCTTCCTGGTGTTGTTCATCCCGCTGTTGCTGATGGCCTTCGCGCTGCTCATGGAGCGGGTGGAAAACCGGCTGCGCAACGCATCCATGAACGAGATGGAGGTCGAGGAGTTCCTCGACTCCGCTCAGCCGGACGAGGTGAACACCTTCATCCGTGAAGGCTGGGCTCGGGCGCTATCCCGGTTCCGGCTCCGCCGACGCCCGCACCAGCCGCGTGGTCCGCTGGCCGAGGACCGGTCGGCAGACGCCTCCGACTCGCCTCCGGCGACGGCGGGGCAGTCCGGCTGACGTCCTGGGCGCGCCCGAATCCGGCGGAACGCCCACCTGCTGCTTACACTGTGATCCACGCCGAGTACGACGTCAGGTAACGGCATCCTCCGGACACCGGCGGCCGTACCTTGTCGAACTGACACCAGAGGTGTCGGGCAGGCCGAACAACAGGAGGACCAGGTGGAGGAGAACCTCGCCAAGGCCGGCATCTTCCAAGGTGTCGACTCGGACGCGGCACTCGCTCTCGGCTCGCAACTGGAGACGGTTGACTACCCGCGCGGGAGCTCGATCTTCTCCGAAGGTGAACTCGGTGACAGGCTGTACATCATCCTGTCCGGCAAGGTGAAGTTGGGGCGGCACTCCCCTGACGGCCGGGAGAACCTGCTGGCGGTGATGGGCCCGTCGGACATGTTCGGCGAGCTGAGCGTCTTCGATCCCGGCCCCCGGACGTCCACCGCCACTGCCGTCACCGAGGTCCGACTGGCCACGATGGACCGGGCGAACATGCGTGAGTGGATCGCCCGGCGGCCGGAGATCGCCGAGCAGCTGCTGCGGGTACTGGCTCGCCGGCTGCGCCGGACGAACAACAACCTGGCCGACCTGATCTTCACCGATGTCCCCGGCCGGGTCGCCAAGCAATTGCTGCAGCTTGCCCGCCAGTTCGGGCAACAGGACAGCGGGCAGCTCCGGGTCACCCATGACCTCACCCAGGAGGAGTTGGCGCAGTTGGTCGGCGCTTCCCGCGAGACGGTGAACAAGGCGCTGGCCGACTTCAGTCACCGGGGCTGGCTGCGGCTGGAGGGCAAGTCCGTGGTGATCCTGGATCCCGAGCGGATGTCCCGCCGGGCCCGCTGACCAATCGGCAGCTGACCAACCGGACGCTGACCAACCGCACGCTGACCAACCGGGGCTGACCATCGGACGCTGACCAACCGGGCTGACCAATCGGACGCTGACCAACCGGGACTGACCCGGTGGGCCCGAGACGGGAGACGCCGCTCAGGCCTGCGGGTCGCCGCCTACTTCCTTCCACTTTCCGGGACCGGAGCTGCCGGCCGGATAGGAATCCAGCGGCACCTTGTCCGCCTTCCAGGCGTTGAGCACCGGCTGCACGATGCGCCAGCAATCGACGGCCGAGTCGCCGCGCACGGACAGACCGGGATCGCCGTCCAGAACACCGGCCAGCACTTCGCCGTATGCGGACAACTCGCCAGGACCGAAGGACACCGCCAGCTCGATCGAATCCAGTTCCAGCGGATCGCCCGGGCCGTTGACGTTGAAGTTGAGCCGCAGATCGTCCGGGCCGAGACCGATGTGCAGCCGTTCCGGTTGGGCGTTGCCTCGGAACCCGTCCGGCACGCGGGGGGCCGGCTTGAAAGTGACGATCGCTTCCCTGCGCCGGGTGCCGAGAGCCTTGCCGCTGCGCAGAACGAACGGCACGCCGGCCCACCGCCAGGTGTTCACCTCGAGGGTGATCTCGGCGAGTGTCTCGGTCTTCCGCTTCGGGTCGACACCGGCAGACGCCGAATACGCCCCGATCTTCCGCCGGCCGATGGTTCCGCTGGTGTAGCGGGCCCGGCGGCTGCTCGCCACCGGATCGCCGGCCCAGATCCTGGTGGCGCGCAGTATCTCTGCCTTGCGGTCGCGCAGGTCGGCCGCACCGAGGGTGGGCGGGGGATCCATCGTGAGGATCGCGAGCACCTGCAGCAGATGCGACTGGATCATGTCGACCAGGGCCCCGGCCCCGTCGTAGTAGCCGGCCCGTCCCTCCAGCGCCAGTTCCTCATCGAAGATGATCTCCACCTTCTGGACATGGTCGCTGCCGAGCACCGGCTCGAAGAGTCTGTTGGCGAACCGGAATCCCAGCAGGTTCAGCACCGTCGACTTCCCGAGGAAATGATCGACCCGGAAGATGTGGTCCTCCGGGACCAGCCGCTCCAACAGCTCGTTGAGCCTGGCAGCGCTGTCCGCATCGACACCGAACGGCTTCTCCAGCACCAGCCGGGTGTCGCGCGGCAGGTCGATCCTGGTGAGCGCCGCGCAGGCCCTCTCGGTGATCGCCGGGGGCAGCGCAAAGAAGATCGAAACCGGGCCGGACGCCTTGTCCAGCAACATCTTCAACTGCTCGGGGTCGGTGACGTCGGCCTGGATGTACTCGGTGTCCTCGAGAAGCCGGTCCACCCGGGCACCCTTGGCGTTCTGGGTGCTGAACGAATCCTCGATCCGCTTGACCCATCGTGATCGTGGCCAGGCTCCGATCCCCGCGCCGAGCAGCAGCAGATCCTTGCCCCGGCCGCTGGAGAGCAGGCCGCCGACCCCGGGCAACAATAGCCGGCCGGTAAGGTCCCCGCTGGCCCCCAGGATCAGCAGGGTCTGCCGGCCTGCGCCGCCGAGGGCGGATGTCTTCGACGCCCGCGCGGTACGGGCGCGGTTGGATTTCGATGTGCTGTCGGTCATCACCACAGCCTGCCAGTCGCCACCGGATCGCGCGCGACGCCAGCCGGCCCCAGCGCGTCATCCGGCAGGCTGCGCCGGTGACAGACGGCGCATCTCGGTGACGGTGACGGCAAGGGTCACCGACACGGTGGCGTCGAGCGCTTCCACCGCGGCGTCGATCTGCCCGGCCGTCCGATGCCTGGCGCTGGGACCCATCGCCACCAGCGCCCGAAGGTCATCGTGTCCCAGTCGCAGCTCGGCGGTCACCTGCACCGCAGCCTCCGCGCTGAAGGCGGACGACCAGCGGCCAGGCAGTCCCTCCGCCTTGCCGGCGTCGATCTCCAGCATCGCCAGCGGCCGGCGCACCTCCGCAAGATGCGCCGGCCGGGGCGTCACCACCAAAGCGCGACCGCCGGGGCGCAGCACCCTGGCGATCTCCGCCGGCACCCGCGGGGCGAAGATCACCAGCACGGTGTCGACCACCGCGTCGGCGATCGGCAACGGCGCCCAGGCATCTGCCAGTACCGAGGCCACCCGATGGTGCGCGCGGGCCGCCCGCCGGGCGGCGTATCTGGAGGAGTCAACGGCGATGCCGATGTCCGGATCAGTGTGCGCCAGGTAGTAACCGGTGCCGGCGCCGATCTCCAGCACCGCCCCAGCGCAGCGCTGCGCCACCGCCTCGGCGATCGGCAGGTAGTGACCGCGGTCCAGGAACTCTGCCCTGGCCGCCACCATGGCTGCATCGTCACCGGTGTCGGTGCGTGAGCGGCCGCCGAGTAGCGGAAGGTAGCCCTGGCGCGCCAGATCGAATCGATGCCGTCTGGTACAGCCGACGCTCCGCTGATCGAGCCGGGTGAGCGTCTCGCGGCAGTGTGGGCAGACCAGCAGCGGTAGCGCCACATCCAGGGCGCGAGTCACCCGGCAGTCGTCTCCCGGCGCAGGTAGTCCAGTTGCGCCGCAACGGATCTCTCGGCAGCGGACCGCACCCCCAGCGGGATGTCGGTGTACACCGCATCGACCACCTGATCAACACTTGCACGGTCCCCCAGGACGGCCAGCGCCGCCCGGATCTGATCCAGCCGCTGCAATCTATGGGCTCGATACTCCCGGCACAGCTGGGTCAGGTCGTCCCGCTGGGGGCCGTGCGCCGGCATCACCCGACAAGAACCCAGCGCCTGCAAGGCATCCAGCGATGCCAGATAATCGCCGACGCTGCCATCCGGATACGCAATGACAGTGGTTCCGCGTCCGAGGATGGTGTCGCCGGTCAGGACGGAGCCTCGGGGTCCGTCGCCGGGCAGATGGAAGCTCACCGAATCGTCGGTGTGGCCAGGGGTCGGCAGGACGTCGATCAGCACGCCGGCGGCTTCGATGCGTTCCGCACCGACGAGCGGGAGACCTCCACCACGGCAATGTGCCGCGTCGGCGGCCCGTACCGGAGCGCCGGTCATCGTGTGCAGCATGGCGGCGCCATCGGTGTGATCGGGATGGCGGTGGGTGATCAGGATCATGTCGACACGGCCCGCCGCGCTGAGCGCCGCCAGATGAGGTTCGTGATCGGGCCCCGGGTCGACGACCACCACGCCGGAACCCCGCCGACCGATCAGGTAGGAGTTGGTGCCCTCCAACGTCATTGGTCCGGGATTGGGCGCCAAGATGCAGCCGACCAGGTCGGTGACTTGGCTGGCAGGAGCGGGCGGCGGCGCCATCGTCATCTCCGGTTCGGCGGTGGTCTACCAACGGTGGCCACACGGTACTGCGGGACTTACGGATCGGGGCCCGTCGGCATCGTCCGGCCTCAGCTTACGGTGAGGCATGGGATCGATCCGGACCGTTCCGGCCGCGCGGGCGCTGTTCCACCCGGCCGGCGTCTACCTGAACACGGCGAGCGCGGGGCTGCCACCGGATACCTCGTGGGAGCAGTTGCAGATCGAGCTCGCCCGCTCCCGTGATGGCACCGCCGACATTGTTGGCTACGACACCTCGGTGGAGTCGGCGCGCGGCCATTTCGCCCGTCTGGTCGGCAGCCACCCCGACCGGGTCGCCATCGGCAACCAGGCATCGGTGTTCTTCGGCATGGTCGCCAGCTCGCTGCCCGACGGCGCCGAGATCCTCACCGCCACCGGCGATTTCGCGTCGGTCACCTTCCCGTTCCGGGCCCAGCACCGATTTACCGTTCGTGCGGTCCCGTTGACCGCCATCGCCGACGAGATCACCCCCTCGACGGCGGCGGTCGCCGTCTCCGCCGTCCAGTCGGCCGACGGCGCCGTTGCGGATCTCGGCTCGATCGCCGCTGCCTGCGCCGCAACCGGATGCCTCTCGCTGATCGACGCCACCCAGGCATCAGGTTGGTTCCCGTTGCGCGCGGACGACTTCGACATCACCGTCACCAGCGGCTACAAGTGGCTGCTGGCTCCGCGTGGCACCGCTTTCATGACGGTGCGTCCCGCGGTGATGGATCGGATCGTCCCGTCCGCCGCGGGGTGGTATGCCGCTGCGGACCGCTGGTCGGACATCTACCGGTCGTCGCTGCGATTGGCAGCCGGAAGCCGGCGTTTCGACATCTCCCCGGCCTGGCACAGCTGGGTGGCTGCCGCGCCGGCGCTGGAACTCTTGGCGGACATCGGATCCCGCGTCCTGCACACGCATGCCACCGGGCTGGCGGATGGCTTCCGCGCCGCAGTCGGGCTGCCGCCCGGCGGGTCCGCCATCGTCAGTGTGCAGTTGCTCCCGGGCGCCGCCGAACGTGTGTTGCAGGCAGGCATCGTCGGGGCCGTGCGATCCGGAAAGCTGCGACTGTCCTTCCACCTCAACAACTCCGCCGACGACGTGACGGCGGCCGCCGAAGCGCTGTGCGGCTACCTCATGATCGACTGACCGGAAGGCCGAGGGCCGCAAACTCACTGTCACCTGCCCGCACCCGGATCGGTTCGCCGGGCGCGGAAACCACGATGGCCTCGACGGTGCGGATGTCCCGATCGGCGGTGAGCATGGCAGCTGCCGAGCCGAAGGCATCCAAGGAGCCGAGCATCGCCACGGTCGGCGGCATCATCGCGATCTCGCCACGGGCGGCAGCATCCAGTGCTTCGCGCGGCCGGATCCACTCGCCGGTCTCGGCCTCGCTGGTCAGCATCCGCGGCGAGGCCCCCTCGGCCGGCACAGCCAGCAGGAAGAAGGTGTCGTAGCGACGAGGCTGACCGGGTGGAGTCACCCAACGGGCCCACGGCCGCAACAGGTCCGCCCTGAGGATCCCGGTTCCCACCAGCGCATCCAGACCCGCCTGGTGACCGGCGATGCGCAGCCGGAACGCCTCGAGGCCGGCCGCGCTGGAGCCAGGACTTCCGGCAGGTAGGTCGGCGAGTAGGACTCCGGTCTCCTCGAACAGTTCCCGGACCGCCGCTGACACCACCCTGTGGGCCAGATCGACGTCGGTGCGAAACCTCGCCGCCCACCAGGATGGGTCGGGGCCGCTCCAACCGATCAGTGCAGCGTCCCGGGCATCCACGCCGCCTCCGGGGAACGCCGTCATCCCGCCGGCGAACGCCATCTCGGCGACCCGGCGCAGCATGTAGACCTCAGGGCCGGCGCTGCCGTCCCTGACCAGCATGACGGTGGCGGCAGGGCGGATCGGCACATCGGTCACCGGTCGACGTTACTGCCCTTGAGGATCGGGGCCGCGAACCTCGATGATCGCCTCGACCTCGACCGGCGCACCCAGCGGCAACTCGGCAACGCCGACGGCCGACCTGGCATGCCGACCAGCAGCGCCGAGCACCTCGACAAGCAGATCCGAGACACCGTTCACCACGCCGGGCTGACCGGTGAATCCCTCGGCGGAGGCGACGAATCCGACAACTTTGACCACCCGCACCACGTTGTCCAGACCGGCCTCGGCGTCGACCGCTGCCAGCAGGTTCAGGCCGGCCTGCCGGGCGATGTCCTTGGCGTCCTCGGGAGACACCTCGGCGCCGACCTTGCCGGTGGCGACCAGCCGGCCTCCGGAGAACGGCAGCTGCCCGGAGGTGTAGACGTGGTTTCCGGACCTCACGGTGGGCAGGTAGGAGCCCGCCGCGGCGGGCACCGGCGGCAGCTCGATGCCCAGCTCGGCCAGCCGCTGGGCGACAGCGCCGGCTCTCACTACCTCGACCGCTTCAGGTAGGCCACCAGCTGTTCGGGGTTCGGGCCGGGGATCACCGTGACGAGTTCCCAGCCGTCCTCGCCCCAGGTGTCCAGGATCTGCTTGGTGGCGTGCGTGAGCAGCGGGACGGTGGCGTACTCCCAGGTGCTGCGAGCCGGTGTCGACGTCATGCCGCTCACTGTAGGACCAGTTCCACCCAGGCCGTACGGCCGACCGCCGACCGGGATACCGGTGGCCCGCGCGGCTACCCATAGCCTGTTGTCTCATGGAATGGTGGCGCTGGGTGGCGGCGGCCGTGGAAGCGGTGCTGCTGGTGATCCTGCTGCTGCTCTGGTTCGACACCCTGCGGGATCGGCCGGGCTGGTCGACGGCCAGGGCGGCCCGTCCGCCGGCTATCGGAGCCGTCGCGGTTCCGGCCGCATCCGCCCTGGTGCTGATCGTGCCGCTGTGGCTCGGCTTGGTACTGATCGCAATCCCGGCCATCGCCGTCATCGCCATGGCGGTGGCCAGCTGATGCCCACCGACGAACACCCCACTGAACCCGCCACTGAACCTGGGCTGGACAGTGGCGGCTGGCCGGCGGCCTGTGCGGGGGCCCGGTTGCACGTCGTCACCGGCAAGGGCGGCACCGGTAAGACCACCGTCGCCGGGGCACTCGCCCTGGCGCTGGCCGCCGGAGGTCGGCGGGTCCTGTTGATAGAGGTGGAGGAACGCCAGGGGATCGCCCGACTGTTCGACCTGCCGCCGTTGCCGTACGCCGAGACCAGGATCGCTGTTGCCCCGGACGGCGGGGAGGTTCGCGCGTTGGCCGTCGACGTCCAGGCGGCTCTGCTGGAGTACTTCCAGTTGTTCTACAACCTGGGGATGGCCGGCCGGGCACTCAAGAAGATGGGCGCCGTCGAATTCGCCACCACGCTGGCGCCCGGCCTTCGGGACGTGCTGCTCACCGGCAAGGCGAAGGAAACCGTCACCCGTACCGGATCCGGTGGCCGGCGGATCTACGACGCGGTGGTGATGGACGCGCCGCCCACCGGACGCATCGTGAGTTTCCTGAACGTCACCGTGGCCATGTCCGACCTGGCGCAGCGCGGCCCGATCCGCAGCCAGGCCGACGGGGTGGCCGCCCTGCTGCATTCGGGGCAGACCGCCGTGCACCTGGTCAGCTTGCTGGAGGAGATGCCCGTCACCGAGACCCTGGAGGCGATCGGCCAATTGCGAGCAGCCGGGCTGCCGGTCGGATCTGTGATCGTCAACGCCGTCACCGATCCGCTGCTACCTGCCGACGATCTGGATGCGGCCGCCGCCGGGAACCTCGACATCGCTGTGGTGGCAAGGGCTCTGGTCGGCGCCGGCATCGATGTCGGCGACGCCGCGGTGGCCGCTCTCGGTCAGCAGGCCACCGAACATGCCGAGCGGGTGACGAAGGAGTACCGGCTCGAGGCGCAACTGGCCGATGTCGCCGTGCCGATGCTCACCCTGCCTCGGCTCATCGACGGTGTCGACCTCGGAGGGCTGTACGAGCTGTCCGGGATGCTCGCCGACCAGGGTGTGTCGCTGGACAGGAAGCCGACATGAGAGAGCTGGACCTGCGTTCCCTTGTCTCCGATGTCAAGACCACCGTGGTCGTCACCTGTGGATCCGGCGGGGTGGGCAAGACCACCACAGCCGCCGCGATGGCGGTGGCCGCGGCGGACGCCGGACGCACCGTGGCTGTCCTCACCATCGACCCGGCCCGCCGGCTGGCCCAGTCCCTTGGCCTGGTTGAGCTCGACAACACACCACGCCGAGTTGAGCTGGATGCGCCGGGCGTCCTGTGGGCGATGATGCTGGACACCAGCCGGACCTTCGACGAGATGGTGTCGGCGCATTCGACGCCCGAACGCGCGGCGCAGATCTTCGCCAATCCCTTCTACCGCACCATCTCCACCTCCTTCTCAGGAACACAGGAGTACATGGCGATGGAGAAACTCGGATCCCTGGCCGCGACCGGCAAGTACGACCTGATCGTCGTCGATACCCCGCCCAGCCGATCCGCCCTGGATTTTCTCGATGCGCCGCAACGCCTCTCGGCGTTCCTGGACGGCTGGATGATTCGACTGCTGGTCGCGCCCGGGCGCGGGATGATGAAGCTCGTCGGCGCCGGCATCGCCTTGTTCACCAGGGCTGTGCGCACGGTGATCGGGGGTCAGATGCTGACCGATGCCGCCCAGTTCGTCCGACTCTTCGAGGACTTGTTCGGTGGATTCCGGGAACGGGCCCAGGCCACAGAGCAGCTGTTGCGCAGGCCCGGCACCGCGTTCGTGGTGGTGGCCACCTGCGAGAGCGAGGCGATCCGCGAGGCGTCCTACTTCGCCGACCGGCTGCGCGCGGAACGGATGCCTCTGGCCGGCGTGGTGTTGAACCGGACCCATCCGCCGCCGCCGGAGCTGGCCCGGTTGTCGGCGGCCACGGTGGACGCGGTGCAGGAGTTGCTGGCGGACACCGATCCGTTGACGGCCGGCGTGCTGGCCGTGCACCGCAAGCGGCTGGCCACCAACGCCGAGGAGAAGCGGATGCTGTCCCGGGTCAGCCGGGCGCACCCTGATCTGCCGATCCGGCAGATCCCGGCGTTGCCGACCGACGTGCACGACATCGACGACCTGCGAAGGATCTCGCTGTAAGAACTCTCCGCCGGCTGTTCCGCGGCGGGATGACGGCTGGTCAGCCGGCGGTCGCCGCGGTGCTCCGGTCCCGGGCATGGACGAGCACGTCCAGCCAGCTGCTGACGTTCGGACTGCGTCGCAGGATCGCGCGGCGCTGCCGCTCGGTGAGGCCGCCCCACACACCGAACTCCACCTGATTGTCCAACGCGTCGGCCAGGCACTCGAGTCTCACCGGGCAGCCGTCACACATTCGGGCCGCCTGACGCTGGGCCGCTCCGGTGACGAACAGCATGTCCGGGTCCTGGGTGGCGCACACGGCGCGGGACGTCCAGGCCGACCGGTGCGTCTCGGCGGAAACTGCCGGTTCGGCGGAAATCGCCGGCTGGGCAGAAATCGTCGCCTGGGCCGGTGCCCGGGATCCGGCCTGGATGGCATCGCCGGCGCCAGTGGTAGCGGCGGTCCCGTGTTCCGGGACGACACGCAAGCCTCGTGCGGTCATCCTGATAGCCCCTTTCGAGCACGATTTCATGGTGGAGCACGGTTCCTGGTCGAGCACGGTTCCTGGTGGAGCGCGGTTCCTGGTGGAACACGGTTCCTGGTGGAGCGCGGTTCCTGGTCGAGCACAGTTCCTGGTGGAGCACGGTTCCTGGTGGAGCACGGTCCTGGAAGGCGGGACGGCGCCCCCGTCCGACACCCGATTTCGGGGCGCCGCTTCCCTGCGTTGCTTTCCTACGACGCCCGGCCCCCCGATGGCGTTCCCACCGGATCGGCATTTGTGCTGCTCCCGCTCCCGCGCACGATCAGCGGCCGCAAGGTGAACAGCAGGACTGCCGGTACCCTTCGATTCGTGCGGGTGATGAGCGGGATCGTGCGGCTTCTGGTGGCGACCCTGCTGGCAGGTGTCCTTGTCGCCGGGTTGATGCTCCCGTACTTCCTCGGCGTGGGACTCGCTTCGAACCAGGTCACCAGCGCCATCGCCGACGTTCAGTCCGACGACTTCAACGACCCGGTGCCGCAGCGCACCACCATCACCGATGCCAAGGGCAACACGATCACCACGTTGTACGACCAGAACCGGGTGATCGTCCCGCTGTCGCAGATCAACGACCTGTTGATCAAGGCCGTCATCTCGATGGAGGATCGGCGCTTCTACAAGCACCATGGTGTCGACTGGGCCGGCACCATCCGGGCGTTGCTGCGGAACACCTCCTCCGGCGCCACCCAGAGCGGCGGCTCGACCATCACCCAGCAGTACGTGAAGAACTATCTCTTCCTGGTGAAGGCGAAGACAGACGCTCAGAAGGCCGACGCGATCGCGCAGACACCGATCCGTAAGTTGCGCGAGGCCAAGATGGCGCTGCAGCTGGAACAGAAGTTGTCCAAGGAGGACATCCTGTTCCGCTACCTGAACCTGGTGGCTTTCGGCCCGTCGACCTACGGCGCGGAGGCGGCCTCCATGCGCTTCTTCGGGATCCACGCGTCGGATCTCCAACTGCCGCAGGCGGCCATGCTGGCCGCGATGATCAACAACCCGAACAAGTACAACCCGATCAATCCCGATCGTCCTCAGGGTTTCTACGAGACGATGGTCCGGCGTAATCAGGTGCTCGACAAGATGGTCGCGTCCAACGCGATTTCCAGGGCGACCGCGGACAAGGCGAAGAACGCCCCGGCGATGCTCAAGCCGACCCTCACTCCGAACGGCTGCATCGATGCGAGGGGATCCAGCACCAACGGCTACTACTGCCAGTACGTGCTCGACTACCTCGCGAACAAGGGCTTGGACGGTGGCAAGCTGGCGACCGGAGGCTACACGATCCGCACCAACCTCGATCCTGCGTCGATGACGGACGCGAAGTCTGCGGTCGACGCCAACGCCGATCCGTCGTCCGACAAGACGAAACGCATCGCCAATGTGATGGCCATCGTGCAACCCGGGCAGTCCACCCGCAAGGTCACCGCCCTGACCAGCAACCGGCCCTACGGGTTGACGGCCGCCAAAGGGCAGACGGTTCAACGGCTTCCGACGACGTTCGCGCCGCTGGGAGCCGGCTCGACCTTCAAGATCTTCACGGCGGCGGCTGCTCTTGACCTCGGCCTCGGCACGCAGGAACCGCAGCTGGGCGTTCCGCCGGAGTACTACTCGCCGTTGGCGCCCAGCCACAAGTTCAGCAATTCGGGCTCATTCCCGCCGAAGCTGACCCTGCAGCGGGCGCTCGCGACGTCCCCGAATACCACCTTCGTGCAGCTCGAGGACAACATCGGTCTGGACAAGGTGACGCAGATGGCCGTCAAACTGGGACTGCGGGGCTACAGCCTCGACGCCGGCCAGGTTTCGCCGCAGTTCTCCGGGGCCGGCCAGTCCTACGCCGATGAAGTGGTGCGTCAGAAGATCGCCTCCTTCACCCTCGGGGTGTCGCCGGTCAGCCCGCTGGAGCTGTCGAATGTGGGCGCCACCCTGGCCTCCGAGGGCATGTGGTGCCCGCCGTCACCTGTCGACACCATCACTCAGGGGCCGGACGCGAGGATCGTCGACCTGCCGACCCAGGCCTGCGAACAGGTGGTCAAACCGGAACTGGCACGAACACTTGCCCAGGCGATGAAGGGCGACCTGACCGATCCTGACGGGACATCCCACAAGTCCGTGGTGCAGGCAGGCTGGACCCGGATCGCCGCCGGCAAGACCGGCACCACCCAGGATTACAAGTCCTCGGCCTACCTGGGCTTCACCCCCCAGTACTCGGGCGCCGTTCTGGTCTGGGACTACCTGCCGAAACCGCAGTCGATCTGTCGGCTGCCGCTGCGCAGCTGCAGCAACAACGAGGCCCAGGGCGGCAACGGCATGAGCGGCGGGTCGGTGCCGGCCCAGACCTGGTTGGGCGCCATGAAGCCCCTGCATGCTGGGCTCCCCGAGCAGGATTTCAATCTGGCAGATCCGTCCTACCTGCAGGGCCAGCCGCAGAACCAGATACCTCAGGTACAGGGCCAACCGGTCGACCAGGCCAGGGCAGCGGTGGAGGCGAAGGGTTTCTCGGTCAAGGTGGTCTCGTCCGACAAGTCAGGCGCGGCAGCCAATGTCGTCATCGGAGTGAGCCCGAGCGATGTCGCGCTACCGGGGACACAGGTAACGCTGACGATCGCCACCGGCGGAACCACCACAGGTGGCTGACTCGCGGCGTCTGGCCGGGGCTCTGACGGCGGTCGCGGCGTCCGGTACCGCAGCATTGGCCTGGGCCGTCGGCGTCGAACCGCGGATGTTCGCGTTGCGGCGGCTGACTGTGCCGGTACTGGACCCAGGATCGTGGCCCATCCGCATCCTGCACCTGTCGGATCTGCATATCCTGCCGGGGCAGGACCACAAGGTCCGCTGGGTGTCCGCGCTCGCGGACCTGCGCCCTGATCTGGTGGTCAACACCGGAGACACCTTGTCGCACAAGGATTCGGTGCCAACTGCGCTGGCGGCGTTCGGCGGGCTTTTGGGCCTGCCTGGGGTTTTCGTGATGGGCAACAACGACTACGTCGCGCCCATTCTGAAGTTGCCGCACCATTATTTCTTCGGCCACACCGGGCATCGGGCCAGAACGCCGCTGCCCTGGCGGGATCTGCGAGCGGCTCAGCTGGAACGCGGCTGGATCGACCTGGACAACGCGGCTGCCACGGTCACCGTCCGCGGGCAACGCATCGCCATGGCTGGCGTCGACGACCCATACACCCGGCGGGACAGGTACTCCACGATCGCGGCTACCCCCGACCCGGAAGCGGTGGTGCGGATCGGCGTGATGCACGCTCCGGAACCGCGGGTGCTCGATCTGTTCGCCGCCGACGGCTACGACCTGATCCTGGCCGGGCACACCCACGGCGGGCAGGCCAGGATCCCCGGGATCGGGGCCCTGACGTCGAACTGCGGCCTTGACCGTTCCCGCGCTCGTGGATTGTCCCGTTGGGGCGCATCGACCTGGCTCAACGTCTCCGCGGGCCTTGGCCACAGCCCCTACATGCCGCTGCGGTTCTGCTGCCGGCCGGAAGCGACGCTGTTGACGCTCACCGCTCCGTGAGCCGCGGTTACGCTGCCGCCGATCATGGGGAGACCCGATGTTCCATTGGTCGGGGTGACAGGATTTGAACCTGCAACGGGGGATGACGAGTCGGCGTCGGCGCCGCATCTGTGGCGGGGCCGGCCGGTGCGGTTCGAGCTTCGCCGCCTCGCCGACGACGATCTGTTGCGGCTGCCGATGTCCGGGCCGCCGAAGCTGCTGCCCCGCGGCGCGCTGCGCTGCTGATCCGGGCCCGGCAGCACCGACCGTCCTTACCCGCTCGCGGTCACCCGCCCGGGCGGCAGCCGAGAATGTGCGGGGGGACGGCGAGCCGGGGCAGGAGCGGTTGGGGCGGCCGCTGGCCGGCCGCACCGTGCCCGATCTGGTGTCGCAGCTGGTGTGGCGGGTGCACGGGCCGCTGCCTACCTGGGTGCGCCCGGTGTCGGACTACCTCGCTCTGGCCGGCCTGCCCGCCCAGACCGCCCTTGGGGTGGCTGCCCGGCACGGCCTGTCGTTTGGGTGTTGCGGCAGCGGGTCCGGGACGTCGCCGCGCAGGAAGCCGCCCAACCCATCGACCTGGAGCTGCGCGACGAGGTCAGCCGGCCCTCCACCCGGGCGCAGGACCACCGGTCCCGGCTGAGGATCGCCGGCCTGCTGGACCTGCCGGCACCGCCGCCGCCGACCGGTGTCAGCCCGCAGGCGGAGCAGCGCCGCCGCAACGCCCGCCACAACGCCCGCACGGTGCGATCTGCGTCGGCATGCTCGCCGCCGCCGGATCCTTGGCTATCGGTGAGCTGGCCGACGAGGTGGCCGGGTCCCGCCGGTACAGCACCATCCCACCCTTCACCGAGGGCGAGTTGGCCGGGCTGCTCACCGCCGCCCGGGCCGCCGAACCCGACGAGACCGGCCGGTGGGCGTTGACCGCGCCGACCCAGCCGCGCGCCGGGTGGGCCGCCCCGATCGACGGCGCCGCCGGGCGCGAACTGGACAAGGCCGCGCTGCTGACGCTGCTCGAGCGGCTGGGCTACGCCCGCAGCGGGCTGAACCCGCTGATCGGCTCGCACCCGCTGCTGGAACGGACCGGCCGCGGCCGCTACCGCATCGTCGGCTCCCCAGCCCCACCCACCGATCCGCCGCCGGCCTTTCCTGACCGGCCGCAGCGGCGAATGATGGCGGGCAGGGTCGCAGCCGGCGACCCCCCACAACGGGATGGAGAGAACCTGATGGCGGTTTCGGTGAACCTGGCCAAGGCGCTGGACAAGGCGTACGAAAACTCGTGGCTGGAGGAGATCCTGGCCGCGCCGCCGTCCGCGCTGTCCGGCCTGACCGAAGCCGACGACAAAGCCCTCACAGACAACCTCGGCATCAAAACCATCCGCGATCTCGGATCGAACAAGTACTTCGCCACGGCCGGCGTCCTGGTCGCCCTGGGCACCCACACCGGCTGACCCAGCCCGACCAGCTCCGCTTCAGCTCTCCAGCAGGCGGTCCGCCGCGCGGATAGTGGTTTCACGGGGACGCCGTCCGCGTCATCTCCCGCACATCACGCCTGCCCGCTCACCTGCACGATCGGGTCGAGGTCGTCAGCGGCTCGCACAGGGATGTCGGAATACCGACCACGGCGGGCATTCTGTGTGGCCGCCTCTCAGCCGCGAGCGGGGATGATCGGAACGAGGAGGTACGAGGAGGTATCGCCGCCGGTGTGGATGCTGTTAGGCCCGGCGAACGTGCTGCCGGACCGGTCGTTGGGGTCGGTGTGTCCTACGAAGCTGTCCTCGCGCCGGTCCGACGCCCCGATGACAAGGCCGAGTCGGTGGCCTCGCTGGAATACCATGCTGGTGGGTAGGACCTCGATCTGTATCTCGAACGGCTCGCCGACCGGAACGGGATCGGCGGCTGCGTGCGTGTGGTACGACCGGTACGGATGTGAGCGAGCCTGGTCGAGCCGGCGGTGGGACGCGCGCAGCCAGCCCTTGACGACGGCGCCGTAGAAGCCAGCGGATTCTTGCAACAGGACCTCCTGGCCGCTGGAGTCGAGATCGATGATGGTGACGAACAGATCCATGTCGGCGGCCCCCGTTTGCACCCACGCATGCACTGCGATCGGCCCGGTGATCTCTACGTCGTCTGCGAATGGCGCGGTGAGGAACGTGGCTGATCCGGTCGGGGCGGTGTAGGTGGTCAGCGCCCCGGTGGGCGGCGGTTCGTTACCAAGCGCGCCGGAGACGGCGTCGAGATACAGCTTCGTCCACTGAGTGCGAGCGATGGGCCACTCGCTCTCGGCCCGGAACTGGCCGCCGTCCGCGGTTCTGATCTTCAGCTTGACCGGCGGCTGGTCCTGCCAGGCGGTGGTGTCGTCCTTGAGCCAACGGTCTAGGAAGCTCTTCTGGTACAGCCGGGATTCCTCGGTGTAGAACGGGGCGAAGTGGTCTCCGCTGTGCACCTCCAGCCATTTGTGCTCGGAGCCGGCGCCGAGGAAGCCGTCGATGTTCCCCCTGAGGTGCAGCGCGTAGCCGCTCCAACTGCCGGCCGACAGTACCGGGACAGTGATCTTCTCCAGGGACGCGGCGCGGTGGCCGTAGTAGTCGTCATCGAAGGGATGCGCGCGGAGTTCGGCCGGGAACTCCGCGTTGCCGTCGATGGCCGTGTTGGGGTTGCCCCGGCCGGGTTCCAGGGCGCTCTGGTTGCCGGTGATCTGCCGTAGCCACCAGGCGTCGGTGAAGACGTTGGACAGGATGCCGCCGTGGTAGGCCCAGTCGCGGTAGATGTCCACCGCGCCCTCCCAGGGCACGATCGCGGCCAAGTGCGGTGGCTGCAGAGCGGCCACGTGCCATTGGTTGATGGCGTAGTAGGAGATGCCGAGCAGACCGACCCGGCCGGAATCTGTCAAGTCAACTGAGACATTGGTGGTCAGTTCAATTGGGGTTCGGGGTCGGGCTGGTTGATCCAGAACTGGGTCGGCATGAGCGGCGGGTGTGGCCGGTTGCCGAACCGCTGCGGGTGG
>JAABUS010005393.1_pt1 | contig 16867 bp, 14 predicted proteins | sample 5560161 | NCBI WGS metagenome assembly JAABUS01 (sample SAMN10711885, study PRJNA513376) | rock metagenome | isolation source: Antarctica rocks | place: Antarctica: Victoria Land, Trio Nunatak nord | collected 2016-01-04
TAGAGGAGGGGGGAAGGGGAGGGGAAGGACTTACTCAGTCATGCCGACATCGCGCGCCAGCTCGATGAGTTCGCCTTTGCGCTGCTTTTGCAGCCAGTAGGTCACGCCGGACATGGTCGCGGAGTGTACGCGACTGCGATGGTGGTGGTCGCGAGGTTGGGAGATGGATGGTGGGTTGTGGAGGGATGAGGTGAGGATGGGGAGGGGATGGTGTTTATGGGCGTGTGGGAGGGATGTTTACATCTTGGGGATCTGCAGGGTCTTTTCGCGTTTCTTGGCGTGCTTGGCGGCCTGGGGGGGGGTGGGGCCAATCAGATGGCAGGTGTACTTTGTTGATACCTTACCTGGCCTGGCTCTACTTTCTGAAGGATGGCAAACACGGACGCGCCATCACCTTTGGACCTTTGGACACGATGACCCTTACTTTCAGACAGTAGATGTATTCCTCTAGGGTTAATGGTCAAAGTGCTGTACCTCCGGGCCAGGGCGCCTTAAGGACACACATATAGTCACCATTTCATCAGGCAGTGTAGTTCTCATATCTGCGCAGCCAGCAGTGTAAGCGAAAGGATAGTCTCATCCTGGATATCGAAATCTCTTTCTAATTACTCTTTTGGCTTCTCTTCTTTGCCCTTCCACATGTAAGAGTCCCAACGTCGTACGCTTAGCTATTTCATCAGCTAGGAACACGCGGCATACTCCGTAAGGAACACTGTGAAACCCATGCGTGGTCGCAATACGCTTCGAGTCCTTTAGGAACTTTTGCAACAACAGGCGCATGTCTCAGTGACATACCGAGGACTATGGTCGCGTTGAATATCGGACTCAATTTGAAGGACGAGATCGCCATTACACTTAGGACGTGAAGGGAAGTGGTCGCGAGAGCAACGCCGTCGAAGGATCGAGGTTCTTACAAAGGCTCAGCGAATTGCCGTTGGGCGAGGATGCCGCGTAGATGCTTGAGCGAAATTGAGGACAAACGAGCAGCTGGGAATCAGAGAGACCCGACAACTGCGATGCCAAATCAATAGTAATTCCGGAAGGCAGGGAATCAGGTTGACTGTTGGACATATCTCAGAACCAGCGTCAATTCTCTCAAGTGGCTGAAGAAAGCTGCAGGCTTCGGTAAGGGCAAACGGCAAAGTACGGATCACAGCAACAGCGGTACATATATAAGAGCAACTCCTCGTTATTCTTCTGTGAAGAATCAGAAGGCTACCGAATAAGACACGGTTCGGTAGAGGCCCACACGGAAGATGCAGACAATGATGACCACAACGATGAAATCTCCGGATCTTGTCGCAGTTCTGAGTCTTGTTGTATAGCGGTTGCCAGCACAATGCATCCCAACAACAGGGAAATGGATGAACAACGAGTTTATTAGGACAAGCCAGGGAGAACCCTCCGATGCATCAGCGATGTTCTCGGTACTTTCTCTCATAAGCCGAAGGCTACGAATCGTAACAGGGTGGTAGACGATGATGACCACGGCGGTGAACTCTCCGGATCTTTCGCCTTCCTGAGTCTCGTTGCACAGCGGCGGTCCGCAGAATGCATCCCAACAGCACGGGTTCAATGGAAGAAAGAAGAACAATGGATTCTTCAGGATAAGCCGGGGAAAAATCCCCGATGCATCAGTGATTTTTTGGGTTTTCTCACATATAAGCCAAAGGCTTCAGGTTGAAACACGTTTTCTCATCATTTGCAACTCGCAGAGTGCGTCAAGGGAGGTCAGCAGAATGCATCCCAACAGCAAGGGGTCAATGGAACGAGACAATGATTGGGATAGGCTGGGACGAATCCCGATGCATCAGTGGCTTTTCAAGTTTTTTCGCTCATAACCCAAAGGGTTCGGGATCATACCGAAAATAAATCATCATGTGCGGCCCAGGTAGGTATGACCATATTGGATATTGACCTGAGCTAACGAAACTCCAGACTTACCCTGCGTACGCACCTGGTGTGTACCATGTTCCCAGACCGACAATGATGAGACCGACCTCCGATGGTGCTCGATGTATGCATAGCTCATCCATTGCTCCGGCATGGAGAAGCCAACGCCTGCCTAGCAAGCCGCAGGCAAGGGGGATCACTGAGTCGGTCCTGGGTTACTGGTCATGCGTGTGGAGCACAGGCGAGGGGGATTCGCTGTAGGCTGCGTCTGACGAAGTAGGAGTCGTTGTACATATGTCTTCTGGGGATATCGGTGGCCTAGTGGAGTGTCGAAGGATGATACGGCACGTGTGAAGGATGGAGCAGTCACTTACCCAAGCGTTTAGTCTCAACCACTGCAGGCCTAGGCCGTCATGGAGCATGCCGCCAACGGCACAAAGAAGCCTGCGAGGGCGAGCGAAGAGACAAGTGCCAGGGAGAGGGCTATTGGATTGTTCTAGCGAAGTACTTATGTCTCAACGCTGCACGCCTGCTTCGAGCTACGAAGAGCTACCAGTCATTGTTCCGCATCGCAGCACTGACGACAATTAAGTACGAAGTAGACTTGTGGGTACCAGACGTTGCAGGAAGCCCCATTGTGCTTAGATGAGGAATGCCAGAATTGCAAGGGGCAGAATGGAGACTACTTTATGGGAACATGGTGGAAGAGGAAGGAAAATGAAAGTGGGAGGAGACGTTCTTCTGTTTTGAGAAACCTTAGAAAGTAAGCTCTAACCAAAACGGCAGTCACGTTGGCAGGGTCCACGTTCTCCCGTCTAGGAAGGGGCACTGTTAACGACTGTGGCAGGTTCTTGCCATCATCGTCCGCATTTGGAAGGGGCATGGCTAGCATGTGACAGTCACGCTCACAAGTTAAATGAGAAGGGTAACCGATGGATATTGCGGTGGGTACGCTCTTTGGCAGCTACCGAGCTCGCAGGGAAAGCCAGTGGGTTCTAACTTGTCCTTCAAGGTTTATACAATTTCTTTAACTGCAGATGTCAAGGCTGACTTCAGGTCTATCGATAGGACCGCTGCTATCACTCCACCAATGTAACATAATATTGGATCTGTCAAATACTGTGTGGGCATTCTACGCCAATGGTTCATTATGAAAAAAGTGCCGCTCGATTTCCCGATCAAATGACTCTGCACGTCTCCATTGTCCAGTTTGAGGATCACACACAGGCCTTACCCACGCTCTCACAATGTCTCATAACGCAATGCCATCAGAAGATTTGGGAGCGACAGAGTCATTGTCAGACGTTTTCATGCGGCAGCTGGTCATACAACAACACCCTGTTCATCGCAAGCGGCCTGCGGAAGAAGCGGGTCTCGCGTACATCATCTGTACATTCCGAAATTTAATCCAACTACAAGAAGATTTCTCTGTTCATCTTTCCTAGGAGCATCTCGCATACCATCTCGCATACCATCTCTCTGTCATCTGCGATCCTCCCCTCACTCTAGAGCCCTACCTCCACATCGTCTCTCCTCCTCTCACATGTCTCTTCGTCTGTTTGTCCGCTCTGCAGCACGTTTATTACGGATATGGAAGAGGGGCTGTGTCGTTTTTCTAGACTGGAACATGAGTCTCACCAATAACATGCCACTGCTGTGGCGGCTGCAGCAGCTTAGCAATGCATACGACTGGTGAGAGCGGTATCATAGGGTGGATGGATGGGGCTCGAGTTAGCCAAGCTGGATGCGTTGAGCGCTAGATGGAGAATGAGAAGCAGAGGGTGGTAGTTGTGGGGGAGCGATGAGGTTGTGCTTGGCGAGGGTGCGGGAAAAAGGGGAGTGAGATTCAAGAGCACTCCGATAGGGCGCTGAGTGACTTTCAAGTATGCTGGTCAATCTTACCTTGGCTTAAAATCTCGTACTACGGGCGAAATATAGTTGAAATGCTAGGCATGTAGCATAGGAATTGTGATGGCTTGGGTGCTATCGCCCCGCTGTAAAGTACATATATGTGACCCGGATATGCCAGAGAGCCGCTGCACTATTAGCGCTGGCAAATACAATATGACTTCTTGGCGCTGCATCTCTTACTTTGCCCATCCATCCCTCGCTCCTTCTAAAGCGGATTCATATTCTAAAACGATATCGGAGATGCCATTTTCAGCCTTTTTAAGAAACGGATTCATTAGAGGCGTGAGGCTCAGAAGAAGTCCAAAGAGGTGGCGACCTTCTCAGAACCCTCCAACTCTGAGCGCGAAAATCCCAGCATGTCTGCTTCTACCACTATACACCTAGGTCTCACTGCTTGCTGTCAAGCCAAAGGATACTGTACTGCCAGCAAAGTTCGTTCTTTCCTTCTAAGTCTTGTACAGCCAAGCATATCTACGAAATGCTTGTTGTTGCGGTCGGGATTATAAGGCTGACACGCCCCTGCATCATCGTGCATGAGGCTCGGAGTCTAGAGTCCAATGCCATCCACCTCATTTGGTGTTTCCCTCCGCCCAAATGTTGGCTTGTATATATCACCTGTTTCCGAGATAAGAGTCCTATTATACTGCGTCGCTACCCAGATATATGCAGAAAGTCGACATGGCGTTGGCGCTCGCTGGTGCAGCGGCCTTGAAGCCTGAGATTGGACTTGCCCAGGCGCTGCACAATTATGAGGCAATCCTTACAGACGAGGAAAGAATCCAGCTTCATTCCCAAGGGGTGCCAACTGCGAACGATGCCATCAACCTCACAACCTTGATTGACGAGAAGACTAAAGACAACCGTCGTCATTGCATGGGCCCCAGATTGATCACTTTCCTCGAGTCGGTCCAGCAATTCTCTAGCATTGTGGATACTTTTGTTAGCTCAAATCCCCAAATGGCGGCGTTGGTCTGGGGTGGTGTGAAATTGGCGCTCCTCGTAGGTCTATGTGCGATTGAAGAACGATTGCTGACCGTAATAGACTGCAAATAACGTTTCGTCGTACTTCAACAAAATTTCAACGCTTTTCATGGACCTGGGGAGAACGTGTCCTCGATTCAAGGAATTTGGATTGCTATATGTCTCCTCAAAACGATTGCAGAAAGCCCTGTGTGACTATTATGCTGTAATCGTCCGGCTTTGTCGTCACTCAACGCAACTATATCGGAAGTCAAGTATGTATATACTCTTGTCGTTCGTCACGAATATCCTGCTCTCTTCGTTAGCACCATTGAAACTTGTGTTGGCGGAATGACGATGGTCTGAACGACCAGTGGCGGCCCAAAGCCGAGAGGCAAACGATTACAACCTTTGGTACACCCGATTAAGACACCCGAAGAGCTGAGCTTATATTGGTTGACTAGAAACGGTAGACAAATGTTTATTATCGTTAATGACAGCTTAGCCTGGACAAAGTACACCCATCGATACCGGCGCATACGATCCTTAACCAATTTCCATACTTTTTTACGTGATGTCTCGATTTCGACTTTCTAACACTTGATCATCCTCCTTCTTTATACAGTGTCATGTACATTCTAATCTTTGACGTACTCTTCTAGGACCGACGTGGCTGCTGAAGAGCCTGGTTTATCCTTTCGAATCCGAGTTCGGAGATTACCAGCGAGAGCTCGAACAACTCTCTAAAGACATCCAAGCAGAAATTTCCTTGGCTAGTGCACAAGCTCAGAAGCAAGAGAGTGACCTTCAGCAAAAGGAGCGCAAAGCGGCCAGAGCAAGTCGAAACATGCTGGCCAGTCTGAGCCGGTCCGTTCAACGGAACGACGAAAAGGCAAAAAGCTGGGCGTTGGACGCCAGTCGTAGGGAGATGGAGAAAGCCCAAATTAAAGCTCTCGATGCCTTTTCTGTCTACGATCATCAAAGGACCTACAAGCAACTTCGTACGGAGTGTGTGCCTGGTACCTCAAGCTGGATATGTGAGACAAATGAATTCCAGGATTGGATGAAAGGAGTCGGGAAAACGTTTTGGTGTACTGGCAAGCGTAAGTCAACCAAGCAACTTGCGGTTCGAGCACTGACGTTCCCATGAAGTTGGGTCAGGCAAATCAATTATGAGGTTCGATGTCCGTTGAAATGATAGCGAAAGCCCACTAACTCACACGAAGTGCGTGTGTTGCTGCATACATTATGAATGCAGTACCATCGAAGATTTCCACGGGGTTCTTCTTCTGCCGTCATGACGATCAGATGTCCTTGAAAGCACGGACAATCCTTGGTAGCATTGCAAGGCAATTAGTGACTGGCATGCCCGCCCAAAACTTTCATGGATTCAGGGCGGAGAATGTAGACTCCGAGGCTGTCATCAAATTTCTTCACGCCAATTTGAGCGAGAGGCACCAGTATTTCATCGTCTTAGATGGCCTTGACGAGTGTGATGAGGCGCAAGTCCCGGAAATTTTACGAGCATTGAGGGGTCTACTTCACTCTCCACAACTACGAATCAAGTTGTATTGTTCAAGTCGACCTTCTGTGGTGAAATGGCTAGCTGAGGAGCTTCGCCCGGAGTACCATATCAGCCTGGAGACTGAAGAGTACCAAGCAAAAATTGCTCTGGATATTGGTAGCCTCATCGAAAACACCTTGACACAGCAATTGGAAGGAGAATCTCCCGAATTGCAGGTAGGTGATCCGACTTTGATACTAACCGTTCAAGAGACTCTTCGAGAGAAAGCTCAAGGGATGTACGTGGTTCTCCTATACCGATAGGAGTTATCTTACTTACTTTACCAGGTTTCTGTGGGTCAAGCTCCAGCTCTGTGACCTATGCGACCAAAAGAGTGACGAGCAAATACTGGCTGTACTTGACGATTTACCGCAAGATCTACCGCAGACATTTGGAAGGGTCCTTCGCAGATACGTCAAGAAAACTGACATTGACGTAGGCCGACAGATCTTCCGCTGGGCGGCGGTCTCCAAGCGTCCGCTGACCCTGGCTGAGCTCCGCGAAGCCCTTGCAACGCAGCCCCTACAGGAAGATTGGAAAGCCGAGCGTCAGATGAACGACATGAAGAAAGCAGTGGCCTGTTGTGGCAACCTCATCTTTGTGGACGAGGAGGAGCAAACTGTACATTTCACGCATTCGAGTGTGAAGCAGTACCTCCTATCAGATGCCCTGGATGAGTCATTACAGTCCTACGAGATCGATCTCGAGGAGGCCGATGCCGATATTGGGGCGGTCTGTGTTACCTATCTGAACTTCAGTGTCTTTGACACACAGGTGGCTCCGAAGGCTATCAACAGAATCGATTTTGCAAAGGTCCCATCGACAGTCCTGGCAAAGGCTCTACCACTAAGCGAATCGGCTAATAAGATTGCTCTCCGTCTCTTAAGAGGTCATGACAAGTCCATTCAAGCAACCCATCAAGTACTTGCAGAGGTTTCTGGTAATTCTGGCGCGCTGAGATCAAAGAATGTCGTTGACCAGTTTCCGTTTCGGCAATACGCTAAACAGCATTGGCTGACCCACACCAAGTGGATCGGTCCAACATCCACCGAGCTTCGGCAAATGTGGCGCAAGCTTCTGGACGAAGCTGGGTGGCGAGATACCTTATCCGGCGTCCCATGGGCCTTCGAAGACTGGGAGCTTCGACCACCTGACGTGGTCGATTGGACATTGAAGGAAAACCACTTTGAGTTGGCTCAATATATCATAGCATTTGGAAAGACCACTACAGCTCTTGATTTAATAAGATGCGCTGCATATAGAGGATCCGAACGTTTGATGAAAACCATCGCATCAGCTAGTGTCACGCCTGACTTGAGCGGTGTCATTTGCCTAGCCTCAGCCGCTAGAGATGGTCGATTGCTTGGGTTTGGACAGTTAGGGGCAAGCCTTAGTCCCTTTGCTCTTTCTGCCGCTTTAGTGGCTGCCGCTCGGGGCGGTCACCCAGACACTGTGTGGCGTTTGCTATGGGAATTGGAACAGTGGGAGACTGGCGTTCACCAGTATGAAGACGGTTATATGCTTGCTCTTCGAGTGGCCGCTGATTGGGGTCACAAAGCCGTGGTCGAGCGATTGCTGCAAAAATCCACGAATGACAACGTTGGCCGTGCCAGAAGGTACGCGCTTGAGGCTGCCGCTGCAGCCGGTCAGTCGAGCGTAGTCGAGCAAATATTGCAAAGAGGGGGAGAAATAGAATCTGACGAGGAAGCGCTTGCTGGGTCGAGATCGCCGCTTGTTTCGGCCGCTGCACAGGGCCACTTAGACATTGTCGGCCAATTTCTAACATACGAAGGATATGTCAGTACCACTGATTCCAGAGGCTCAGCATTCGATGTGGCCAATCGAAATGGTCGCAAAGAGGTAGTCGGACGGCTACGTGGAGTTGCTTTGACGATTTGAATTTTCAGTGGTCCATCAGCTCCTTGTCACGCTGTCAAAGCGATTTCTTGAAAGTCTTGAGGAATATAGGAACCAATCCTTACCAACTGATGAGACATGTGCCCGTGACGTCCCTTTACTCTTAATCTTGCTTTGGCCTATGACTGGTGGCTTGATCTGAAAGGCTCTGTTTCTCATAGTGCGATTCGGGCAGTAAAAGACTGGAAACCATGAAGCATCCTCCAATGGGAGACCGAAACCCACGAATCCAATGCCTCACGTCGGCTCAACCGCATGCTGGACCAGATTTACAGCGATGGCTTCAAGCAGCTTTAAGCAACGAGCGACTTCTGTAACCGCAAATGGTCCCATCGAGCGCGGGTGCATCCCGGGGTTGCAGTGGCCGGCGACAAGAAAATCGCAATTATCTTTACTGGTGAACTTCCTGGCCGGCTAAGCCTAGGGCTGGAAAATACATTCTGACCAGGCTCATAAGACGGGTCCTTGGATGCAAGCGCCAATTTCCGCCCAAAACGATCAACCTGCTAGAAAGAGCATACTTCGGCATTCGAACGACGATGAACGAGACCACGGACCAGGCCATGGGCAGATCGGGACCGCTGGCTGATCTACTTCGCAAGCTGCTAACGTCTGGTGAGATGGGAGCTAGTCTACCAGAACGATCTTGCCTACATTTTCTTATAGGTATCACAAGGGACGGCAAATGGCATGGCCACGAGGTCGACTAAGAGAAGCCGACTTCCATAAGAAATTCTCGCCAAACCTTTACAGCTGCTGGTGAAGTTTGGAGCAGCAGAAATCCTTGCCTGGCCGGGAAGTCCTCCATCTTTTGACCCCAGTGCGGCCGAATTACCGGACTAGGAGCCAGAAAATACTCTAGACACGGCTATTTCAGTACCGAGGTGGCCAAGCCAAAGCGCAATACATCTCCGGAACAGCAGGTTCCATTCCGCAACGAAACCAGCGGCGTGGCATTCTCCCCAACAACGGAGCATGTTGAGCCTTCCAACGAGAAAATATTCTCCTCCGGCGCTTGACTCAAAATATTCGAGCGGTCAGTCAATGCAGCCTAAGCTTGGAACGCTGAGATCTCGAAGCGCTACCCGGGGCAGCAGATGCGGAAGCTACTTTGGAGAGCATTGATACGGATCGAAAAGTGATACAAGGCACGGTCACTGGAGCGAGGCCTAGAGTCAAGGATCTGCACGTTGCTGTTATCGAGGGACGGTTCTTATTGGTGGTGTAGTGGTACAGCAAACGACGTTCCTGGGCGAGGAGGTCGCTTTCGTGGCGTCGACTGGCTCGGTGAAGGTTATATGTACCTTTTCAGGAAGCCCATGCTCTAATCCTTTTCGAAGGGATTGATGACGAGGCCAAGCTTATTGAAGTGACTTTGATTCACAGTATTCTGGATGGGACAGTTGCGAAAAGAAACCTAAAGCTTAAACATACTCGAGCTCTTTTGGACTCTCATTCTTGGCTACAGTGCAGCTTATCTGATCTTCAGCAACATCGTTCCAAGATTTCAATTGATTCCGACAGATCGAGGCTCCAAGCGATCACCTACCTCAACTCGACATAGCTCTGCGCTCAAAGATGTGCAGCAAAGATGCGAGCGGCCTACTTATAACTGCATTGCATCTAGTGAGCAAGCGGTAAGAATAGAAGACCAAAAATACTTGCTTTAAAAAGAACACACCCTCACTCGAACTTCTTCACTCTCGTTACTGAGTTGATCGGATGAGAATGGAGGTTAGAGGATTGCCAGCACAACGCCGGAAGATGAGATTGCACAGATTGCAGACCAAAAGCATTAGCATGACCTGAAAGAGTATGATGACTTCATTTGGATTGCTGTTTGGCCGCACCGAAACTACTACCCACTGCATGTTTCGATGCAAATGTCTCCTCGGAAGAATTTGCAACGAGATTCGCAACGGCAAGGTGCGACTTAGACGTACGAGGCTATCTGAATGGCTCAGCGGCTATGTCGGGCCACGATGCTAGCAACAGTAACATCAACACTACCAGCAACCACCATCCGCACACCCCACATGCTGAATCGCCTCCATCTCTGCTGATGACGTTGGCCGAGAAGTCATAAGCGCCGACATCAAGGTCTGGAGAAGCTCGCAGACGCGCAATGGGCACGTTTGTTCAAGCCTGAATATAAGGAGTGGAGCAGCGCTTAATGCACAGAGCATGGAAAGTGTATATCCCGGGTGTGGTCTGGAACGACTCAAGACCTTTGATGCCATGCTGTTCTGACCTGTCAGGGCCCCAGGTGTCCCGGACCACATTTTGCTCTTGGTTACACTCCTGCAATATGCCAATGTCCCGCCATCCAAGGCTCGTCATCTCCAATTAAGAAGTGCAGGCCTGGAGACCTGGAATCGGTGGTCATACGGGAAGGAGAGTACACTGGGCAATGAGGCCGCAGGCATATCGGTCAGTCATATACAGAATTGTCTCTGCAGATTTTAAGGAGGCTTGAACCCCGAACCGCCGAATACCCGTTCTCGCAAAGGTATCATTGCAATTGTGCGCCGCGATCATGTCTAGTCCCATGAAGACAATAGGTGAGCGTCATGCGCTGTTACCCACATCGTTCATGTCCCACTCCTTGTCCGACCTGTATCATTTGTTCAAAGCGCCCAGCAGCGAAAAGCCTGTAGTCAAACAATACGAACGATATGTCTATATGCGCATTTGAATGGCGCAGCTTGGGAAGAGCACATTTTCGGATACGGTCAATCCCAAGACTGTTTCTTAACTACATAACAGGTACCACCAGCATCTCGGACTCTCCATACTACGCCTCATGATCTCCAATTTCGAAGCACGAAATGTGCCTCACATGAGTATCATCGAATTGCACTTCTTCGTGGGCATGAGTTGCGTACCCGAAGTTGCGTGGAATACTGATTGCGCTGGCTAGCCTTTCGCTGGCCGCGCTCTCGATCCGCACATCCCAGCGCCCTCGACTCCCTTATCAACTATCACAAAATACACACACCCGCCAAAAGCACATCACCACGAGCCTGCCATCTCCTTCCAGTGTCCTCCCTCAATTCTAGCTCTCTAAGCCATATCATTTCCTCCTCCTCCTCCTCTTTTTCAAATCCATCCCCATACACCATTCCAGCCCCATTCCCAATGAGTATCTTTCCCCTCCCCTCACCAAACGCCCCAATCCATCGTCCTCAAAAACAAGACCTTTTCCACCTCCCCCTGCCTCTCCAAGTAGAATGCTCAAAGATTCCAGTTCTCAATCCCCATCTCTTAAGGCGACCGTCGACCAGATGCTCAAAGCGATGCTTCTTGCAGCAGGACGGCACTCATAATGTGGCGATCCAGGCGCTGTCAAGCGCAGCGTTGAGAACTTTTTCGGTGGTGGGATAGTCGAGAAGAGTGAAGTGAAAGTGCAAGAGAGAAGTGAAGACAACAAGTCGATGAAGGCTCGTCGGAAAGGGATCAGCGCGGAGAGCGGAGTCACTAATGGAGCAGGAGGCGAGGCGGGGATGGCGGATTGCAGACTAGTGGTCTGACAGGCTAGATGGGGATCCATCTTGGGCGGTAGTGGAGGAAGGCGGGATTCGCAGCGAGGAACAGGATCGGCGACCTGTGAGTGTTATGCCATGAATGATCTCTGGTTTAACACTAGGCTGGACGGCATCAAAGAATCTTACAGTCTTTTCCCCCAAATCGTATCCTCAACACCAGAAACAATGCATCGAGGATCGAAGCTAAAACGCGGTCCAGAACTATACAACGGCAGAATCAATATTAAAACAGCGCAGCCTAGAGCGGGAAGGGCACACAACATTCGATCTCCAGCCTTGCTCGATAACTAAGAGACCGAATCCTCCCACATCTTCGCAGATATTGCGTCAAGAGCGTGACTCTCGCGGCGAAAAGCCATGTGCCAAAACGCATGTGGGCTCCCGACCTGCTGCTCCATGCTCGCCTAAGTGCTGCTGTCCTAGTATTTACTATATCGATTCCCTCTTCCTCATAGCAAGACATCCTCAGAGAAAAGTTCGGCGGCTTGAATTCCCAAAGGCAGGCAATCTAATTGATTCTCCAGGCATTCGGATGGCAGCCCTTTCATCATCAATGAACGATGGTACGAGGACCAACGTCTTCGCACAGCGGGATCACCTCCCTCGACGCGTTTCCAGGAGGGTGGACAAGCGGTCCTTCAAACTGCTCGGGATGATGCAGCTTGGTGTTCGCCGCATCCCAGACATATCGAGCTCGAGGCCGGTGTCATCCCGGCCGGGGTCCTGAGTGAATATTCTGGCTTCCTGGCTTTGAAGTCGGAGGTCGGTTGCGATGGAGGGTAGGAGATCCATGGTTGAATTGTGTGGGTGTTGTTTGAGGTTTGGCTTTGTGGAGTGACCTCTCTCTCTGGCAAGGAGGACGCTAGCTTCCACGATGGCTTGGACGCTTGTGAGGCGGTGGATGGGAATGTAGACGCCTGTCCCCGGAGGTGGTCATCTCCTACGCGTTTTCAAACGATACTGCGTGGTACAATAAACTAAGCTTCACGCCACTGCCTGTGAGTTGATCACGCAGCAGTCTTTGTGTCTGCCTTAGTGTCTTATAATCCCAGAACCCTTTGAGGCTCTTGATGATAGGTCGTCGGGGTGAAGGTCCTATAGATTTCTCGTACAAGTAGCCGCTTACCGCCCTTAGATTGTTTTCTCTGTTCTTAGGACTGCAACTGGCAGTGACACAATCATCTCTTCGCCGCCTGCAGCCAATAAATCTCCACGCATCCCATCGAGGCCGAGGAGCGCAGGTTGTGACTCGTCGCCCTCTGAGGCTCGAAGACCCCCAGCTATGTGTACGGCAGGAGCAATGAGAAGAACGGAGCCGCATGTACGTGCGTTTGTGCTTGCTAGGCTGTTTACCGAAAGGCATCTGTATGTCGAAAACGGCTGAGTTCTTCAGGAGCGTTCATGCAAAGTGGAATGGAATCACGGCGAGGTGGTTCTCTGTACTCCTGTTGCGTGGGATTTTGTACTTGGAGATTAGAGGGAGGGGATATGCATGGGGATATGGACGCTTGAGGGAGGGGATGTAGAGAGTTTGAGCCAGAATTGTGTGGAGAAGATCTATAAGGCAGTATGGGTAATAGAGATGAGAGATAGGAGCTCTGCATCCTGGACCCGTTGGAACGTTGAGAGACCCAGAAAGCGAACTGTAGATAGCAGTAGGGAGGGAGGCCGAGTTGAGCAGGATAGTATAGAGCGGAAACAGATGGGGGTTGGTTCCCTTTCCCTTCCCATCTCTCGCGAAAAGGACCTGAATTTTGAGTTAAGGTTGTCATCGTCTGTTCCAAGGAACAAATAGTTTTCTCTGTCATGTATACATCCACTCACTGAATTTGATACCACTCCACTCCGTAATTCCACTACAGATATGTTTACTTCTTCCCTCCCCCTGGAATAGTATTGCTGCACGCATCGGGACATGGGAAAAGAAACACTCTTCACCGCATAAGAACATTCACCTCCCATATCAACCATGAGAGATTTGAATTGAGACAAGAAGAATGACGGAGTTAGAGATCACAGAGAAATCAACTGCACTAAAATCTCCATGTCCTCTAGCCGTAGAAAAATTCATAGGCCACATCTATCATGGTGCGCAAGAACGACCAAAGGGGCGAGCGAGCCATGATAATATCAGAGTACTTTTTGAAGTCCCATAAGTTGGACCACAATTAGCACTCTCAGCCTTATAGGCTTCACCGATCTATTTACGGCGGTAATTAGTTGAAATGTCAGAAATATGGTCATGGGGCGTTCGTTGCGATAATGAGTTTTCGCTGTGACCCAGAAAGAGCCTCTATGGTGGTAGATCTGGCAAAAGGGATGCAGTGGCATGTAGGTTTGGCCCCCTGAGCGGCATTGAACCGTCAATTGCAAGCATGCGCTTCAGCGGTAACTGTGTAAGAGTGCACTTGCGAGGTAAAGCTCCATCGGGTATCCAAGCGGGAGCTTTCTGGTCCGCTAATGCTGGGTGTGCCTCGACAGTGTACATTACTGAATCACCAGTCCCTCTTCGTTACCACCAGCGGCTTGCTTAGCAGCCTTCGTTTTCCTCTCCTTTTCAATCCCTTTCAGTCGTGCTTCCTCACGCCACCGAGGGCCGTACTTGGTGATGATCAAGACGACGGGGCTAATGAGGATCCATACGCCCGCCACCAGGACAGAAAGCCATCCGAGACCAATAGCATTCAGCAACGGATTCACAAACGCCACTGCCCCAGCGCCAACTATATGATTTCCGAGTCAGCATTTCTTCTTGGAGTCAGGGGATGAAGATATGATCCATGTGCTTCGAGCGAATACTCGGTAGAAATGTTTCATGGCTCTTATTTCACTCAAACTGGGGTGACAGATGCTCTAAAAGGATAACCTACTCCAGCACCTTACGAGATTCATGCCGGCTGTGGCTGTACCTGCGCTTTGACGATTCAGGTCGACGACGAGGGTGCTCAAACCCGTAAAGGATCCTGTCATGCAAAAGGTCGATATAAACAGAAAGATGATGGGCCTGCAAGGGACGTATGGCTCTCCATGATCCAGCCGTAGCACACGACAGTTGCGGCAGCGATGTAGACCAGAGGCGAAACGATCTGAAGGCGAGCAGCTTCAATAGGAAAATCAGTCAGATCTTGTTGTTTTGCTTCAGTGATTTCCATCCCGCATGCTTTGGCATGACGACGGAAGTTCCAATTCAGGAGCTTTCCAACTACAATCGAAGCTGCCATGCTGCCGACGCCGGTGGGAATATAATAGAGACCGATCTGCAAAGTGTTGAAGTTATACTTTTCTCTGAACTGACCAGGCATGCTGCTAAGGACCATGTAATATCCTGCGAACAGTGTGCCGGCATAGAAAATGACCAGGCTGGATTCCTTTTGGATGATGACGTAAATCAATTTAAGCGGGTTAGGGCGAGGCTTGAAGTCAGAAGCCGATTCCCGCTGTGGGGCATTGCCTGCCTTGCGTTGCTTTCGTAGATGCAGATAGGTCAAGACCGACATGCTGTAACCCGGTGGAGGGATTGATCCATTACCAACAATCTTGCGGCAGGTTTCCGGCAAGGCAACAACGATGATGATAAATGCGGCTTCCGAAAACGTCGTGAGGAACCAAAATATGGATCTCCAGCCCTGAAATTAGTTTAGAAGACCACCGATGATAGGACTAGATGCTAGGCCGACCATAGCGCCCATTTGAGCGTAGCCTATACTGGCACCTCGATCGGCGGACGTAATGACATCTGAGACTAGAGCATTGGCTAGAGCGACAGTACCACTACTTCCCGAGCTCTGTACCATGCGTAGAACGAGCAAGCAATGCTGGACCGATATTTGCCCCGATGTAGATGACGAAGCAAATTATGTAGGATGGCCGTCGACCGGTCTCATCAGAAAGGTTACCAATGAAGGTTGGTGCTAGACCTTGGAAAATCTGTAGCACATTGAGCTCTTGTCCCAACCAAGGTACTCAACAGACGTACCAAATATGTGGTGATGGTCAAATTGATATTGGACAAGGACTCATGAAGGTCTTCTGAGAGAGTATTGAGGGCTGGGTAGTAGATATTGGCTGACAGGGGCGAGAACAGGGCCGCGAGCGACGCCATTACAACAATGAAACGTCTTTCGCTGGAGGTGAAAATGGAGAAGGGAGGCTCGGGAGGCTGCTGCTCCTCCTGCCCCTGACTCAGATGTTCTGGCTCTATATGGCCATTTGCCTTCTCGTCACCAATTTCCTTTGCGACGAGCTCTTGCTTCTTCTCTTGCTCCAGATTGTCTTCTGGTTCCCCAATCCCGCCCTTCCTGGCACTCGGTGTCTCGGCTGAGTTCTGCGATTCCACCGCTTGCAGCTGTTGACGATCTCCAGGTTGGGTTTGCATGCTGTTGAATATGAGCGCGCAGAGAGTTTCAAAGTAGGAAAGAATAATGATGGACAGGGACGAAGGCAGCAAATCGAGTGACCCGTAGGGATGGGTGTGAGATAAGAAGGAACAGGGTCGACGCAGAGAGCAGAGGTCGCACAGGTCATACCAATTAAAGTCTCCATAGTCATAGTGACCGAGGCTCCTGGAAAGGGCGCCAGTCGACGACGATAACAAAGAATGACGGTGTAGATTGGGTAGAGGACGGACTTTATGCAGAGCGGCATTAACTGGTCCATAAAATCCCGTTGGCTCCCCAAGCTCCAGGCTGGGACTCAATGCATGTCTGCCGCCGGGAGTTCTATCCACGATGCCGCTATAGCTTAGGATTCGAATTACATTGATCGTTAAGCCTAATCAAAGTAAATGATGATAGTAATAGTCGCAAAATTCGGTCAATTTTGTTAGATGCTCGATACGAAGCATCTGGTGACCCCGGGACGAAAAATAGACCCGCCGCCGCGCCCGCGCCAACGACCCCTGCTCTCCGCCACGAGCGCGCCCCAACGCCGCCAACCCCATTCCATCACCACCTTCTCCGCGCGACCCAGTATACCTCCTCCACCACCACCACATTCCTCGCCCCCGTCTCCCCACCACCATCCCCCTCCCCACGCCTTCCTCACCATCTCCCTCACCCCTCCCCCTTCCTCTCCCTCT
>JAABUS010005394.1_pt1 | contig 16867 bp, 15 predicted proteins | sample 5560161 | NCBI WGS metagenome assembly JAABUS01 (sample SAMN10711885, study PRJNA513376) | rock metagenome | isolation source: Antarctica rocks | place: Antarctica: Victoria Land, Trio Nunatak nord | collected 2016-01-04
CGTGCATTCGGCGGGGGGGTCGACGGTGGTGCTCGGGCTGGTCGCGCTCTGCGCCGTCGTCGGCTGGCGATCGAAGACGCGCATCGGCGACTACTTGCGCTCCCAAATGACGGGAGTCCTGATTTTCACCGCCATCCTGGGCCAGCTGGTCTCCATCATCGACAACTGGGGGCACGCGGGGGGGGCCCTCGTGGGGGCCCTCGTCGGCATGACGCATCGCATCCTGATCCGGACTGCCCATCGCCCGGCCTCGTATGGCGCGGGGGGACTCGCCGCGGCCCTGATCGTCGCGTCGTGGACGGCCCAATGGCTCGACGCGAGCGCGGAGGACGTGGCCACGAAGCGATGGCAGGCATCGCAGGAGACGGCCTCCACCCTGGTAGACGTCGATCACTTCTACCGCAACCTGGCCGTCCCGCGATCCGAGTTCGTCCACAAGCCGTTCATCCCCCTCGCGTACCTGAAGATCGTCCCCAGGCCGTCGTCGTCCCGACGGCCACCAACGCTTTCCATCATCGACTCTTCCGACGAGGACTTCGACTCGGCGTTGAATCGGTCCCTCGTCCTGTTCGATTCGACGAAGGGCGAGCTCGGGACGGGACCGACCGCCGAGGATTTCCGACGCTTGCGGTCCCTCCTGGCACGAGTCCTGGAAAGGCCTCCGTCCGATTGGGAGAGGGGCGAGTTCACTCGGCACATGAACGCGCTCTCCGGTCGCATACGACGCGACCAGCTCGCGGCCCTGTCGCGGCTCAAGGCGCTGAGCCTACCCGCCGTGCAACGGGTACGGCTCGTGCCACCGTCGCGACGGGCCCCTGGGGCGAATGGTTGAAGACCCGGATGATCTCGGCTCAGGGGCGTGGTTCACCCCGAACCAGGACTTCCGGAGGCGTCACGCACGAGAGGGCAGCGGGGAGGTCGACCCTCCGCCGACGGGGTCGGGCCGGACGATCAACGTCGCGCCCGAGTCGTCGACCCGCAAGAAGCTCGACCGGCATTGCCAGCCCCCGAGCACGATCATCCGAGGTCGAGCCGTGGCGTCGTCGACGGGGGCATGCACATGGCCCAGGACCACGATGTCGGCGGTCCCGGCGAGTGCGGAGGCATACTCGCGGTAGAGGGAGAGGTGACGCCGATCGGCCTCCGCCCGGTTCCTCTCGTTATTGCGTTCGAGCAGCCGGTCGAGACCGTAGGCGATCGGCGAGGGGACGTGGTAAAAGGCGTCCTGGAAGGCTCGGCTCTCCATCCAGGCCTTCCAGCGCCGCCCGGCCCTGAGCAAGTGGCCGTGGACCAGGTGGACCCGCAGGCCGTGGGCCTCGACGTCCAGCGAGCCCTCGACGAAGTCGGCGCCGAGCACTCGCTCATAGAAAGGCCCGAGCCAGGCGTCGTGGTTTCCGGGCAGGATCGTGACGCCACCCCCTCGCGACCGGAACGCCGCCAGGGCTTGCAAGCCGGGACAGGCCCGCAATGCGGTCCCGAGTTGCCGCGAGGCCAACCAGAAGTCGCAGAGGTCGCCTACGAGCACCAGCGTGTCGTCGGGGGAGAGTCCGTCGACCCAGCGCGCGAACCGACGTCCCCGCTCGGGCCGGTCGATCCGCAGATGGACATCGCTCGCAAAGTAGGCGGGCACGGGTGGAACCCTCGACTCTCTCTAACCGGCGTGACGCGTCCGGCGTCGTGACGGCTCGACCTGGAGATTCGGATGTGCCGGCGCCTGCAGCGCGGCGTGGATGATCACACGCCGTCCCGTCCCTCGGATCGCCTCCCGGGCCGTCTGCAATGCCAGCCCCGGCATGTTGCACTGCTCGCTCAGGTGCAGGAGCACCACATGGCGGAGCGCCCCCGGCGCCGAGCGGACGTGGACGGCCTTGAGGAATTCGGCCCCTTGCTCGTTGGAGAGGTGTCCCCAATCGCCCAGGTTCCGCGCGATCAGGTACGGCGATCGCTGGGAGCGGCGTTGCATCTCGACGTCGTGATTGAATTCGACGGCGAGCAGGTCGACGTCCGCCAACGCTTCGGCCATGCCCGACGACCAGCTCCCGGTATCGGCCAGGTACCCCAGGGCGACCCGACGTCGGTCCCTCCCGGATCTCACCTCGACCCGGAACCCGAACGTCGGCCCGCCGTCGTGGCGCAGCTCCAACGACTCGACCCGCAACCCAGTCGGCGTCATGAACGGTCGATCGTCGTAGCTCCGCACGAGGCCCGCATCCTGGAGGGCCTGGAACCCCGAGAGGCGGTTCAGCGCGGCGCGATGCCCCTCGTGGCAGTACAGGGAGACTCCGTGCCGGACCATGCCGCTCAAGGTGCCATTGTCGACGTGGTCGCCATGCGTGTGGGTCAGGAACGCCGAGGAGATCCGCTCCCAGGCCGAGCCGACGCTCCGGAGCCGCTCGCCCAGGGCGCGCGGTCCGATGCCGAGGTCGAGCAACACCCCCGCCCCTCCGGCCTGGACCAGGGTGGCGTTCCCTCGAGAACCGCTTGCCAGGACGGCGAACTGGACCGACATCGCGGGGGGAGAGCCTCCGGTGTGGACCCGGCTCGCACTCGTTTCGAGCCCATTCCAGTGTACGGAGGTCGAACATTTCTGGCAAGCCGAGGAGGCGCCGGGCATGCCTGGGACCTGGGAGTCTGGGAGTAGCAACAAATCTTGTTGGCGAATTCCCATCGGCGACTGGAAAGCTGGAGGGTGGGCATGATAGGGACTCGCTCGTAAGGGAAAACCTCGCCTCCAGACGACCCAGGCGCATTCGCCAACAGTATTCATGACTACTCGGACCGCTTTACGGTCTCCTCCTCTCCCATATTCTTCGGATCAGCCCGAGTCTGTTGACCACGGTGCGTCGGCAGCAGCCGAGTTGTACGGCAATGTCCTTAAGGGTGTGGCCTTCCACTATCAGGAGGGCGACCCGCCTCAGTTCGTCGGCGCCTAAGGCTTCGAGGAGCCGATGGTACTGCTCGGCCCCCGAGGCGGCGACGGCGGGATCAGGGTCCGTGCCGGAGATCGTGTCTAAGCTAGCAAACTCGCCCGCGAGCCCCAGACCAACCAAGGCCGCCTCGTCATGGACGTGTCCGCCGCCGCGCTTGAGTCGGCCATAACGGCGGGCTTGGTCAAAGACTTTGTTGGTCGTGATTTTCACCAGGAGTCGCCAGAAGTCATCGCGGTTATCAAGGCGGGGGAATCTCCCGCGGACCGCCCCGTCGCAGAAGCTGCCAAAGGCACTCAGCGCGGCATCCTCCTCGTCGGCCCCGGGGCCGCAGCGGGCGGCACGGAGCCGGGCGCGGGCGAGGGATACGAGGCGCTGGAAGTATCGATCCCAGAGAGGTCGGGCGGCGTCCTGATCCCCACCCTTCAGATCGCCGAGCCATCGTGTTACGGAGCCCTGGTTGTCGGTCGGCATAGCTCCCACCTCCCTTCTCATCGCCATCGGACCACTCTGAAGGTCAGCAGAGGGCGGACCGAGCGATTGGGGTCAAAGTTGGCGGTATTTCCCCTGGGATGGTTGCCCTCGCGCCGGTCACCAAGCGGTAGACAGGTTGAGAGTCAGTGCAACCAGAACTCCACATCCCAGGGGAACAACCGTGTCGCACTTCAAGACTAACGTGGACCGGTCGGGGAATGTGACTCCCGGCCGCAGGTGCCTTCGCTTCCTCCCCTCCGTCGACGGCCTGGAACGCCGCGCTTTATTTGATGGTGGTGGTGCCTTCAGCGCGGCCGATGTCGCGTCGGCCTCCCCGGGGACGGGCAGCAACCCAGTTCTGACCTGGGACGCGATCGCCCTTAAAGCCATCCGGGTGGACCGGACCCCGCCCCCTGTCGCCGCCCGCAACCTGGCCGTCCTCCATGTCGCCATCGACGATGCCGCCCACGTGAGACGATCGGGCCGCGCTCCATTAGGTGCTAGAGGTTCCCCCGACGCGGCCGTTGCCGCGGCAGCCGACCTCGTCTTGGACCGCCTCTACCCCGCCCAAGCCACTACCTTCGATGTCGCCTTCGCCCGTTCACTGGCTGTCATCCCCGACGGGTCCTTCGAGAACCGCGGGGTCGCCACGGGCCGCGCGGCCGCCAATGCCGTCCTGGCCGACCGGAGCCAGGATGGATCAAATGCGACGTTCGCCTACACGCCGGGCACTGCCCCCGGTCAGTGGCGGCCCACCCCGCCCGGCTCCGCCGCGGCCTTACTGCCCCACTGGCCCAACGTGACCCCGTTCGCCCTCCGCCGAGGCGATCAGTTCCGCCCTGCCGGACCGCCACCCCTATCCAGCCGGGTTTACGCCGCCGCCCTCAGCGAGGTCGAACGCCTCGGCCGGATCGACAGCGCGGCCCGTACCCCGGACCAGACCCAGATCGCCCTTTTCTGGGCCGACAATGCCGGTACCGCGACTCCGCCGGGGCACTGGAACCAGATCGCCGCCGCCGTCGCCGCAAGCCGTCACCTCGGCACGGCCCGCGCGGCCCGCCTCTTCGCCGTCCTCGACACCGCCTTGGCCGACGCCGGGATCGCCGCCTGGGACTCGAAGTACGTCGATAATTTCTGGCGGCCCGTCACCGCCATCGGCGCCGCCGACACCGACGGCAACCCCCGCACCGGTGCCGACCCGGCCTGGACACCGCTGCTGGCGACCCCTCCGTTCCCGTCCTACGTGTCCGGCCACAGCACCTTCAGCGCCGCCGCGGCCGAGGTTCTGTCGGCGTTCTTCGGGCCGGACACCCGCTTCCGCATCGGTTCCGACGCCTTGCCGGGCGTGACCCGCACCTTCCGGAGTTTCGACCAAGCGGCCGCCGAGGCAGGAATAAGCCGCATCTACGGTGGCATCCACTTCGGCTTCGACAACCGCGATGGTCTGATCTTGGGCCGCGCCGTGGGCCGTGCCGCCCTTCTCCGCTACGGCGCACGCCCCATCGCAATGCCGGACCGTTGACCTTGCCGGATGGCGACTCCGATCGGGGCGGCTCCGCGGCTCCGCGGCGGTCCGGACGCTTCGCCAATGATGCGCGGGTGGACCCGCCGCGACCTTGAGCGACCGCCTGGCTATTGCCCATGAGCCGGCGGCCGCCTTCGTTCAGGAACTTTCGTGTATACGGGCTATGGCAACGTGGCGGTGATCTTAGAGGCGACCCCGGTCGTTAAGGCGAGGGATCAGCCGTTCTCATCCAGAGCCAGAAAAGGGTCGAAACCAAATGACAGGGAGGCACGTCCACGTCGTTCCGCTCGGCGATGCTCACGCAGATGTGGGCATGCCGCCCGCCGATCGGGGTGACGACGCGGAGGCGTCGACCGGATGCATACTCGCGGCCAAGCCGCTATCGCCATCAGATGAGAACACTTCGATCCCCCCCGAAGGCGTGGGGGAAACGCGGAGCACCTGGGCTGAGAACCTGACTTGCCGGGATATCGAGATCGAACTCTTCCGCAAACTCCATTGGGGCGAGTGATCCGCGGCAAACCAGACGCAAGTGCTCCGCCCAAGCGTCGGCTTGCTCTTTGTGATCGAGGCCGCCTGACGTTGGAATATCATGTGATCATATCTAAATACTTGCGTCAGGCGGCCCGAACCCTCCCTCCGGCAAAGGGCCGGAGCCTGTCGTGGCCGCGAGCGTCCCAAGCCATAGGCAATCCGGCTTGGTCGCATCCTATTTTGAATTTAGATCATTTTAACGTATTTTAATCCAATTAAATATCCCATGAGCTTCTATATGGTTGTGACTTCCTCCGCTTCGAAGCACTGGATTTGCCTCAGCTTCCTTCGGGTTCGCCACGGGGCCCTTTGTCTCATACACCCGAGGGGGCTCGGCATTACGCGCCGATGACGTGTGATCGTCGATGACTGAAAGGCCGACGATGATGGCGAGGCAGGCGACGACGGCTGGCACGAGCCACCTCGTCACGCGCTTGCCGCCGGGATGGATCTGCTGTTGATGGGCCATCTGTGACTCCGACTGTTTGGGACCGTCCTCGATCCGGGCTTCATATGGCCGATAGACTGAGCCCTCTACTCCCGCCGAACGCCCGCCCGTCCGGCTCGCCCGCAGTGCCGTGACGAATGCCCGGCAGTCGGGCCAGCGGTCGTCCGGCACCTTGGCCAGCGCCCGCTCCACGATCGCCCGCTCCTTCGACGGGAGCATGCCCAAGTCGGGCGGGTCATTCACGTGGCTGTACATGAGCTGTAGGGGAGTGCCGACGAATGGCCGCCTTCCCCCGCGCAGCTCGCAGTAAGTGACGCCCAGGGAATACTGGTCCGACCGGTCCGACGTCTTCTGCGAGAAGAACTCGGGAGCCGCGTAGGCGAACGTCAAGCCTCCGGTGTGGCCGGTGGCCGATCGCTCCAGCAGGCGGGCCAGGCCGAAGTCGGCCACTCTCACGCCGACACCGAACAGCAGGATGTTCTGCGGCTTCACGTCACGATGCTGGACGCCCACGCGGATCCCGTCCCCGAGGTCGTGCCGATGCCCGTTGAGGTGGTCGATCCCCTCGGAGGCCTGCCACATGTAACGGTGCAACTCGACGCGCGGGATGCCCGTGAGGCCCTGGGCCCGGACCTCGGACAGACGGTCATGAAGGGTTCCGTCGGCCAGATCCATGCCAATTACCAGGTGACCATCAATCTGCCAGAACGCGAAAGGGACCAGCAGGTTGGGGTGACGGATGTACCTCAAGAATCCGAGCGATCGGCCCTCGGAGGTCGCCGCGTGGCCGCTCATGGAAACGAATTTCAAGGCAACGACGATGGGACCGGGGCCCTCGGCCTTCCAAACCTCTCCGAAACCCCCTCCGCCGAGCCACTCGAGCAGCCGGTAGCCCTCCGGAGCCCGGGGCGGAATCCTGTCTCCGTGTCTGGGGTCAGATGAGACCATCGCGCACCTCTGTGTTTGGAGCAGCATGCTTCATGTACAGCTCGACCTCATGACCGATCGCAAAAGCATGATGATCGCTCGGATGCGGAATTGTAGGCCGCACGCCGTAACGAATGTGTGTTTCTCCTCCTCTGTGCCGGCACGGAGGAATAGCCAGCGATGCGACGTCGAACGCGGCAGGTTGAGGACCCTCAATAGTATTTGAAAATCGAATACTCTGCTTTCGATTAAAGTTTGTTTTCAAATAATCAGAAGTGTCGATACTAAGCGGCTCGTCTTCGATGAGTCAAGGAAAAAGACGGAGCTAAGCTCTAAGATTCCAAGGTCATGACGGGTCGTCGGGTGCTTGTCTCGGGCCGTTGTCCAAGCCAATAAGTAAACTAATTATACTATGTAAATAATCATATTAAGAGAAAAAATGGGGACATTCGTCTACCAGGACGAAATCTGCGCGGTCTGCGCAAGTCTTGAGCGGGGGTCGGGAGCGACGGGGCCCCACCTCGCCGACCCCCGTCCCCTCTCCAGGTATCCTGCAGTGGGGGGCCGCTCCGATGAGTTCGGCAGGATCACCGGTGTTCTCCCCCCCTTGGAAACCGGTCACGTGACCCACCTCTCACCGTTCGCGATCTCTTCTTACCCGAACGTAGGCGATCTTTGCGAGTCTCTTCCTTGGGGGAATGTGGCATCGATGTGAACGGGGAATCGGCATTCTTGCGGAAAGCCGGTTTTCCCCCACCTTTGACCCACCTGTGACCCACCCGGAATGCTCCCGGCGACATCCCGCTGGGAGATGCCGCAAGTCCTTGAAGCGGATGGACAACAGTCTCAGACACCGAGACATGCAGGCTTCAGCGATCCTCCGTCCCGACGCATGTCGGCCGCGTCCGACGCGTCGAATGGCTTCGAAAGTGGGGCTTCCCGGAGCCAAATGGCCTCACTCGCGCGGATCGCACATCGAAGCCGTGCGACGATTCGCGGGTGGCCCGGGCGGCGGAGCCGCGAGGGGGCGGGGCGGGACCCCGGGCCCTTCAAGGCGACCCGACGTCTGACCGAGCCCCTCGTCTCCCCGCGACCGGGACAAATCAGCGGTCCAGGCCACCCGCGAGCGGGCGACCGGGCTCGGGTTGGACCACCGAGGTCGTCCCCGGGGAAATGGCAGCAAGCGAGCCGCACGGGAACGAACTGATCGGCTCCGGGCGTCGTCCGCATCCTCGCCCTCCGGCCACGCCCGGGGGAGAAAGCCCCTCCCGACCCGATTCTCATCGGTTACGATCTCGTGAGCGTCGAGGACGATGGCGATGGGCCCGATGCGCCGGCCGGCTGCGGCCATTGAGGCCGATTTCCGAAGGAGGGAAGCGTGGCGTCCGTCTATCTGTCGACACATCCGTTGGTGCATGGCAAGCTGGCCACGCTGCGGGACACGCGCACCGGGCCCGCCGAGTTCCGGAGGCTGGTACGCCTCCTCGCGATCCTGCTCGCCCAAGAGGCGACGGCCGACCTGGCGACGGAGGAGGTCCGGGTGACGACCCCGCTCGGGCCGGCCCCAGGCCGCGTCCTGGCCGACTCACTCGCCATCGTGCCGATCCTGCGCGCCGGCCTGGGGATGGCCGAGGGGATCCTCGAACTGATCCCCGAGGCCGAGGTCTGGCACCTGGGCCTCTTCCGCGACGAGCACACGCTACGGCCGGTCGCCTATTACAACAAGCTCCCCCCACTCCCCCGGTTCTCGGTGGCCTTGCTGGTTGACCCAATGCTGGCGACCGGCGGCTCGGCCGTCCAGGCCTGCGCCCTCTTGAAAGACGCCGGCGCAACGCGCATCAAGCTGATCAGCCTGATCGCCGCCCCGGAGGGGATCGCCCGCATGGCCGTCGCCATGCCCGATGTGCCGATCCACGTCGGCGTGATCGACGAGCGGCTGAACGACGTCGGGTTCATCTGCCCCGGCCTGGGTGATGCCGGCGACCGCCAGTTCGGGACGGGGCGTTAGGAGAGTGAGGGACGAGATGCAGAGACTGAGGTGCGTTGGTATCGGGGGCCCACGCGAGGCAACACCGATGACCCCGTAGGGGCGCCTGTCGGGAGTGAAGTCGTCAATCCGCCCACATCCTGGTTCCCTGGAAAGGAGAGACACTGGACGGCTTCCATGATACGGGCAATCTTTTGGTAAGTGAGACCGTTGGCCGCGTTGCCATGAAGACGTCTGGCGACATCACTGACCTGGCACCCCGAGCCGCTGCACCGACACCGCCGCCGCCGACCGAGGCCTTTGTATCGGGGAACTGCCACCCCGGGGGGGCATGAGCCATGACAGGACTCGACGCCGAGCAGAATCTCCTGTTCGGAATGTTGGCACTTCAAAACGGCTTCATCGAGCAGGCCGATCTGAACGCCGCCTTCCAGTTCTGGTCGAAGGACAAGGCCCGGCCCCTGGCCCGAATCCTCGTCGAGCGTGGGAGCCTTTCCGAGGAGGATCGGGACCTCCTCGAAGAATTGGCCCGCCGCCACGTCGCGAAACATGGGGGCGACCCCGGGCAGAGCCTGGTCGCCGTGGGTGCGATGGACACGGTCACAGCGGTCCGGGAACAGGTCGCCGACCCGTTGCTGGAGTTCAAGCTGGACGGGCTCTCCGCCCTCGAAGGCGAACCGGCAGCGGCCGGCCGGCAAGAAGCCACAGTTGCCGATCGCCCCATCGCCTCGGACGTCACCTTCCCCTGGGTCGTCGCGGATGGTATCTCGACCCGCTCCCGGTTCCGCATCTTGCGGCCTCACGGCGGGGGTGGTCTCGGCCTGGTCAGCGTGGCGATGGACTCCGAATTGAACCGGGAAGTGGCGCTGAAGGAAATCCGGCCTGAGCTGGCCGATGATCCGCAGAGCCGCGCCCGGTTCCTGCTCGAAGCCGAGGTCACCGGGCAGCTGGAGCATCCCGGCGTCGTCCCTGTCTATGGGCTGCAGACCGACCGACGGGGCCGCCCTTACTATGCCATGCGGTTCGTGCGCGGCGAGGACTTGAAGGGAGTCATCGCGCGCCACCACGGCGCGAACTCGCCGGCCGGGCAGACTCCCCCCGCGCGGGCGCTGGCGCTGCACCGGCTCCTGACCCGGTTCGTGGCCGTCTGCGAGGCGATGTCTTACGCGCACGATCGGGGCGTGATCCACCGGGACCTGAAGCCCTCGAACATCCTGCTGGGCCCCTACGGCGAGACCATGGTGGTGGACTGGGGCCTGGCCAAGGTCCTCCGTCCCGACGGGACGGCGCCCCGGGGACCGGCCGAGGCGCCCCTGAATCCGACCTCGGCGATCGCATCGGGAAGCAGCGACACGCTCGCCGGGACCGTCGTCGGCTCGCCGGCCTACATGAGCCCCGAACAGGCCGAGGGATGGCCCGAAGGCGTGGGACCGGCCAGCGACGTGTACAGCCTGGGAGCCACCCTGTACACGCTCCTCGTGGGCAAGCCGCCGTTCTCGGGTGCCAACATCCCCTCCGTCCTGCGGCGCGTCCGGCAGGGGGACTTCCCCCCGCCGCGCTCGGTCAACCCGGCCGTCCCCCCCGCGCTCGAGGCGGTCTCCCGCAAGGCGATGTCGCTTCGGCCGGAGGACCGCCACGCCTCGGCCCGAGAGCTGGCGGTGGATATCGAGCACTGGATGGCCGACGAGCCCATCTCGTGGCTCGTCGAGCCATGGGGCCAGCGACTCTCGCGCTGGGGGCGGCGGAACCGGGTGCTCGTCCGCACGGGCGGGTCCGCCCTGGCGGTCGTGACGCTGATCTCGCTGGTCGCCGCGCTGCTGATCAACGCCTCCCGCGTGCAGGAGAGGACGCAGCGGATCGAGGCCAACACGCAGCGTGCCCGGGCCGAAGACGAGCGGCGTCGCGCCGAGGAGCGGAGCCTGGAGGTGCAACGGATGTCGGCCCGCGTCGTCTTGGATGAAGGGCTCGCGATGTGTGAGCAGGGAGACGTCGCGCGGGGGATGCTCCGATTGGCTCGCAGCCTGGAGCTTCTCCCGCCCATGAGCCCGGCCCTGGAAGGGCAAATCCGCATGAACCTCGCCGGCTGGGGCGATCGAATCTTCCCCCTGCGAACCCAGTTGGTGACGCGAGGGAAGGCCCACGCGGCGGCCTTCAGCCCGGACGGTACGCGCCTTGTCACGGCCAGCGAGGACGGTACGGCGCGAGTCTGGGACGCGGCCACCGGTCGGCCCATCACCCCTCCTTTCCAACACGCAGAGGGCGTGGCCTGGGCGGCCTTCAGCCCGGACGGGACGCGCGTGGTCACGGCCAGCGACGACCGTACGGTTCGCGTCTGGGACGCCACCTCCGGCCGGCCCATCACGCCGGCGATGGAGCACCGGGGCAGGGTCAATCGGGCGGCCTTCAGCCCGGACGGGACGCGCGTGGTCACGGCCAGCGAAGACCGGACGGCACAGGTCTGGGATGCAACGGACGGACGACGTCTCACCCCGCCCCTGTCGCATGGCGATGACGTCACGCGTGCGGTCTTCAGCCCCGATGGCACGCGCATCGCCACCGCGAGCAGTGATCGCTCCGCGCGGGTCTGGGACCCGAGCGACGGCCGGCCCCTGACCCCGCCGTTAGAGCACGACGGCCAGGTCACCGGCGTCGCCTTCAGTCCCGACGGAACCCTCCTCGTCACGACGAGCACGGATGGGACGGCCCGCGTCTGGGATGCACGGAGCGGCGAGCGGCTGGGGCCTCCCTTGACGCATCTGTCCCGGGTGAATCATGCCGCGTTCCGACCCGACGGGAAGTGGATCATCACCGCCAGCGGCGATTCCACCGCACGGGTCTGGGACGTGGGCACCGGACGAGCCGTGGGTCTGCCTCTCCAACACGTCGGCGCGGTCCTCTTCGCGACATTCAGCCACGACGGGACCCGCATCGCGACCGCGAGCCAGGACAACTCCGCGCGCGTCTGGAACGCGACGACGCTCCAGGCACTCGGCTCGCCGCTCTGGCATCGCAACTGGGCCTACTCGGCCGAGTTCAGCACCGATGATACGCGCCTACTCACCGCCAGCCGAGACTTCAACGCCCGGGTCTGGGACCTCCGGCTCGGCGGGTCGCCTCGGCCTCCCCTTCGCCACGGCCGGACCGTCCCGGCGGCGAACTTCAGCCCCGATGGGACCCGCATCGTCACGGCCTCGACCGACCGCACCGCGCGGGTCTGGGACGTCGCGACCGGCCTCGCGCTGGGGCCGCCGCTGGAACACAAAGCGGGCGTGCGTGCGGCGACGTTCAGCCCGGATGGCCGACACGTCCTCACAGCGAGCACCGACGGCACGGCCCGGATCTGGGACGCGGCCACCGGCCTGCCTGTGAACGAGCCGTTGCGGCACAACAAAGGGGTCAACTTCGCGGCGTTCAGCCCGGATGGCGCCCGCATCGTCACCGCTAGCGGCGACCGCACGGCCCGGATCTGGGACGTGGCGACCGGCCTCGCAGTGGGGGAGCCGATCGAGCACGGTGGGATCGTCTGGTCCGCGGCGTTCAGCCCCGACGGCTCTCGGATCGTCACCGCCAGCGCCGACCGCAAGGCCCAGGTCTGGGACGTGGCGACCGGCCGCGCGCTGGGGCCTCCCCTGGTCCACGACTCGGAGTGCTGGTGGGCGGTGTTCAGCCCCGATGGCACGCGTGTCGCCACCGCCGGCCAGGAGAACACGGCCCACGTCTGGGACGCGGCCACCGGACGGCCGCTCGCCCCGAGGCCGGAACACCGCGGCTTCATCCACACGATCATTTTCAGCCCCGACGGCACCCGCCTCCTCACCGCCAGCGACGACCGGACCGTACGGCTCTGGGACGCGACCACCGGCCGACCCCTGGGTGCTCCGATCGAACACGACGCCGCCGTCTGGTGGGCGGCGTTCAGCCCCGACGGCTCTCGGATCGTCACCGCCGGCAGTGACCGGACTGCGCGCGTCCGGGAGTTGCCTCGACCCCTCGACCTCGATCCGCGGTCGATCGTCTCCTCGGTGCAGTCCTGGACCGGCCTGACCCTGGATGACCAGGGAGGCATCGTCATCCCGGATGGCCCGTCCTGGGAGGCGGCGAGGCGGCGGCTGGAATCGTCAGGATCCCGCGAAGAACCCCGCCCGCGGATTCGGCTGTGATGGCCGCCTATCCCGGCGAGGTGGCGCGAATCAGATGATGGGCATACCAGAGCCGGTGCATCGGTGTGGTTTCCACCACGTCCAGTCCCTCGGCGCGTAGCCAGTTCGCGATCTCATCGGGGGGGCAGTAATAGACGCGTTGCCGGGCCATGATCGCGTCGTGGAGCTGGTTCGCCCACGCCTTCCAGCGGGGGGTCGGGGCGAGATCCTTCAGGATGAGGGTGCCGCCCGGGCGGACCGACCGACACACTCGGGAGCAGAATTCGCGCTAATGGTCGGGGGGAACGTGGTGGAGCACGTCGATGCACAGCACGACGTCGAACGTGCCGTCCGGCCATTGATCGACCGGGAGCGCGTACAGCTCGGGACGGCATCGGAGGGGCATCGACGCCAACGCCGTGCGTGCGGTCGCGATCACCCGGGCGGACGTGTCGAATCCCACGATCCGAGCCGCCAACCCCGACCCCGCCGTCAGTGCGCTGGCCAGTCCGATGCCGCAACCGACATCAAGGAGATTCCCCGTCTTCGGCGGGATCCGCGTCAGGACCTCCTCGAAGGGACAGATCCAGGGCCGGAGCTGGATCAGGAGCCGAAGCAGGCCGGAAGTGTGCGAATAGAGTCTTTCCAGCATCGCCGTGACCTCGCTCGGCGAGCGCGGGACCGGCATGGCCTCGGCATCGCCGGAGTTCGACGCGCCACCCGGATCCGGTCGTTGAGGGCGAGCGGTCCGGTCGCGGGGCCGCATCAGGTGGGCCAGGCCGAGCTCGGCCACCGACCACTGGAGGACGACCAGCCCCGCGATCGGCAGGACCTCGTAGTAGGCGCGCCGCTCGTCGATCCAGCCGTAGAGGAAGCAGAGGCCCAGCATCGTCCCGAGGAGGGGGACGACCAACCTCCGCAGGACACGCGGCAGGTCGCCGAGCATGCAGAACATTCGCGCGACGGCGAAGAGGACGATCCACCAGGCCCACATGAACTGGACCATGCCCTTGGTCAGCACCCCGAGGTTGCGACCCAGATACCAGTTGGGGCCCGCATGAGCCAGGGCTTACCTCATATTAATCCATTGACGGACCAGCATAAATATCAGCACGAGGAGGCCGAGCACGAGCCAGAATCCCGGCCGCCGCCATCGCTCCCATCGCAGGAGGACATACGCCTCGATCAGCAGGAACGACGTCTCCTTGGAATAGGCCGCCGCCGCGAACGCCAGCGGGAGCCACCATCGTCCCCGGATCAGCGCGTTCAAGGCCAGCGTGAAGACGAACGCGTTCGGGATGTCGTACGGATAATCGGCCCAGATGCCGTTACCGCCCAGCAGGGCGATCCCGAGCAGGGCGCCGCAGAGCATAGCGCCTGCTTCCGACACGTCGTAGAGGGTCCGAGTCAGTTCCTTGGCCTGATAGAGGAACCCGAGGGTGGACAACCAGATGAGGAAGTAGCCCGAGAAGAGCAGCGGATAATGCTCGGGCTGCCATCTCAGGACCGATCCGAGATAGATTTGGATCGCGCGTTGCCACCGCGACGAACCTTCCAGGGATCGGGCGAGTGAGTCCCAGACGGATTCGGGGACGAGTCGGCTGAGGGCCCAGGCCGTGTCCGGCAAGAGGCGACGCTTCACGGACGGGGCCCGTGCCTTGCCCTGGATGCTCTGCACCAGGCTCGATCCGGAAGCCACGAACGGGTCCGACGCCTCATCCTGGATGCTCTGCACCAGGCTCGATCCGGAGGCCCGGGACTCCTCGGGTCGGTAAATCTTCTCGGTCTTCGCGAAGGTCGTCCATACGGAGAGTATCCCCAGCGACAGGATCACGTAGGCCAGTGCTTGAACGCCGCGGTGTTTCATGGTGAGTGGTTTCGCGAATTAGGGGCAGGTGACCGGGAGGAGATCGCTTCGACGCGTGACGAGATATCCCGAACGGACCCACCGGAGCAGCGGCAGATCGCTCCGGCTGTCGCCCTAAGCGTAAGAGACTTCCGGGGCCTCCATGCGGCCGAGGTGGGATTGCAAGCGCTCGACCTTGGTCAAGCCCTTGCAATTCGAGCCGGAGATCCGGCCCAGGCAGCGACCGTCTCGGAACTCGACCCGCGTGCAGACGACCTCGGCGATCCCCAGCAGTCGGGCGATGGCGTGAACGTAGATGTCGGGGCTCGCGGACGGGAGAATGACGCGGTCGCCCTCGCCCTGGTGCTCCCGCAGGCGTGCGAGCATGCCGGGCCTGAGCCGGGGTGAGACCCAGGTCGACGAGAACCGATCGGCATGCCCGGCGATCGCCGCCGCCGATTCGCCCCGCAGCACGACCTCGAGCAACCGCTGCTTGGCCGAGTACGCCGAGATCGCGCGGGTCGCGTACAGCGCCAACGGCGGCGACATCGCGGCCAGCCGATCGGGCCGCCAACAGGCCCACGCGAAACTCGCCAGGAACGGGAGCAGGGTGTCGCCCCGCACGAGCGTGCCGTCCAGGTCGAAGACGGCCAGACCCGGCGACCGCAGGCACCGCAGGCGGTGTCGGCCGCGATCTTCCTCGGCCCGATCATCGACGGTTATCCTCGACATAATCGCATCCCGGGTCGAGATCAGAAGTAGAGGACCACCGCGCTCAACGCCACCCAGAGGAGGCCATTGATCAGGAAGACCCGATCCCGGAGGAGGACATCCACCGGCCCGTCATGGCGGCCCTCCTGAATCTTGAAGACGTATCGGAAGACCCCGTAGAACACGGGCGGGATGGTGTAGATCAGGTTCTCCGTGCGGTGGACCCGGATCGTCTCCGGCGCCGTCGTGTAGAGGGCGTACGAGAGCAGGCACAGGGCGCTCGATACGGACAGGAGTATGTCGAGCTTTTCGCATGAATACGATTGCAGGGTCTCCCGATACTCCGTCCCCGGCTCGAGCTGGGTGAACTCAATGCGACGTTTCCCGAATCCCAGGAGCAGGGCGGGCGAGAAGCCGCACAGCAGGATCCAGGACGACGGGTGCACCCCGATCACGACGCAGCCGGCGATCAGCCGGAACACGAAGCCGATCGCGATCGACATCACGTCCACGATCACCCGGTATTTCAGGAAGAGGCAATAACCCAGGCTGTTCGCCATATAAAGCGCGGCAAACGCGACGAACCTGCCGGGCAGCAGCAACGCGCCGATCCCGATCCCGCACGCGGCCAGCACGGCCGCCAGCACGAGGGCCGATCGGACCGAGACACGATCGGAGGGGATCGGTCGCCGGCACTTGCGCGGATGCCCCGCATCCGAGCGCGCGTCCACGACGTCGTTCAGGCAGTACACCGCGCTCGACAGGAGGCAGAAGCAGGCTACCGCGATCGCGGTCAGGGCGACCGCCGGCGGCTCGAGGAAGCGACCGCTGAAGAGCAGAGGTATGAAGAGGGTGTGGCAAATTTTGCTGGAGCGCTCCTTGAGGGGTAGTCAAGATGGGCGAGGGCCTTTTCCTTGGGGAGGTACTTGCCATGGAATCCACGCCGAAACTGTCGCGCGACGAGTTCATCCAGCAGATGCGGGAGAAGATGGAGGCGATGCTCGGCCAGGTCGCCGACGCGATCAACGAGGCGCCGCCGGGACAGGTCATCGCGGGCAGTGAAGAACAGGTCCGCGACCTCTTCGCGGACCTTCGCCAGCAAGCCTTCGAGGCAGGTTTGCAGATGCGAGTCAATGCGGCGGAAGCCGCTTTTTCCCCCTCCGAAGGATCCGACCACGGGCAAGACCGAGCGGAATAAAGGGCGGCAAGACTTCACCGTGTTGACGATCAACGGTCGGGTGCGGCTCTGGCGGCGACGCTGGCACTCCCCGGGCGAGGGGACGAGGACGCCGCTGGACTCCTGGCTGGACACCGTCGAGGGGACGATCAGCCTGGGCGTGCGGGAGATG
>JAABUS010005396.1_pt1 | contig 16866 bp, 17 predicted proteins | sample 5560161 | NCBI WGS metagenome assembly JAABUS01 (sample SAMN10711885, study PRJNA513376) | rock metagenome | isolation source: Antarctica rocks | place: Antarctica: Victoria Land, Trio Nunatak nord | collected 2016-01-04
ACTGAGTGATCTCAGCTGCATCATCGAATAATCTGAAATGTACATAGCTCAGCTTGACTCGTTCACTTGAAAAGAGATCGACATTGATTTTCAGCTTGTTCTGAACTTTTTCATATCAGTTCTCTCAGATAGAATTCTTTTCATCAGTGAACAATGAAGAATCGAGTATTTTCTGAAATCTAGAACGCTCAGAGTAGATTGACGATGATGAGATAATCTTTCTAGCTTGTAGTCTAGCTTTCAGCTCTTCGCATCGTTTCTTCAAAGCTTTCATGATCATAGAAGATGTTATGATTTCAGCGAATGAGTCATTATCTTCGACAATGAAGAATGAAGCTTCGAAACGCTCTTTGAAGAGACAAGACATAAGAAAGAAGAGATTGAATTGAACGAGTGTTTTTAAAAGAAAGAGATCGAGCGAAGAACGATGCTCGACAATAGAAGGTGAAGTCGTTTTTGTTGTTTGATTTGAGAATTAATTGATTCTCTTGATCGATTTGATTCTCTAGCAATCAACGAAGATTCTTTATCGCTGATTCTATTAATCGAGATGAACAATGCGTACTTAATGAGCTGTAAGTCGTCTAGCAATTCAATCAGCCTCGCTGTTGATTCTATAGACTTTCTAGTGTTGTTCTGTCTTTCAATTGCATTGATCATCAGGTAAACGAATTTCTTTAGACTCGATCTGCCTGAACGAGTATATTGAACGAGTAATGAGTATCTGTATCATATGATAAACGAAATTCTTAATGTAATGTTGAAATCGTGTCTAGATCATTCAATCAAAGAAGCTCAGAGCTGATATGTATATATTGTTCTTTAGAGATAACTATAACAAGACATTAAGAATACAGAAGAGAAAGAGTGCGAGCTCTTCTATAAATAATGACTTGAGACTGCGCTAGACTTGATACAGATGTGATGTAATAGATCAGATGTGTTTGTCTAAAAGAATGATGAAAGAAGTGAATGAAGAAAGTGCTGAACAACGAGAAGAAGTGCTGAAAATGACTCAAAGAAATGCGCTAGGTTCAAACTAGGCATAGCGTCATGACTTGCTTTAATCAAATTGATTAGAATTAGATCTGAACTCTGATCGATTCAGACATGTTCGTAACAAAAAAACAATGACATTATTTTGCATATTTAGTAGTATTTCATTTTTATTCATTCAGAACTTTTCTAATATGACATTATAATAATTTATATCAGCTATTAACATTGAAACAGTCAATTTCTTATGACTTTCAACTGTGAGATTGAGTAGAATTTTATGAATAATGATCTTCTTTGTCAGCTTTTCGTCATATTCTCTTATTAACTTCTCTTTAGCTAGTCGTAGAGATTGAATTTTGAGCTTCTGACATATTTGATTAAATAGCTTTGTATGAATCAAGATGTAAATCATTAAGTCACTATTTATCAGAGATTGTAGCTTGAAGAATTCGTCTTGCGAGAATAAAGTGACATCGACTAGAAATGACTTTTCAAAGTAGTTTTCTTCGATAGATGAAATTTCGTTGATTAGATTGCACAAAGAAATGATCTTTATCTCTTCAATGACTTTGAAAAAGATGATTAGTTTTTTGAATCAGACTCTGAATTGAAGTTCAAAGAATGATCAAACTCATCATTTAATGCGTTAATTCTGAAAGATCTATTCAAACACTTTTTAGAAGTATGATCAGACTTATGACATAGAAAGCAGTTTTCGATTAGTAAGTCATTTTCTTTGACGTTAATCAAAACAGCGTCGCGTGATTTTGACTGAACAATCATCTTTGTTTCTATAATTCTACAAGTAGCTTTAACTGATTCTTCAACGAAGATGATCTGTTTAGTTGTTTGAGCTTTGATCATTGCTTCTCTATTCTTGATCTCTTGAATAGCTCGTTGATCATTATTCAATTGAATGAGATAGAAATGAATTTCTTTCAGAGTACTGAGTTGAATCAATTGAGTTACTTAAATGAATTGAAGTCGAGAGTTTATTTTATTCTTTAAATCAACGATCAGCTGTTTTTCTTAATAGTCTAGATAGAAGAATAGTCGTTGAAATTAAGTATAAAACTCGCTGAATTTCTTCTGTTCTTGAATCAAGTTGTAGTAGTTTCTACGAAAGTTGACTTCTTTATCTGAGTCATTGAACAACTGAGCTAGCTCTTTCAAAAGCTCATCAACGATCTTGTATGAGTTGAAACAGTCATGTTCACGTCTTAACTGAGTGATCTTAGCTGCATCATTAAATAATCTGAAATGTACATAGCTCAGCTTGACTCGTTCACTTGAAAAGAGATCGACGTTGATTTCTAGCTTGTTCTGAACTTTTTCATATCAGTTCTTTCAGATAGAGTTCTTTTCATCAGTGAACAATGAAAAATCGAATATTTTCTGAAATCTAAAACGCTCAGAGTAGATTAATGATGACGAGATAATCTTTCTAGCTTGTAGTCTAGCTTTCAGCTTTTCGCATCATTTCTTCAAAGCTTTCATAGTCATAGAAGATGTTATGATTTCAGCGAATGAATCATTATCTTTGACAATGAAGAATGAAGCTTCGAAACGCTCTTTGAAGAAGCGAAACATGATGAAGAAGAAAGAAGAGATTGAATTGAATGAATGTTTTAAAAGAAAGAGATCGAGCGAAGAGTAATGCTCAGCAATAGAAAATGAAGTCATTTTTGTTGTTTGATTTGAAAGTTGATTGATTCTCTTGATTGATTTGATTCTCTAGCAATCAACGAAGATTCTTTATCGCTGATTCTATTAATCGAGATGAACGATTCATACTTAATGAGCTGTAAGTCGTCTAGCAATTCAATCAGTCTCGCTGTTGATTCTATAGACTCTCTAATGTTGTTCTGTCTTTCAATTGTGTTAATCATCAGATAAATGAATTTCTTTAAACTCAATCTGTCTGAACAAGTATATTAAATGAGTAATAAGTATCTGTATTGTATGATAAACGAAATTCTTAATGTAATGTTGAGATCATGTCTAGATCATTCAATCAAAGAAGCTTGAGACTGATATGTATGTATTGCTCTTTAGAGATAGCTATAACAAGACATTAAGAATACAGAAGAGAAAGAGTGCAAGCTCTTTTATAAATAATGACTTGAGGCTGCGCTAGACTCAATACAGATGTGATGTAATATGTCAGATGTGTTTATCTAAAAAAATGATGAAAGAAGTGAATGAAGAAAGTGTTGAACAACGAGAAGAAGTGTTGAGAATGACTCGAAGAATTCAATAGAGATGCGCTAGATTTAAACTAAACATAGCATCATCTGAATTCTGATCAATTCAAACATGTTTATAACATGATCTTGTTACGTTTATCAAGTACATATGTTAACAGTATGACATCGAAATCAAGATTCACAATGACATGATTCAGATGTTGAATGACATCAACAAGATCAACATTGAATTGAAAGCTATCAACATTGAGTTGAAAGTTACACAGACAATGTTGAACGCTGTTTGAATGCATTTACAGAAAGAAATAAAGAAAAAGAATGTGATTATACATCATCTAGAAGCAATATCAAGTCAACTAAGCACTTTAATTTCAAAAAATTGATTCTTAAAGTCAATTAAACTATCTGACTCGTCTCTGTTTAAAGATTCAAGACAGAATGTGAATAATTGATTGTTTTAAATGCAAAACAAGCTGAAGATGAATAAGAATCATTTTTCTATCAAAGAAATGAAGATTGCATATGTGAAAAGTTGAGTCAGTGAAACGATGATCAAACACATAGCACTCAGAATGAGAAACATGATCACGAACTCATTTCTTGAAGCAAAAGAGATACTGTCAATCATAAATAAAATGTACAATGATTTCAATCAACATTACATGATTCAACAACAGTTCTTGAAACTGTATTAAAACAAGATTTTCTTTCATGAATTTTGAATGAAATTTCAGAGACTTAGTGTGAAACTAAAGTACAATAATGAAACTTTACTAAATGATTTTCAGCATAAGATTAGCTCAGATCTTCAGCAAGTTATGATCAATGAATGAACTATGAATTTGAATGAATTCATTAACATCTGCATGCAAGTCAACGTTCAATTGACGAAATTGAATGCTTGATTAATTCTCAAGACATCAATGACTTAAGTCACTCACTTTATCACTAGCATCTTAATGATGATTACTACTGCAATCTCAGCTTCAATCTTTGCATGAAAGAAACTCAGAATATCAAATGTTGATTCTGCTAAAGAGAAGTTGTTTAAAAAAGAACTCTGCTTCAAATGCAAGAAGTTAAAACATAGAGCATGTGATTATCTTAAGTCAGCTCAGATGCATGAAATTGCAGCAAATTTGAAAAACGACTTACTTTCGTCAAAGTAGTGACTGAGAGCAATATACTCATATTTTGCTTCATCAACATGTCTGATAATTTATTTGATTTCAAGTTATTCATTGTTGATGTCATTTTAAATAGTTTAGAAAAAATATTCAAATTCTTCGCTCTGATAAATATTGAAGTCATTGACATGACTTTCATTGATGAATCTTTGATGTCAAAACTATGTAAACACTTTGATATTCAGTCAATATTGCTGTTAAAATCAAAGTCAATTCAATCATATAATGAAATCTTTGATTAAAAGTTGATTACACATGCTTTGTATACATTGATCATGATATAAAAACACAAGAATGAAATGATGTTTTTATTAATAACTTGTCTAAATCAATATAAGATAATCATTGAAAATTTCTGATTGAAAAGAAATCAAATGTTGATAAATTCTGCAAATGATTGATTAATATCATTGTTGAAAATTCAAACATCAAAATCTGTTGTTTCAAAAGCAAACAGTCAATCAGCATTTCACAAATTTGAATCAAATGAAATCTGCAAAATGAAACAAAAGAACTTGAATTCAATTGTTACATCAATGATCATCTTAAAAAGACTCATGAATCAGAAATCAGTGAATAGATTCATTGAATCTGCTCAATTCATTGAATCTGCTTTCATAGCAAAGCAAAGCACTTAAGTTGACTTCAATCAACTTTGCTCATTTCAATCAATTAAGACAAAGAAATTCATCAATATTATCATGATTAAAGTCATTGCATATCAAACTCTAGTCAAGAATAAGAAGATCAAGATTTTCTTTTTGATCATTAGTGAATTCAACAAAGCACTTAGCTCAGTTGAAGATTTTGCAAAACTGAATAAAATGATCTTTATCATATCATTAAATAAACTGAAGAAAAAGCTTTTAATAGTTTATCATGACTTTCTGAATGTTTTTGATAAAGAAAAGACAACGCAGTTGTCTTTGCATCAATCATATGATCATAAGATTGAATTAAAAGATGAGAATCAATCTTTTAGAAGTTGATTGTATCTCATGTTGAGTTACAAATTGCAGAAGATCAAGAAATATTTAGAAAAGAACTTGAAGAAGAAGTTTATTACACTCAGCAAAGCTTTCTTCGCTTCATCAATACTATTTTTTGAAAAGAAAAATGATAGTCTTTACTTTTGCATGAATTATCAACAACTGAATGCTCTGATTAAAAGAGATCATTATTCAATACTTTTGATAAATGAAGTATTAGCTTGAATTCAAGACAGTAAGTATCTGACTCAACTCAACATTATTGCTGCATTCAATAAACTGCACATGAGTTCAGAAAGCGAGAATTTGATTACTTTTATTACTTTCTTCAATGTTTATAAGTATAGAGTAATGCTCTTTGAATTAATCAATGAACTCACGTTTTTTTAACACTATATCAACAATGTATTGTTTGACTGTCTACATAAGTTCTGTCAGACATACTTGAATGATATTCTTATTTATAGTAAGATCTTGAAAGAACATATAATTCATGTGAAAGAAGTGTTAAACAAGCTTCGCGAAGTTAACTTGCAGATAAACATTGACAAGTGCAAATTCAAGATTCAGAAAATCTCATTTCTTAAACTATTAATATTCATCAATGATTTGCGAATGAATTTTCGAAAAGTAGATGTGATTTGAAGCTGAAAAGTGTCTTGATCATTGACTCATGTGCAGATTTTCATTGACTTCTGCAATTTCTATTGATGATTCATAAAGAACTTCTCAAAGATCATTCAATTCATAATAAAGCTAACTTGAAAAAATCATCTTTTTGAATGAACAAAGATCTGTCAGACAATCTTTGAAGAATTAAAGCAATAAATGATGACAGCTTTCATTCTGAAGCATTTCAACTTAATCAGAGAAGCTATTTTGAAAACTGACTTTTCAAACTATGTTAATGACAAAGTATTGTCTCAGTATGATGATGAAAACATTTTACATTCAATGATCTTTTATAGCAAGAACATGATTTTTGCAGAATGCAACTACGAAATCTATGACAAGAAACTGCTGATCATCATTCGTTGCTTGAAGCATTGATGCTTTGAATTGAAATGTATGAATATTTCAATCAAAATCTTCATCAATCATCTGAATTTGAAGTACTTCATGATCATCAAAGAACTGATCAGATGACAAGCTAAATGAGCTGAGAAGTTATCTGAATATAACTTCAAGATTATATATCAGTTGAAAAAACAGAATCTGAAAGTCAACATGCTGATCAGAATGTCAGATGTCAAGTCAGTTAAAGCAAATGATGATCATAAGCTATATCAGCATCAGATGCTATTATCAGAAGACAAATTTAAACTTCAGTCAATAAAAGATGATCAGAAAGTTGATTAAGATCTGACTCAGATCTTGCTTAAATCTGACTCAGAATTTGACTTAGATTCAAAACTTGAATCAAAAGTTAATTAAAATTCAATTAAAGAGATGATTTCTATTCAGAATCAGATTATAGTCGAAAATTAAATAAATCAACTGTGCTTCAATATTCAAATAATCATGAAACAGAATAGAAAGACTTGTCAAGATATTGATCTAGACAATTGCAAAGTACTTGATGAAGTACTTTGAAAAGATGATAAACTATGAGTTTTTCAGTCAATGATCACTTTATTGATAAGAAAAGCATATGATTTTTCAATCAATGATCATTCTGACATGAATTGAATGTTAAACTTGCTGAGACAATCATATTGCTGATCAAAGATGAGAATGATGATCAAGCACTACATTCAAAACTGTTACATTTGTTGTAGATCAAAAGCATTGAGAGATTGAATCAATGAACTGCTGAAGTCATTGTTCATACTTAAGCAAAGATGACAAAACATATTATTAAACTTCATTATTAATTTATCAGAAAGTGATGAAAGCAACGCGATTCTGACAGTCATAAATTGATTGTCTAAGAAACGACACTATATATCATGTTGATCAGATGACGAGAAAATCTTTGCAGAATAAACAGTTAAGTTACTGTTAATATGAGTCTTCAGAACTCATGAACTATCAAGATCAATAATGTTTGATCGTGATTCACAATTCATATCAATTGTCTGAAAGTCTTTATGTCTGAGACTAAACATCAAGATGAAACTATTCATTGATTATCATTCTTAAATTGATGATCAGATAGAAAGAATGAATCAGAATGTAGAATAATATTTACGAAGCTACTGCTCATATATGCAGAATGATTGATTCATCTGATTATTCATGATTGAATTCATCAATAACAATGCTATTTCGTTGTCAATTGAACAGTCAATGTTTGTCATGATTCTAGTCTTGTCAGACTCAGTCTTCTAATCTTGTCAGATTTATTCTCGCTTTATCATCTCGACTAGTTTCTATTGAGTCTAGCGTCAACTGAGAAACACACATATGTAGTCAATCTCTTTTCTGTAACTATCTTTCTTTCTTAGCATTTATCTTCTAGTTAAATGACACTCATATTGACTCACTTTATGCTGATCTCTAACATTAGATAAATGCTCATTAACTACTCTGCTATCAATGAATAAATGATACGAAACAATCTATTCAGTAAGGAAAATTTGCAAGAAATTCTTCAAATTTGCATCATCATTTTAGATTGCAAGAAATTCTTTGATTCTACACTCATTTTCATCATTCTATTCGCAAGAGATTCTTTGAATAAAGCACTCAATTATTATCTGAAATTCACAAGAAATTCTTTGAATTTTCACTCATCAAAAAACATTAATTTAAAACATCAATCTCTCATCTATCTTCTCTCATCATGACACATGACGTCAAGTCAGTTGAGTCTCAAACAACTCATCTGCTTAGAAGCACTGTCAATAGAAGAGTTTCACTTCTACTCATCAATGCTTCAGTTGAAGTTGAGAAAGCTGTCATTGCATAAAACATAAACATCAAAGAATAACTGTTTCATTGAGTCAGCAATTAACTCAGCGAAGTCATCAATATGCTGCACAAGCTTCGAAGTCAGCAAGACTTGATTCTACAACTCAATGAACACTGATTTTTCATACAAGATGATCACAAAAAGAGAGCGAAACAACTAGAAGTCACTTTTGATAAGAATGATGAGCTAGAGAAAAAGATCAATCAGCTACAAGATGAGTGATTAAACTTCAGAATGAAACAACGTCAAGCTGATCAATCTATGTTTCGTCAAGATACTCAGTCAGCTGAGCAACGAGTCAATCAGAAAGTTGAATAAAGCTCAACTTTCAAAGCTCACTCTCAATGAGAATTTTCTACTCTATCTGAAAACAGAAATGATCATCATAAGTTCATTAAGCTTTTGAATTCACTCATCTTCATTGAAACAGATGATTCTATCTGAGAGACATGAAACATCAAAATAGCTGACAAGCTCAATGTTAACATGAATCATTATTCTACTGAAAAGATTTGTATTGTCTATGTGATTTTCAGACTAGAAGACGATGCTGATCAGCAAATTTATGCAAAGCATCATGTTGATGCTTTCTCATTCTATCAGTCACTATCAGAGCTACTGAAACATCTGAAAGAAATTTATGAAGATTAGAATCTGATTTGAAAGTGTTAGAGATCAGCATAGAGTGAGTCAATATGAGTGTCATTTAACTAGAAGATAAATGCTAAGAAAGAAAGATAGCTACAGAAAAGAAGCTGACTACATATGTGTGTTTCTCAGTCGACGCTAGACTCAATAGAGACTAGTCAAGATGACGAAGCTAGAATAGGTCTGACAAGACTAGAATCATGACATTATCTCTTCTTCTTGACTATTCATGTTCGCATGAATGTTGTTTCTTAGTGCGCTTTTGTTGAATATTTGATATGAAAGTCGTCAATCATCTCTTGAGCGTTCATAAATTCGTCGTCGTTAGCGTTGTATCAGTTGAGATCGTTGTCATAGTTCTTTCATTTGACTCGATATTGAAGTCGTCTTCTATAGCGTCGAAAGTTCAGTATATCATCAATTTCTCATTCATCTTCATCTTTTATCACTATTGATCTCGAAGATTCATTCTTTTGATCAGACAGAGAGTCGTCGACGGCAGAGCGAAGCAGATCAGAATGAAATACATCATGAACATGCATAGACTCTGATAATTTCAGTTTATATGAAGAGTCGACAAGATCTCGATTGATGAAAGAATCGAGCATTTTGTCATCTAGCTTCTTGAAAGATCTCGCTGTAACGATGTTTCTTTCATTCAGAAACATCTTTGATTCGATCTTGTAATTGATCTTCTTTCTATGCTTGTTAGTCTGATTCATCATTTGCTCTCGTGTTTTGATCAGAGCTTCGCGAGCGAAGATCAGTGTTTTATTCATGTGATTGAATATATCTTCGACTCGAGCGATCTGCAGACGTTCGCGAATGCTTTCATACTCGATGATGTCAGAGTTGAAGCTCATACGAGGATGAAAGTTCTTGTTCATGAAGAAGAAGATCAAGAAGATGACTGAAGACAAGATGTTATTGTCGACAAACTCGATCATGAATAGTCACTTGAATCAGTCATTCTGCATGTACGAACAGAAGAAACGAAAATATTGCTCGACATTTTGATTGACTCGTTCGCTTTGATCGTCGATCTGAGAATGATAGGCGATGAACAATCGAAGAGAAATGCTCAGTCGTTTGCAAAGAAACTTTCAAAGAATGAAGATGAACTGAGAATCTCGATCGAATACAATGAAGCTTGATAGATCGTGAGTTCAATATACTCATTGAAGCAACATCTCAGCTGTCTTTTCGACTGTGATATCTTTCTCATCAGTGATGCAAGAAATATAATGCCTTTCTTTTGACAATTTGCAGATGACAGTCAGAATAGCGTTGTAGTCGTACGAATCAGATAGATCAATAATGAAGTTCATGACTATGTTCTGTCATCGCTGTTCAGATATCGATAGAGATTGAAGCAAGTCATTTGATTTATCTCTAGATGTCTTTGATCGTTGACAAACATAACAGTTTTGAATATATCGATCTACTGTCTTTCGCATGAACGATCAATAGTAGTTTCGTTTGATGATCTTCATTGTTCTAAGAATATCGAGATGATCTATTGAGGGTTGATCGTGCATCTCACGAATCAGATTCATTTGCAGAAGTTCATTGAACGAGACTCATAGCTGACTGTCTTTGTATAAGATTTCATTCTGAATTCGACAATTCTTCAGCTTGATGTCTTTGCATTGTGCTTCGTCTCTTTCTATTGCTTCGCGAAGTAGAGTACAATTCTCGTCGATTTCATTGACGTCAAGAACTTGTTTATAGATTGACTCGCTGACGTTCTTCTCTAGATCAGCAATCTTCATTCGATTCGACGTCAGAATAGTGATTCGTTGATAGCGAACGCGTTCATCATTGAAATCTCTGAGCACGAAGTCAGCTCGACGAGTTAATGCATCGATCTTAATGTTCTGTTTGTCAGATCGATACATTATCTTGAAGTTGAAGTCAGCTAGCTTCTGAACTCAGCGCATCTGATGTCTACTCAGCTCTTTATTCTTCATTAATGACGTCAGAGCTTGATGATCGATGAACATCTTGATTGATAGCTCAGTCAATTTCAGCTCAGGTCGTCAATGCTTGAATGCTTGAATGATCGCTAGTAGCTTCTTGTCATAAATCTCGTAATTGCACTCAGCGAAGCTCAGATTCTTGCTGTAGTAAATCATCGAATGCAAGATTTCTTCGTCATCATACTGAGAAAGTATGTCATCGTTGACGTAGTCGAATGAGTCTGTTTCAAGAATAGTCTTTCTATTCTGATCAAAATGACGAAGAATAGATGCTTCAGTCATTCGTTTCTTCATATGGTCAAAGATCATTTGACAAGCGTGATTTCATTCAAATATCACCTCTTTTTGAGTGAGTTGAATCAGAGAATGAACAATCTTTGAAAAGTTCTTTATAAAACGTCGATAGAAGTTGCAGAAGTCGACGAAGAACTGCATCTGAGTGAGATTTGTAGAAGTAGATCATTCAATTACTGCTTGTACTTTTCTGAGATTCATCTTTAGTTCTTCGATGAATAGCAATAGTTTCAGAAAGAAGATCTTCTGAACATGAAACTCGCACTTGTTTATATTCATCTGAAGATCAGTCTCTCGTAGTCTATGTAGAATCAATCGTACGTGTCGCTTATGTTTCTTCAGTGTTTTGCTGTAGATGATAATGTCATCTAGATAAATCTGACAAAACTGATGAAGATAGTCAAATAGCACGTCGTTCATATAGTGTTGATAGAAAGTCGAGCCGTTGATTAATTTGAAAGACATCACGTGATATTTGTAGAAATCAAAAGAGGTGATAAAGATAGTCAAATCTTTGCTATCTGAATGCATTCGCAGTTTATTGAACGTGATGATGATGTTCAATCAAATCAGATATTTGCTTTCTTGTATACGAGCGAGAGTCTCGTCTATTAATGACAAAGAGTAGCGATCTCGTTTGATCAAAGCATTGAGCTTTCTGTAATCGACGCAGAAACGCAAGCTATCATCTTTCTTTTCAACGAATAGTATGAGCGAAGCGTATGAAGCTGAGCTAGACGATATGAAGTCTTTATTCAGATGCTCGATCAGATAGTTCTTCATCTTTTGAAGCTTGTAGTCAGACATATGATAGAGACGACTTTGAGAAGATATTTTCTCGTCGATCAACTCAATTTTATAATCGTAGAGACAATGAGAGAATAGTTGATCAGTCATCGCTCGATCAAACACGTCTAGATAATCATGATATTTCGAAGAAAGCTTAGCTTTGACTTCTTTCAAGATCTCTTCGTGTGAAAGCTCTTGTATATTTACATCTTCGAGTTTATTTCTAGCTGTTTTTAGAAGTCGATCGATTTTCGTGATGATGATCGCGAAAGTAGTCACATTCGACCGTTTGACTAGTGATCTATATGCTGCAGTCTCTATCATTGCTATGTTCATTGAATCGAAAGACGAAGCGAAGTTGACTGAATTAGATGATTTCATGATTTTACTGAATGAAGATGACTTCTCGCTGAGTCGAATGACAACAGAAGAGATAGATCTCTTTAGTATTTGAGTAGAGATTGAACTTCTCTGTTCTATCGCAATTTTCTTGAGAACAGAAAGAGAGATCGAGCTAGCATTGATATGAGTCTTTGAATCAGAAAATTGAAGACGATCGTTTCTCATATCAATCGTTATCTCGATCTTATTCATTCATGTTTTTTCGAGAATCATCTGATGCTGACTCAATCGAGTAATCAGCATAAAGACGAAACGTTTCATATGATCTTGAACAGTCAGATTCGAATAAATCGCATGAGTAATGAGCTTTTTTGCATAATGATCATCGAATTCTCTTATTGACTTGAGCTTGATTAAAGATAATGATTCGATTTGCAAATGATCACAAACATTCTGCGCGATTAATTCATCAATGAACGAATAGTCAGCTGCTTCAGTGTCAATCAATGACTTTAATGAGTAACTAATTTCATTGCTAGATAGTACACATTCAGTAGTCAAAGATTTTGAAGCAAAAAGATCATTTGAGCTGCTCGTTGTTGAAGAAATTAACACATCTTTCATCACGTCTTTGATGAAAGTCACTAGTTTTTTGTCTCATTCTTCGATTTCTCTGTAAATAATTTCTTCTCTTCTTTCGACATGACGATCTCATTAAGACGAGGAATGAATGCATGAGATGTCGAAGTACTAGTCTTCAGCTGAGAGCAATTCTTTGAAAGATGACTCGATACTTTGCAGTTGAAGTAGATGATTGACATTCTTGATCATTCAGATTCGAGAGTGAAAAAAGTAGCGAGTCGAACATAGATAGCAGTCAAGACTGATGTTAACGAAGAAACAAAACGTTTTTTCGAAGCTGCTATCGATTTGACTGTTCGTTGCTCGTCACGTAGCTGATAATTGACTCATTGTTTGTTATTCACATCTTGAAGAAAGATCTTGAGCTTATCAAGCGAGCTAAACTCTATGAGGCAAACTGACAACGCGTTCTGAAGATGATTGTTGATTTTATTCTGAATGTCGTTCATCAGAGTGATATCATCGTAGTTCAGAAAGCTGAATATTCTAGTGAATTTCAAATAGAAAGAGCTGAAAGGCTTGTTGAGCTGCTTCAGAGCGACGTATTCACGACGACACTTTCGAATCAGATTCTGATCTTCGTAAATTTCTTTCAGATGTTTCAGTAGCTCTGATAGTGATTGATAGAGTGAGAGAGCATCAACACGACGCTTTGCATAAATTTGCTGATCAGCATCGTCTTCTAGTCTGAAAATCACATAGACAATACGAATCTTTTCAATAGAATAATGATTCGCGTTGACATCGAGCTTGTCAGCTATTTTGATGTTTCATGTCTCTCAGATAGAATCATCTGTTTCGATGAAGATGAGTGAATTCGAAAGCTTGATGAACTTGTGATGATCATTCTCATTATTGAATAGAGTGAATGATTCTTGTGAGCTTCGAAGACGTTGATCGACTTCAGAAATCGATGAAACCTCTTTCTGATTGACTTGATGCTCGACTGACTGAGTCTCTTGACGAGACATAGATCGATCGACTTGACGTTGTTTCGCTCTGAAGTTCAATCGCTCGCCTTGTAGCTGACTGATCTTTTTCTCTAGCTCATCATTCTTATCAAAAGCGACTTCTAGTTGTTTCGCTTTCTTTTTGTGATTGTCTTGTACGAGAAGTCAGTGCTCGTTGAGCTGTAGAGTCAAATCTCGCTGACTTCGAAGCTCGTTCAGCATATCGATAATCTGATCGAGCTGATTTGCGATTCATTGACACAATTGTTTCTTGTTCTTTATGTCTCATGATGTTGTAGCTTCTTCAATCTCGACTGAAGCATTGATGAGTAGAAGTGAGACTCTTCTATTGACAGTGCTTCTAAGCAGGCGAGCTGTTCAAGACTCAACTGACTCGACGTCGCGTGTCATGATGATAGTAGATAGAAGTTGTTGAGATAAAGATAGATGAGAGATTGATGTTTTGATTTGATGCAAATTCAAAGAAGCTCTTGTGAATTTTCTGATAATAGCTGATTGTAATATTCGAAGAATTTCTTGCGAATAGAATGATGAAAATGAATGTAGAATCGAAGAATTTCTTGCGATCTAAAATGATGATGATGCAAATTTGAAGAATCTCTTGCAAATTTTTCTTACTGAATAGATTGTTTCATATCGTCTATTCATCGATAGCAGAGTAGTTGATGAGCATTTATCTAATGTTAGAAATCAGCATAGAGCGAGTCAATATGAGTGTCATTTAACTAGAAGATAAATGCTAAGAAAGAAAGATAGTTACAGAAAAGAAGCTGGCTACATATGTGTGTTTCTCAGTCGACGCTAGGCTCAATAGAGACTAGTCAAGATGACGAAGCTAGAATAAATCTGACAAGGCTAGAAGACTGAGTCTGACAAGACTAGAATCGTGACAGAAAGTGTCATTGCAAATACATTGCTTTGAAGCAGCTCAACAAGTCTTTCAGCTCTTTCTATTCAGAATTCACTAGAATATTCAGCTTTCTGAACTACGATGATATCACTCTGATGAACAACATTCAGAATAAAATTAACAATCATCTTCAAAACGTATTGTCAGTTTGTCTCATAAAGTTTAGCTCACTTGATAAGCTCAAAATCTTTCTTCAAGATGTGAATAACAAACAATGAGTCAATTATTAGCTACGTGATGAGCAATGAACAGTCAAATTGATAGCAGCTTCGAAAAAACGTTTTGTTTCTTCGTTGACATCAGCTTCAGTCTTAACTACTAGCTATGTTCAACTTGTTACTTTTTTCACTCTTGAATCTGAATGATCAAAAATGTCAATCATGTGCTTCAACTGCAAAGTATTGAGTCATCTTTCAAAGAACTGCTCTCAGCTGAAGACTAGTACTTCAACATCTCATGCATTCATCTCTTGCCTCAATGAGATTGTCATGTCGAAAGAAGAGAAGAAATTATTTACAGAGAAATCAAAGAATGAGACAAAAAACTAGTGACTTTCATCAAAGACGTGATGAAAGATGTGTTAATTTCTTCAACAACAAGCAGCTCAAATGATCTCTTTGCTTCGAAATCTTTGACTACTGAATGTGTACTATCTAGCAATGAAATTAGTTACTCATTAAAGTCATTGATTGACACTGAAGCAGCTGACTATTCGTTCATTGATGAATTAATCGCGCAGAATGTTTGTGATCATTTGCAAATTGAATCGTTATCTTTAATCAAGCTCAAGTCAATAAGAGAATTCGATGATCATTATGCAAAAAAGCTCATTACTCATGCGATTTATTCAAATCTGACTGTTCAAGATAATATGAAACGTTTCGTCTTTATGCTGATTACTCGATTGAGTCAGCATCAGATGATTCTTGAAAAAACATGAATGAATAAGATCGAAATAACGATTGATATGAGAAACGATCGTCTTCAATTTTCTGATTCAAAGACTCATATTGATGCTAGCTCGACTCTTCTTTCTGTCATCAAGAAAATCGCGATAGAACAGAAGAGTTCAATCTCTACTCAAATACTAAAGAGATTTATTTCTTCTGTTGTCACTCGACTCAGCGAGAAGTCATCTTCATTCAGTAAAATCGCGAAATCATCTAATTCAGTCAACTTCGCTTCGTCTTTTGATTCAATGAACATAGCAATGATAGAGACTGCAGCATATAGATCACTAGTCAAACGATCGAATGTGACTACTTTCGCGATCATCATCACGAAAATCGATCGACTTCTAAAAACAGCTAGAAATAAATCAGAAGACGTAAATCTACAAGAGCTTTCACACGAAAAGATCTTGAAAGAAGTCAAAGCTAAGCTTTCTTCGAAATATCATGACTATCTAGACGTGTTTGATCGAGCGATGACTGATCAACTATCTTCTCATCGTTTCTACGATCATAAAATTGAGTTGATCGACGAGAGAACATCTTCTCGAAGTTGTCTCTATCATATGTCTGACTACAAACTTCAAAAGATGAAGAACTATCTGATCGAGCATCTGAATAAAGACTTCATATCGTCTAGCTCAGCTTCATATGCTTCGCTCATACTATTCATCGAAAAGAAAGACGATAGCTTGCGTTTCTGCGTCGATTACAGAAAGCTCAATGCTTTGACCAAACGAAATCGCTACTCTTTGTCATTAATAGACGAGACTCTCACTCGTATACAAGAAAGCAAATATCTGACTCGATTGAACATCATTGTCACATTCAATAAACTGCGAATGCATTCAGATAGCGAAGATTTGACTATTTTTATCACTTCTTTTGATTTCTACAAATATCACGTGATGTCTTTCAAATTAATCAACGACTCGACTTTCTATCAACACTATATGAACGACGTGCTATTTGACTATCTTCATCAGTTTTGTCAGATTTATCTAGATGACATTATCATCTACAGCAAAACACTGAAGAAACATAA
>JAABUS010005397.1_pt1 | contig 16863 bp, 16 predicted proteins | sample 5560161 | NCBI WGS metagenome assembly JAABUS01 (sample SAMN10711885, study PRJNA513376) | rock metagenome | isolation source: Antarctica rocks | place: Antarctica: Victoria Land, Trio Nunatak nord | collected 2016-01-04
CGACGCCGACGCCCTCGAGCAGGTGGAAGCCGACCTCCAGCACCGCTCGCGGCGCACGCAGGCCGAAACCCGCGACGCCCTGCACGACGTCCTGCGCCGGGTCGGCGACCTGAGCGAGGAGGAGATCCGCGCACGCGTGATGGAGGGCATCGACGCGGCGGGGATGCTTACCGCGCTGGAGGCCGAGCGGCGCGCGATCCGCGTGCGCATGGTCGGCGAGGAGCGCTGGATCGCCGCCGATGACGCCGGCCTCTACCGCGACGCGCTGGGCGCGGTGCCGCCGGGAGGCCTGCCCGAGGCCTTCGTCGCCGACGTGCCCGATGCGCTCGAGCGCCTCGTGCGCCGCTGCGCGCGCACCCACGGCCCGTTTACGACCGCCGAGCTGCGCGACCGCTACCGGGTCGACCCGACGCCGGCCCTCAAGGCGCTCGAGCGGGCGGGCGACCTGGTCCGCGGCGAGCTTCGTCCCGGCGGGACCGAGCGAGAGTGGTGCGACGCCGAGGTGCTGCGCCGGCTGCGCCGCGCCTCCCTCGCCGTCCTGCGCAAGGAGATCGAGCCCGCCGACCAGCGCGCGCTGGCCACGTTCCTGCCGGCCTGGCAGGGCGTCGACCGCCATCCCGCCGCGGGCGCCGGCGTCGACCGGCTGCGCGAGGTTCTCGTACCCCTTCAGGGGCTCGCGCTGCCCGCCGATGTGTGGGAGCGCGACGTCCTGCCCAGGCGCCTGGGCGCCTACTCGCCTACCTGGCTCGACCAGCTGTGCGCGAGCGGCGAGGTCGTGTGGATCGGGGCGGGCGCGCTCGGTCGCAACAGCGGGCGGGTGGCGCTCTACTTCCGCGACGACGTCGCGCTGCTCGGCGCGCCGGCGCAGCGCGGGTCGCCGGAGCAGCCCGGCACGCCGGCCCACGACGCGATCCGCGCACGGCTCGAAACCGGCGCCGCCTTCTTCACCGACCTACTCGTCTCCGTCGACCTCGCACCCGAGGAGCTCCAAGAGGCGCTGTGGGACCTCGCGTGGGCGGGTGAGGCGACGAACGACGCATGGGCGCCGCTGCGGGCGCCGCGCCTCACCCTGGCGCGCGCCCAGCGAGAGCGCCAGCGCCGGGCCGGGCGCAGCCGGCGGTTCTCCTCGAGGCGGACCGGAGCCAGCGCGCAGGTCCAGGGCCGCTGGTCGCTGGTCGCGCCACTGCTAGAGCCGGCGCCCGACCCGATGGAGCAGCGCCGGGCCCAGGCCGAGCTGCTGCTCGAGCGCTACGGGATCGTCACCCGCGAGCAGGTGGTCGCCGAGGGCGTGCGCGGAGGGTTCGCCATTCTCTATGACAGCTTCGCCCAACTCGAGACGCTCGGCGTCGCGCGCCGCGGGTACTTCATCGAGGGGCTCGGGGGGGCGCAGTTCGCCCTCCCCGGCGCGGTCGAGCGGCTGCGCGGCCGGCGCGAAGGCGACGAGCACCGCGTGCTCGTGCTCGCCGCGACCGACCCCGCCCAGCCCTACGGCGCCGTCCTGCCCTGGCCCAAGCGCGGCGACGAGCGCCGCCGCCCCCAGCGCGTCGCCGGGGCCTCGGTGGTCCTGGTCGGCGCCGAGCCGGTCCTCTACCTCGAGCGCAGCGGACGCGGACTGGTCACCCTGGTCGACGCCGACGACGAGCGCCTCGACCCCGCGCTCGGGGCGCTCGCCGGCGAGGTCCGCGGCGGCCGCGTCCGGCGCATAGGCCTCGAGCGCGTCGACTCCGAGCCCGTCAACGAGTCGCCGCTGCACGCCCGCCTGGTCGAGCTCGGCTTCCGCCAGGGGCCGAGGCGGCTGACGCTGAGCGCTTGAGGTCTTTAGAGCCCATCCGAAAACGGTTCGGCCCAAGAGTACGCACCCGCCGAGCACCGGTCCTCCCCGTCCATGCTTCCTACCCTTTCGGTGCATGCCGGAGGGGGACACGATCGCCTACGCGGCGAACCGGATGCGTCCCGTGCTCGCCGGCCGCGTGCCCGAGGAGGTGCGCACCCCCCACCCGCGCCATCGGATGGACCGGTGGCCCGAGCGCCTCGAAGGCCGCGCCGTTCGCGACGTCAACGCGCATGGCAAGCACATGTTCCTGCGCTTCGAGGGCGACCTCACGCTGCATTCGCACCTGCGCATGACGGGCGCATGGGGCGTCTACCGGCGGGGTGGGGGACGGTGGCGCCGCTCCCCCGCGCGCGCCTGGCTCGTCCTGCGCGCAGGCTCGCACGACGTCGTGCAGTTCGACGGCCCCGTGCTCGAGTTGATGACCGAGTCGCGCACGCGCTTTGACCTTCGCCTCGCCGCGCTGGGGCCCGACATCCTGGCCCCCCATTTCGACATGCCCCGCTTCCTGCGCCGGCTCTCGGAGGACGATCCCACGCGCGCGATCGGCGATGCCCTGCTCGACCAGCGCATCCTCGCGGGGATCGGCAACCTGTGGAAGGTCGAGGGCTGCTGGCTGGCCGAGATCGATCCTTGGCGAGCGCTGCGCTCCCTCTCAGGCGACGAGGCCAGGCGCCTCGTCGAGGTCACGCGACCCCGTATGCAGGAGTCGGCGGCGGACGGCGACCAGTCGCGGCACCGTCGCATCTACGGGCGGCAGGGCGTCCCGTGCCCGCGCTGCGGCGAGCGCATCCGCGCGCAGGGCCAGGGCGATGACAACCGGATCACGTTCTGGTGCCCGGGGTGCCAGCGTTGAAGCGCGTCGGCCACAAGGGCGCCGACCTCATCGCGCCGGGCAACACCCTGGAGAGCTTCGACGCAGCCCTGGCGGCGGGAGTCGACATGATCGAGTTCGACGTCCTGCCCGAGCGCGAGACCGGACGCCTGGTCCTCGCCCACGACTACTCCGCCCTCGCGCGCCGAGCGCCGCTCACCCTCGAGGAGGGGCTCGATCACCTGCGCGCAGCCGATTTCGACGGCATCGAGCTCGACGTCGACCTCAAGCTGCCCGGCTACGAGCTGCGCGTCGTCGAGGCGCTGCGCGACCGCGACCTGCTCGGGCGCGCGCTGATCTCCGCCCAGTTCCGCGACGGGCTGGCGCGCATCCGGGCGGCCGAACCGGAGGTGGCGCTCGGGTGGTCCGTGCCTCGGGTGCGGCGTGACTACACCGCCTCGCCGCTTACCGCGCTGCCCGCTCTGGTGGTGCTCGAGGCGCTCAAGCGCGCGCTGCCGCGGCAGGCCGCCCGCGCGATCAGCCGCGGGGAGGTCGACGCCATCATGGCCCATTGGCGGCTGATCACCCCGCGGCTCGCCGCCGCGGTCCACCGGGCCGGAGGAGAGCTCTACGCGTGGACGGTCGACGAGCTGCCGCGGATCCGGGCGCTCGAGGCGCTCGGGGTCGCCGGGGTCATCACCAACGACCCGCGGCTCTTCGGGCAGCTCGCAAGCGCTAGCTGACCACGCACTGACCGGCGGTGTAGCCGGTCGGATCCGCCCCCCTTGCGCTCCGATGTCCGGGCTCGGTCACTTCCGTCTCGCGCCGGACGACCTTCCCGTCCTCGCGCCACTGGAACTGGACGTAGCCGCGCAGGAGCTGGGTGCCGTCCTCGTCGGGAGCGAAGTTGAAGGTCGCCCCGTCCTGGCGGACCTTGTAGCGCGCGGAGCCGACGAGGAGGAAGCCCGAGTCGGCGGCGTCGCCCTCGACCATCCGCCATGCCTTCCCGGTCCAGTACTGCACCCGGAAGCGCATCAGCATCTGGCCCTTCTTCCCCGTGCCGGGCATGGAGCCCCGGATGCCGATGACGTCGGGCTGATTCTTGCTGTCGCACACGTTCACCGTCGCCCACAGAAGGTCGGCGTTTGATTTCGCGAGGGCCCCGGCCGGCACTGCGAGAAGTGCGGCGAGCAGGACCGGGACTCCGAGGACTCGACTGGGGAGATTCACGGCGGCGCACCATAGCGCCGCGCACACTGTGATGATCCGGTTGCACCCTCGTAGTAGGGGCATGAGCGAGACGTTGACGATGGCCCTTCCGAGCGAGGAAGCGCGCAGCCGGTTCGAGGAGCTCTATCGATCGAGCCGGGACGACGTCTACGCCTACGTAGCTACCCTGCTGCGCGACCGGACGGCCGCCGAGGACGTCACGGCACTGGCCTTCGAGCGCGCGTTCCGCCGGCGCCGGCTCTTCGACGCACGCAGAGGGAGCGAGCGGACGTGGCTGTTCGGCATCGCTCGCAACGCCGCCCTCGACGAGCTGCGCCGCCGCGGACGGACCATCGCTCTGGCCGCCGAGCCCGAGGACCCGGCGACCGCCGGTCCTGGAGACGAGGCCGAGGCGGCCCTCGAGCGCGCTGCGCTGCGCTCGGCGCTCGACCAGCTCTCTCCGCGCGAGCGCGAGGTCGTCGCGCTGAAGTTCTTCGTCGGACTGTCCAACGAGGAGCTCGCCCGGGTGCTGAAAGTCAGCCCCTCGAACGCCGGGACCATCCTGCACCGCGCCGTGCAACGACTCAGGGAGGTCTGCCATGCCACGCCGTGACGACGCACTGACTCCGGAGATGGAGCGCGAGCTCGACGCGCTCGACCTCACGCTTGCCGGCGAGGGCTCCGATCGCGAGCTGGCCGAGATCGTCCGCACCGTCCGCGGCGAGCGAGCGGCCCCTGGCGAGCACTTCGCCCGCGAGCTCGATGCGTGGGCGGCCGATGGCTTCGGCCGGCGGCGCGGCGCGGAAGCCGAGCACGGCGCCACAGCCGGCGCGGCCGTCCCGAGCCGCGCCGCGCGGCTGCTCAACCGCCTCCCTCGCTTCTCCCTGCTCCCGGCGCTGGCCGTGGCCGCGTCGCTTCTCGTCGCCCTCGTCGTGGCCGGCTCGGCGCTCCAGGGCGCCGACGAGGGACGGCCCGCCTCTTCTGCGGCGCCCGCTCCGGCGACGCAGGATCAGGGACCCGCCGCCGACGATGCGGCGGCGCCTCGGCGCGAGGCGTCCCCTGACGAGCTCAGCTCGTCGGCCGCCGCCCCCGCTCCGACCGAGCCTCTTTCCCCGGGGGTCGACGAGCCGATGAGCGACCAGGGACTGGACCGGCGCACGCGCAGGGTGGAGCGAGCCGCCTCGCTCGTGCTCGGCGCCCCCGTCGATGACATCGACGACGTGGCCGACGGCGTCATCCGCGCCACCGACCAGGCGCGGGGGGTCGTGCTGACCTCCAACGTCTCAAGCGACGCCGATGGCAGCGGCGGAGCGAGCTTCGAGCTGCGCATCCCGAGCGATCGGCTCGGCCCAACGCTCGCGTCCCTCTCCAAGCTCGCCGACGTCAAGTCGCGCAACCAGAGCTCGACCGACATCACCAGCGCCTTCATCTCCCCGCGCGAGCGGCTCACCGACGGACTGACCGAGCGCAAGTCGCTGCTGCGCCAGCTGGCCAAGGCCGACACCCCGAACGAGACGGCGAGCATCCGAGCCCGCCTGCGCACGGCCTCCTCGCAGATCGCCAGCGCGCGCGCCCGGCTCTCGACGCTGCGCGAGCGCACGAGCTTCAGCCGGGTGACGGTCTCCGTCGAGGCTACGGACGAGGGCGGGGGGAGCGGCGGCTCGACGGTGGGCGATGCCCTCGACGACGCCCTGAGAATCCTCGCCGTCTCGCTCGGGGTCGCCCTGGTCGCCCTCGCGATCCTGCTGCCGATCGCTCTGGTGCTCGCCGGCCTGCACGGCGGAACGCGGGCCCTGCGCCGCAGGCGCCGCGAGTCGGTGCTCGACGCCGGCTGAGCGGCCGGCGGCCGTCCCGGGCTTGTTCGCTCAGGACGTATGGCATGCTGAGACGGTGCCGACGACGGAGGAGACCGTTGCCCTGCTCGGCAACGTCGGCGTCTTCGAGACGCTCGGTGCCGACGACCTCGCCCAGGTAGCGGCCGTCGCCGTACCACGGGCCATGGGGGCCGGCCAGGTGGTCTTTCGCGAGGGCGACCAGAGCGATACCTGCTACGTCGTCTGCGCGGGCAGCTGCCGGGCGATCCGCGAGCACATCGACGGCCGGGCGATCACGCTGGCCCAGTTCGGCCCCGGCGACATCTTCGGGGAGCTCGCGATGTTCGTGGACGAGACGCGCTCGGCCACGGTCGAGGCGGTCGACGACGTGGAGCTCGTCGCTCTTCTCGCCGGCGACATGCGCCGCTTCCTGCGCGAGCACGACGACATCGCGCTCAAGCTCCTCGCCGCACTGGGCCGTCGGCTGCGGGTGGCCAACGAGCGCATCGCGAGCCAGTCCTTCCAGACCGTCCAGAGCCGCGTCGCAACCGTGATCTCCGAGCTGGCGACCCGGGCGGGCGACGAGCAGCAGACGGCCGCAGACGTCCTGGTCACCGCCACCCAGGCGGAGGTCGCGCAGCTGGCGGGCTCCTCGAGGGAGTCGGCAAGCCGCTTCCTGGCCGTGCTCGAGCGGGCGGGCGTCGTGACCCAGGGCCGGGGCCGCATCACCGTCCACGACCCGGGCGCGCTGCAGGGCTACGTGTACTGATGCGCCGCCCCGCCTGAAATGCCCGAGGACCGCGGCCACGAGTTCTCCGCCGGCGGTGTGATCGTCCGTGACGGCCGCGAGGTCGCGGTGGTGGTCCCGATTCGGCGTGCGGCCGATGGATCCCAGGTCCTCGCCCTGCCCAAGGGCCACCCCGACGGGGACGAGTCCGCCGCCGACGCCGCGGCTCGGGAGGTGCGCGAGGAGGCCGGCGTGGTCGGTGACCTGGTCGAGAAGCTCGGCGACGTTCGCTACTGGTACCAGCGCTCGGGGCGCCGGGTGCTCAAGGTGGTGTCGTTCTTTCTCTTCGAGTACCGATCGGGGGACGTGGCCGACCACGACGAGGAGATCGAGGAGGCGCGCTGGATGCCGATCGAGGAGGCGGCCGGCGCCCTCAGCTACCGCGGCGAGCGCGAGATGGTGGCGCGCGCGCTGTCCCGGTTGGGACCTGATCGATAGGCTGCGGCTCCTCGTGCGCGTCCTCAATTTCTACTCGGCGGTCTTCGCCGACCAGCTCAAGCACGGCCGCAAGACGGCCACCATCCGGCTGGGCGACAAGTCGAGCAAGTACCACAAGAACGAAGCGGTGATGGTGACCATCGGCTACCAGCACTCGCCGCGGGAGAAGATCTTCGACGCGGTCATCGACTCCGTCGAGGTCAAGCGGGTCAAGGAGCTCTCCCCCCGGGACATCGAGCACGACAACCCCGAGTTCCGGCGCACCGAGGAGCTCGTTCACTTCCTCGAGCAGATCTACGGGCGCGGCGTGGAGATGGACGACATGGTCACCGTCGTGCGCTTCTCGCAGATCGTCGACAATCCCCCGTCGCTTCACGAGCGCATCCGGGGAACGGGCGGCACCCAGAATTAGGACGTTGGGGCCCACGGTTTGGCACTCTCGTTACCAGAGTGCCAACGGGCCTTGCGCTTCCCGCTCGGCCTTCCTATAGTGGCCGCGTAGATTGGCACTCTCGACCAGGGAGTGCCAGCAGGCAGGAAGCATCCCATCACCGGAGGTACATTCATGAAGCTCAAGCCCTTGGGCGATCGCGTCATCGTGCAGGCGATCGAAGAGGAGGAGACGACTGCCAGCGGCATCGTGCTCCCAGATACGGCGAAGGAGAAGCCGCAGAAGGGAAAGGTCCTCGCCGTCGGCGACGGCAAGTGGGACGACGAGGGCGAGAAGCGCATCCCCCTCGACGTCAGCGAGGGCGACGAGGTCCTCTACAGCAAGTACGGCGGCACGGAGATCAAGGTGGACGGCGAGGACCTGCTGGTCCTTCGCGAGTCCGACGTGCTCGCCCGAGTCACCGCCTAGGCATTCGAAGGAGAACTGGACACATATGCCCCACAAGGAACTGAAGTACGACTCCGAGGCGCGCAAGGCGCTCGAAGCGGGTGTCGACGCCGTGGCCAACGCGGTCAAGGTGACGCTCGGCCCGAAGGGTCGCTACGTCGTGCTCGACAAGAAGTTCGGCGCCCCGACCATCACCAACGACGGCGTGACCATCGCTCGTGAGATCGAGGTCGAGGACGTCTTCCAGAATCAGGGCGCCCAGCTCGTCCGCGAGGTCGCCACGTCGACCAACGACGTTGCCGGCGACGGCACGACCACCGCAACGGTGCTGGCCCAGGCGATCGTCCGCCAAGGCCTGAAGAACGTGGCGGCGGGCGCAAACCCGCTGTCGCTCAAGAAGGGCATCGAGGTCGCCGTCGAGCAGGTCGTCGCCGCGATCGAGGAGCAGGCAACCGAGATCTCGGGCAAGGATCAGATCGCCCGCGTGGCGACGATCTCCGCCGGCGACGAGGGCATCGGCGACGTGATCGCCGACGCCATCGAGAAGGTCGGCAAGGACGGCGTGGTCAACGTCGAGGAGGGCCAGACGTTCGGCATGGACCTCGAGTTCACCGAGGGCATGCAGTTCGACAAGGGCTACATCTCGCCCTACATGGTCACCGACCAGGACCGCATGGAGGCCGTCCTCGAGGATCCCTACATCCTCATCGCCAACTCGAAGATCGGCTCCGTCCGCGACGTGCTGCCCGTCCTCGAGGCGGTCATCCAGTCGGGCAAGCCGCTGCTGATCCTCTCCGAGGACGTCGAGGGCGAGTCCCTCGCGACGCTCGTGGTCAACAAGCTGCGCGGGACGTTCACCGGCGTGGCCGTCAAGGCGCCGGGCTTCGGCGATCGCCGCAAGCGCATGCTCGAGGACATCGCGATCCTCACGGGCGCCGAGGTGATCACCGAGGACATGGGCCTCAAGCTGGAGAACACGCAGCTCTCCCAGCTCGGGCGCGCACGCCGCGTGGTCGTCGCCAAGGACAACACGACGATCATCGACGGCAACGGGGACTCCGAGGCGATCAAGGGCCGCATCAAGCAGATCAAGAACGAGATCGAGGACACCGATTCGGACTTCGATCGCGAGAAGCTCCAGGAGCGCCTGGCCAAGCTCTCGGGCGGCGTCGCGGTCGTGAAGGTCGGCGCGGCCACCGAGACCGAGATGAAGGAGAAGAAGCACCGCGTCGAGGACGCGCTGCAGGCAACCCGCGCGGCCCTCGAAGAGGGCATCGTGGCCGGGGGCGGCGTAGCGCTGCTCGAGGCCACCGAGTCGGTCACGCCCGACTCGCTCGACATCGACGACGAGCGCACGGGCGCACGGATCGTCCTGCGCGCGCTGGAGGAGCCGCTCCGCCAGATCGCCCACAACTCGGGCCTCGAGGGCTCGGTCGTGGTCAACGACGTCCGCAAGGCCAAGAAGGGCGAAGGTCTCGACGCCTCGACGGGCGAGATCGTCGACCTCGTCGAGGCGGGGATCATCGACCCCGCCATGGTGACCCGCTCGGCGCTCCAGAACGCCGCGTCGATCGCCAAGAACATCCTCACCACCGAGGCGATCGTCGCCGAGATCGCCGACAAGGACAACGGCGGTGGCGGTGGCGGTGGCATGCCCGACATGGGCGGCATGATGTAAGCAGCGCTTTTCGCGCTTCGCCGTTCGCATTTGGAGGGCCCGGCCTGTGTGCCGGGCCCTTGTGCGTTGTGGGTCCTCGTTGGTCGTGGGACGAGCGGCGGGCGACGAGGGGGAAGGGACGTTGGTCTGGGTCCGCAGCCTTTTGCGTCGTTGGCGCGTGGTTGGTGGACGAACTGCGCGGGATTTGTCACGGCTTGCCGCGGATCGGGCCCTCGGGCCCTGTTCGGGGGCTAGAAAGAGGGTCTTCTCTCATTCTGCGGTCTCTGGACTACATGGGATGTGGTTCAGACGCCGCAGAAAACTGAGAAGCGGCCTCTCTCCCCTCTCCCTCGTTGCCCAGAGCCCACGCGAGCGTCAGCGCCCTCATGGCTTCCCAGCACGGGCTCGTCAGCTTCGAGCAGGCTTGGGCGGCGGGAATGACCGCGCGGCAGGTGCACCACAGAGTCGACACCGGCGCCTGGAACCGCGTTCACGTCGGCGTGTACCGCAGCGCTGAGCACCCGCCGACCTGGGAGAGCCGGCTCCTCGCCGCCACCCTCGCCCTCGGCCCGGGCGCCGCCGCTTCGCACCGCTCCGCTGTGGGCCTGTGGGGCGTGCACGGGTTCCGCGCGTCGATCGTCGAGGTCAGTCGCCCGGCCTCGGGAAGAACGCGCTGCCCGGGCGTCGTAGCCCACCGCGCTCCCGACCTGCGACCCGCGCACGTCCGCATCAAGCGCGGCGTCCCGGTGACCGGCCCCGCCCGAACGCTCGTCGACCTCGGAGCGGTCGCCTCGCCTTCCTTCGTCGCGCGCTGCATGGAGGAGTGGCTCGCTGACCGGGTCGTGACCATCGGCGGTCGACACGCCGGCAAGGGCCGCCGCGGCGTAGGCGTGCTGCGCCGCCTGCTCGAGACCCGAGTCTTGGGCGATCTCCGAGCCGACAGCGGCGTCGAAGCCCTGCTCGCGCAGGTCCTCGCCCGACACGCCGTCCCGCTTCCCGAGCTCCATCACGAAGCTCGCGTCGGCGGCGCGATCGTGGCCGAGCTCGACTACGCCTACCCCGTCGCTCTCGTCGCGCTCGAGGTCGACGGCTACGGCGTTCACCTGCGCTCACGCGAGGTATTCGAGCACGACCGCGCGCCAGAACGAGCTCGAGATCGCGGGCTGGCGCGTACTCCGATTCACCAGCCCCGCCCTCAAGGACGAACCGGCCCGCGTCGCCGGACAAGTCGCGCGCATGCTCAACGCCACTCGCGCCTGACAACAGGTTTCTGCGTCGGAGCATGCCGGCTTGACCGGATGTGCTCGATGGGAACGGGTAGCGGCGCAGATTTCGCCCGCTGTCGCCGCGGTTTGAATACGATCGGCCGTAGGTAGGCGGCGCGGGGCGTGCCGTTCGCCTTCATGGGGCGCCCGTTGGGAACGGCAGCGGGCGCCCCGCCTATTTCAATCGCCGGGCACGAGGCCGGCGCGGTACGGAGAGCCGCTCAGGGGTTGGGGCGGGGGCCGTGGCCCACGTACTTCGCCGTCGGGCGGATGAGCCTTGCCTCGCGCTTCTGCTCGAGGATGTGGGCCGACCAGCCGGCCACGCGGGCGCAGGAGAAGATCGGCGTGAAGAGGTCGGGCGGAACCTCGGCGTAGTCGAGGATGACCGCACTCCAGAACTCGACGTTGGTCGCGAGCACGCGCTCGGGGTGGCGGGCCTCGAGCTCGGCGAGCGCCGCTCGCTCCAGCGCCTCGGCGACCTCGAGGCGGGCGGCGCCGAGCTGGGCCGCGGTGCGCCGCAGGACGCGCGCGCGCGGATCCTCGGCGCGGTAGATGCGGTGGCCGAAGCCCATCAGCCGCTGCCCCTGGTCGAGAGCCCGCTTGACGTAGGCCTCGGCGTCGCCCGAGCGCTCGACCGCCTCGAGCATCTTGAGCACCCGCGAGGGGGCGCCGCCGTGCAGCGGGCCCGAGAGGGCGCCAACCGCCGCCGAGAGCGCCGCCGCGACGTCGGCGCCCGTAGACGCCACGACGCGGGCGGTGAAGGTGGACGCGTTCATCCCGTGCTCCGCCGCCGAGACCCAGTAGGCGTCGATCGCCTTGGCGTGGTCGGGGTTGGCCTCGCCGCGCCAGCGGAGCAGGAAGCGCTCGGGGATCGAGGTGGCCTTGTCGACCTCGTCCTGCGGGACGGGCGGATGGCCGATCCCGCGGGCCGACTGCGCCACGAAGGAGAGGGCCATCACCGAGGTGCGCGCGAGATCGTCGTGCGCCTGCTGGTCGCTGACGTCGATGAGCTGGCCGAGGCCCCACTCCGGGCCCAGCATGGCCAGCGCCGACTGGAGATCGACGCGCGGGTCCCCCGTCCTGACCCTGAGGGGGTAGGGCACGGCGGGCGTGAGGCCGGGGTCATACGAGTCGTCGACGAGGAGACCCCAGACCTTCTCGTAGGGCACCTGGCCCACGAGATCCTCGATGTCGACGCCGCGGTAGCGCAGGGCGCCGCCCGCTCGGTCGGGCTCGGCGATCTCGGTCGCGAAGGCGACGACGCCCTCGAGGCCCGACTGGACCTCGGGATCCTGGGCAGCGACGGGAGGTGCGGTCATGCGGCGGTTTCTCCTCAGGAGGAAGGGACGGGAAGCGTTGCAGGTCGGGAGCGCAGCCGCGCGCGCCGGGCCGCGCGTCGGCCCTCCTCCTCGCCGCGCAGCGGGGCGAGAACGGCAAGGCCGGCGGCCGGGCAGAGGGTGAGCAGCGCGAAGGCCGCCTGCCAGGAGGTCGCCGCGACGAGCGTCGCGAAGGCAAGCGGCACCACGACCCCGGCCGCTGTGAGCACGGTGTTCTGGAGGCTCATGGCCGTGCCGGCTCGCGCACGGCCCGACATCTCGGCCGCCGCCGTGAAGGAGAGGCCGTTCCAGCTCGAGACGAGGACGCCCGCGGCGATCAGGGCCGGAACGAGCACGACGCTCGGGGCGCTGATGGCCAGCGACGCCGCGGCAAGGAGCACCACGCCCGCGGCGCCCAGGCGGCGCATCGGGGTCACCCGCAGCTCCGTGCGATCCGACCAGCGCCCGGCGGCCACCCGCGCGACGGCGCCCCCGGCGTGGATGGCAGCCAGCACGCAGGCCGCCGAAGCGGGCGACCAGCCGCGCGCTTCGTGGAGGAACAGGACGACGAAGCCGAGCAGGCCGCTCTGGGCGCACACGAGCAGGGCGCTGCCGGCCCCCAGCCGCCAGATGCGCGCGTCGCGCGTCGGAGGTGGAGCGTCGATCACGGGGCGAGCCGCGCTCGCCGGGGGCGGCTCGCGCATCCAGCGCGCGGCGGCCAGGGCGGCGGCGGTGCTCGCTCCCGACAGGGCGAGCATTGCCGCGCGCAGGCCCCCGGCCCCCGCGAGGACGGGCAGGGTAAGGGCCGCCAGCCCGCCGCCCAGCGGGACGGCCATCTGTCGCACGCCGAGCGCGAAGCCGCGCTCGGAGCGTGCGAACCAGCCCATGACGGCACGGCCGCTCGCTCCCGTCGCGCTGGCGCCGAGCATGCCCGCCGCCACCAAGGCCGCCAGGACGCTCGGGTAGCCGGGCGCGAAGGCGGCGGCCGCGAGGGCGGCCGAGGTGCCGGCCAGCCCCCCGGCGAGCACAGGCCGCTCGCCGATCCGATCGGCCAGCGCACCCCATGCGAGGAGGGTCAGGAGGATCCCGAAGCTCACGCTCGCCAGCGCCATGCCGACCTGGGGAAGGCTGAGGCCGAACTCCCCCCTGAGGGCGGGCGCGAGCGAGGGCATGCCCTGACGCAGGGCCGAGAGCGCGGCCTGGGCGGCGGTGCCAACGGCCAGGATCGTCCAGCGATAATGCATCGCCACCAAATCTAGAAGGCCGCCGGAAGGGCCTCGCGTGCCGCGGGGCGCCGGCCCCGGGCCACAGGGCGAGTGGGGCGGCGCACGGCCGCCGCAGGGCCGCACGTGCCGCAGCACCGGCCCCCGACAGAGGTTCTCAGGGCGGCGCACGGCCGCCGCAGGGCCGCACGTGCCGCAGCACCGGCCCCCGACAGAGGTTCTCAGGGCGGCGCAGGGTCCGCCGGAGGGACTCTCCCGCCGGGCGGCCTCGGTCGCTTATCGTCCCCCCGCCGGACCCTCGAGAGGAGGCATGTGCCCGACGCCGAACTGCTCCTGCGCCCCGCACACGAGCTCGCCGGGCTGGTCCGCGGAGGCGAGGTCACCGCACGCGAGCTGGTCACCGCGTCGCTGGAGCGCATAGAGGCGCTGGACGAGCAAGTCGGCGCGTTCGTGGACGTCGACGGCGCGCGGGCGCTTGCGGCGGCGGAAGCTGTGGGACCCGGCGATCCCCGGCCGTTCGCGGGCGTGCCGATCGCCGTCAAGAACAACAGACCGGTCGAGGGGCTGCGCCTCACGTTCTGCGCCGACCTACTCGGCGACCACGTCGCCGGCCACGACGCCTACGTCGTAGCGCGCCTTCGGGCCGCCGGCTTCATCATCGTCGGTACCACCAAGCTGCCGGAGTTCGGGATCCTCCCGGTATCGGAGCCCAGCCGCTTCGGGCCCGTGCGCAACCCGTGGGACCTCGAGCGGACGCCCGGGGGGTCGTCCGGCGGTTCGGCGGCGGCCGTCGCGGCCGGCATGGTGCCGATCGCCCATGGCAACGACGGCGGTGGATCGACGCGAATCCCCGCGGCCTGCTGCGGCCTGGTGGGGCTCAAGCCGGCGCGCGGGCGCATCTCCCACGGTCCCGACCTCGGCGACTCGCTGCTGAGCATCGACGGAGTGCTGACGCGCACGGTGACCGAGACCGCCGCGCTTCTCGACCTCCTGTCCGGCTATGAGATCGGCGACGCGACATGGGCGCCCCCGCCCGACCGGCCGTTCGCCGATGCCGCAGCCGGAGATCCCGGCCGGCTTCGCGTCGCGCTCACCCTCGCCCCGCCGCTCATCGACACGCCCGTCGATCCGGTGTGCGAGGCCGCCGCGCGCGACGCCGCTTCGCTCCTCGAGGAGCTCGGCCACGAGGTTCGCGAAGCCACGCCCCCCTGGACGGTGCCCGGCATGCTGGAGACCTTCAGCGCGGTGTTCGGGCCGCTCGTCTCGCTGGCGGTTGGCTTCGGGGCGCTGCTGGCCGGACGAGAGCCCACCTTCGAAGACATGGAGCCACTCTCCTGGTACCTCTGGCGACGGGCGCGGGAGGCGAGCGCACTGGACTACGCGGCGGCGGTGATCGCGCTTCAGGGGCTGGCGCGCGCAGTCGTCGGATTCTTCGACGACGTCGACGTCGTCCTCACCCCGTCCCTCGCCCAGCGCCCCGTGGCGATCGGGGAGATCGACGCGAGCGCCCCCGACCCCGCGGCGACCTTCCGGCGCTCGGGCGAGTTCACGCCCTTCACGGCGATCGCGAACGTCACCGGCCAGCCGGCCGTCTCGCTGCCGCTCTCCCACGGAGTGGACGGGCTCCCCAGCGGGATCCAGCTCATCGGCCGGCCCGCGGACGAGGCGACCCTCCTCGCCCTGGCCGCCCAGCTCGAGGCCGCGAGCCCGTGGGCGGGCCGGCGGCCCCCGATCGCCGCGCGATCACCGGGCTGACCGGCGCCGCTTTCGCTCAGCCGGCTCCCAGGACCGCTGCCATGGGGGTCGGCACGACGCCGAGCCGCTCGACGTCGGAGGTTCCCTGGCGCGCGATCATCGGGATGTCGAGGAGCTCGACCTCGTCGCTCGTCGCGAAGACCGCCGGGCCCGCGAGGACTTCGAGAGCTCGCAAGGTCCGCCGCGCGATCGCCTGCGGGACGTGCACGAGGGCGCGACGGCGCCCGAACGAGCGCAGCGCAAGGCGGACGATGGCCTCGTGCGCCAGGGTGTCGGGGCCCGCCAGCTCGTAGCGCGTCCTTCCTTCCTCGTCGCGGCCGTCGAGCACGGCCATGACGCAGTCGGCTACGTCCTCGGCCCAGATGGGCTGGAAGAGCGCCTCCCCCGAGCCGGGGATGGGCATGACCGGAGCCAGCAGCGCGAGCCGCTCGAGAATGCGCAGGTAGGGGTCGCCCGGTGCGTAGACGATCGAGGGCGCGAAGATCGTGTGGCGCAGACCCGACTCGGCAACCGCCCGCTCGGCCAGCGCCTTGGCGCGAAAGAACCGGGAAGGACTGAACGTGCTCGCGTTCATCGCCGAGAAGAAGACGAAGCGCCGGACCCCGGCTCGCTCGGCGGCCTGGACCATGCGCCACGTGGCCACGCCGTTGAGCTCCTCGATCGACCCGCTCGGCTGGTCGCGCATGGAGGCGGCGAGATGGACCACGGTGTCCACGCCGCGCAGCGCGTGCCGGAAGGAGGGAGGGTCGGCGAGGTTGCCCAGCGCGATCTGGACCCGGACGCGCTCCGCGCCCAGCCGGCGGGGATCGCGCACCAGGCAGCGGGCGGGAATCCCACCCGCAGTCAGGCGGCGCAGCAGCGCGGAGCCGACCGTGCCCGTCGCGCCCGTGAGCAAGAGCATCTCTCCGGACCCTACCCGCCGGCCGCGCGGCGTCGAGAGGGCAACGGGTCGGCCGGCGGCTTCGCGCCGGGTGGGGCGGCGCCTCTCCAGACAGACCGTAGAATGCTTCCTTGCCCTCCGACACGCCTCTCCAAGGAGGACCTCCGTGGCCTATGTGATCGCCGAACCCTGCATCGGAACCAAGGACAACTCCTGCGTCGAGGTGTGCCCCGTGGACTGCATCCACCCGACGCCCGACGAGCCCGACTACGACAAGGTCGAGATGCTCTACATCGACCCGGAGGAGTGCATCGACTGCGACGCCTGCGTCGAGGCATGCCCGGTCGACGCGTGCTTCGCCGAGGACCAGCTCCCCGAGGAGTGGACGAAGTACGTCCAGGTCAACGCGGAGTACTACGCCAACCCGTAGTCTGCTCGCCGCTTTGAGGTAGGCTGCGGGCCGAGCACGGGAAAAGGAGGATCGCCCGCCCTCCTCGTTCTTCGGAGCCTGCTCCTGGGGCTCAAGTTCGTGCCTGGCCCGCCGATTCGGCTTTCGTGCCAAACGCGCCCCCCCCCGCGTCCCCTGCAAGGTGCGGCGACGATGAGCGTCGGACCGTCCTGCTCATCGAGGACAGCCCGGGCGACGCCGCGCTCGTCCGCGAGATGCTCGACCAGACGGAGCGCTACAGCGAGCCCGAGCACGAGATCCGCGCGGCCGACGCCGTCCGCTGGCTCAGCGCGCACCGGGCGGACTGCATCCTCCTCGACCTGAGCCTTCCCGACGCCGAGGGCCTCGAGGCGCTGATCGCCGTTCAGGCCTGCGCCTCGGGGACGCCTATCGTCGTGCTCTCGGGCCGCGCAGACCAGGACGTCGCCGTCCAAGCACGTGGGTCTCCGACGCCGAGGCGCTCGCCCGGCTGCTCGCGGGAAGGCCCCCGGGTCAGCTCCCGCCGCGCAGCGCGGGCAGGACCTCGTCGCGGTAGGTCTCGATCGCCGCCTCCGGGTCGGCGCCGGACGCGTTCTGCAGCACCATGAT
>JAABUS010005398.1_pt1 | contig 16862 bp, 18 predicted proteins | sample 5560161 | NCBI WGS metagenome assembly JAABUS01 (sample SAMN10711885, study PRJNA513376) | rock metagenome | isolation source: Antarctica rocks | place: Antarctica: Victoria Land, Trio Nunatak nord | collected 2016-01-04
TGCTGTCGTTGCGGCTGCTGTCCGTGCGGGTGGTGCTGTCGCCACCACTGTTGTCGGAACGGGTGTCGTTTCCGCGCCCGTTGTCGTTGCGCTTGGTGTCGCCTCGGTCGTCCGACTTCGACCGATTGCCGCTGCTGTTGTCCGACTTCTCGCCGCGGGGCTGGTCGTCGTGACTCTCGTCGCTTCGGGCCAGGTCGGTTCGCGGTGGAGCCGCGAGCTGCTGCTGGTCGCCGTCGCCGGCGGCCCCGTTCACGCGCTCGCGGCTTTCGCCGCTGCGGGGGGGCTGCAGTGCACTGCTGGACTGGCGAGCAGAAATGGCCTCGACGAGTGCGCCCTTGCGCATCCCCGTCGTGCCCTTGATGCCGAGGCTGCCGGCGAGCTGCTTGAGCTCTCCGATCAACATCGAGTTGAGGCCACCTGACTTCTTGCGGGCCGTCGTCTTGACTGATACGTCGGCAGCTTCGGTGGTGGCTTCGGGTGTTTGCGTCACGTGAGGTCCTTCCCACGTCTGGTGCGCATCGAAAGGTGCGCCGGTGATAGAAAATGAATGCCAAGCGATGTGCGAGGGAGAGCGTTCAGTTTCTGACGCTGCGCGTTGCTAACGCGGGCCAGATTCCAACATGGTGGTGCTGAGCGATCTTCGCGCTTCGCTGGGGGAGCACCGCTCTTGCGAGCTGGTGCACTTGAAGACTAGCACCTTGAGGGCGTCGCGTCCCAACTGTGTCCAACGGGCAGCTCGGCGTGTTCATTCGGCGGCGGGAGGCGGTTCCCCGCTGGTCGCACCGTCTGCATCGATGTCTTGCCGGCTGCTTCGCCAGCCAGGTCGCGCCCACCTGGCCGCGTCCACGGGTTGCTGAGTTGTCCCGAACGCCAGCAGCGTGGGCCCTGCTCCTGATACCACCGCGGCGACGCCCGCCTCGCGCATCGCGTCCAACAAGGCCAGCGTCGCCGGCATGGCCGAGCGTCGGTAGTCCTGGTGGAGCAGGTCCCGGGTGGCTGCGAGCAAGAGGTCGGGCCGTAGCGTCAGCGCGGCCGCGAGCAGTCCTGCGCGAGCAGAGTTCGACGCCGCATCGGCGTGCCCGATCTCGGTGGGGAGTAACCCCCGTGCGATCGCCGTCGAGAGCGTCACACCGGGCACGAACACCGTCGCCTGCACGTCTGCGTGGACGTCCAGACGCAGCGCTCGCGGTCGCCGTGCCTCCGTCCAAGCGATCGTGAAGCCGCCGAGCAGACAGGCGGCCACGTTGTCCGGGTGGCCTTCCAGCCGGGTGGCCAGCTCGAGTCGTCGATCAGCTCCGATGTCTCGTCCAACGAGCTGCTCGGCGAGCCGAATGCCTGACACGACCGCGGCGGCCGAAGATCCGAGGCCGCGGCTGTGCGGGATCACGTTGTGGCAGACGAGCTCCAGCCCGGGCTGGGGCACCTCCATCAAAGTGAAGGCCGCGCGCATCGCGGTGACGACGAGGTGCGACTCGTCTCGGGGCAGCGAGTCCGCGCTCTCCCCCATGATCTCCACTCGAAGGCTGCTACCCGTTACCGTCGCCGACACAGTGTCGCGCAGTCCCAGGCAGAGCCCGAAACTGTCGAAACCCGGACCCAGGTTGGCGCTGGTCGCCGGTGCGGAGACGTGTGCCTGCGCACCCAACCGGTCACGCACCGACGAGCCCGGCAGCCGCAGCAGCAGCATCAGCGTCCGGATCGACCACGACCTCCTCGAATCGACCGAGGGCGCTGAGCGGCGTGTCGATGTCCTTCAGACCGTGACCGGTGACGGTGACGGTGATGATCTGGCCGGGATCGACCAGCCCGGAGTCGTTTCGCGCGAGCAGGCCAGCGACACCGGCAGCGGAGGCTGGCTCCACGAAGACCCCCTCGTGCCGGGCGAGGTCGCGCTGCGCTGCGAGGATCTGGCCGTCGCTGACCGCGTCGATGAGCCCGCCGGACTCGTCCCGGGCTACTTCGGCAAGTAGCCACGACGCGGGGTTACCGACCCGGATGGCTGTCGCGACGGTCTCCGGATGGGTCACCACCGCGCCTGCGACGATCGGCGCCGCTCCGTCGGCCTGAAAACCCCACAGTTGAGGAGTTCCCGAAGCGCGGTCGGCTGCGGCGTACTCGCCGAACCCCTTCCAGTACGCCCCAATGTTGCCGGCGTTACCGACCGGCAGCACGTGGATGCCAGGCGCGTCCCCCAAGAAGTCCACGATCTCGAACGCTGCGGTCTTCTGACCCTCGAGCCGCACGGGATTGATGGAGTTGACGAGTGCGACTGGATAGTCCTTGGCCAGCTCGCGGGCTACCGCGAGGCAGTCGTCGAAGCCGCCTCGGACAGAGATGATGCGGGCGCCGTGCATGATGGCTTGGGCCATCTTGCCCTTGGCGATCTTGCCTTGCGGGATGAGCACGATGGCGGCGATGCCCGCCCGACTGGCGTAGGCCGCCATCGACGCCGACGTGTTGCCGGTTGACGCGCAGACAGCGGCCTTGGCGCCCTGCTCCAGCGCCAGCGACATCGCAACCGTCATGCCGCGGTCCTTGAACGACCCGGTGGGGTTGTCTCCCTCGACCTTCAGCCACACCTGGCAGCGGGTCACAACCGAAAGCCACCCCGCTTCCACCAGACCCGTGCCGCCCTCGCGCAGCGTCACCACCGGTGTCTCGTCGGAGACCGGCAACCAACTTCGGTACTCCTCGATGACGCCACGCCAGGGGGACGCCGCCTCGCGCCTCATTCCGCAGCGCCTTCCACGCGCATCACCGAGGTGACGTCGCGCACCGTCGGCATCGACTGCAGGCCGTCGACAGTTGCCGCCAGCGCCGCGTCAGGAGCGGTGTGGGTCACCACCACGAGGCGCGCCTCGTCGCCGCGACCCACCTGCCTGACGGTCTGGATCGAGACGTCATGCCGGGCGAACAACTCGGCGACCGAGGCCAGCACTCCCGGCTTGTCGTCGACGTCGATCGCTACGTGGTAGCGGGTCCAGGTGTTGCCCATCGGGGCGATGACGGCGTCGGCGTACGTCGATTCGCCCGCGCCGGTCACGTTGCTGAGCCGGTTGCGCGCCACCGTGACGAGATCGCCGAGCACCGCGCTCGCGGTCGGGGCTCCACCGGCACCGGGTCCGTAGAACATCAGCTGGCCCGCGGCGTCGCTCTCGACGAAGACGGCGTTGTAGGCCTCACGGACACTGGCGAGCGGGTGGCTGCGCGGGATCATCGCCGGATGCACGCGGGCCGAGACCGTGACGCCGTCCGGCCCCTCGGCGCTCTCGCAAATGGCAAGGAGCTTGACCACGGCGTCCATCTCCTTGGCCGAGGCGATGTCGCTGGCGGTCACGTCGGTGATGCCCTCGCGGTGGACGTCGGCCACGGTGACGCGGGTGTGGAACGCCAAGCTGGCCAGGATCGCAGCCTTCGCCGCAGCATCGAATCCCTCGATGTCGGCGGTCGGGTCGGCCTCGGCGTACCCCAACGCCTGCGCCGACTCGAGCGCCTCGTCGAAGCCGAGACCGGACGTGTCCATCTGGTCGAGCACGTAGTTGGTGGTGCCGTTGACGATGCCGAGAATGCGACGCACCCGGTCGCCGGCGAGCGACTCGCGCAGCGGTCGGATGATCGGGATGGCGCCGGCGACCGCTGCTTCGAAGTAGATGTCGCGCCCGGCCTCGGCCGCGGCTTCGTAGAGCGTGGCGCCGTCGGCGGCCAGCAGGGCCTTGTTGGCGGTGACCACAGACGCGCCCGACCGCAGCGCCGACAAGATCAGCGACCGCGCGGGTTCGAGGCCGCCGATGACCTCGATCACGACGTCGACGTCACCTCGGCTCACGAGTCCGTCTGCGTCGGTCGTCAGCAGGTCGCTCGGCACCCCTTCGCCGCGGACCCGCTCGAGACGACGGACCGCGATCCCGACGAGCTCGATCGGCGCACCGATCCGGGCACCGAGATCCGTCCGCTGCTCCACGAGCAGGCGCGCCACCTGGCTGCCCACCGATCCGCACCCAAGCAGGGCGATGCGCAGCGGTTGGTCGTGCTCACGCGTACTAGGGGTCGTCGAGGTCACAAAACCTCCAGTCGGAGCAGGTCGTCCTCGGTCTCCCGGCGTACGACGAGCCGAGCCTGCCCGTGTCGTACGGCGACGACCGGCGGCCGCGGGATGTGGTTGTAGGTGTTTGCGAGCGAGCGGCAGTAGGCGCCGGTGGCCGGGACGGCGATCAGGTCGCCCGCCTCCATGTCCCCCGGCAAGAACTCGTTCTTCACGACGATGTCGCCCGACTCGCAATGCTTGCCCACCACCCGGGCCAGCACCGGGTCGGCGTCGGAGCGGCGGGAGGCGAGCGTGCAGGAGAAGTCGGCGTCGTAGAGCGCGGCCCGGATGTTGTCGCTCATCCCACCGTCGACAGCGACATAGAGCCTGCTGGCGCCGGCGTCCAGCGCGACCTCTTTGACGGTGCCCACCTCGTAGAGAGTGAACGTCGAGGGTCCGGCGACGGCGCGGCCGGGCTCGACCGACAGATGCGGGACGCCGATGTCCAACGCGCGGCACTCGTGCGCCACGATCTCCGTCAGGTTGCGGGCCAGCTCGTCCGGCTCGGCCGGATCGTCCTGGGTCGTGTAGGCGATCCCGAAACCGCCACCGAGATCGAGCTCGCCTAGTGTGAAGCCGGCTTCGAGGCCACGCGCATACAACGCCAGCACGCGCCGCGCGGCCACCTCGAAACCCGACGTGTCGAAGATCTGAGACCCGATGTGCGAATGCAGCCCGAGGAGCCGGAGCGATGCGAGGCCCTCGGTCATCTCCATGGCTTCGAACGCGGCTCCGTCGGTGATCGACAACCCGAACTTCTGGTCCTCGTGAGCGGTCGCGATGTAGTCATGCGTGTGCGCCTCGACGCCCGCCGTCACCCGCACCAGAACCGGCTGACGCACGCCGAGCTCGGCGGCGACCTTGGCCAGGCGGGTGATCTCGGAGTAGGAGTCGACCACGATGCGTCCGACACCGACGGCAACCGCACGCCGAAGCTCCGACTCGCTCTTGTTGTTGCCGTGGAACCCCATTCGGGCCGGGTCGAAGCCAGCTCGCAGCGCCACCGCGAGCTCGCCACCGGAGCAGACGTCGAGGCAGAGACCCTCCTCAGCGACCCACTGCACGCTGGCAACCGACAGGAAAGCCTTCCCTGCGTAATAGACCTCGGCCCCTGCAAAGGCGTCACGAAAGGACCGGGCCCGGGCCCGGAAGTCGTCCTCGTCGATGACGTACGCCGGCGTCCCGAACTGTGTCGCCAGCTCGGTGGCGGCGACACCCGCCACGTCGAGGACCCCATCGGCACGCCGGGAGACGTGTGTCGGCCACAGCGACGCGACCAGGGCGTTGGTGTCGTCGGGCGGCTGCAACCACGTTGGCCCGCGGCCTGCTGCTTCCGCATGCAGAGCGCCCGCTTCGTGTGCCCGCATCACATTCGCTCGGGTGCAGTGACGCCCAGCAGGTCGAGGCCGCGCCCAAACACGACCTGGGTGGCGGCGACCAGCACCAGGCGCGCGCGGTGCTGCTGCGACACGTCCTCGTCGCCGCGCGGCAGCACCCGGCATACGTCGTAGAAGCGGTGGAACGTCGCAGCAGTTGCCTCAAGATAGCGGGCCAGGCGGTGCGGCTCCCGAAGCTCGGCCACCGAAGCGATGACAGCCGGGAACGCAGCGAGCGCCCGGAGCAGGTCGCCTTCGCGCTCGTGCGACAGCAACGCCGGGTCGAAATCCTCGACTGCCGGGTCGACCCCCAGATCGGCCCCGTTGCGCAAGATGGAACACAGCCGGGCGTGGGCGTACTGAACGTAGTAGACGGGGTTGTCACTCGACGCGCGGGTCCAGACGTCGAGGTCGAGGTCGATGGACGAGTCGCTGGAGTAGCGCACCAGCGCGTACCGCGCGGCGTCAGCACCGACGGCCTCGATCAGGTCGTCGATCGTGATCACGGTGCCGGCCCGCTTGGCCATCCGGACCGGCTTCCCGTCGCGGACCAGGTTGACCATCTGCCCGATCCGCGCCTCGAGGTTCTCGTGTGGGGTGTCACCGAACGCCTGGCACATCGCCATCAGTCGCCCGACGTACCCGTGGTGGTCCGCCCCGAGCATGATCACGCACAGCTCGAAGCCGCGCTCGCGCTTGTCGAGGTAGTAGGCGCAATCTCCGGCGATGTAGGCCGGCGAGCCGTTAGACCGGACCAGCACCCGGTCCTTCTCGTCTCCGTACTTCTCCGTGGCCAGCCACAAGGCTCCGTCGGCCTCGTAGGTGTTGCCCATCGCCGTCAGCCGCTCGACGGCGCGGTTGATGGCACCGCTGTCGTATAAGGACTGCTCGTGGAAGTAGACGTCGAAGTCGACGCCGAAGCTGTGCAGCGTCGCCTTGATGTGGGCGAACATCAGCTCGACGCCCTCGCGGCGGAAGGTCTCTTGGGCTTTGTCGTCCGGCAGCGACAGCACGTCCGGCTGTATCTCGACGACCTGCGACGCGATGTCTGCGACGTACTCGCCGACATATCCGTCCTCGGGCGGCTCGCCTCCCCTCGCGACGGCCAGCAGCGAGCGCGCGAACCGGTCGATCTGCGCCCCGCGGTCGTTGAAGTAGTACTCCTTGCTCACGTCGGCGCCAAGCGCACCGAAGATGCGGGCGAGACTGTCCCCCACCGGCGCCCAGCGGGCCCCGCCGATGTGGACGGGACCAGTCGGGTTGACCGAGACGAACTCCAGGTTGATGCGTCTACCGACAAGGGCGTCCGACCCGCCGTACGATGCGCCGGCCTCGACGATCGCCCGCGCCACCTCTGCCTGCGCGGCCGCCTCGAGCGTGATGTTGATGAAGCCGGGGCCCGCGATCGCGACGGATGCGATCATGTCCGACGACTTCAGCTCGCTCGCGAGCAGCTCCGCGAGCTCGCGCGGCGGGAGTCCCACCTGCTTAGCCAACTGGAGCGCGACGTTGGTGGCGTAGTCACCGTGGTCCTTGCTCTTGGTCCGCTCCACCCGCACGGTGCTCGGCACCCCCTGGGGCAGGCTCAACGTCCCCCGCTCCGCCAATGCGGACAGGGCGTCGACGAGGGTCTGCGAGAGCTGTTCGGGCGTCACCGGCCCATCGTATCGACGCTCATCTGTCGGGTCGCTGCTTCGTCAAGGAGCGGACCGTGGCGACGAGCTCGTCGGGGTCGAACGGCTTGGTGACGTAAGCGTCGACACCGATCTCTGCTCCGCGAGACAAATCCTTGCCCTGAGCCCGAGCCGACACCATCACGATGGGAATATGTGCGGTCCTGGGGTCGGCTCTGAGTCGAGTCGCGGCGGTAAAGCCATCCATCCTCGGCATCGCCACGTCGAGCGTGACGACATCCGGTGCGACCCTCCCGGCGATCTCGAGGCACTCCACCCCGTCGCGTGCCTCGATGACAGCGAAACCGTCCAGCTCGAGATTCAAGACGATCAGTGAGCGGATGACGTCCGAGTCATCGACCACCAACACCCTGGGCACAGCCTCTACCACGGACTCGACGCTAGCGTTTCGACCGAGCCGCCGAGCCGTTTATGGCGGCCCCCCTCACTGCTAGCCTGGCTGCGCCGTGAGCCCCCGTAGCTCAGGGGATAGAGCACCGCCCTCCGGAGGCGGGGGCGCAGGTTCGAATCCTGCCGGGGGCGCCATCCGAAACCGCAGGCTGACCTGCGGTTTTGTCTTTCGCCCGGTATGCCGCCAGATCGACCACGTCGGCGTTTGGCAACACTTTGGCAACAGCATTCTGAGTTTTGGCAACAGCACCTGCAGTATCGCGGGCCGCCTGGGTTGCTCTGGCGGCCTCGGTTCGGGCGTCGTCCAGGGCCTCGGCGACCTCGTCGAGTCGGTCGCCGAGCAAGTGTCCGTACACGTCCATGGTCATCGCAGCGCTGGAGTGGCCGAGCATCTGCTGGATGACCTTCACGTCCGCTCCGCTCGCGATCGCGAGGCTCGCTGCCGTGTGGCGCAGCTCGTGCGGGTGGAGCTCGGGAATGCCGATGGTCTTCGCGGCCGCGTCGAAGCCCGCCCGGAAGATCGCGGCTCGCAGCGGCCCACCGCCGCGGACACCGGCGAACACAAGATCATTTGGTTCCTTGTCGGCGATGTGGGCGCGCAGTTCGGCGACAAGGAACTTCGGGATTGGCACCTGACGGCGCTCATGCGACTTGGGTGTCCCCCACGCCTGGTCTTTGCCCCCGACGACGGTGACGGACTCGGCGATGGTGGCGCGGCGTCGATCGAGGTCGAGCCGACTCACCTGCAGCGCGGCCATCTCGCCGAACCGGACGCCGGTGTATGCGAGGAACAGCACCACCAGCCGATACGTTTCGTTCTCCCGCTCATCGAGGCGGCGGTGCTTACTGACACCGGAAGGTCGGGCACAGGCCGCCGCCAAGGCCTCGACCTGACCATGAGTGAGGAAGCGCTGCTCCCGCTTGGCCGGGCGAGGCAGATTGACGCCGGACGCGACATTGCGCGCAAGTCGTCCGTCCTTGACCGCCATGTCGAGGATGAGCGACAGCACCCGGTGGACCTTGCGGACGGTCGCCGGTGAGCGCTTCGTCGACAATTCGGTGACCCATCGCTGCACGTCGGCGTGCGACACCTTCGCGAGCCGAACCTGTGCCCACCGAGCCCGGATGTGCTCGGGTGTGCCGTGTTGGTCGAGCAGCGGCACCGACGCGGTGACAGCGCGCGCGGTCAGATCTTCAGCCAGCTCCGCTCGTACACCGAGGTCGGTGATCACGCCGCCACGGGCGATGAGCAGTTCCACCTGGCCGCGGATGTCGGCGGCGTTCCATGCGGATCGCTTCGCTCCGAGCCGGGATAGAACTGTGTCGACCGCAGCTTCACGGTCGATCTCACCGGTGCGGGTCGCGTGGAGTTTCAACCGGTGCGCGGGGGAGCGGAACCCGAGCTGATGCAGTTCGCCGACCCATCGGTCCGTCAGGACCGTGCCATCGGTCGGGACGACTTTGTCGGGCCGTGCCTCCGACCAGGCCCGCCGGTCCCACGTGCGCAACAGGTCTGGTCCTGGCTCCTGGCCCGGGTGGGAGTCGCGCCATGCGGCTTCGTAGCGCTCGATGTGCTTGCCGATCTGGTGCGCTCGAGCCGAGAACGTCCCAACGAAGCTAGCCAGCTCGTTGACCTCCCCGGACTCGCTATCAAGCGTGAACCCGCGATCAGCCAGCGCCTGGCGGAACTGCGGATCGCACATCACCGCGGCGTGACCGATGCCGTTGACGGCGTCGATCATGTCGCGTACACCGACGGTGTGCAGCCCCCGCCACTTGCCAGCGACCCAGACGCGTGCGTTGACCTGCAGGTGGAGATGACGGTGCGGATCACCCGCGCGTGACGTGTAGTGCCGAACCGTGACCGCCTCGATTCGTTCCACCGGCACCTGCACCTGTCTTCCGCGCGGGCCGACCCGTGTCGTGGCGTGCTGGGCCAACCAGCCGATGACCTGCTGGGCTGCCCGGTTCTGAGCGGCGTCGTACGCGTCGGCGATCTCTGGATGCAGCGAGGCGGCCAGCGACCAGGTCTTCGGCCCGTTCACCACCACCTCAACGAACCGTACGGCCGACGGGTCGCGGCGCAGCCGGCCCCGCGGCTCACGGCTCATTGGGTCGAGTCCCGCGACCCACGATTCGTACATGTCCCCGTCGAGCGCTCCGACGGCCTCGACTCCGTCGGGGGTGGCGACGAACCGCTCCGCGAGACAGGTTCCTTCGGCGAGGTAGTAGTCGTCGACGCGGGCGTGGTCGGCCTCGCCGTAACTGCGCGCCGCGGCTGGGTTTCCGCGGTAGATCTTGACGCCACCATGCACGTCCAATCACCTCCCACGTTTTCCAACAACAGGCCCGAAAATGCGTCGTGGGCCACCCGTTGCCGGGCGACCCATTCACTCTCATTCGTAGCATGCGTGCCGGAAAGAGGGAACGAGTGGAAACGACGAGTACAAGACGGCAATCGATGGAACCGTCAGTTGGGTCCTTCCTGGGGCGATTCAGGAAGATTCCGTCAGTGAAAACAAGCAGGATCACGGTCGTGAACAGCTTGACCGGAAGCAGAACTGAAGCGACGCCGCTCTGATCGGCGAGGCGTCCCCCAATGGCAATGCACCCGATACGGAGATTGCGGCGTACTTCGCCGGACATCAGGGCGGCCAACTGCTGAACATGTTGCAAGGAGCAACCGGCGGATTTCTATCCATGGTTCCTTGCCAGCTTGTGGCGTCGCATCCGTCTTATCGAAGGAGACGAAGGTCTGTGTGCCCCCGTTGCCGGCTCTTCGGAGTTGAGCGTGGGTGAGATGCGCGCCGGGGACGGCGTGTTGGAGGGCTGAGGGGGCGTCAGGGCCCCAAGGATCGGTAGCGACCAAGCAACCCATCCGAGAAGGCCCTGACATGGATCACTCTATGTGTGGGTCCGGTGCATCGTGGTGCGCCCGGACCGATCGAATCTTCGACGTCGAGGGCATGCACGTGCTCGCCGCGTCGGTCGTCGACGAGCAACTGGTCCTGGACGTCGAGACCGACCAGGTGCTGGGAGGCTGCCCGTCGTGTGGGGTGGTTGCGGTCGGCCACGGACGACGTGTTCATCGGCTGCATGACGTGCCGTGCTTCGGCCGGCAGGTGCTGGTCCGGTGGCGTAAGCGGCTGTGGCGCTGTGTTGAGTCGACGTGTGAGGTGACCACGTTTTCCGAGCAGCATCCGTACGCTGCTCGGCGGGCCAAGCTGACGGCGCGGGCGGTGACGTGGGCGACCGACGCGCTCTCCCACGACGACACGACCGTCTCCGCGCTGGCGCGGCATCTTGGCGTGGACTGGCACACCGCCTGGACCGCGATCCGCGTCGAGGCCACCGGTCGCACCAGCCGCCCCGGACGCACCGCCGGGGTGAGGACGCTCGGGGTCGATGAGCGCATCTGGCGGCCCTCGATGAAGCGGCGCGAACGCGCCGTGACGATCATGGTGGATCTGACCCGAGACGACCAGGGTCGCTTGCAGGCGAGGCTTCTGGACGCCGTCACCGGCCGATCCGGGACCGCCTACGCGACCTGGCTGAAGGAGCAGGGTCTGGAGTTCACCGTTGAGGTCGAGCACGCCGCCCTCGATCCGCTCCGCGGCTATGCGAACGCGATCCGCGACGAGCTGCCCGACGCCATCGCGGTCCTTGACGCCTTTCACGTGGTGAAGCTCGGCTCCCAGGCGCTCGACGAGGTCCGTCGTCGCGTCCAACAGCAGACTCTGCACCGGCGCGGTCATCGTGACGACCCGCTCTACCGGATCCGCCGCACCCTGATGACCGGTGTCGAGCACCTCACCGACAAGCAGACCGCCCGCTTGAACCGGCATCTCGAGGCCGGCGATCCTGGATGGGAAGTCACCATCGCCTGGCGCTGCTACCAGGAGCTCCGCGGCATCTACCACGCGTCTTCTCCGGCGACCGGCCGCGGGCTCGCGGTGAAGGTCATCGATGCCTTCCCCACCTGCCCGATCCCCGAGATCGCGAGACTGGGCCGGACACTGCGAGTCTGGCGCGACCAGGTGCTCGCCTACTTCGCCACCGCAGGCGTGAGCAACGGCGGCACCGAGGCCATCAACGGCATCATCGACAAGACCAGACGCCTCGCCCACGGCTTCCGCAACTTCGCCAACTACCGACTACGCATCCTGCTCGCCGCCGACGGAACGCGGCCCTACCGAGACCGGCCCACCCATGCTTGATTCCGAAGAGCCCCGTTGCCCTTATCGGTGGGATCGCGCTGCTCGGTCCGCCTGCGGTGCAGCTCTCAGGGTGGAGCGCGGCAGCGCTGCAAGTCGGCAATCAGAGGGATCCGTCGGTCGCCGCGACGCTCTTTGACCTGGGCAGCACAGGGTTCTTGATCTTCCCCGTGCCCGCCGCCCTGCTCGTCCTGGCCACATCCATCGCCAACCGTTCAGGGCCACTGCTTCCTGCCTGGCTAGCGATAGCAGGCTATCCGCTGGCCGTGGTCATGTGCTCGGCGCGATACCTCTCGGTCAGTTCATGGTCGCCCTGTTCGCTGTGAGCGTGTCGTAGCTCAGCGAGCAGGTAATGTGGCTGTTTGGGCAATGTTGACTTGATGGCTTAAACAATCGTTTCACAGTCGATAAGGAGATTGAGCATATGTCGCGTATTTTGATTATCCTATTAACGCTGGCGGCGGCGGCGGTTCACTTCAAATTTTTTGTTGAGGATCCAAGCGGCGGATTGATTTATGGTCTTGACGGCATTGGATATTTGGGGCTGTTGGGGCTGGTCTATCTACCCTTTCCCTTTTTGGAAAATCTGCATCGGCTAGCCCGGTGGTTGTTGGCGAGCTTCGCGGCAATAACAATCGTGGGCTACATCGTTTATGGGATCCAACATAAGCAATGGACTGTTCCGCTTGGACCCGTGACCGTGTTGATCGAACTGATTCTGATCGCACTTTTATTAGTTGAAGCGCAACAACCTACCGACGCATCAGCAACTACCTCTTAACCTCGATCCACCGATGTTGATGGGTGTTGAGCGCGTCGTAACGCGAGAATGCCCTCGTGTTGCAGGAAAATGGGACTTGCTTATTTTCCGTTTTCCACCACACGAAGGGCATCTCGTAGATGCAACTCTCCCACAGGCCCCATGCTGTTTCAGCGGGGTTCGATGATCCGAATCTGTGTCGGCCGCCGGGTTGATCCCGGTGGCCGCACTCGCTGTCGCAGCTGGCTTGCGGAACTTGGCCGATGTGAACTGCCCCGGGATGGCTGGAGAGTTCATTCGTTGGAAGGATATTGAAATCCCGTGGCACAAGCCGCGCGGTCTGTATGGTGCAGGATTCGAAGGGCGACTATGAGATGGACCGCCCCGGTGTGGCAACATATTGGCAACACCAGCACCGGAAACAGCCCGATTCAGCCACCAACACCCAATCGTCAAGACCACGTCTGACCTGCAGTTCCCTCGATTCTCAACTACGTCACATCGTCCTCCGGAGGCTCTCCGGAGGCGGTGGCGCAGGTTCGAATCCTGCCGGGGGCGCCATCCGAAACCGCAGGATGACCTGCGGTTTTGCCTTTGGACCGGTACGTCGCCAGGTCGATGACCCCCTCATTGGGCAACGTTTGGGCAACAGCAGGATTTGGGGGCGTCTCCCCGTGCGCCTTCCGGCGGACCGGAAGATCTACTGCTCGGCGGGCGAGGTCGAGGGCGTTGCCGACCTCGTCGAGGCGGTTCTCGAACAGGTGGCCGCGGGTGTCGAGCGTCATCGTGGCCGAGCTGTGGCCGAGCATCTGCTGGACCACCTTGACGTCGGCCCCGGACGCGATCGCCAGGCTGGCGGCGGTGTGACGCAGCTCGTGCGGATGCAGGCCCGGCTGGCCGAGCGCTTGGGCAGGTTGAGCCGGCCGACCTTGAGCGCGGCCATCTCCCCGAACCTGACGCCGGTGTAAGCCAGGAAGAGCACGACCAGGCGGTAGGTCTCGCAGTCACGCTCGGCATAGGAGCGATGCTTGGAGAAGGTGGTCGGGTAGCCGCATTCGTTGGCCAGAAGCTCCACCTGCTCGATGGTCAGATAGCGCTGCTCGGCCAGGACCGTCCGCGGCAGGTTGATCTTCTGCGCCACGTTGCGCGAAGCCGGCCGTCGCGGACCGCGAGGTCGAGGATCAGGCTGAGGACCGGTGTGCCTTCTTGGTGGTCGCCGCCGATCGCCGGACAGCAAGCTGGGTGACCCACGCCTGGACGTCGCCGTGGCTGACGTTGGCCAGCGGCAGCTTCCCCCCACACCGGGATGATGTGCTCGCGCAGGATCCCGGCGTACCGCTCCCTCGAGCTCTCCTTCAGGTGAGCCTGACCGGCCAGCCAGATCTCCCAGTGGAGCGTGGACATCGGACAATGACCGTCCGTGGCCATCCCGTCACTCTCCTCGCTGGGCGCACCAAAACGCGCCCGTGAAGCCGCGCCGGGGGTACCCGGGCGCACCATTGGGGCCGACCGGGTTTACCCGTGTTTGTGCAGTTCAGCGGGCGCGCCCCGTGAAAAGTCGAAGAAATTCCGCCACTGGGGTTGCCAGACTTCCGCCACTCGGTGGCGTATCCTGTATTACATTCGATACGTGTCAGGAGTGGTGATGAAGCTGAACAGCAAGGGGCAGGTGACGATCCCGGCCGACCTGCGGCACCGCCACGGGTTCACCGAGGGCGACGACGTCGACGTGGTCGAGGACGGGAGCACGCTGCGCATCGTGCACCGAACCGCCGGCGAGACCCGCGGCGAGCGCCTCGTCAACCGGATACGCGGTCGCGCGACGACCGGCCTGTCGACCGATGAGCTGATGGACCTGCTGCGCGGTCAATGACGTGCCGTCGACGGTGACCTTGGTCGACTCCACCGTGCTGCTCGACGTCCTGACCGAAGACCCCGCCTGGGCAGGCTGGTCGGGCGAGGCTCTGGTGCGCGCCTTCGACGAGGGCCCGGTCGTGATCAACCCGGTCGTATACGCCGAGGTCTCGATCGGCTTCGACCGGATCGAGGAACTTGACGAGGTGTTGCCCGAGACCGCGTTCATGCGCGAGTCATTGCCCTATCCGGCTGGGTTCGTGGCAGGCAAGGCCTTCTTGACCTATCGCCGCGGCGGCGGGACCAAGCCGACTCCCCTGCCCGACTTCTACATCGGCGCGCACGCGGCCGTTGCCGGCTACCGGCTGCTGACCCGGGACGTCCGGCGATATCGGACCTACTTCCCTCGCCTCGAGCTGCTGACTCCGCGCTAACTGTTGCCCACTGACCAGCTGTCCGAATGCCTGCAGCCCTCAAGTGTTCATTACCAGCTCGCCGCCGCCGAGCCGCCTCGCGTCGCCTGACTTGCCAGCGGCGGGGGCGATCAACATCTTCGAGCGGCTCAGATGCCGATGCCCCGACTCGTTGAGGTGCTTGATGGCCGGTAGTCCTGGCTGGCGCGGCGCATCCGGTTGGCTGCTTCCTAGTCGGCATCGTGTGGACGCGGGATCGCCGGTGGTCGGCGTGGTGGAGTCGGGCCGTAGCGTTCGATGTCTTCGGCGGCGATGGCGGCGGCGTGAGTGGGTCCGAGGTCGGCGCGGTCGCGGCTGAAGACCTCGATCCAGTGGCTTCAAACGTCGTAGTCAGATCAGCGGCCGCGTCCAGCACGGTTTCGCCCGGCACGCCTAGTGTGTCGTGCGGGGACGTATCAGTCGCGAATCTTGTCCGCGGCCACTTCAGCTGCCAGCGGTCGGGCCGCGTGTCTCCGCAGCGTCTCCTCCAGGGGGACATCGAGGTAGAACACGTTCGATGGCCCGTGATGCCTTGTGATGAGCTCGCTGAGCATGTCTTCATAGTGCTTTGCAACGAGGATGCCCTCGAGAATGACGTGGTAGCCGAGAGCCGTGCAGTACCGGACGTTGTACTCGATCAGTCCGATGTTGTCCGCGTTCGGCACATCGTGCTCGCGCAAGATCACCCGGCGGAAGTGGTCCTGCCCGATGTTGGCTGTCCCGGGCCCAAGTGTGCGTTGCAGCGCGGCCGCGAGAGTGCTCTTGCCCGTAACGGAGTTGCCGCGCAGAACGATCAGGTGAGGCCGCACTTCCACGACACAGACGGTAACGGCCGCGACCTCATCTCGGCATGTCGGTGCGCGGAACGCGGCATGTGCGGAAGTTGCATGGTGTCCTGCTGAATGTCAGCGCCACACCGCGCTACGACCCGCGCGGAGGTCGGCAGCTACATCTTCGTGTTGCTGATTCAATAACTCAGGCAGCCGTGTCAGAGAGAAGAAGTCAAGTCCCACGGTCTCGTGGCCGTCAACGTCGAGTTCCCCGCCTTCCACTGCGGCACGGAAGACCACAGCAACCGTCTGCGCGACGTCGCCGTTTGGATAGCGGTCTTTGTACTTGCTGTAGACCCCGGTCAGGTCGGTGACCCTGACGCTGAGCCCGGTCTCCTCCTCGACTTCCCGTACAGCGGCTTCTTCCACCGATTCGCCGAGTTCCACCGCTCCCCCGGGGAAACCCCAGACGGGCTTCTCACGATCTCCGCGACGTTGAAGCAACACGCGCCCGGCTTCGTCAAATACGGCACAGATGGCGAAGTTTAGGAGGATCGGCTCATGTCCCACGCGTTGGCGTATCCAGCGGATGTAGTCGGTCACGAGTCGGTTCCTCCCAGTTGCACAGCCATGCGCCAAACTGCTTCGACAGCGAATCGCCAAGGTACCGATGCTGCGATAGCGGCAGGTTCAGTCAGTCGGTTGCCAGTTGTCCCAGTCTGCCCACCAACGGCGGTCCTCGCGGATCGCTTCGGCGACGGTCTCCGCAGCCGTCAGCACCTCGCTGATCTGTTCCGGAGTCATCCGTCCTTGACGCGGCGCCTGCGCTGCCCATGGATGAGGGTTCTGCGGGTGCCCGTGGAAGGTGAAGGGCGATCCTGGTTCGAGCAGGACCGCCAGGTGGTCCCCGTCGTCCGCGACCACCTTGACAGGATGCTCCATCCACAAACGGCCGTGGAGTACCTCGCGACGCATGATCGACATGCCGCAGCCGTACCTGTGTTCGCCGCTCAACACACACCTGCCGCTCCATCGAGGTGGACACAACAGACGCATACCGGCACGGCCGGCAGATCACGCGCATAACCTGGATGAGCGTCAGCGGACGTCCTCAATTCGGCATGACCGCGCGGATCGCGGCATGAACGCGCGTATGGCTTTGGGTGGCAGGGGTCAGTTTCGAGCCTGTTGGGCTTTGGCGTTGAGGTAGCGCTGTTCGGGGATGGAGTCGGTGAGTGTGGCCGCCCGCTGATAGGCATCCGCGGCTT
>JAABUS010005399.1_pt1 | contig 16861 bp, 16 predicted proteins | sample 5560161 | NCBI WGS metagenome assembly JAABUS01 (sample SAMN10711885, study PRJNA513376) | rock metagenome | isolation source: Antarctica rocks | place: Antarctica: Victoria Land, Trio Nunatak nord | collected 2016-01-04
TCGACCTGCTCCGGTCCCGCAACATGGTCGTTTGGGACCATCATGAGGTGTCCGGTGTTGTACGGGAACAGGTTGAGGATGACGAAGCACCGTTCGCCGCGATGGATGATCAGGGAACCGGTGTCGTTGGCCGCGGCCAGCCGGTTGCAAAAAATACAGCCGGTCTCGTGCGTCCCGCCGCTGACATAGCGCATTCGCCAGGGAGTCCAGAGTCTGCTGAAGTTTTGACCGGGGATGGGTTCCGGGAGCGGTGTTGAGGGCCGATCGGGTTGGGGCAGGTCCATCACGGCATGATACCATCAGGCTGTTTGACTGCCTCGACGCCCACGGTCGTGCGCCTTTGGTTGTTCGTTCCCTCCCGTCTCGTTGTTGGGACCACGGGCCTCGACGCCGTGCCGCGCCATACGATCGAACCGGGGGTGAGAGCAGGCGTGCAATCGACGCGGGTACTTGATCGACCAGGGTATGAAACCCTCCATGCGACCCGCCTGGGCCGCACGGGAGCCGCACACGCCAGCTGGCCCCTGATACGAGTGACGGCCGAAGTCTTCACCGACTCGTTGCTCGCCTGGCTCGCCTTCTGGCTCGCGTGGCTTCTTCGCTACCAGGCTGAGGTTGGCGGTCGGATCTTGCCGGCAGACGAGGAACCGTTCGCCACCTTCCATGGCAAGGCATCGCTCTTTGCTGGCGCCCTCCTCCTCGTCCTCCTGATCCGCGGCGTCTACCGCCTCCCGCGTTCGGCCGGTCTGCTGGACGAAGCCACACTCCTGACCGGCGGCATTACCACCGCCATGGCAGGCGTCATTCTCTGGGCATTCTTTCTTCGCTTCGCGCCGTCGCGACTCGTCTTTATGTACGCCTGGGTTGGCGCCATCGCCCTGCTTCTCGCCAGACGTGTCGTGACGCGTGCCTGCCGGAGATGGCTCTGGTCCCGGGGCCACTTCGTGGACCGGGTGCTGATTGTCGGCGCAACCCCCGCGGGTCAGCGAGTGATCCAGGCGATGACCGCCAGACCCGCGCTCGGCTACCGGGTCGTCGGCTTCGCCGATGAGGCCGGTGATGCTCAGCGTGGCAGTCTTCGCACCGCTACTGAGCACCGGGTGGTCGAAACCAACTGGCTCGGGCAGTTCGATCAAGTGGGTCAACTGGTCGAGGACCACGATGTCGACGAGGTGATCATCGCCCTCTCCTCTGCCGATCAGGACCAGGTGCTCGACATCGTCAACCAGTGCCGGGCGAGGGATGTCTCGTTCAAGGTGGTACCGGATCTCTTTCAACTCGCGCTTGATCGCGTCGATCTCGGTGAGGTCGCTGGAATCCCACTGATCGGAATTCGCGGCGCCTCGATCACCGGCCGCAGCTATCAGGTCAAACGCGCCATTGATCTGGCGCTCACTCTCCTCCTTCTCTCAATCATGGCCGTGCCCATGGCAATCATCGCGCTGCTAATCCGGCACGATTCACCGGGTCCTGTCTTCGTGAGTCAGCGCCGGATCGGTCGTGACGGGAGACCATTCCCGCTCCTGAAGTTTCGGACGATGGTCGACGGCGCGGAACGGCTGCGCGCCGATCTGATGGCCAGCCACGTCGGTGGCGGCGGGGCCGATCCTCGACTCTTTAAGGTCCCGAACGATCCACGCCTGACCCGGGTTGGACGGCACCTGCGCCGCTTGAGTCTGGACGAGCTGCCGCAGCTGATTCACGTGCTGCGAGGCGAGATGAGTGTGGTCGGGCCGCGCCCGCCGCTTCCGGAGGAGGTCGAGGGCTACGAGGAGTGGCACCGGCAGCGGTTGATGGTGACGCCGGGCCTGACCGGTCTCTGGCAGGTGAATGGGCGGAGTCATCTGAGCTTCGACGAGATGGTCCGCCTCGATCTCTACTATGCCGAGCATTGGTCGCCATGGCTTGATATTAAGATCGTGCTCCGGACCATTCCCGCCGTCCTGACTGGAAACGGGGCATACTGAGCGGACCGGCCTCAACGACGGCTCGGTCCCGCCGCGCCGGAGGGTTTAATGGTTGCAGGAAAACACCCACCAGCAGGCGCGGCGATGGTCGAGCAGCCAGGCGCGGCACTGGCTGATGCTCCTGGGCCGATGGCTCCTCGTCGTCGAATACGGCTCGTGAGCTGCTCGTGAGCATTGAGACGGTTCTCGCTCTCCTGCTCCGTCGTTGGTGGCTCATCGCCGCTCTGCCGCTCGGGGTATTGGTGGCGTCCCTCGCGGTGACATCGCACGCGCCCTACGTCGCAACGGTGCAGGCGATTGTCCTAATCCCTGGCGACACCGAAACGCCAGGCAATGCCGAACGCCCGGAGCTGATGGTGATGGACGACGTTCCATCTCTCATTCGCTCCCGAGTCTTTGCTGAGGCGGTAGCGTCTCGCCTACGAACGATGTCGCCAACGTTGAATCTCGACTCAGATGCGGTTGCCCGGGCAATCAGCGGAACGCGATACAGCCGGCAAATCAAGGTGCGCGTCCGGCACGCCGAGGAGCGCGATGCAATGGCGATCGCGTCGGCGGTGACATCGGTCCTGCCGGAGACGATCAATCGCTACCTGATTGCCACCAACGCCCAACCCGCAACGGTCAACATCATCGACCGGCCACGAAAGGCCGAGCGAGATACAGGCAACAGGGCGCTCATCGTGTCCATCGAAACGTTGGTCGCCCTGATCGCCGGGGTGGGGCTGGCCCTGCTGGCGGCGTCGCTCGACAACCGTCTCTATACGACCGCGCAGGTCGAGGACGCGCTTGAGATCCCGGTGCTGGCGGACGCACGAGGGTCCCGCACCCGACCAGGATGGCCAGGTATCGACCGTTTCACTCGTCGATGAGCAGGCTGACACCACCGTCCGCCATGCGCGGCCCGTTCGCTGGCGCCGAGGAGGACACAGCGGTCGACCTCCGATCTCACGACGTTGCCCGTACGTTACGCGCTCTCGTCGAGGCGAACGATGCGCGCTCAGTCCTGGTAGTGGGCGTCGACCGGGGCGTTCAAGGACTCTCGACGCGTCTCGCCGCCGCCGAGGCACGGGCCGGACGGGCAACGATTCTCGTCGATGCCGATCTACGCGAGCCGAGCGACTTCGCCGCCGCCGGCAGCCGCATCGCCTCAGGTGGCCTTTCAGCATGGCTCCTCGATCACGATACGAGCGAGGGGAGTGCTCCACCCGGCGAGCCAAGCGATGTCCCGAATCTCTCGGTGATTCACCGTGGCGAACGGGCCGTGCAGGCAGCCGATGCGCTCGACGGACCGCGACTCGACGACCTGGTCCCGGCGCTGCTGCGACAGGCGGACCGCGTGGTGATCGCGAGCAGTCCGCTCTGGCTCCACGCTGACGCGCTCTCCTTCGCCCGGCGGGTCGACCAGGTGCTCGTCGTCATCAACCCTGGACGAACCCGACGTGACGCGGCGATCGCCGCGCGCGACGCTATCCGCCTCGCCGGCGGTCGGATTGCCGGCATCGTCCTGGATACCTAGCAGCCCGTCGACTGTCCGGGACGTGGCGTCGCATTGTCGCCGTCCCGAAAGGGCGGCTATCCCAACCTCCGGACGGCAGTCTACGGGTGTTTCGTTCGGCTAGGAGAGCGGGGCGAAATAGGAGGTGAGATAGGGCTTCTCGCGCATCGCGGCGAGGTCCGCCACAACCACCTCGGTCGCACTGACGCCCGCTGTCTGGCATGCCTGGCCAACAAGTGCGAGCGCGGCATGACACCGGGCCGCCCAGTTCATCGGCGAGGTCGTGCCCGGTATCCAACGATCAGCCTCAGCACGGAGCATCCGCGCGAGGACCCCCGCATCGAAACCCGGTTCCGCCGTCATCAACGCCCGATCGGGTCGCACATCGTCCCACTGGCAACTCGCGCGGACGGCGCTGAGGGTCAGCCAGTAGAGAATCTGACCCGCTTCAAGCGCGACATCGGCCCCTCGACCCTGATGCTGGTGGGTGCCGTCGAGCACACCGGCCAGTTCCCGCAGCTCGTCACCGACTCGGGCGCTGACCCGATCATCGTCCTGGCGGAGAAGACGGGACGTGGTTGAGACCTCCTCCAGGTTGTTGGCTCTCAAAAATGCATAGCCGCCGAAGAGCTGCCGCGTGAGGTCAGCAACGTGTTGATGATCCGGATCGCGACCATACACCGCGTCTGGGTCGAAGGTGCGCTGGATGACAACCTCAAGCGTTCCATCGGGCTGGAGGCGCCGGTAGTAACAGGTGGCGTATCCATCGTGGCAGACCGCGCCGATCTGGTCTACCAGGAGCAACAGGCTGTTCTGCTCGCAGTTGATCAGGATCTCATGCACGATCTGTTCGTGGCCAGATGTCTCACCCTTTCGCCAGAGCCGCGCGCGCGACCGGCTCCAGAAATGCGTGCGACCGGTCGCCCTGGTGGCGTCGAGCGCCGCGTCATTCATGAAACCAACCATCAGCACGACCCGCGTGGTTGCATCCTGAATGACGGCGGGAATCAGACCATCGGGTCCAAAGCGCACCTCGGGCAGCGTCCCGGTGAGGGGCGTCTCCGGCGTCTCGCTCACCGGCGGACCGGGATGCCATGGCTGGCCAGATGCTCTTTGGCCTGGCCTACGCGATACTCTCCGAAATGAAAGATCGACGCCGCCAGGACGGCATCGGCCCGCCCGGGCGCCAGTGCTTCTACCAGATGATCGAGCGTCCCGGCCCCGCCGGAGGCAATGACCGGGACGTTGACCGCCGATCCGATCGCTTCGAGCAAGTCGAGATCGTAACCAGCGCGGGTGCCATCTCGATCCATACTCGTCACCAACAGCTCGCCAGCGCCCCTGGCGACCGCCTCCGTCGCCCAGCCGACCGCGTCCAGACCGGCATGATGACGGCCGCCATGGGTGTAGACACCCCACCCGCGGTTGTCAGATTCTCGCCGGGCATCGATCGCGACGACGATACACTGGCTGCCGAAAACGGTCGCCCCAGCGGTGATCAGACCAGGATCGCGAATGGCCGCCGTGTTCACCGACACTTTGTCTGCCCCGGCAGCCAGCAAGTCCCTCATGTCGGCGATGGCTCGCACACCGCCCCCAACCGTCAGCGGACTGAAGACCTGATCCGCGGTGCGCTCAACCAGCGACGTCATTGTTCGGCGGCTATCCGAGCTGGCGGTGATGTCGAGAAAGATCAGCTCATCGGCGCCTTCCGCATCGTAGAAGGCCGCGAGCTCAACTGGGTCACCGGCATCCCGGAGATCGACGAATTCGATCCCTTTGACGACCCGGCCATCAGTCACATCAAGACAGGGAATCACGCGCCGCGACAGTCCTCCCTGCAGCGACATCGTGCTGTCCAGCTCCGTCAACATCCCCGGTCGGTTCATGGCGTCGTCGTCCCCGCGGCGACGTGGACCGCCTCGCGGAGATCGATCCGACCATCGTACAGGGCGCGACCGATGATGACTCCCTCGACCCCGGTACCGGCAGTCTGCACCACGTCATCAACCGACCCGATCCCACCGGAAGCGATGACCTCAGCCCTCGTTGCCCCCACCATCTCCCGGAGGGCCGGGAGATTGGGCCCGCTCAGCGTGCCGTCCCGCCGGATATCGGTAAAGATGAACCGCTCGATCCCGGCGTGCTGCAGGCTGACGGCCATGTCACGCGCGGACGTTTCCGTTTGTTCGAGCCACCCCTGCGCCGCGAGGCGACCATCGCGAGCATCGAGCGCCACCGCGATCCGATCGCCCCATCGCTCCGACGCCTCCTCCACCAGCGACCGATCATGGATCGCAGCCGTCCCCAGAATTACCCGATCGACGCCATGGTCGAACGCCGCCGCCAGGTGTTCGACCAGTCGCAGCCCGCCACCGAGCTGAATCGGAAGGTCGACCGCATGGCGGATCCGGACGATCGACTCGACATTGACCGGCTCGCCGACAACGGCCCCGTCAAGATCGACCAGATGGAGCCACTCCGCGCCCGCACCCTCCCAGCGTGTCGCGGCGTCAACGGGGTCGGCGTCGAACTGCACCTCGCGGGCAAAATCGCCCTCGACCAAGCGGACGCAGCGGCCCCCCCTGATGTCGATTGCCGGGTAGACGATCATGACGCCGCCAAACTCGGGATGATACGGGTCGTCCCGGTCGTCTGGGCGACGAAGGCAGCGATCAGCTGCAATCCATCGGTTCCGCTCTTCTCAGGATGAAATTGCGTGCCCCAGATGTTGTCGTGCACGACGATACTTGGAAAGGTCTCACCGTAGGACGTCTCAGCCGCGATATCCGCCGCGTCTGCTGGTTCGACGATGAACGAGTGGACGAAGTAGTAGTCCCGCTCGTCGCCCTTGAAACCCAGTGGTCCATTCACCAGTATTCGGGACCGGTTCCAGCCCATGTGGGGCACCTTGACGACAGGCCGCAACCCACGGACTCGCCCGCGAAGGAGGCCGAGACCCCGTGTGTCTCCTTCCTCCTGCTCTTCGAAGAGCAGCTGCATCCCGAGACAGATGCCGAGAAACGGTTTCTTGACCTCGGCCGCCTCCCTCACCGCCACGTCCATTCCCATGTCAGCAAGCCGCAGCATGGCGGACCCTGCCGCGCCCACACCCGGCAGGACGACCGCGTCAGCCGCCGCCACCGTCGTTGGGTCGTCCGTCACGACGACTCGCGCGCCCGCGGCCTCGAGGGCGCGCCGGATGGAGCGGAGATTGCCCGCGCCGTAGTCGATGACCGCGATCACTCCAGAACCCCTTTGGTGGACGGAATCCGGGCCAGATCGTCGGTCAGGCGCGTCGCCTCCCGGATGGCGAGTGCCCCTGCCTTGAAGATCGCCTCGGCGGCATGGTGAGCATTGCGAGCACGCAGGAGATCGATATGCACGGTCAGGCCCGCATGGACGACGAGCGACCGCCAGAACTCTTCCACCAAGCTGGCGGCGAAATCGACCCCAATCACCGGCTCGGGCATCGTCACCTCGTAGTGAAGAAAAGGCCGACCGGAGCAATCGACGACCACGCGAGCGAGTGCCTCGTCGAGCGGTGCATAGGCAGAACCAAAGCGAGCAATGCCGGCCCGATCTCCCAACGCCTGCTTCAACACCTGTCCAATCGCGATGCCAACATCCTCGACGGTATGGTGAGGATCCATCGCGGCGTCGCCACTGCAGCGGACATCGATATCGAACCGTCCATGCCGCCCCAGGGCATCGAGCATGTGATCGAGGAACAAGACCCCCGTGTCAGCACTGACCGTCCCGGTCCCATCGAGCGCCAAAGTCAGGTCGATTCGCGTCTCGGAGGTTGTTCGCTCGATCGAGTCACGACGTGTCGCGGCGAGTGTCACGAGGAGACTCCGCGCTGGAGGACATCGGCGAGCTCGGCCAGAAAGATCTGGTTCTCCCGCGGGGTTCCAACCGTCACCCGGAGACAATCAGCGATCCCCAGGTCGGGCCGTGGAAAGTGGCGGACGAAGACGCCCCGTCGCGCCAACTCGGCGACCACCGGCGCGGCGTCCACCACCGGCAGCCTGACCAGCAGAAAGTTCGTTGCGGAGGGGAGCGGCATCACCCCAGCCAGAGCGTGCAGGGCAGTCGCGAGAGCGTCGCGATCCGCGACGATCGTGGCGACGACCGCCTGCAGGTGAGGTGTGTCTTCGAGCGACGCCACCGCGGCAGCCGCCGAGATGGCCGATATGTTGCAGAAGGCCGGCATGACGCGACGCAGATGCGGCATTAGTTGCTCGGGAAAGGCACCATATCCGACCCGGAGACCGGCCAGCCCGGCAAACTTACTCATCGTTCGGAGGACCGCGACATTGTCATAGCGGGTCATCAGCGGCACGTGGGCGACGCCGGCAAACTCGGCATACGCCTCGTCGATCGCTACCAAGCAACCGGCCTCGGCGGCAATCCGCTCGATTGCGATGGGGTCGAAGAGCGTTCCGGTCGGGTTGTTCGGATTGCAGATGATCAATAATTTGGTTCGCGGCTGAATCGCGGCCAGCAAACGCTCGACATCGAGACGAAACCCCGTCTCCAACGGCACGTCGGTGACCGTGGCGCCGTGCAGGGAAAAGAGCGAGCGGTAGAGGCCAAACGTCGGCTCGGAGATGATGACCTCGTCGCCTGGCTCGATCAGCAGCATCGCTATCGTGTTGAAGACATCGTCAAGACCGGCGCCGGCGACGATCTGCTCGACTGGCATCCCGAGATAGCGCCCCAGAGCGTCCCGGAGCTCGGTCGCCTCGATGTCCGGGTAGCGATGGGCGTGGTCGAACCGCGCGATCGCCTCGCGAGCGCGCGGCGACGCCCCATAGGGCGACTCATTCCAGTCGAGACGGGCAGTTCGGGGCAGCGTCTCTGTCGGTGCCGCCTGCCGCTGGTACTGCCCGACTGCCCGCGCGGACGGCCGCACCAGCGCTTCCAGGTCGACGGCCACTCGCTCCCCGATAATCTGGCTCACCAATCGATCCTCGCGTTGCATGAAACGCGGCCGCTCGCAATACCGACGTGCCAATCATAATCGACGGTGGACGGTGCGTAGGATGCTCGAACGTCACGCCGTCGTGCGCACATTCCGTCAGGAGCAACCGCGGTCACTCGCACGTCGCCACATGCCTTCCCGGTAACGCGCCACGGCGGCGAACCCCGCGTTGTTTAGAGCATCAGCTTTTCGAGGGACGACACGAGGATTTCCGTCGCGCCGGCCTCGCGAAGCCGCTCGATCGACTCCCAGAAGACCTCTTCCTCGATCGCCGTGTGGACGGCGACCCACCCTGGATCAGCGAGCGGCACGATGGTTGGCGCCTTCAGTCCCGGCACGACCGCCCGGATCGCTGGCAGGGCAGACTCCGGCGCGTTCATCATCAGATATTTGTAGCGTCGGGCCGCCCGAACCGCGTTGATCCGCAGGAGCAGGCGGTCGATGTTCGCACGCCGCACCGGATCGGCCATCGCCGCGGGATTTGCCGCGAGCACCGCTTCCGATTCCAGAACGGTGGCGATCGGGCGAAGATCGTTGAGGATCAACGTCGATCCGGTCGCCGTCAACTCGACCACGGCATCGGCCAGACCGAGCGACGGGGCGACCTCCACGGAGCCGCTGATAGTGATGATCTCCGGGTTTCCACCCTGCTTGGCAAAGAACTCCCGAGCCGAGCGCGGATAGGAGGTGGCGATCTTGCAGTCGAGCAAATCTTCGACCGTGGCGATTGGCGCATCGCGGAGCACCGCGACAATCAGCTCGCAGTAGCCGAACCCGAGAGGGATAAGCTCTTCGACATCGACCCCCTCTTCATGGATAAGATTGCGACCGACGATCCCGAGGTCAACGGTCCCGAGCCCCATGTACCCCGGGATATCGTCATCCCTGCCATACAGGATCGAGAGTGGAAAGTTGCGGCAGTGGGAGAAGAGGCGCTGCCCGTAGCTTTCAAACTCGAGCCCAATGGCGTGCAGGAGGTCGAGGGTCGGCTCGGTCAGGCGACCTGAGCGTTGGATGGCCAGCCGCAGATGGCCTTCGCCATTGGCATGGATTGCAAATTTGGATGTGGGCATGAGGAAAACACATGCTCCCGGTAGGGCACGATCAAGGCGCCGCGGTGGGTTGGCGATGTCGATATGTACCATGCATCTTGAAGGCTGCACAACCGGCGTGCCGCCAGACGGAGGACATCGACCGGCTCCTGCATCTCCAAGATGGTAGGGTGATCGCTATCGGGAGGGCACGATGGCACGCGATACGTTGAGCGCTCGTCTGGCATATTTGCACGGCGGCTTCTATCTGGTCACCGGTATCTGGCCGGTGGTCAGCATCCGCACCTTTGAGGCGATCACCGGGCCAAAGGTCGATCGGTGGCTGGTCAAAACCGCCGGCGTACTCATTGCGGCAGTCGGATTGGGGATGACTCTAGCGGCGCGTCGAGACCGAGTCACGCCGGAGATCGCGATCACCGGCGCCGGTGCGGCAGCCGGTCTGACCGCGATCGATCTCGTCTATGTCTCGCGCGGCCGCATCTCACCGATCTACCTGCTCGACGCGGTGGCGGAGGTTGGGCTGATGGCCCTTTGGGGGCTCGTCTGGCGGCGGTCACGGTGACGGGCATGGTGATCACCGCACGCGATAATCCAGGCGAGGCGAGGGGGACGCCCGGTGCGGTGGGATGGCGCGTCTGCCTTGCCGATGCGCTGGCATGCGTCCGGTGACGACCACCTCCACCGGAAGCGGCGGCCGGCCGCGTTCTGCTCCTCGCCGCGGTCGGCGCGATACGCCGACCGGGGCGGCAGCCGAATGCGGACGACCGGCCGCTTATCCACCTCTTGACGTGACTATCGAGCGCATTGTTCCCGGTGGGGCAGGTCTCGCTCACGCGGAGGGTCGGACGATCTTTGTCCCGCTTACGGCACCAGGAGACCGGGTACGCATCCAGGTCGAGCGTCAGCAGGGCTCCGTTCTTCATGCGTCGGTGATGGAGGTCATGGAGTCGTCGCCGGAGCGGGTGGAGCCGCCCTGCCCAATCTTTGGGAGGTGCGGTGGCTGCGACTTTCAGCACCTCTCCTACGACGCTCAGCTCCGCGCCAAGACCGGGATTGTCCGCGACTGCCTTCGCCGCATCGGCGGCATCGATCTCGCCTCCGACCCGGCGATCGTCCCCTCCCCCCTGCCCCTGGCCTACCGCACCCGCGCGGAATGGCACACCGAGGCGGCCACTCGCCGGGTGGGCTACCTCGCGCGCCTATCGGCGACGGTCGTCGACGCACCCACCTGTCCGATCCTGGTGCCGGCGCTCAACACAGCGCTCGGTCAGGTGCGGGCAGCGATGGAGGGGGACGACCACCGGGAGAGCCCGGCACAGGTCACCGCCGCCGCGGGCGACTCGGAGGCGAGCTGGGCAGCGTCCCAGGAGCTTGGACGGTCCGCTCTGCCGGAGTTGACCGTCACCATTGGCAGCGAGACCTATCGCTTCGACGCGGGCTGCTTCTTCCAGGTAAACCAGGCGATCCTGCCGCGGCTGGTCGATGAGGTGATGAGGGGTCATGAGCCGGCGGAACCGCCCGATGACCGCGCCCTGGCGCTCGATCTGTACTGCGGCGTGGGTCTGTTCACCCTACCGCTTGCCAGGCGGTTCCCACGGGTGATCGGCGTTGAATCGCATGCGCGGTCAGCAGGGTTCGCCCGACGCAATCTGAGAGAGGCCGGGCTCGGAGCAGCAAGGGTCAAGACCGACCAGGTCGATCGCTGGCTCAGATCCCGTGCCGGGCGACTCGATCCCGTTCATTCGGTCCTTCTCGATCCTCCCCGGAGCGGTCTGGAGCCGTCGACCATCGCGTCGCTCGTTCTCCTCGCGCCGGAGCGAATAACTTACATCTCCTGCGATCCCGCGACGCTGGCTCGTGACCTCAAAGCTCTCGTCAATGCCGAGGCGGGCTATCGTGTCGAACGCGTGACCGCCTTCGATATGTTCCCGCAGACGCACCATGTGGAGACGGTCGTGCACCTCGTCCGGTAACTGAGGTTCGTTGATGGTCGACCACGGCCCGGCCCTCGGACCCACGTGCCGCTGCCGGCAGCGGTACCGCGCGACGTCGGAATGAGCCAGGAAGCCGTCCCATCAGCAGCATGAGCTACGATTCTGGTATAGATATTGCTGACCCCCTCCACGCTGGCATGCGATCGGAGGGACGAAGGTGATCGCCGGTAAACGTTTCGATCGCATGCCCTGACGCGGAGCATGGCTCGCCCGCGTTCCTTCTCGCGAACCGTGCAGCGTTGCACGATGGAGGAAGAGTGATGAAGCTCGACCGTTTCAGCCAACCGTTCGCTGGCAATCGATCCGGCCCTCGGAAGGGGCGGGTGACCCGGCGTACCGTCGTCCAGGGCGCCGCTGCAGTTGGGGCCGGGGTGATGATCGGCGGGTCGGGGCGATTTTCGGCGATTGCTCAGGAGAAGACCAAGATCCGGCTCACCACCTGGGCGGGGGTCGACGAGGCCAAAGAGTTGCAGGCCGTGATCGATAAGGTCAATCAGGCGACAACGACCTTTGAGATCGTCTCGGAGCCAAACCCGGCCGATTACTTCACGAAGTTACAGACGACCCTGGCCGGTGGCACAGCCGCCGATCTCTTCTGGCTCTCACAGGAATACATCGCCGGCTATGCCGACCGCGGCGCGCTCCTCGATATCACCGACCGCCTGGCGGAGGACGATCAGCCAGCCGCGAAGATTGACGACTACTACCCGGCGGTCTTCCAAACCGCCCAATACGACGCCAAGACGTACGGCCTCCCCTGGATCAGCCAGCCGGTGATGCTCTATTACAACCCGGCAATCTTCGACGCCGCCCAGATCGCCCCACCGGACGAGAGCTGGACCTGGGACAACTTCAAGGATGCGGCGGGAAAGCTGACCGATGCGGCCAGCGGGGTCTACGGCACCTCCTTCAGCGACTGGCCCCCGATCCAGATGTTTATCTGGCAGGCTGGCGGCGATGTCGTCAGCGAGGACCTGAAGTCCTGCCCGATCGATACACCGGAAGCGATCCAGGGGGCGCAGTTCTACGGCGACATTATCTATAACGAGGAATATGCCCCGTCGGAGGCGACGATCAAGGAGCAAGGCTTCGGCGAGATGGTCAAGGCCGGCAAGATCGCCATGTTCTACGGCGGAGCCGCCGACGACCTTGACTACGCGAACAAGAAAGACCCCAAGAACGCCGTCATCAAGATGACCCTGGTCCCCAAGGGGCCGAAGAATCGGGCGACGTTCGCCTATACGGCGTCAACTGCGATCAACTCCAAAACCAAGAACCCCGACGCCGCCTATGATGCCCTGGTCGCGTTGACGGACGGGATCCACCACTGGAAGATCGTCGCCCCACGCCAGTCGCTCGCGAACGAGGAGACGATCGTGGCGAGCGTGCCCGACAAGGCGGAAGCGGCGGCGATCATCGTCAAGGCACTCCCCGACATGCGGGCACTGCGAGTGATTCCTCAGCAGCAGGAGTGGGATACCACCTTCTTCGACGAGTTCAAGGACCCCCTCTACGCCAAAGAGTCGACCGCGGAGGAGCTTGCCGGCGACGCGCGGCCCGATCTCGAGGCGCTGTTGCCCTAAGACCACGACGATTCCGTACGCTGGCCGGGCGTCATTCCAACGCCCGGCCCCGGCGTCATCAAGGAGCGTCAGCGATGGTCAGTTGGTACACCCAAACGCTGATGGACTACGTGGTCGTCGGCGTGTCGATGGTGCTGCTCATGGTGGGGCTCAATAAGGGGCTGCGCCGCATCGGTGTCGGTCGAGAGGCGGCAACCGGCTATTCGTTGATTCTCCCCTGGATTCTAGGGTTCCTGATCTGGAATCTCGGTCCGTTCGTTGCATCGTTCTATCTGAGCTTTACCGACTACAACGTGCTGCAGTCCCCGAAGTTCGTCGGTTTTGACAATTACGTCCATATGTTCACCAACGATCGCAACTTTTGGCCGGTTCTCCGCTTCACCCTCATCTATGCGGTGATCAACGTCCCGCTCGGTCTGGTTGGGGCGCTCCTGACCGCGACGCTGCTCAACCAGAAGGTCCGCGGGCTCGGTATCTGGCGAACGATCTACTACCTCCCGGCGGTGCTCCCCGCCGCCGCGACCGCGCTGCTGTGGCGGTGGATGTTCGCCTCGAACGGGTTGATCAACTTCTTCATCAGTCCTCTTCTGGATCTGTTCAACCAGCCACGACCGTCGTGGTTCAGCGATGCCCAGCTCGCGCTGCCGTCGTACATCATGATGGGCCTTTGGGGCGTCTTCGGCGCTAACACGGTGATTCTCCTGGCCGGTCTGAAAAACATCCCCCGCGATCTCTACGACGCGGCGACCGTGGACGGCGCGGGGCGGTTCCGGAAGTACATCAACGTGACCATCCCGATGCTCAGCTCAACGCTCTTTTATGTCTTGATCATGGGCATCATCGGCTCGCTCCAGACCTTCACCGTCGCCTTCTTCATCGACACCCCGCGCCGCGCCGGGACGTTCATGAATGTCTATATCTACCAGGAGGCGTTCGAGCACTCCAAGATGGGCTACGCGGCTGGTCTTGGCTGGGTGATGGTGCTGATCATCCTGCTGTTCACCCTCCTCGTCTTCAAGTCGTCTCCCGGTTGGGTCTACTACGAGGGCGAACGGGCGGGCTAGGGCGAGCCGAATCGCCCCGCGCCGAGTCGAAGGGAGAGGGATCGACATGGCAACGCTTGAACAGGCACGATCCTCGACGCGTCCGGCGACCACCCCGCGCTCGGTGGGCGGCTTTCGGATGGGTGACGCCGCGGTGAGGGTATTGACCTACGCGCTGATCACCGCCGGAGCCGCGGTGGTCCTGGTTCCATTCCTCTGGATGCTCTCAACCTCGTTGAAGGCTGAGAATCGCCTCTTCGTCTATCCCCCGGAGTGGCTTCCCCGCCCGACGATGTGGTCGAACTACCGCGACGCCTGGCGCGCGCTGCCGTTCGGGCGCTTCCTGTTCAATACCGTCTTCATGACGGTCCTCGCCATGTTCGCCGAGCTCTTCACCGCCTCCATTGTCGCCTATGGCTTCGCCCGGTTTCGATTCCCGTTCCGCAATACGCTCTTCATCCTCCTCCTCTCGACGATGATGCTGCCAGGAATCCTGACGTTGATCCCCAAATTCGTCATCTGGCGCGACCTTCATCGCATCGACACCTTTTCGCCGTTGACCGTTGGCGCCTGGTTCGTCTGGGGACCGTCGTTCGTCTTCCTGCTCCGGCAATTCTTCCTCTCGATCCCGCGAGAGATCGAAGAGGCGGCCATCCTCGACGGTGCAAACACCTTCCAGGTCTACTGGCAGATCATGATTCCGCTGGTCCGCCCCGCGCTGCTCGCCATCGGGGTCCTCAGCTTCCAGGCCAACTGGAACAATTTTGAAGGCGCGTTGATCTACCTCAACACCACCGAGAAGTTTCCCATGGTGCTCGGTCTGCAGTTCTTCAGCGAGACGCTCTCGAAGGAGGCCCCGAAATTCCACTACATGATGGCGATGTCGACCATGATGGCCGCCCCGATCTTACTCCTCTTCTTCACCGCCCAGCGGTACTTCATCGAGGGTCTCACCGTCGGTGGGGTCAAAGGCTGACGGCGACGACGAACTGGCCGCCGCGTCACACGGAGAAACGATGAGACTGGAGCGCCATCCAGGGAATCCGATCCTCACCCCGATCGCCGGCCACGAGTGGGAATCCCGCACGGTCTTCAATTGTGGGGTGGTGCAGATCGACGGCGCCGTTGCCCTACTCTATCGCGCCCAGGGCCACGCATCCGATGTCTCCCGATTGGGTCTCGCGGTCAGCACCGACGGTCTCAGTTTCGCCAGGCTCGATCAGCCCATCTTCGTCCCGCAGGACGTCACGGAGACGTGGGGCGTTGAAGACCCGCGGTTGACCTGGATGGATGGCGAGATCGTAATGCTCTATACCGCCTGGTCGAACCACGGTATTCAGGTCGCCATGGCCTCGTCGCGAAGTCTCCTGTCCTGGCGGCGCCGGGGTATCGTGATACCAGGTCCCGACAATAAAGACGCGGCCCTCTTTCCCGAGCGCGTCAATGGGCGATACGCGATGTTTCATCGCATCCCACCAGATATCTGGATCGCTTACTCCGACGATCTGGTGACCTGGGGGGACTACCAGAAGATCATGTCGCCCCGTCCTGGCCACTGGGACAATCTCAAGATCGGAGCGGGCGGACCTCCGCTCAAGACAGACCGTGGCTGGCTGGTGATCTATCACGGGGTCGACCAGGAAGGTGTTTACCGGCTCGGGACCGCGCTCCTCGACCTGAAGGACCCCGCCCACGTGTGGCACCGCGCCGCCGACTTCGTCCTTGAGCCCGAGGAACCCTGGGAGCTGGTTGGCGATGTGCCGAACGTCGTCTTCACCTGCGGCACCGCCGAGATCGGTGACCGCTATCTGGTCTACTATGGCGGCGCTGACACGGTGATCGGAGTCGCCAGCGCGAAGAAGCAAGAACTGCTGGCGTTCACCGCGGGCGAGTCGTCGAGCTGAATCGCCGGGAGCCACGCCGCGCTCGTCACCCCCGAGACGCCACTCCGAGCGATCCAACCCATATTCAGCCGGTGGCCACCGGTGGTACAGTCGCGCTCATCGCGATACAGGCGGCAGGTGAGCGTGCCAAGCCGCAAGTTGGCCATGCGGTGACCGGGTCGATTGCCGGGGGGTTCACGGGTGCTCGCCAAAGTATTGAGCTGTGCGGTCGTCGGCCTCGACGGGGTGCTCGTCGAGGTTGAGGTCGATGTAGGCCAGGGACAGCCGGGGATGGTGGTCGTCGGTCTGCCCGATGCAGCTGTCCAGGAAAGCAAGGAACGGGTCCGCGCCGCCATTCGCAACAGCGGAGGCCGATTCCCACACGGGCGGGTCACCATCAATCTGGCCCCGGCCGATCTGAAGAAGGCCGGTCCCACGTACGATCTCCCGATCGCGCTGGGGATTCTCGTTGCCTCCCGCCAGGTCCTCGCCCAGGATGAGCTCGACGACGCCTTGATCGTCGGCGAGCTCTCGCTCGATGGGGTGCTTCGCCACACACCGGGCATCGTGTCGATGGTCTCGCTCGCCGCGAATAAGGGGATGCGGCGGGCGTTCGTCCCGCACGGCGACGCCGGGGAAGCGGCCTTGATCGACGGGATCGCGGTCTATCCGGTCCGCACCCTGGCCGATCTGGTCAACCACCTGTCGGGCGACACGCCGATCGCGCCGCACGCGCCCGGTGCCCCGCCGCCCCTACCGGAGCTTGTCACCGGTTCCGACTTCAGCGAGGTGCGTGGTCAGGAGCATGTCAAGCGCGGTCTAGAGGTCGCTGCCGCCGGCGCTCACAACCTGCT
>JAABUS010005401.1_pt1 | contig 16851 bp, 13 predicted proteins | sample 5560161 | NCBI WGS metagenome assembly JAABUS01 (sample SAMN10711885, study PRJNA513376) | rock metagenome | isolation source: Antarctica rocks | place: Antarctica: Victoria Land, Trio Nunatak nord | collected 2016-01-04
AAATAAACACAAAAAAGCATCTCAAATTGTATCTTTAAAATACACGAAAAGCTCTTTCACTTTTTGGTCTCTCTGTAGAGGGGTTACCATCACCGGAATGAGGGGTTACCATCACCGGAATATACAATTTCAGCAGCTTAGCCGCTTATGCTACAATTGCAGGATATTGTCGTTGACTTGGAGCAGTAACAACTGCCTGGAAATGCAGTTGCCTGCAACGCGACACCAAGCCATGAATATGAATTGTCCAGCTTGTCCATGTTTCACTCCTGTAATGGTCTAAAGTGTTACCGGGGTAGTGACCTGTTTACTGCTCTTGCTAACAAGTTTAATATTGATACAGCAAAATACAGTTAACCTTAATTATTATATTTCTATTTGGTATAGAAGAATTAGCATACAGGCGTTATACTTCTGTGATAACTTCCTGCATCAATAGCTTTTCCTTTATATTGTAAAAACGCTGTTTAGAGTTAACTGTCCTCTTCTAAACTGCTACCTAAAAAAGATAGTCACGGTACCAGAAGAAGCATTTAGAAAGGCAAATCCTGCTAATTTTCAATAACAGGGCTTACGGTCTTTTTGCAAATGATTTTTAGAAAAATAAAAATATAAGTTATGAAATACAATGAACTAACAAAAGAGGAAGAGCGGGTTATTGTTCGCAAAGGCACCGAAAGAGCTTTTACAGGAGAATATACCGGCAATAATGAAAGCGGCACTTATGTATGCCGGAGGTGTAATACACCATTGTATCATTCAAAAGATAAGTTCGATTCACATTGCGGCTGGCCAAGCTTCGATGATGAAATACCAGGTGCAGTAAAGCATGTACCTGATGCTGATGGAAGACGTATAGAAATTGTATGTGCCAACTGCGATGGTCATTTGGCCCATGTTTTTAAAGGCGAAAGATTTATAGCTAAAAACACAAGGCATTTTAATTCCATCTCCCTGAAATTCATTCCTGCAGAAGAAACAAGCCGGTTATAAAATATCAAATCTTGCAAGCGGGCAATACGCTGTTAATGCTTGTTGGCTTTATCCAGCAAAAGCAGGGTGGGGAAATTATTGCTGCTGCACAGTCGGGATTTTAAAAAAGAGGAAATGGTGCCGAAGGGTTGCACATAACGTCAAGGCTTGGCGATGGGCTGGCATTTATATTGTCGAGCCGATGCCAATGCTGATTAAAAAAAGAAGATGAAGATGAAGATAAAAATCAAAGACCAATTTATAATGTCCCGCTGGAACTATTGCTGGTATTGATTTATAGCCGATTGTTATTCCGTCAGCCAGCCTATTGCCAAACCTGCTGTTGGCTGCTGTATTCAATTCTTATGCAAATATCTTTTTGGAATTTTTACTTTATCAGTCTCAAGTGTCCAAAGCAAGTTTGCAATCCACCACCTTTTACTAAAATAAACCAACTGATAGCTATTTATTCCTCGGGCTTTTTCATTTTTAGAATCTTTACCATAAAAGCTTTGAAAAACATTTGCAATTCCGTTAAACTCCTCAATGGTTTTACCTGTTTCATATTCGAGGTAACCTTCTTGGTAATAGTCGTCATGCATAAGTTCTATAAAATCATCAAGGCTTACTGTTTCGGTCGGTTGGCGCAAAGAATCACCCTTATTCAAAATTGTAAATGTCGAGGTGGGTAAAAATAAGTTTCGTAAAGCCTTCCAGTTTCTTGTCTTACCTTTTTCGCTGGATTGAAGTCTTAATACTTCTTTTACAATGCCGTCAACAGATTTGACAGCATTTGTGTCTGGCAACATAACTTCCTGTGCTTTTAAACTTATTACTGAATTGAAAAAGAAGAAGAGTGTCAAAATTATGTTCATAGTTAATATAATTAATTGTCAGTTTTTGAAAGCTATTTAAAGTCATGAGTTATATAGCAGCCAACGACCAGGGCTTGCCGAAGTACGGGAATTAGTATTCCGTCCAGAACCGATGATGATTGAAAAACTGAAGATGAAGATAACAACAAAAAGCTAAATAGATAAAGTCGAGCTGGATAAGAAGTACAGTAGAATTACCGCTGATGAAGATTGCAAATGTCAGCCCGTATTTTGGCAAGCCCCCTGTTGTACGTTAGCCCTTCCCTCTGTCAGTTATAAGAATCTTGCATTTCTACTGTATCAACCTAAAGATTGTTACCTAAGCCGAGCAGAAGGCAAGCTCTTTGGCAGGTTGGCTTCTGTGCTGTTGGCTTTGTGTGCCTGCCAATGTGCTTGCCTTGCGGTGTTGGCTATTAGAGACTTTGCATTTGTCCCACCTGATTGTGCAATGGTTGTGCAACCGATGTGCAATTTTTTTAATTTATTGGTGCAACTAAATAGCTACACTTTTGGAAAATCTTTTGCCAGTTTTACTTCCTCTATTTGCTTGATATGCCTTTCCAGGTGTGCGGACATTAAAACAATCGTTTGGTATAAATCCACAATTCCGGTTGCAGGATGTTTCCAAAAGTGGTTATGCAAATCATCCGTTATTGTATTAACGTACTTTATTGTCGCCAGCCGCTGATTCCTGAATGTACTTATTGCATCTTGAACATCCGGGTATTTACCTGTAGGTTTTAATATTTCAGGAGAATTTGCCTTACCATTTCTATTGGTCAAACTGTTTATAATGTCCTTTTCATTAACGTGTATTTTTTTCCTGTACTCAGGATTGGAAGGTTTTAAAAGTTCTTCCTTTACAATGGCTGGAAAACGTAATTCTGCAAGTGTTATATGTTCAATACATTCTGCAATTGTCCATTTATCTTCGGCAAACCTAAAATTGAATTGTTCGGTTGAAAGGTTAGCAATAGTGTTATTAAATGATGCTAACGATTTTTGTAATTGTTCCATTAAAAAATTGCGTTCTTCCATACTAAGTAAATTATTATTAAAGTTTGTTTTGTTAAGTATTAAAGAAGTTGCATTGCCTTCTGCCTTTTCTTTTATTCCTTTCAACCATTCATTATGCAATCGCCTTAATTTTTTGCCTTAAAACAATTTTTCAAAAAACGTCAGCCATCCATTTTGTGATTCTTCTGTTATAACCTTGCAACCCTTTTCAGTTGGGATGATTAACCAAACATGATAACCCTGAATATTTTTTTTACGGATTCCCACGCTAAGTAATTATTGGGAACATACTCTTTAATATATGAAGTAAATTTTAGCCTCATCGTTTCCCATTTCATAATTAATTTTTGCTGCAATACTGATTCTGTAGAATCTATAAATACAATATTCTTAGCTCCTTTATAGAAACATTACCAGTTTTTAGCATCAATCAGTATCTGCCAAACCTTTTCAGGAGAGGCATTAATTTCTATCTCATTTTGTACATGAAATTTACTTTTAGATGGCTCATACTTTTGTGGCCAGTTGATAGCTGCTTTTGTTGAGCATTGGTGTCAACAAGAAGCAGTAAAATAAATAGAGTGAGTATTACTTTTTTCATTTTATGGAATTTATTTGAGTAATTTATTTCTTTCGCTGGCTTGCAAGGTTCTTCTTAATTTTCATCATAATACTATCAGGTGTAAAACGTGGCAAGTTTGAAATAAACCAGTTATTAAATCCAACTAATTTTTTACCCTTGCCATTTAAAAGAAGTTTTACACCTTGCTCTGCCACTACTTTTGGATGCACCGGCTTATTTGCTTTGTAGGCATTTGTAGATAGCATCTTATCTGTATTAAAGCCAGTATCTATGGGGCCTGGGCAAAGTGCTGTAACTAATACGTTTGTACCTTCTAATTCGGCAGCAAGGGTTTCTGTAAAAGCCAATACAAATGTTTTAGTAGCTGAGTAAACGGAGTAGTATGGAAATGGTAAGAAGGAAAGCAGTGATGCAATATTCATTATCCTGCCGGATTTATTTTTCAGCATATCCTGTAAATACAATTTGGTAAGCGCCACAACTGCTGAGCAATTCAGTTCTATCATTTTTAATTCATCCTCCAATTGAGTTTCTGAAAAATTTCCATAAACACCCACACCAGCATTGTTTATGAGCATCGTTACATTCAAGCCCATTGCATGTACTTCATTGTATAATTCAAAAGCCTGTTCCACTTTTGACAGGTCTTTAACAACTATATGAATTACAACTCCGTACTGATTTTGTAGTTCTGTTTTTAATGTTTCAAGCTTTTCTGTACTTCGGGCAACCAGTACCAGGTTGAGCTGCTTTGCTGCTAATTGTTTAGCCATGTCATATCCGATGCCGGATGAAGCCCCGGTAAGCAATACATATTCTTTCATGCTTGTTTATTTTTAGTTTGATTATTTGTATTTTATCCAAACTTCACTTCGTCCAAAAAGTGAAATGCCTACATAGCCTCTGATGCTTAATCTGCTGGCATCTTTTAAGGTCATTTTACAGGAGTAAGTCTTGCCTTCCCTTGGGTCATAAATGTTACCATCTTCCCAGGTATCATCTCCGTCAAACTTAAAGTCCTTGAGGATTACCAAACCAACCAAATCTCTGCTTCGCAGTTCAGCTTTTGGATTTTTTTCATCCTTTGTAGATGAACCTGAACCCCAGGTTATTTTTCCATAATACTTTTCTCCCTGCTTATAAATTAAAACTCTGCTGTCTTTTTTAGGAGACATCCATTCTCCCAAAATCTGAGCTTCAGTAACCTGGGATTTAGCAGTAAACCCAGCAATTACAATAGCGAGAAGCATTAATGCACTTTTCATAGTTTCATATATTTTGGTTTTTAGAAAATTGTTTTGATTCTATTTTAGGAGGAATTAATTTATACATGACAGGTGTTACAATTCTTGATAAAATAGTTGAACTGATAAGCCCTCCAATAAGTACCAATGCCAAAGGTGAAATTTGTGGATTTGGATTTAATGCCAGTGGAATCAATCCGCCAATAGCAGTTAATGAAGTAAGTATCACAGGTAAAAAACGTACTTCACCAGCTTCTTCAATGGCTTTATTTAATTCCATCCCATTTTCTCTTAAATAATTTGTGAAGTCAACCAGCAGGATGGAGTTTTTTACTTCTATCCCTGCCAAACCAATAAAACCTATAATGGCAATAAATGACATTGGATTGCCAGAAAGCCAAAGCATAGTTACACCACCTACAACACCCAGAGGAATTACTGAAAGCACTATTAATGTACCCTTGAAATTTTTAAACTGCAAAATCAAAATGGCAATGAATAGGAATACGGTTAACAGTATTACGGTAATAAATCCGCCGCCAAAAGCATCACCTTCACTTTCTGCTTCGCCTGATAATTTGTAATAATACCCCTGGGGTAATTTTAATTTGTCCAGTTTGGGTACTACATCTTTGAGTACAATATTTGCCAATACATTTTTTTGTGTAGAGGCGGTAACTTTTATAAAGCGGTTTTTATTAAAATGATTAACAGTGGTAGGCGATGTTTCAAAAGATATACCAGCAATTTGATTAAGAGGGATGGGAACACCTACCGCATTATTTACAAATAGGTTCTTAAAAACATCGAGGTTAGCAAATTTATCCCTCGGTACATCCATGATGATATTATAATCATTACCATCATCATCAGAATAGATGCCAACTTGCAACCCAGCAACAGCAAGCCTTACTGTTCTGTCAATATCAGCGGTTAACACGCCCAATGTTCTTGCCTTTTCCCGGTTGATGTTTACTTTAATATCTGTCTTTAAAATATTCAGGTCGTTGGTAACATAGATGGCTCCGCTGCTTGATTTTACTACCTCCTCAACATCATAAGACAATTTACGGAGCGTATCCAGGTTATCACCAAACACCCTGACGGAAATGGGAGCTTCTATTGGCGGGCCTTGCTCAAAATCTTTTACTTCTATTTTGGCATAAGGGAAGTTTGCAAACTGCTCTCTTAATTCTTCAATGAGCTTCTTTTTTGCTACAGGCTTTGCATGGCTATCCATCTGTATAAATACCTGTGCAAAATCATTTTTATCTTCCTGTTGCGATACGTTGTAATAAATCTGTGGATTGCCTTTTCCGGTGTTGGAAGTAAAGAATACAATCTCTTTATGTTTACCCAAACTATCTTCCACCATTTGCGTAACCTTGTTGGTCTGCTGCAAGCTGGTTTGTAATGGCATTTTTATATTGATAAGAAAGATGGGCTTTTCTGATGCAGGAAATAATTTAAAGCCAATTACAGGAAACAAAATAAACGAACCAGCAAATAATGCCAGGGCTATTAATAAGGTTAGTACAGGGCGTTTTAAAGCCACTACAATTAGTTTTGAGTAAGTATTATGGATGATACTTTTTAATCCTCTTAAAAAAATATTTCCTTGTGGATTGGCGTGTTTTTTTAAAAGCCTGCTGGCAAGAAACGGTACAACAGTTAATGAAACAATCAATGATGCCAGCACACTTGTAATTACAGCCATCGGTAAGCCTCTTACAAATTCGCCGGGTCCACCGGGAAGAAATATCAGTGGCATGAATGAAACAGCCAGCGTAGCGGTACAGCCCAATACGGCAAGGCTTATTTGTTTTGTGCCTTTAATGGCGGCTTCATTTGGTGTATAGCCATCCCTCAACCATCGTTCTATATTTTCCACTACCACAATACTATCATCTACCAATAAACCCAATGCCACTACAAGCCCTACAATACTCAATTGATTGAGTGAAATACCAAAAGCATTTAAACCTACCAATCCAAGTGCCAGCGAAAGTGGTATGGCTACCATTACAATTAAGGATGCCCTTGTACCTAACGGTAGTAATGTTATTAATACCAAACCAATGGCTATCATAAAATCAATCCCTAATCCCGATAGTCTTTGAGATACATTATCTGCCTGGTCAAAACTTTTTACCAGTTTAATGTTTTCAGGTAATGTTTTTTCAAAAGTTGCAATAAATGGCAGGTATTTTTTTTGAGAGGCACTGATATTAACGCCAACTTTTTGTGCTGCGGAAACTAACACACAGCGATGCCCGTTAATACGAGTGATGTGTTTTTCTTCTTCATTCTTAAAACCAACCGTAGCAATATCTTTCAGGTAAATTATTTTCCCATTGGCATTATAAATGATTGTATTTGCAATATCCTCAACATTAATAAACTTACCACTTGTTTTTACATTGAAGGTTTTTGTTCCTGCTGTTACACTACCTGCAGGAATATTTACTGCTTCGCTTTGCAGGCTGCCGGTTACGGTATTTAAAGGTATTTTCAGTTCAGCCAGTTTATCAATTTTTACATTAATTCTTATTACCTCATCAGGCACACCGGCAATCTTTATTTTTTTTAATTCAGGTACCTTTTCTAACTGGTCTTTTAAATTATCTGCATAATCTTTTAGTGTTTTATAAGAAGCATTTTCAGATACAAGTGCTATCTGCAAAATATTTACATCAGATGGGTCTATCTTTTTTATTTTAATACTCCTTATATCTTTTGGTAAATCATTTCTAAGAGCATTTACTTCTCTTACTATTTCCTGGTATTTGTTATCTACATTCTCCCCGTATTTAAACTCAGGCTTTATTACACAAAAACCGTCTTCTATATTGGTGGTTATTTTATCAATATTATCCAGTTCGTAAATTTTATCTTCAATCGGTTTTACCACCAGTTCTTCCATGTCCTTAGGGCTGGTGCCTGGATACACAATAATTATAGGATAAGTGGGTGGATTGATCTGTGGGTCTTCTGCCCTCGGCATGGTAAATAAAGTAACGGCACCCACCACCGCAATCATTATAAACATCACCAGCGTAAACTGATAATTCTCAACCGAAAAATTTGTAAGATTCATATCCTTATTTGATGATGGAGATAATTGATTTTTCGTTGAGAAAAGCACTGTTGGAAACAACGATGGCAGATACATTTTCTAACCCACTTTTAATAACCACTTCTTTATTATTAAAGCTTTCAATAACAACAGGTATCTTTTTAACCCTGTTATTTTCTGTAGGAACAAATACAAAAGCATTGTTACCATCAGCTTCTAATAACGCATCATACGGAATAGTTGGTAAGCTGTTTTTGTTACCAATATTGATGTTGGCTTTACCAAACATGCCAACAGCAGGCTTCGTATTACCCAACGCAATTTTTACTTCTACCTGGAAGGAGCCGCTGCCAATATCAGCAGCCTGTGATTTTCTAAAGACGGTTGCAGCAAAAGTTTTATCGGGAAAGGCATCCAGCACTACGGTAGCTTTATTACCCGTTTCTATTGCCGCCCATTCTTTGTCTGTTACGCCTAACTTTAATACCCAATCAGATGCACCCGAAGTTTCGTTGATAGCCAGTACAGACATGCCGCCACTTACTACTTCTCCTTCATTGGCTATTTTCTTTGTAACAAACCCGTCGGCACCGGCATAGATATAGGCATATTTTTTATTGAACACCACTGCATCAACAGTTTTCTGAGCAAGTTCTAAACCTGTCTCTGCGTTTTGTAATTGTTCCAGTGTAGCAACACTATCCCTGTACAAATTGGTAGCCCTAGTAAAATCCCTTTTGGCTTTTTCGTAACCCAAATTTGCCTGTGCAAGCTGTGCATCAATTTCTGTAATTTTTAAAGTGGCAAGTAATTGCCCCTTCCTGAAAAATTGTCCTTCATTTACATTAATGCTTTCAATTACCCCACCTATTTTAAATGAATATCGGGCTTCATTCACTGTGGTTAATAAGCCAGTTGACACGATTGAAGACAATGCTTCCAACCGCTCAACCGGCATGGCTTTTACGGGAATAGTCTCTTTAGAAAAGATGGCTGTTGTATCTTTTTTTTCTTTTATACCACAAGAAGAAAATAGTATTGCTGCGGCAATTAATAGCAGTGAAAATGTTTTTATTTTATTCATAAGTTTATTTTTATTTAATGCTTAATCCTGCGTTGGCTCTTTCAATTTCAGCCTGCTTTATCCATGTAGCGTACAATGAAATATTTGCCTGAAACTGGGCAGATACCAATTGGTTTTGTGCATCTAATAATTCAATATAAAGTGCAGTGCCTTCCTTGTATAATCTTAGCAGGTCTTTGTAATATTTTTCGGAAGCGGCTACCTGAGAAACTGCTGCCTGGTAATTAATAACAGCAGCAGTAAAAGTGTTCACAGCCAACTTCACCTGTAATGCAAGCTGTTGCTCTATGTAGCTGTTTTGAGATGTTATATTTTTTGCATCGGCTTCTGCCTGTTTTACCCTGTACTTATTTTTACCACCAGAAAAAATAGTCCACTCTAATGAAAGCCCTAAAAAGTAGTAGGGACTTTTATCATTTACTTTAAAATCAAAACCCTGTGACCCTATATCTAAAAATGAATTTAGCCTGGGTCTTTTATAGGTATTAGCGAACCCTATAAGATTATCATTAATTGCTTTGGCAATAGTTAGTTTAAGCAGTTCTTCTCTTTTATTTACAGTGGTATCGTTAACAATGCTTGCATCAGGAATACTATTGATTGAATCTGTAAGTATCTCAGTAGTCAGTGGCTGGTTCATTAAAAAATTGAAATAGGCTTTTGCATTTGCCTGTGCCTGTTTACCTGTGTTAAGCTGTGCGTAAATTTTTGTTACTTCATTATTACTCCTTACTACGGCTGTGCGGTTTACTTTTTGGTTATTAAAAAGTGCGGTATTAATTCTTTCATTTTCTTTTACAAGCAGCAAGGCATTTTCATAAATTTTAATTGCTTCGCTTGTTTGTAAATAATTGTAGTATGCAATTTTAATTTCTTTGGCAAGCTCCCTTTTATACACATCAATTTCTATTTTTTGTAAATCGAATTGCTGACTTTTTATTTTTTTATTGTAAGCAAGCTCTGCGCTTATTAAAGGGTAAGTAGTATGCAGCTTAACATCATAAAATTTATTACCGTTAAGTAAAATACTTCGGTTTTGTACCTGGGGAAAATTATTACTTGTTGTTAGCTGATTGAGTGTTTTATAAACCGGGTTTAATAAATCACCCACAGGAAAATCAACTGTTCTGCCACCACCTGCAAGGGTATAGGTAGTGTTGAAATTAATAGTGGGAAGAAAGAGTGATTTTGCTTCTTGTAAAGCATACAGATTTTTATCAAGAATAAATTGCTGCTGCTTTATGCTTTCATTATTTACCAAACCATATTGTATATACTTATCCAACTGCTTTTGGGCAAAGCCAGCATAATGCAATTGTGATAAAACAAAAAAAACTAAACTGATTATGTATTTCATTGACCTTTGTTTTTATATTGAACATTGTTCATTAGTAAGCAAAAAAAAATTATAGTTTATCCATTATCTTTAAAAATTCTGCATACGCTTCTGTAAGTATATTCTCAGGCTTTTTAAGGTTCACGCCGCCGCTTCTTTTACTGATTTCAAGGCTACACATACCATGCACTAAACTCCATATCATAAAAGCCAATGGTTCTAATTTATGTCCTTTAAAATGCCCTGTATCCATGCACTGTTTCACAGTAGTTTGTAATACGTCAAAAGTAGCTTTACCCTCGTTCCATTCTTCTGCATTAACCGCATCTAAAAATTCCATCGGTGCTTTAAGGCTGAACATCAAGTCATACATATCCGGATTTGCAAAAGCAAATTGAATATATACCTTACCCATTGCTTTCAGGCGTTCCATTGGGTCGTGAACATTATACAGAACTTTAAAATCGCCGCTTAGTTGTGTAAAGCCTTGTGTATGTAAAGCATGAAGGATGGCATTTTTATCTTTAAAATATACATACACTGTTCCTACACTGTAATCAATTGCATTGGCAATACTTCTTATGGTCGTCTGTTCCACCCCTTTTTCAACAAACAGCTTTTTAGCTCCTTTCAGTATAAGGGCTTTCAGGTCTTCCTTTTCTTTAGCTTTTCTGTCTGCAATAGCCATACAATAATTTCACAACAAAGAAAATGAACAATGTTCATTTTTAAAAATAAATTTTATAATTTTTGGTCTTTGCATTTGAAGTTGATGGAAATAGGGTTGCTGAGTATTCAAGGTAAAGATGATTAAGAATTCCGTCCGCTGGGTGGGTGGGTTGTGTGTTGGCATTTTTAGCTCTTTTGCAAGGTTAGCTTTGTGTCGGGGTTTTGTGCGCCTTGCAAATGTGCTAAAAATAGCGTGGGGTTGGTTCTGTATCGTCATGGATGTTTAAATATGTGTAGGATGCTGTTTAGAGTGACGTACAACGTTAAGGCTTGGCGATGGGCTGGAAATTTATAATATCAAGCCCGGAACCAAAGCTAAATATTGTTACTGAAGGTGAGATTACAATTAATAGCTAAATTTTTAATGTCCTGCTGGAACTTTTGCTCATACTAATTTGTAGTCGATTGTTATTCCGTCAGCCAGCCTATTGCCAAACCTACTGTTGTGCGTTCGTGCTACTGTCGCTCGGAAAAACTGTCGTTGGAGTTAAGCCGATGTCGTCATGTAATTGATATATATTCACCGGCTGAAAAATCTGCGGATAGAATTTGTTGCAGTTTTTTACGAAGCAAGTGGAAGTCGTTTGGTTTGGTGAGAAAAAATTGTGCTCCAAATTTTTTTGCCAATTCTTTGTCGCGGAGAATATTTGATGTGGTGAAAATGCCAACTGGAATTTTGCTTAACGAATTTTCTTTTTTGATTTGAATTAGAAACTCAAAGGCATTCATAACAGGCATGTTTATGTCAAGGAATATTATATCCGGTAAAGCGGTGGTTACTTTTAATTTGTCAAGTGCAATTTTTCCGTTTGTTGCAGTATCGCATTGTAGTGACGGATTAATTATTTCTATTGCGTCTTTAAATAAAAGCTGGTCATCTTCATCATCATCAATAAGGAATATTTTGTTCATGTGGTTGGAATGTAAATAGTGAAGGTGGAACCAATGCCGGGCTTGCCTTCCGCTCCAATAAAACCATTGTGATTGGTTACAATTTTTTTTACAATGGCTAAACCAATGCCTGTTCCTGAATACTCATTCTTGCTATGCAGCCGTTGAAAGAGTTCAAAGATTTTAGTTTCGTATTGTTTTTCAAAACCAATTCCATTGTCTGCAATTTTTATTGCGTGATATTCTGTTTGTTGGTTTGCTGCCGGATGTCCGATTTGATTTCCATCAATGCGTTTAGCAGTAATTTTAATATGCGGTTTAATTTCTGGTCGGCTGTATTTAATGCCATTGTCAATCAGGTTTGTAAACAGTTGAGAAAGTTGAATATGCACTCCGTTTATTGTTGGAAGATTTTCATATTCTATAATTGCTTGTTTTTCAAGAATGCTCAGGTGAAGGTCGCTGTTTGATTCTTCAACAATAATATTTAAGTTGCAGGGTACAAAAATTAATTCGGTTGTATTGGTACTGGAAAAATCGAGGAGCGAAACGATGAGGTTTTGCATTCGTTCGCCTGCCGCTATAATTCGGTCAAAATAATCACGGGTTTTATCTGATAATATTTCCGCTTCAATAATGCGCCTGCTGAACGTCTGTATTTTTCGCAAAGGTTCCTGTAAATCATGACTGGCAACATAACTGAAGGAAGCAAGTTCAGCATTGCTGTTTTCAAGTTCCTTGTTTTTTAAGTCAAGCGTTAGATTTATTTCTTCTAATTGTTTTGTTTTAACAATTAATTCTTCTTTGTTCTGTTTTTCAAGAGTGATGTCTCTGAGAAATGCAATAAACAATTTATTTCCCTCCTGCGCTGCCTGCGAAATAGTGAGGGATATGGGAAACTCTTTACCTTCTTTATTAAGTGCAGTAAGTTCTAATGTATTATTTAAAATCCTTGCTTCGCCTGTTTTCAAAAGGCGTTTCATTCCTTCCCGGTGGGCTTCGCAATATTGTGTTGGAATGATGGTATCGGTTAAATGCAATCCTAAAACTTCTTCTGCTTTCCATCCGAATATTTCTTCTGTTTTAGGATTCCATAAGGTTATAATACTTTTTTCGTTAATCACAATAACGGCATCGGGAGCATTGTTGATTATCTGCTTACGATATTCTTCTTTTTCCTGCAATTCTTTGTTGAGTTCAAATTCTTTTGTTACATCCTGCAACGTACCTACTAATAATTTTTCATTGCCTGATTCTATTACTCTTCCCGTTCCTTTTATATTAATAACAGTTCCGTTCTTGGTATTCATCCGGTACTGCCATTCTTCAGCAGTTTTACTTGCTAAAACTTTTTGCGCTGCCTGTGTCACATAGTCCCTGTCTTCGGGATGCACATGCTTATTAAATTCTTCCAACGAAGGTTCAAATTCATTTGGTTCGTATCGTATCAACCGGAATAAATTATCGGAGTAAGCTAATTTTCCTGTAGTTAAATTAAATGAATAGCTGCCCTGTTTTGAACTTTCCTCCGCCTGTTTAAAGGTTTCATTTTGTATGTGAAGTTGGTACGTTCGTTCTTTTACTTTTTGCTCTAATTCTTCGGCAAATTTTTTCCCCTCTATTTCGGTGTTGGTTCCTATCCATCCTGTAATTTTTCCCTCTTCATTTTTTTGGGGAATGCTATGACTTAAATGCCATCGGTAAGTCCCGTTATGATGGCGGATACGCTTTTCAATTTTGAAATCTTCTCCTGTTTTAAGGGCGTGATGCCATTGCGCTAATTCTCTTTCAAGGTCATCGGGAAAAATAATTTTCTGCCATCCATCGCCTTTTAACTCTTCAAAAGATAGTCCGGTATAGTCGAGAAAATATTTGTTGAAGAAATTTTTCTTTCCATCGGGTGTGGCTGTCCATATCGTGTGAGGAATGGTTTCTGAAAGCATTTTAAATTTTGCTTCGCTTTCTGCAATTTGTTTTTTTGCAAGCACCTTTTCGGTTACTTCGGTTGCGAGCACGGTGATGCCTGTAATGGTATCATCCACATCGCGGTAGGGCTGATACACAAAATTGAAATAAGCATCTACGGGTATTCCGTTGCTTACAAGAATGGCTTTGGTTTCGAATCCTTCGCAAGCCACTCCGGTTGTGTAAACATCTGCAAGCAATTTTGGAAATACCTGGTCTTTTAATTCCGGTCCTCCTTCAAGCAGCGGTTTGTTAAGTACTGCATTTCCTTTTCCAAGCACATTAAGCATTGGCTCATTGGCAAATTCGACTACCATTTCAGCTCCTTTAAAAATAGCGATTGGCATAAGCGATTGTGAGAGGATATTACTGAAACGCTTTTCGCTTGCTTCAATTTTCTTGCGGGCTTCAACCTGTTCGGTAATATCAATGATATGCGCTAATAATCTTTCCACATTTCCCTTTTCATCTTTTAAGGGCTGAATAACTAAATTAAGATAGTGCTTTTCTAAAACGCTCTCTTCTTTTTTTTTTAACTCTACAGGAAGTTCATTAGCTATAAACGGTTCGCCCGTTGCAAAAGCATTATCAAGAATATGCCATAAGCCCTGTTGTTCTATTTCAGGTAAAACTTCACGCACGGTTTTTCCGATGGCTACGGGTCTTCCAATTAATTTTTCGTAAACAGTATTTGCAAGTTCGAAAATATGTGTGGCTCCTTTTAAAATTACAATGCCTGCAGGAGCATTCATAAACGAATTGTAAAGAACGGTGCGTTCCTTATCTGAACGGGATTCGCTTTCTTCAATTTTATTTTTTGAAAGGATATTCATTTTATATCTGGCAATTTTGCAAATTTAAAATTAATTTTTGTTCGTGTTATTCCTTGTCGTGTCAAATTGGTTTTTGTCGGTTGGTTTCTTGCAATCAGTTTGAAGTCGCTGTGTCGCCCACGCATGACGCACAACGTCAAGGCTTGGCGATGGGCTGGCATTCATATTGTCGAGCCCGGTGCCAATGCCAATTACAATGAGAAGATGAAGATAACAACTAAAGCACAATTTATAATGTCCGCTGGAACTATTGCTCATTTTGATTTGTAGCCGATTGTTATTCCGTCAGCCAGCCTATTGCCAAACCTACCGTTAGCGGCTATCCGTTAACGCCATTTTATAAAAACTGAAGTAATCTTTTTAAATTGGGTGTCAAAAACAATTTTTTCGCCTTTAGAAAAGTTATTGATCAGGTAGTCCAAGCTTTCTATGTATCTAGCATTTACAATATTCTTCCGAACATTTGTCAATAACTCAATACATTGTTGACGGCCTATTCGATAACTTAATTTAACTTGAACCTCACTTGTGGTTAATTGGATAATAAGTTCTGGTATGTGCTGTTCACCAAGAATGGAAAAAAAGGAATCGTAGTACGGCTTTGCCCTATCAGACACACCGTTGTTGTATGAAATTCCTTTGCCTATTCTGCATAACAGGACAGTCTTTATCAAATCCGATGATACTTCCTTAGATACATCCGATGATTTTTCTATGTATGTCATTATTCTTTCAATGACCGGCCCTTCATAATAAAAGTTATCCCAGCCATAATGAGCGTCCCTTAATCTAGTTGCTAAATTGGCAAGAGCAATAATCTTTTCAGAGGTTGGCCGATAGCTATTGCCCTTAACAGTATTAAAATATTCTTCCCCTTGAGTATACTTGCCTTTATGAAGATTATTATTGTAACCGGCTAAAATTATTCCGAGTTTATATTTTTCATCGTCTGAAGCACAAGGCCACACAATTGGTGAGATAAGAGAGATATTTTTACGTACTGTATTTTCAACATCTCTCGAAACATAAATTCCAAAGATTGTTCTTAGAATACTATCACAATGGTGGCTAGCTAAAGATTGAATTTGAGGTGTTATGCTGTCAATCTTTGCTTTATCTATTGTTTCATCATATTCCCGGAGATTGTCAATAAACGCTTTAACTTGAATTGCCGCTTCTGATGGCTTATCCTTCAGAACATCTTGAATACAAGTCTGTAACCAACCCAATAATTCAAAGGCGTTGATAGAATAATTTGTCGGATGAGAGATACCAATATCATTTCTCATATCCAGAATATGTGCTAATTTCTTGTATGTAGTCTCAGATATTAATTCTAGTTTTCGGCACGTGTTTAGCAGCACCGCATCTTTTAAACCTGCAAGGTCTTCTTCTTTTTTAAATGACTCTCTTAGCGTTCCACCAACAGCTTTGTCAAAAAATATTTCTAGTCCATATGTAATTGCTTTCACTCTTAGTGAAATGACGACCTCATTCCAAACTGAGTTTAAAGCATAGTCAAAAAGACCAAAGCCCGCACCTATTACAAATTTTGAAAGATATCTTGCATCTTGTTTTACTTCTTTCGGTAGGTCATAAAGATACTGGGGTAGATTTTTACCTATAATTTCCCTCTCTGTAGATGCTGCTATTATATTGTCAGATGGAAGTCCCACTAATTCAAGAAACTCAATTATTCTTTGCACCTGTACTTCAATCAATTCGCCATGTTCAAATTTGATTAGTTCATTTGCCATATGGGGGTATTTCAGTTTTGACGAATTTAGTTTTAATTTTTGAGTTCAAACCGTCAAGCTATTAATGGCCATTTATTGTGTAGGCTGAACAGTTTCCTGCTTCATTAGAAGCTGTAGGCCGATGAGACTTGCCACCAACGTAATCGGCTTTGCGATGGGCTGGAATTCCGTGTTCCTTCTGCCGATACAAAAGCCGATTATAATACTGTTGATCAAGATAATTATTAAAGCCAAATTATTAACTTCGTGCCCGAACAAAAGATGATTAGCGATTTAAAGCTGATTGCTCTTTCGTCTGCCAGCCTATTGCAAAACCGCATGTTGGTGGCAGTTTTTCTCTGTCAGATAAGAAGAATTTACACTACTCCGTTCTCAAACTCTTCACAGGATTTGCAAGCGCCGCTTTTATTGCCTGAAAGCTTACTGTTATTAATGCAATTAATATAGCAATGAGACCTGTTAAAGCAAACATCCACCAACTGATGTTAA
>JAABUS010005402.1_pt1 | contig 16851 bp, 20 predicted proteins | sample 5560161 | NCBI WGS metagenome assembly JAABUS01 (sample SAMN10711885, study PRJNA513376) | rock metagenome | isolation source: Antarctica rocks | place: Antarctica: Victoria Land, Trio Nunatak nord | collected 2016-01-04
CAATCAGAATCGACCAGGACACATTGATGACCGCCATTTGCTGTATGATCCATTGCATTTCGCTCCATGCTTTTCCCAGCCGAGAACCAGGTTGGAGGCCAATCATTTGCAAGTAAGTTTGCTTTGTTACTTGCTGCTGGTTTTGGTATGGAGTTTTTGTGTGAAGACTGTATCGAGTCAGATTTCTCTTTTCAAGGTGCCTTTGGTTGCCTGTAAACTTTAAATCATGTGTTCCTTTACATTGTCTTTGCAAAGTTAAAAACCTTGGCAAAAGACCTTGGCAATTGCCTTCTCCTTTCTGTGCTTAATCTTTTGGATCACCATTGTTTCAGTCAGTTCATATTCCTCACGTGCACATTGCTTCTGTTTCTGAGGTATGTTGTATGCATGTGTAACGCTATAGCTATCTAAATGGGTCTCAATACTGTAGGGGCCCAGCTGGGATTGCAGCAGATGATGGAGCTGGTGAAGAAGATGAAAAACAGCACTGAGAGGGTGGACCTCCTAAACTTCCTAATCACGTCAGCATCAGGAAATGGGCTGCATGTTATCATGCTGGAGAAGCAGATGCATGCAAGCTAGGTGGATGCCATGGCCGTTGTGCAACATGGAAGGCACCCTGACCTGTTCATCAATGCAACACACTTTGGACAGTGTTGCACATGACAAGAGGTCACGTTTTTGAAATGTCAAATGTTAACAGCCTGCTCTCAAGCCAACTCCCCCTGTGTTGGCGGATTGTCTGACTAAGCGCAGAACACAACACGGCCACCTTCTCAAGCACATTTTGTCATACAATGCAGCTTTTCAGATGGCATCATCAAATGTGCATCGAGAGAACATCCAGTTGTCACAAAAGCTTTGTGGTGCAACATTCCTTAGCTAAGTTGTCTTTGTACATTTGCATCCAGTCAGACTTTGTCACTCTCGCATCAGATGGGTTGTGGGTTACAGGTGTTGAAGATCTGAATACAGAGCGGCAGAGAATTGGCAGTCCAGCTGCTTTCCTGGTCACTGGTGGATCCATCACTACATTAACTTAGCTGACCGACGACCGAAAGAGAAAATTGGTTGTCTGGAGCTGTGTGATTCTGAGCATGAGGTCTACAACCGCAACATCAGCCAGCCTGACTTGACTCTGGACAATGACGTCATTGTCCATCAAGGGATGCATATTGACAGCAAGAATCAGGACGCTTTTATTGTAGTGTGCAGTCCAACAGGCAAGTCATTTGGCTAAAACAGCAGAATATGTTGCCTGACATTTACATTCTAGCTGCTTCACGGTACACCTACTCTTTAGTTTTGACTATCATGGTTGCTATCATCATCTCACTGCTGCTGAGCAGTGATTGCTGCTCAAAACTGATGAGATTGACTGTCTGTGAAGCATTGTTCATTGAAACGCTGCACAAGTTTTACTGTCTGTGGTGTGTATTGAAATTCCAAAGACCAAGTCCCCTTCCATTCATTCGATCCATTTAGCCAGACCCAACATCCCAATCACCAACGCAAATCCTAATTTAATTCCATTTAAGTTTAGCCGGCGCTAGCGCCGGCCTTTAGCTTGTCTAGGGTAGACTCCAGCATAGATTGTTACACCGTAGTCAACCGACTTACACCGAAACAATCAATGCTCATGAGTCAACCTCAGTCCAATCACATGCAAGCTGATGATGGCTTGTACTGTGACAATGTATTGAGCAAGGAGCATTCCTGTAATTTCCGAAATCGAGTTGGGGTTGCATCCGTGCGTGATGTAATCCCGGGAAATCGTGCATGAGTCAAGAGTCGCGCGCACGTGGGTCCCCTCCGCTCGTACAGGGCGTATCCAGTGATCACGCTCAGGTAGCTGGAGGATGAACACCGAAGTGACACTCAAACGCAATCCGACGGAGGCTGGGGGTGGGGGTGACACCGAAGTGCGCGGAGGCCGCGGCGCGGCGGGTCACGGGGGCCACGAGGAGTAATGGGCATGGAGGGTCGTCCAATTATTTACGTTACATCCATGGTCTTGCTTTTTTTCCCCGGCGGATTGATTGCAATCACATGTAGTACTGGATTGATGTTGCATGCAAGACTACCCAAGCTCCGTTGTATCGTGTACATTGCTTATCATAGGTGGGTTGAATTCAATTGGTTCGCTGGCCAACAATGGCATGTTAGGCAACCTGAACTTGGCATTGTTCCCTGTGGCTTGTCATGTGCAGCTACCTGATGATGTAGAACAGATCAATGCTCCCTTGGAACATGTGTATTGTGAATTTTGGCACCACATGTGCAATGCACGGTGTCTAGTGCATGTGTTATACAAAAATCCTGGATGCAGCCAGATCATCGATCTGGGTACTTATAGGGCCTTACAGACAATCACGTGCAAGGAAACTCGGCAAGGACGAGGACTCAACAAGGAAACAAGGAGTGAGTAGTTTGTTTGATGCTAGCTTGCAGTCAGTGCAGCAGCAGCAGCATTGTTGTCGTTAGTTGCAAGCTGCGCTTACTTGGTAACAGGGTGGGGCCATAAAGCACTGGCCCACCCTGCCTCCCTGTGCTTGTTTTGTTGGCTCTGGGGCACTTGCTTCTAGGGCAGTGGGGCCAAAGATGGCAGGTCGCATTTGGTTCAGGGCTTAGGGTGTACCCTAAATCCCTAACCCTAAGGCACACATTTCGCCATGATTCATGGCCAGGTTAGCTCATGAGAAAGAAAGGAAAAGACTACGCCTTTCGGCGTAAATTTAATGAGAAGCCAAGTATTATACCGGGCTGCCCAGAGGTTAGCTCATGACATACTAGAGAATGCCTAGTGATACATACTAGAGAATGTCTAGTGATATATGGTAGGTAAGCACCTGATTAGTTCAGTTTAGTTGCAGAGGCCTGGCTTCTACATATGTTAAATGGTCAACCCAAATTTCCTGAACTGCAGCCTAAATTGCTGTCAGGTCTTGGGAGTTAGCAATCAGGTACTAGCTGTAAATAGCACAAGCAAGGCCCAAGCTGCAGGTGGATGGCAGCATGCATGACAAGCATATATTGTTAGGTCTCAGTCGACGACTGCCAGACCGTTGCTTGAAGCGATCCGGCACGAAATAATGCAACGAGCGCAAGCAGGGCATGAGACAACTCTGCTCAAAGTTAAATCACATACACGGCAATGAGATGGCTGACAAGCTTGCAAATGAAGCAGCAGATGAATGCTGCATGAGCAGGCACTTTAGAGTCAAATTTGACTATGACCTGTCTAATGACTACACACAACCATTCAAGGACAAGTTCTGGTTTCAACATACCATTCAAGTCGAGACAGCAGAAGGGCCAGCCGCTGGGCATGCTGAGCAGAAACAAAAGCATGCATGAGAGATTTGGATGACTCACTCAGAAAAGCTTTGCATGATAAGCACAAACTAGGCCAGTCAAAGCAAGACTCACTGTACTTTCAGCTATGGGACAAGGTGCAGCTGTCCAGGGTTAAGCCACACAGTGATGCGCTGTGGACCATGCCATCAATCCCAGAATCACACAAGAGAAACATCTTCAAATGCAGGACAGGTCGAATCTGCATGTAAGAACATAGCCTTCAAGAGGCGTATGTCATACATGCCTGGGCAGCCCATAGCAAAGGACGCACGCTGCCCGCTCTGTAGAGGTGATGACTCACAGGAACACATCTTTGGGAGTTGCATGAACCCAGACATGAGCAAGCAATACATAGCAAGACATGATAAAGCCATGAGAACAGTCATCCAAGCCTTCACTAAAGGGCAGTGTGGTAGTCACTATCTGATCGCAGATGTCAGAAAGATCGAGAGATTCAAGGACATCGACGTGCACAGTAAGAGAGTTGCAGCCTTTGTGCTCCCAGACAGATGCCTACAAGCCAGGGGCTTGGACCCTACGGTGGAGAGGGGTTTCTTGCAGGGTGGAGCAGCAGACACATGGAGCAAGATGAGGCCAGACATGATGATAATGGAACTGACAACAGCAGAACAACAGCGATACTTGATTCATGATGGCAACTCTGAATCCAGATTGACACCCTTGACACCAGTGATGCCTAATGGAAACCCAAGAAGCATGAAGATTGTGGAAGGAGGATATTGCCCTGATACAAGATATGAGGAAAAGCTGCAAGACAAGCGAGCACAGCATAAAGCGCTGGAGGAAGCTCTCAAGGACTATGGCTACAATGTTACCACTCTGCCTATAATTGTAGGACAATCTGGGTCACCGTATCACACTACATCCGACGCTCTAGCAAAAATTGGTATAGAGCATGGACCTGCAGGCAAAGTGATGTCCAAATTGCATGAACATTCTATTTTGACATTTCACAAGATTTTGACATCTAGGAGGGTACGAGAAAGGGAAAAGACAGACAAGAACAGGCCAGATCCACCTTAGGTTTAGGACTTTTCCTTGCCCTTTGGGCTGTGGCCTATGGTGTTAGCTCCGGGCTGCCGCCTTAGGAGGCTCCCGTTATGATCGATGAAAAGCGTAAGCTTTTCTTTTCATTTCTTTGTGACACGTATATTGCATGCTTTGCAAGGACTGCATTGCTTGCAACAATTGCAAGACTTGCAAATTTGCGAGGCTTATAAGCTATAGCTATGGTGTTTACAGCTCTGTGATGACAAGGACTCATGGCGTGCTTTGCTACCTGCCGTACACTGGTGAAAAGACACCGAAGTCATGCAAATTTGAAGGTTCTAAATTTGACGGCAATGGTAACTCGTAAGAATACAATAACCAAGCGCCGCTCTGCGCTTTGACATTGCTACGTTGGAATCAGCAGTGTGATACATGGCTTCCAAGCGCATCCAGAAGGTGAGACAGTTTGATCGGCACCCCTGCAGGCATTCGCTACGGCAGGAACAAGTTGATACTTGATGCGTTCAGGAGTTGAAAGACTTGCAAAAAGACCCTCCTACGTCCTGCAGCGCTGGTGGGTCACGATTGCATTGTCTTCGAAACTGTCTCGCTGCGAATACTTCGTGCAAAGATCCAGCAGCTACCCAAAATGTCACTGTTTCAGGACCAAATTCTCCCGATGATCTGTTTCACTGGCAGGCGACGATTATGGGGTAGGTCTAGCACGCCGGCTCTTGATATGATGCCGGCAAAGATTGTCTCAAGCACCCGATGTGCCTGCATCACGGCACATCAAGGCTGCCAGAGTGTGACGTGCAAGCCTGCTGATGCAGGCCTGGTGATAGTCCATATGCAGGGGGTGTCTTCATGGTGAAAATCCACTTTCCACCTGATTATCCCTTCAAGCCACCCAAGGTCTGTTGCGAAACGACCACGTTGCAAAGCTTGACCAGGAATAATGCAGCTAGATAGTATACTGAGCAGCTAACGCAGTTGAACACATCATGATGACCAGTTGTCTTGACCACAGGTCAATTTTCAGACAAAGGTGTATCACCCCAACATCAACAGTAATGGCAGCATTTGCTTGGACATTCTGAAAGAGCAATGGAGCCCTGCATTGACAGTTTCCAAGGTGAGGGCTGTCTAGTCAAACCTATTCATGCTTCTCTTGACTGTAATGTCTTGTGCCTGGCCATCCTCAAGCTTGTACTGCTGTAGGTTCTACTGTCCATTTGCTCCCTGCTGACTGACCCCAACCCAGATGATCCTTTAGTGCCAGAAATTGCGCATATGTAGGCCACTTCCTTCTGCTGGCCACTTTCGTATCATGTGTTGAGCTATCTGGCTGTTAGAAAAGATATTCATGAGTTGGGAATGCATGGGGCTCAAGTCCAAATGGTCATGTGATGCAGCTACAAGACAGACAAGAAGCGGTATGAGGACACAGCTAGACAGTGGACCCATAAATTTGCCATGGGATGATGCAGCTGTGGCAGTCTGATGTCACTCATGTGCTATATATAGTCTGACAGCAGGATATCTGCTGGCTAATCCTTGTTGCAGCTTTTGTGCGTGATGATACATGAATCATACCTTGCCAGCTAGTGTGGCATCACGTAGGCCTGTAGACTATGTAAGCATTGATGCAACCATGTTCAACTCACCTGTTGCAATATCTGCAGCAGTTGCAACAACAAGGCCAACCTTGTTCTGTCAGTGTCTTCACCAGGGGTGGCTAAACCCCACCTACACTGGGAGATCTATTCCTGGGGCTTTGTCAGATGGCATGTCATGCTACCAGAGTACACAGTATAGTTGCAAAGGTCACGTGCTAAGATGGCAGTACTGCAAATCGCTAACTGGCTAGCTTGCTTTTCATTCGAACAGAGGCCAACAGCCTAGACGCGGTGGTACTGTCAGCTGAAACTGGAGTGCTGTTGCCTATGTAGCCAAGTGGCAGTCTGTGTGCAGCTTGAGTCCAGCTTGCAAAGTCAGCATGCAGGCTGCCTACATCCACTGCTGATTCCTTCCAGACTCGTGCAGCACTCTCGTGACTGATCATGCACCTGGTAAGCTTGGTATAGGCGCACTTGTCGTATTCAAAGTGGCGCTCTCAGGATGCCCAACACGTGTGTGCATTGCTACAGGCAGGCAGTCTTGATGCTCAGTGTCCAACATGTCAGTAGTCTGGACCACCTTTGTTGGCAACGCCATGCCTCACACGCACTGTTTTTAGGGTGCAGGAGTACCTAAGTTTGGTCCTGGAACATACACATGTATGTTCAGCTTGTGACTTGCTTTGCACCTCAGCTAGTGACTGAGTATGTCAAGATGTCATCAAAGAGGCACGTCTCATGCAGGTCTAATATGTTGCAGTACTGCAAAGCAATGCAAGCCTGTGAGTATAGTGCTTTCTAGGGCTGTGCCTTATACCACAACCTGCTGTTGGAAGCCTGAATTTGGTCACCTAACTGAGTGGGTCAGCATCTTCACACCTGAGGTAGGCTTTACTGCTGACCGTGTCCAACGTGCTGCTCAGTATTGTGTGTGACATTGTACAGTGGACACTGAAAATATGCTGGTGGTAATCTGACACCATTCAGTTGCTTGTATGTATGCAGCGGAGCGTGCTGCGTGTTTCTGATTCGCCATTGCTTTATACAGCTAGATACTGACACTAGGGGAGTCTTTCAATTTGGGACACTGCATTGTCCCATGCTTTGTCTGCAAACCACTGAGACACAGCTGTTCTTGATGCAGTGGGACATCAAGGTGGAGGTGGCCACCGTGTACAAGAAAGAAAGCTTTGTACACAACAGCAAGCAAGAATAGCTGGTAGCCACAGCTGTTGTTGCTTCACATAGGTTCCAAATGCTGGTGTGACATTGCCCGGTGTCAGCAATTAGCCAGCATACATCACCAGGCAGTCCACAAAACATGCCATGTTGCAAAGCTGAGCCAGCCAGGTGGCAGTCGCAGTTGCCAACTAGTCACTGCCCATGCAAGCATGTGATGCAGGTGGTCAGTATCAACACCAGCAAATCAGGCCCAGAGATCAGGTTGGCATTGGGCACATGAGCTGGCACTGACATGGGTGGCTTTAAGCAACTGGACAATGACTTGCCAGCTGGCAGCCTAGAAGAGCTTGAGAAGGACTTCTCGTTGACACTGCAACAAGAGGTGGGACAGAAGCAGAGCTATCTGATGATACAGCTGCAATGAGTGACGGCAAAGACACAGCTGGAAACAGCACAGCTGCAGTTGCCGGAAAGGCCAACAGCACCTCTGATGATGGCTTGGATGCTCTGTGCAACAACCTCACAGCCAGCACCCAGCAAGCACTAAGGTCCCAACTGCATTTGTTTAGCCAGCTGCGCCACGTGCAAATTTATTTTGAAATCACCAAGGTATGCATAGGCATGGGTCATCCAGCAGAAGCAGTCAACAAAGGCAGAAAAGGAAGCTAACTCATTATTGCAGACGTAGGCTCAGCCACAACCTTAGGGAACCTGGGTGTTCACCACCAGCGCATACCAAGATGGGTGTTGCCAAAGAACATGCTAGCCCTTCATACTGCGACCCACGGGCTGAAGAGTAAGCTCAGGCCAGACGTGATGATGGTCAAGCTGCAAAAGCATCAATATACCAAACAGCAGCCAGTACCACACCCACAATGTACTGCCACGCTCTGTCGTTGAACCCAGGCTGGGCCGTGGAAGGCAAAGGAAGATTTGGATACTGGAAGGCGGCTGCTGTGCTGACACAAGATACACAGAGAAAAACAAACACGAAAAGCTGGTAGACATGCTGAAAACGTATGGATATAATGTTCACCTGAGACTGATGCCATTGGGCTATGCTGGCACAGTCTACACTGTGTACACTAATCTTTCAATGCTGCAGAACCTTGGACTGCAAAAACAGTGGCCAAAGGAATACTGAAGAAATTACATCTGCACGCAATCCCTACACAACATCATAACAGAAAAGAGATCCCTACAGAACAATTGCCGATATGAGTTGCAAGCTAGATCTAGAGGCAATAGGAGGAACAATGGGGCAGGCTGGAACAACCTTAACATCTCTAAACTCCTAGCAGCCTGGTATAATACTTGGCTTCTCATTAAACTGATGCCGAAGGGCATAGTCTTTTCTTGTCTTTTTCTTTTCATCCAGCAGAAGCTCTGATGCAGAAGCAGGGCAGGCTGAAGAACAGAATAGTCAGCCTTAAAACTTCAGAGGCAGGACTACAGCGGCAGGAAGGCAAAGGCTGCCATCAGGCCCTAGCCAACACTGACTCAACTGAGTCCAGCTCCTTTCAAGCGGTCAAGCGCAGAAAGTAAACCTTCTCACAGCAGCTGCAGAAGCTGGCAGATACTCATCTGTGGCTGATAATAGGCAGGCACTGAGCTTGTTGTTGGCAAAGCTGAGCCTGCAGGGGCGGGCAGACAAAGCACCGGAGCCAGTGCAGGCACCAGCCAAGCAACGTTCAGATGCAAGGCCAACACGTTGTGGGCAGCGCAAGACCTATTTGAACAAAACAAATTCAGCCCGGGGCTAGGACAAGGAACGGCCCTGCGGGCCGGAAAAACGGCTGCAAGCTCGCATGTTCAGGACCGTTGTATTTACAGACCAAAAGTTTACAAATACATACATACAGCACAGGCGCTGTTTGATTTGAACAAATATTTCTGGGTCATCGCACAGGCACATCCAATATTGGAACACACAGAAGTGTAAGATGCAACTTCTGCCAACCCTCTAATCATAATTATAATATATTATAGAACTAACAAGAAATCATTTCAAGCAAATCAGCATGACACCCTCCAACGTCCTGACTCTGTTGGACGCACTGTACATGTAAGCCTGAGCTTGATCATTGACACCAATCTGCAAAACAGCCTTGTCTAAAGCAATATTGGTGGCATTAATGCTGTGCACCTCAACTCCCAGATGCTCTTGTCTTCCCAGCTGCATTTGACACTGAAGTGGATAACTCAGCTGCTGATGGCATTCTCACCATCAGCAGCGGCAGCAGCACTGGTTGCAGTATTGGCAGTCTTGTCAATTGCCCTTTGCTTGCAGATCCAAAGCTATTATCATTATGATGTACACTGCAGCTGGGTAGAGCCAACCAGCCATGCCAAGATCAGCTCCAGAATGGTAAGGAAAATCTGCATCATTCCACAACAGCAGAGTGTCATCAAGACTGTTGCACACCAAATTGTGTCCATCTAAATCCATTGTGTTTGATTGAGACCACATCATAATCCAGGACCTTCTCCCAGACTTTTGCCAGCTGAAGTGTGGCTGTGATAAGGACTTGAGCTGCATCCTTGCTAAGTGTGCTTGATTTTGTACAGTGTGTACAGTATTGTCCTTATCATCAGAAGCAACAAAATCTTGCTCATGACTTTGCTTCTTGGGTATGCTTGGAAGGCAGCATTCTCCTACCACCACGCTTCTCTGCTCAGTACACCACAGAGCTGACGTGGGATGCTTTCAGCAATAGCAGACAGCAGCAAGCAGTCTGGATAGCGTCGAGCTGAGAGAGCACAGCTAAGAGTGCTGCAGTCCTTACCAGCTTTGTGCATCAGTGTGTTACAGGCTGTCTGAGAGCCGTTTGCAGGCCCAAAGTCCAGCTGGAGATCATGGATCAGTCTAGCCAGTTCTTTCAAAGTGACTCAAGGGCACAAAAGCATGATTGCAGTTGTGGCAGGGGCTCACCCCTTGTTCATCAGATACTCCAAAGTCATCACGGTACTACGACGTACCGGGGCGGTCTTCACAATGGCTGTGTGCCCGGAGTGGGCTGGACCACGGTCTTGTGCAATGTATTCCACATAAGAGGTCTCTAGATGATGTCTCTGGCAATGAACAAGGGTTGCAATGCAGGCTGTAGACTTAGGCTGCTGAGTGCCCTAGCAAAGCAAGTGTGGTGTTCCAGCCCCTGAGCTCCATAGGATAGGTTCTTGCAAGCGATGGGCACTTCTGGGTACAAAAGCAGACAGCAGCAAGCTTGCTGTCAAGACATCCGGTTGAGTCCGCTGTGAGCCCCATCACATTTTACAAGATTCTGGTCATGCCAGAGTGGGGTCAGCAGTGTTGGCATCAAGCAGATTGGAGGATGGTAAGAAAGCCTGTGACAGCATCGTCATGTCTCAGGGCGGCATCCAGCTCATTCCCGGCAGAATTGGGGCATTTCTGTCTCTGCACCAGGATACGACCCAGCCCCTGAGCATGAGGCCAATAGTGCTGATGTCAGGTTGTCTGCTCAAGTGCTCAAAACCAATGTTGCAGCTCAGAAGAGCATGCAGGTCCTTCGATGCCCACTTTTTAAGAGGCACATGCTTGAACATCCCAGCGGCAATTCATGGCCAGTGCAGATGCTAATCTTATGCAAGCTAGCAGCGTTGCCCCGCTGTTGTAGCCCCAACCGCTTGGTTGTTCAACATCAGATTCCAGTCTTCCATGTCACAGCCTCCATCATATGCTCCCCATAGGTTGGCAAGTAGCTACCTCTTCATAAATTAGACTGTCATGCACAATGATCTTTCCTGTACATTTCTATGACGTGTTTGATCTGAATGTCTTGATATTTTTTTATGCGTGAGCTTGAGTCTGTTTGAAGGCTGTATGAATTTGATAGCTGTGCAGGGATTTCTGTGTGTAAAAATATAGGTAGTGACAGACAAAATTCTTGATAAGCAATGCTGGTTGTTTGACTTTGACTAGTACAGTGTACACTTGTACTGATTCATGCCAAGCAAGCTAAGCACACTCTAGCATCTGTCAAGCATCCTTTGCAGGCAGCTAGCATCATGTAGTTCATGCCGCTAGCACAGAAGTACTGCACTTCTGACTTTGCTAGTTGCTAAGCATCACTCCAGCATTTAGAAGATACTTGGGACATGCTTGCACATACTTGCACATTGCTAAATGGCCTTGGCGCCAAGCGCCATGGCACGATGCTATAGTGTGCCCTACAATTTGTTGTGCAAGGCAGTTCCGCCCTTTGGCACGCGGCGGCTGGAATGTTCACGCTAGTCTCGCGTAAGGATCTGCACACTGAAGTCGAGCTCGCGCACTGGCAAAGAGCGCGACTGTTATGGCAGCGTTATGCAAACCAGCAGCGTCCAGCTGCTCAGCAAAGCTGGCTGTCTCCTGGTCTGAGCCCAGCTTGTAAGGGGCGAACTGTTTTGAGGGGAAAGCACCGCTTGTGACCTCATCTCGGTATTGTTGCAAAGCCACTTCGCCAACGTTGCCGCACTGCTTGCAAAACTTGGGGGTGAATTTGGGGTGATGGGGATGCTGCATCATGCCCAGAAGATCATGATAGACAAGAACCTGCAGTCACACATTTTTTAATAGTCAGATTCTGTTTCAGCAGGGGCATTCATGACAAGTGGCCTTCAACAATTAATTCTGGACTGATCAAAATCAATGGTAACCTCCATAGCAACAAGACATGGTGAAAAGCATGCAAAGCCTCAGAAGGGCGTAGACTCCTCAAAACAGCTAACATGAACAGACACAATGCATGAAAGAGCCCTATGATCCAGGCACCATACCAAGCTGTGCAAACCAATGTATCTTGGGAACGTGTATCTGAGATCCAATCTATCCAGGAAGCATGTACCAAAGTCAACATCGGTCAAAAGGCTCGCTACCTTCTTGTCACTACCTCCACGTCACTGCCTTCTTGTCACTGCCTTCTCACAGCCCAAGTCAGCAGCATGGTCATCATAGCCCATGAGCATGCTTCCGATTTATGTGCTGTGCATTGACTTGCCTTGCATGGTGGCTGGCTTCCAGTCACAAGTACGGTGTAGCACTTCAAACTCTGAAGCTAGCTGTGATTTGGTTCCTGATAGGCTGCTTGGTGCTGCTATTTACTCACCAAATTTAGTCATTGATCCTGCAAGGTTTGCCAGCCACTGTTCTTTGAATACCAAAATGTCCCCCGTGTCATCAATGTGTTGCTGTTTGCGTCATGCATGATGTGCAGCCACATCAGTCTGCCAGTCTGCCAGCTCTCGCATTGCAGACTTCCCTGCACTTGAAACGGCAGACGGGACTTTCTGGCTTCTGCATCACTTCTGCAGCGCAAATTCCAAATTCCTGCATAAATTGTCCACTTCTGCAGCCGCAACACCAAAACCCCAAAAAAGTCTGCCCGCGAATAACCACTCTACTACAAACACAAACTCGTAACTCCACTGTTGCAAATGCCTTGCCAATGGAGGCTGACGTGTATGCACGCATATTTCAGTGCTTGCATAGCAATCATAGAGTCAAGCTGGTTACATCAGTCAGAACATCAGTTGAGGAGTTCAGTTTACCAATCAAACTGCCCTTCCCTATCCCCTCAGATGCTCAGGTGTGTGTCACACCTAGCAGTAGTTCAATTGCATGCCACACAACCGTTGTTGACACTCAGGCCTGTCAGAAAAGAACAGAATCGCTTCCGGTTGTGAAAACATGGGAATTTGGGACGCCTGAAGTGTCACAAAAAGATGATCAGCAGCTTCTGGTGACATGCTTCATGCTGGCAGACCAGTGTCGGCCCCTCTGGTGCACCAAGACCTAGTATTGTTACACCAGAAGGGTCTTGGAATTTACTACATCTTTGATATACAGGTTGAAAGCCAGCCTGACCTGTCTACACCTCCTGACTGGCATGATTCAGCGTCACATAGAGCAAGTGCCATGATGCGAGCACAAACATGATTCAGCTGGGCCTGGTAGGTCAGCCAAATTGGACATCGGTACGCATGGCATTTCAGTTGAAAACTAGACTTTTCACGTCCTACATCTATTGCGGGTTCTTCAGGAAAGGTTGGGATCCCTAGGTACTCCAGCCTTTTGACCATCCTGCGGTGCTCAGCTGATAACCTGAGCTCAACTTATACAAGTCAATGTATTCATCGATTATTCTTGCAGCAGACACAATACAGTCTTAGCGCCTGCGACAGCCTGCCAGCCTCCAGCTCCAACCATCATGTTGATAACACCTGGTGGCAGCTCCTTGCCTTGGCTTTGCAAGGTAGCCAGGATACCAGTGCCAGACCTGGGACAAAAAAGCAGGGGGCTTGGACCCCACACGCAACAATAGGGTTTTCTCCAATTTCCAACTGTGGAAGAGCTTGAAGGTGCAGTGCCAATGAAAGAATTAAGTGAACTCTCAGAAAACAAATAGTAGTCTTGACACACTGGGCGCAAGTCAGCTTATCACCAACCTCAGCATGCAAGATAGGATCAAAAGCAGAGAAGCAACCCTGCATTACCAACAGCCAATAGATCCAAGCACAGCTACTTCAGATCTAATCAACACATCTCTCAGCATGCGGTACATCCTGAGCCTCACAGTTCCCTTGTACTTTTCAACTATGAACACAACAGTAACGCATGGTACCTTAGCAGACTTCTGATCAACCTCAGAGACACCTACACACAGGTCCAAGTCTGCAAGCTTGATTCCAGTCAAAGACCCAGGCCTGGGCCTATGGCCCCCTAGAAGAGCCGCCATTGGAAATGCAGCACACGTGGCAAACATTACGCACAGAGTAGATGTCTGCGTGATGAGTGTCGTTGCAGGCTTCATGCATGGTGATGGCCCACTTGCTTCACACCAGTCCCATGCTCACGCTTCAAAAGGTTCATTGTATGCAAATGAGCTGAGTGGAAGACTTTCGATGGTCCAAGGCAGATGATGGGACCTGACTTGTGATGGTCCAGTACCGATTTGCCACCTCACAATCATTGCCAACAACACGTGTGAACCCTTGATAGCTTCAGGCCTGGTCTCGTGTCTTCACCAAGTATGCATTCCAGGGGCATGGTCCATGCATTTGTACATGCTGAAACAGATGCTCTTCTTGCGACAAGGAGCACGCACCAGCTCTAGGAATGGCCTGTTCAGGATCATGTTACATGTCTTAATCTGCTGGTGCAACAGCATTGCCCACAGCCTCAAGCTCAAGGTCATCATCGTCAGCAGCAGCTGTACCTCGTCCAAATAGGTGCTACCTGCACAAACATGGCCACAGTAAGACAGCAGTGAAATATGAAAAGTAACTAGAGCCACAGACCCCAAAAAATCTAAAGAAACATAGATACTGCAACTACAAACAAGCAAGGTGGCCAAATCCACCATCAGATGCTTCATCTGTGCCCAGCAAATGCAACATCTGTAGCACTGCTAGATTTTTTGGCTGTCAAGATGCAACATCTGGAGAGCTGGTTTGCATTCGTTATAGATGTAACAACCACATTTGCAATCAGGTATGTTCACAGATGTCACAACTGATGTCAGTGTAGATATTGCATCTGCTATGTTCACAGATGTCACATCTGGTGTCAGTGTAGATGTTACATCTTGACAGCCAAAAAATATAGTACTATCGTAGAGGCTGCATCTGTGCCCTGTAGATGTAGCGTCTGATAGCGCTGTAGATCTTACAACTGTTGGTATTCATAGCTCTTACAACTGATACCATGCCAGACGTCACAACTGATGACAAAGTAGGCTTCAAATCTACTCTGCTGTACAGATGCTGCATCTTTTACTATCCATAGTTCACAACTCTGGTACTAGGGCAGATGTCACAACTGAGGCCAATGCAGACGTAATATCTTAAATGATGTACAAATTCTGCATCTATTTGTCTATAAACCCTAATCAACCCTACTCAATCAGCATGCAAGCTGTGACTAAGCTGTGACTAAGCTGTGACTAAGCTGACCACCATCACTCAACCCTTGCACTTCAGTCAGTGCTGGCTGGTGCGCTGACTTATCTGTCACATGTGGCTGCTGCGGCCTGTTTGAGTGTGCACGCCCTCTTCTGCCTTTTGGTGCCAGCTGGTTGACTAGTGAGATCAGCAAGCACTTTGCCTCCTGCACCCTTCTTGCCAGGCTCCTTGCCCTTGCCGTTCTTTGGAGTCTGGATCGTCTGCAGGTGCATGTGCCTGCAGCCACTCTACTTTGCTGCTTTGCATTTGAAGAACAGAATGGTGCAGGCAGCATCACAGCCCCATGCATCACAGTGACAGATCAAAGTTGCATGACATCTTCATTGTTAAACTTCTCACCTCCTCTGGGATATGCTCTGACATAAACTTCACACAGTGCTCAAAAGGCAGAGCACGCATCATCTCTATTGGGTGATCCTTGACCATGGCACTGCCTGGCCAGAACACAGTACGGCCCTGCACACACATGGGCAAAAATGTGGGCTCATGTTTGATCATGCAGAAAAGGTAACAGGCAAATGGGCCAGCTACACCACTGGCTCGCTGCTGCATCTGTTGAAGCAGTTGCGAGGCGCATTGCTGGGCAGGTAGAAAGGGATAATTAAGCAAAAGTGTGCACTAGTGCACAATGAAGACGTCATGCAAAGGGTCAAGGTAATGACAATGAGATATAATCAGCATATGATGGTGCACAGGGTGACATTCAGCCTGACCTGCTTGACTTCATCCACTAGCTCTTGCATGGCAAATGGGCAGTCGTTGTCTATACAGGCCTCAGCAAACGGCTTTCCAAGCCAAGCAAAGCTGCTGGCTTTAGTCCACCCAGCTCCTGTAGCAGTGCCCAGAACTGTGCATGGTATGTACTGTATGTCTTGCCCAGCCTCCTGCAAAATAACATGCTCTGCTCCAAGCCTTACAAGTACAGTGTTGCACACCTGAGAAGAGAAAATGCACTCATGACCACAGAAGCGTACAGTGCAACATGGGGCATATAGTACAACCGATGACAACAGCATTTCCTGCATAAAGTTTGCAGACTATGGTAGCAGGAAGCAGCATTTGCAGAGCTCAAACTCATGTGCAAGACACGCACAGAGCTGCATCTGATGTGAAGCGGAAGGTAGCACACCCATACACTAAGAAAATTGTATGCAATGGTGCTTACTCAGTATACAGACAGATGCAAGGGTAGATTAGCATGCAGGATGCACATAGACATTTCTTGTTTGGACAGAAGGCAGCACAACAGATGCCAGGCCCACCTGTTCAGCATTGTCCATGGCCTTCACCATAGTGATGGCAGTTGCTGTTCCCAGGCGCCTTGCAAAAAGCTTTGCACACCAGCAAAAGTTACTGACTGTAGTCCAGCCTGCACTTTTGGCTGTGCCGTGAATTGTGCAAGGTACATGGTCTGTCACTTGCGCAGCCTCCTAAATAATCAGCGCATTTTTCAAAAACCAGCTGCGGTGTTCCATTTCTGACAAATGCAGCTTTGCAAGGATGAGAGGCAAGTCATGCACATCTGCGTAAGTGCACCACACACCATGAGGCACTAGCCTGCAGCACTGTGCATCAGCCTGGGAGCTTCAGCTGTCAAGTAAGTGTACTCTATAGCAAAAGGTGCAAGCTCTTGTACAGGAACAAGCTTTGCACAACATGAGGCATGCCATGTGTCCAGAGTCAAGACAGCAGAAGCTACAGTACTGCAAGCATCATACGTGAC
>JAABUS010005405.1_pt1 | contig 16838 bp, 24 predicted proteins | sample 5560161 | NCBI WGS metagenome assembly JAABUS01 (sample SAMN10711885, study PRJNA513376) | rock metagenome | isolation source: Antarctica rocks | place: Antarctica: Victoria Land, Trio Nunatak nord | collected 2016-01-04
TGACGCCAGGCTTGGAGACACTGCGGCACCTCATGGCCACTGCCATCGAGCGAGCATCCTCCGTGGTGGGGCGCGTCGCCGGCACTGTTGCCTAGAGCGCCCAGCTGGGTTCCATTCAGCATCCCGCTCCTCCTTTGCGGTGGTGCTTGGGGTGACCGGGGCGATCGCTCATTCGAGATGAGCCTGTTTGGCGAGCCGATCGACTTCGTCGAGCTGATCTCGGCTGCCCAGCAGTTCCCAGCGTTGCAGTACGAGGGGGACATTGCCTTCGCGCCAGAGCCGGTCGTGAAATTGCCGCAGGGCGAAGCCTCGTTGGCTTTGGGCAGCCGTGAGGAGTTCAAGGATCTGCAGCTTACCGATCTGGTAGCTCGAACCCTGGCCAGGATTGCCGGCGAAGAACGTGGCCTCTTGCCAAGCAGTGTCGCTGTCCATGGGCACGGCGGCGGTTAGTAGGTCGGCGGCCTCTTTCACCGTGCGGGTGCCGCAGGCCAAGGAGACGTCGATGTCCACCCGCAGCGCCCGCAGCCGCATCGCGCTGGCCACGAAGTGGGCTGTCCCTGGTGCGTCGTCGAGCAGCCCGGACAGCAGCATGAGCTCTTCGTTGTAAAAGGCAAGCCCTTCGTTGGCTGTCGAGTCGTAGAAGCGACGCCGGGCGGGGTCTGGATGTGTCCAGGACAGCGCCATTTGCTGGGCATGCACACCCTCGTGCAGTATCGCAGCACGACTGTCCCGCGCTTCGGCCGAAGCAAAGTACGGCAGGTCATCGCGCAAAGGCGGGGCGTAGTGAATAGCGTCATCGCCGGGTCGGTCGATGCTCGCCGTGTAGTGCGGCACCCGAGCCGCGTGAGGGGTAACAGGTAGGGCGGGGTGGCGGCGACACGGTAGCGTCGCAAGTCCTGTGGCTGGCTGAGCAGGTCGTGTTCGAGGTAGAACTGGCGGACGGCGACCTCGGCCGCTTGTTGGGCAGCCACTTGCTCGCCCAGGTCCGCTGGTGGCGGAAGCACCGGGCTGGCCTGCGCCCGCCGGCGCGCGACCATTTCGGCAGCGACCGCGCGGTTCCATTCCTGGGCTGCCATGGCCCGCATTTGAGCGGTGTCGTAGGGCAGCAGTGCCACCCGGTGCAGGTAGAAGGAGAACGCGTCGGGCCCGACCGCAGCAGCGGCGTCGAAATTTCCCATTCCGGCGAGCAGCCACTGCCGAAAGGAAGCCAGCGCAGCGCATGCTCGCCGCGTCTGCTCGGGCAGCTCGTTTGCCTGCTCGTCGGGCAACGAGGGCGACAGCGCTGTCATCGCTTCCGCCAACAGTTCTTCCATGCCGTCGAGGAGCTCCGCGGCGCTGAATGCGAACTCGGCAGAGGGAATGAGGTTGTCTCGGGCCTGTGCCAGCACCCGCGGGACCTGGCGAAGGTGCGCTATCACCGACACGGAGAAGTCCTGGCTGAACGGTTGCGGCCGCAGCAGCCCGTTGTACAGGGGCACGAGGCTCTGATCAACATAGAAGCGGGGGTCGCGTTCCCAGCTGCGGAGCAGTTCCAGTTCCCAGTGCGCGCGGGCCAGAGCCGAGCCCAGCAGCCGACCGTTCACCTGGACTGCGACCGGCTGACCGGTGAGGTCAAGAGCTGCGAACTGATGGGTGAAGGCGCGCAATCTCTTCCGTCGTGCCGCGATCGCAGCCTTCGACCAGTCCGAGGTCCATCCGACCGGCCTGGCGACGCGGGTGACGTCGTCATAGGAGTCCGGCTGGTTCGCCGTCCGCCAGGTCCAGAACTGATCATTGAGGTCGTTCAGCGCCGTCACGACGGCCTCCTTGCGGTTATGGTCCTAGCGAGGGCAGTGCAACACGTGTGGTCCCTCAATCAGATCGCCTGGGTCAGGTTGACTGTGTTGCCATCGGGGTCCTGGATGTGCGCGACCCGTTGGCCCCAGGGCATGTCGTTGGGCGCTCCGAGAGCTGTCCCGCCGAGGGGGCCAACACGGTCGAGCAAGGCGTCGGCATCCTCGACTTCCACGCTGAGCAAGATCCGTTGCACGGATGTCGTGGCGCCCACCTCTTCGTTCGCCACCAAGCCGAGCTCAGAGTCACCGATGCGCAGCCCCACATAAAACGCCGGACCCTCAGATGGGTAACGAAATGTCTCGACGGCACCGAACAACGTGGCGTAGAAGAGCAACAGTCCAGCGACGTTAGCCGTAAGAATGACGGGCTGCACCGCACGGCTCATCGAGATCCCCTCTTTCGTAGATGCTGGGTCTCAGCTGGTAAAGCGTGCAGCCGGTAGTCCGCGGAGCAAACCCGGCGAAAGCCGGCGGCCACACAAGACCAGCAGAAGATGCTGAGCCGCGCCATGCACCGGTTCGCCCGACCCGCGGCTCCAAGCCATGTCGTCCGCGACGAGGGCGACACCAGCCAAGTCAACCCCGAAGAACTTGCGCGCCTTAGGCGTATCGGCATCTTGAAGCACGACCTGAAGACGATCCTGCGGCACGCGGCGGTCAATACCCAGCGGCACGGTGTAATCGAGGCCATGTATCACCTCGTGGGTCAACGCGCTCTCGTACCCGCCGCCCGGCGGCTTCCACGGATGATCAACGTTATCCCGAACAGCTGCCACTAGATCAGATGTCGACATCTCCGCCGCGTCACGCCTAGCACAGCGGTCGGCCATCACGTTGAACCTCCCCCGAGCCTTCACCAGCTCCACTCCGAATCGCGCCGTCGAGTACCGAAACGGCATCGTCACGTGCGCCACCACGTCCCGCACCCTCCAGCCGTCACATAGCGTCGCTTCGTGCCAGCGCTGCTCCGACAAATCGGACAAGACGTCGGCGAGTCGCTGGCGCTCCCCACTGATGTGGTCCCGCAATGAAGCCGTCAACGTCTAACCTCCGGTGTGTTTCTGGCGCGTGCCCGTCACGATCGACCGTTGGTGGTCCTCGCGTCCAGGTGTCCTTACTCCACCGACGAACGGCAAGCGGCCGAAAGGACAACGGACCCAGTTGAGCTGCGCGCAATCCGCCCAGTGAACCGACTACCCGTACGGCATTCCTGGGCCATCAGACGCGCTGCATGTCGCTTGAGGAGCGCCGGCGTCTACGCGAGCCATATGAATCGCCGGATGCAGTTGGGCACCTGAATCCCATCCGAGGCTCCGCAAGCTCAACGGGCTGAAGGGGTGCCGGCGTGCCCGGCGTACCGGCTGGTTACCGGTCCAGCCGATCTCGCTCGCGCTTCGGGTCGCTGCCGCGCCGCTCCGGGTGATCACCGGCTCAGCAGCCACAGCTCGTGCGCCAGAGCGGCCGCTTGACCTGGGCCAGCTCCAGGACGTCGTCCCACCGCCCGCGGGTATGGCCGATCACAGCGGCGAAGACTCGCCCGTCGAAGTCGAAAGAGGCCCCCAGCCGCAGCAAGTCGCCTCCGCTCGTGCCAACGTGGCGCGGAACAGGCACTCGGCCTCGTCGAGCTCCCCGTCGGCGTAATGCGCGAAGGCGAGTTGATGCAGGTCGGCCACAACGTCGGTCGCCCCGGGCTTCTCGGCCTCGCCAGCGCGTGCTCGCCCATCATCAGTGCTTCGGCGTCTCGGCGGCACCGGAAAGCACCCGGGCCCGGAGCGCCTCGATCCGGGCCCGCAGCAGCGTCGCCTCCTCGGGGACCACCTCAAGAGCCGCCGCGCTGTGACGGTGCGGATTAGGTGACCGCGCGGATGAGCGCGGTCGCGGCGGCAGCAACGATGATGACGACGATGACCGGACGGCGCAGCGCAATTGCGATGCCGGCGGCGCCCAGTCCGGCGGCGCGGGCATCGAGGGCGAGGGCGTGGGTGCCGATGGTGACGGTGTCGGTGACCACGAGTGCGGCGAGCACGGCGGCGGGCAGTAGCGCGATGACCCAGACCGCTGTCGATACGTATGGCCGGCTGGACGTGCTGATCAACAACGCCGGCATCGAAACCCGCACCGGGCTGCTGGACACCACCGAGGCCGACTTCGACAAGGTCATCGCGATCAACATGAAGAGCGCGTTCTTCGGCGCCCAGGCGGCCGCGCAGCAGTTCATCAGCCAAGGCGGCGGCGGGCTGATCCTCAACATCTCCTCGGTCCACGAGGATTGGCCGATGCCCGGCAACATCGCCTACTGCGTGTCCAAAGGCGGGATCCGGATGCTGACCCGCACCGCCGGTGTCGAACTCGGCGCCCACGACATCCGGATCGTCAACATCGCCCCCGGGGCGGTCGCGACCCCGATCAACGCCTCCACCGAAGCCGACCCGGCCAAGATGACAGCCCTCGACGCGGCGATCCCGCTCGGGCGGATCGCCCAACCAGGCGAGATCGCGGACGTGGTCGTGTTCCTGGCCAGCGGCAAAGCCGGCTACATGACCGCCACCACCGTGTTCATCGACGGCGGGATCATGCAAGGCAGCGTCGGCCTATGACCATGTCCTCGCACGGGAACCAGTTCGAACGGTCGGGACGGCGACCGAGGGCGGTCGTGGTGGGCGCGGGGTTCGGGGGGTTCTTCGCTGCCCGTCGGCTGCAACGCGCCGATATCGAGCTCACGGTGCTGTCGCCGACCGACGGGATGCTGTATCAGCCGCTGCTGCCCGACGTCGCCGTCGGCGCCCTGGATCCCCGTTCGGTGCTCGTCCCCCTCACCGCGACGCTGCGCAAGGCCCGTCTGGTGCGCGGGCACGCCACCGCCCTCGACCGGACCGCCCGCACCCTGGCATACCACGACCTCGATGGGGTAGCCGGGCAGCTGCCCTACGATCGGCTGCTACTCGCACCCGGTGCCGTCACCAAACTGCTCGACATCCCCGCCTGGCCGAGCACGCCATCGGGTTGAAGACCGTCACCGAAGCGCTCTACCTGCGCGATCACCTCCTAGGCCGCCTGGAAACCGCCAGCGTCCTAGGTTGCGTGTTGGCGGCCTTCACGAGGTGAGTTCGACGTTCATCAGGTCAAGCCCGCGGCGGATCTCGCCTGCCAGGCGATACGGGTCGCCCGATTTGAACTGGTGGGCGAAGTAGAGCTGCGGAAACTCAGCCGTTTCCTGGTTGTAGAGACAGCCGACCTGCCAGCCGAGTGAACGCATCACTGTGGTGACGTGCTGAATTTCAGCAGCAGTCATGCCGTAATCGACTACGGCTGCTGTCTTCGAGCCGAGCGGTTCGAAAGCGACCGAGGTGGCGACGTTGAGGTCCGGACTGATGGGGGTTCCGCCGAGGGTGATCGACTCACGCCGCGGGACTTCGAAGCTCACCACGCCGTCAGCGCCGACCGTGGCCGATGCCCCGATGATCTTGGACAGGCGTTTGGTGTCCAGCGGTGTCTTCGGATTCGTCGGCGAGGTCTGCGGCAACGGGGTGGCAGTGGCGCTGAGGATCGCGGCCACTCCGCGAGCCAATGTGCGTGCGTCGCCGCGGCCCCGGAAGTGCATGAACCACACCAACGGATCCCAGTCGTAAAAGTGCTGGTGCATGGCTTGGAATACGATGCCGTGCGCGAGCATCTGATCCAGGGCCGGCTGGAGTTCGTGAGCAAGAAAGGGCAGGTCACCGTTCAGCACGGCGACCGCACCGTCATCGTCGTCATCATCGTCGTCGTCGTGCTCGCTCCGGCCTTGGAAAACGAGGTTGCCGTTGACCTGGAACGCGGGCTTGATCGGCACGCCGAACGAGTTGACCACGTGCCGCAGATCGTCGCGGTCGACCTCGATATTGAGAACGCCGTTGCTCACCATCCCCTGCGCGCCGATGATCTTCTCGATCGCCGCGACCGGCAGTTTCGAGGATCCGGCGGCCGAGAGTTTCGAGGATCCGGCGGCCACGGTTTCCGTAGTTGCCGCCGCGGCGCTGGGAGCATTGAGCGAGGTCAGGCCGGCGAACACCACCCCACCGGCAGCGACCGATCCGAACCTGAGGGCGTCACGCCGAGACACTCCATGAACGCCGGGCGACGAGTTGCGAACAGCTTCATCAGACATGCGTGGTCCTCATCCGTACATCGAGAAGGAAGTCAAAAGGTCAGCAGCAACACAACGGTACCCGCGCCTGTCGCCACCGCCTGCCCCGACGCTCAAGAGCAACCAGATCCTGCTGCAGTCGGTCGGCGCCGCAGCCCCGAGCCACCGCCTCACTCACCCGAAAATGAACTCACCCGAAAATGAACTGTCACTTCCTATGCAACGTCGGGGATCGGGTCGAAGCGGACGGTGAAGGCCAGGATGTTCGCCTGGCGGGTGATGCGTCGCATCGTACGTTCGGGATCTTGCTTGGTGAAGTAGTCGCCGCCAAGGTCCTGGTAGTCGACGTCGTCGGTGAGCATGTGCCAGACGGCGATCAGGATGGAGTGCTCGACAACGACGATCGTCTTTTGTTTACCCAGCCGGGGCACCAGTCGGGCGTAGCGGGCGCCGAGGTAGGTGCTTTCGCGGGTGCGGCCGGCGGCCATGGCTGCGGTGCCCAAGGCGCCGCCGAGCCATCGGTTACCGTGCCTGCGTCTACCCGAGGGTTGTCTGCCTGCGGACTCGTGGTGGCCCGGGCAGACCCCGGCCCAGGAGGCGAGGTTGGCCGGGGTACGAACCGGGTCATGTCTGCGCCGGTCTCGGCGATGATGACTTGCGCGGTCTTCTTCTTGACACCGGGGATGGTCACCAATCGTTCAATCTGCGGGGCGAAAGGGCGCATCTCCTGGTCGATCCGCGCCGAGAGCTCCTCGATGGTCGCGGACAGCTCGTCGATGCGCGTCAGGTGTATGCGGCACAAGAACCCGTGGTGCTCACTGAAGTTGCCCGTGAGGGCCTGGACCAGAGCGGGAGTCTTGGGCCGCATCCGGCCCCTGGCCAGCTGCGCCATGACCTGCGCGTCGTCCTGGCCGTTGATGAGCGCGTCCAGCATCGCCCGCCCGGAGGCACCCAAGATATCGGTGGCTACTGCACTGATCTTAATTCCCGCGTCCTGGAGCTCTTTCTCCAACCCCTGGGCCTCCCGGCTGCGCTCGACCGTCAGGGCCGTCCGGTAGCGGGTGAGGTCGCGTAGGTCAAGCCCGGTGATTACTCAGTCCTTGCGACATCAACCGACGATAAAGGTCACGTTCGGCGGTCAACGGAGCGCCGGGCCCGGGCTGCGGACGATCTTTCGGTACTGACATCGCAACTCCTGAAGGTCAGAGGTTGCAACGACCGCTGGAACCCAAGCTGGATTATCCCTGCTCCGCGTGGTGAAGGCGAGCCCCACCCACAGGCGCTTTATGACTGACCGTGGCATGCGCAGGTTACCGGCCTGGGACTTGGAGCTGACCCACACCCAAGGGGTGTTCACCGCGCTCAGCACAACGGTCGAGACCTGGTGGCCACCGGCCTGGGACTCAACCATGTTCCACGAGACGCAGCACCCACAGTCGTACGTGGACACAACGTCCCAGCAGCTTTCGTACTCCTTCTTCAGTGGGTCTCCACGCTATCCCACCTATCAGGCAGCCGAGGTCCTCGAAACCGATTGCGCGTTGCACGTCACGGTCAACCACGAGTGGAAGGAGCCGCGACCAAAGGCGATGACGCTGGTCGGGACAAATAGCAACGTCGAGGTCACACTGGATCGGCCACTCGGAACCAGAGTGCTGATCGACCACCTTGGAAATCCCTTGCCGGTCGTCACTCGGTAGCTGCCAGAAGGGCTGCTCATCTGCTTGTCTCATCACCGCGTCGGTCGAACGAATGGCGGGCCGGCATCGGTGACGGCGAGCATCGTGGCGGGCAGGGTGAGAGCCTGTGAGGACCCATGGGCCCGAAACGATGCCAGCACGCTTCGACACGAATATCGAACCGCTGAGGTTGGTGTGTTTACAGTGAAGGTGTCGCAGAAGTCGTGTCCGCTTTACAACGTCTCACAACCTCGAAACGAGCGCGGACACGGGAAAGCTTAACAAGAGCTTCGTCTTGTTAAGGAAACGATCGAATGCTTGGCGTGACTCGAACGGTGCTCGTGTAGGTCGATCTAGGCTAAATCCTCACTTCGATCTGCAGATCCGGGCCGTGACCCGTGGTCGGCCAGACGCTGTTGGCGACCCCTCGGTGTTCCAATTTGGGGATCGCTGCAACAGATGGCCGCCGCCAGGGGTCTTAAGTGTTAGACCTGAGCGATCTCGACGAGGAGGGTCCGGTGCAAGCTGAGTGGGCCGCCTTGGTGCGGGAGAGAGGTTCAGAGTTGCTGCGCTTCGCCTTCCAGCTGAGCCACGGCCGTGCCCGTTCGCAAGATCTTTTGCAAGATTCGATCGTGCGGGTGCTCAGCAGTCGTCAGAACACGCCAAGTGGATCATCCAGACGCCCACCTGCGGAAGACCATCGTGATCTGCTTCTTGAACAGTGAGCTGACCGCGCTGCGCATGAGCTGGCCCAGCTCCGTGCGCGTGAGCAAGAGGGGTTTGCTGGGTATGACGACCGAGTGGTCGAGAAGCTGGCGCTGTGGGATTTGTTGGGAAAGCTGCCGCACGCGCTCCCGGCGGCGATCGAGGTGTAGTCGACGGTCATCGGAGTTCGGGAGATTCGGGTACGCGAGCAAGGCGGCGCCTTCCGAGTCATCTACGTGGCGAAGCTGGCCGATCGCGTCTACGTGCTGCATTGCTTCCACAAGCGAACGCAGCAGACGGCCAAGGCAGACCTCGACCTCGCCGGGAAGCGGTACAAGCAAGTCGTTGCCGAGATTGCGGACAGGACAGGTGAGCGGACATGACCAGCGAGCAGTTCGACAGCGTCTGGGATGCGATCGAGGACACTCCGCAGGAGTCGGAGAACATGCGGTTGCGCTCGCGACTGATGATGGCACTCTCCGAGCGGATCACAACCGAGGCATGGACGCAGAAGCAAGCCGCCGGTCGGCTCGGTGTTACCCAGCCCCGCATCTCTGAGCTTCCCCTCGAATCGTGGAGGCTTCTTCAATGATGGGCGGGGTTGCTGGCCACGGTCAACTGTTGGCTCGGGCCGGTGTTTTCGGTGAGTTCCTCGACGGTGATCATCTCCTGGCAGCTTGGGCAGGGACCGCCGGGACCGAGTCGGTGGCAGGGTCGTGAGCAATCTGGACACCACTGCTCGGCCAGGTAGCGGGCTTCACAGTCCGGGCACTGGTAGATGGTGCCTTCCAGCCGTGACCGACTACGCGGTAGCGGGACGTCGGGGGCGGCGGGCTGATGGCATCGCCGGTAGGCCGCCTGCCGGCAGGCCGGCGAGCAGAAGCGCCGGGACGGCCCGGCCGGCAGCTGCTTCCCGCAGGCGGGACAGGCTGGTGCCGTCACGCAAACGTCACTCGACGTGGGTGGGGTGTTTATCAGGCCGCCTCCGGGTCCTCGACGGGCTGCGCGGCGGCGTATTCGTAGTCGTCCGGCGCCATCATCTCCGCCGAACTGTGCCGCCTGCTGGTGTTGTAGAACTCGTGGCACCAGCCCAGCACCACCGATCGGGCTTCGGCCTTGGTGGTGAAGTGGTGGCGGGACAGCACCTCGTGCTCCAGGGTGGAGAAGAACGACTCCGCGGCGGCATTGTCGAAACACGATCCGACCCGGCCCATCGACTGCCTGATACCGAGTTTGTCCTTGCACAGCACGGTGAAACTGCTCGCGGTGTAGGTCGAGCCGCGGTCGCTGTTAAACCGAACTCGGTTTAACGCCGACGCCGGATCGCAATATACTTCGATTCGCCTCACTGATCACCTTGTGCTGGAAGAGATCCGACCATCGATCGGGTCGGTCGGCGACGCCTACGACAATGCGTTGATGGAGACGATCAACGGCCTATACAAGGCCGAGTGCATCCGCACCACCGTGTTCCACGACGGGCAGTACAAAACCATCGCCGACGTCGAATACGCAACCGCCGGCTGGGTCGACTGGTACAACGCTCGCAGGCTCCACTCCAGCCTGGGGATGATCCCCCCGGTCGAGTACGAGCAAGCCCACTATGCTGCCCTCAACCGAGAGCCGCAACCCGTATGAGAGCGGCAGAGAACCCTGGGAGCTTCACACCCGATTCCGCGACCACTTCGCCGCTCGCACCCGCACCGTGCTCGACGTGCCCTTCGACCCGGCCCTGGTCGATGGCGACAGCATCGTCTACGACGCGCTCTCCCCCGCCACCCGGTGAGCGGGCTTTACGCCAGAGGCGACGCTACGACTCTTGCCTACCAAGGAGGGTGGCCTCGAACCCTGTCCCGAGCGGCTCCCGGGTCTGCTACCGAAGTTCGATGGCCCCGATGGAGAGATCCAGATAGGCGCGAATGATCGAATTGGCGGGTCGAGAAGCAATGAACCCCGGGGAGGAATCTTCGATTAAGTTGCATTTCTGAGTTGACGATGCGCGTTTGATCGCGACGCCTCGCGCGACATTCCACGCCTGGCAAGGACGTGACGTAGGTGACGGTCGCATCATCTGGCTCCACAACTATGAGATTGATTGACAAGTGACGTGTACCCGCTTTCAAGATCGCGTTAGCCCAGCTCGGCCACCTCACGCTTCAACCACTTGACCTCGGCCGACTCCTCTGACGACTTGCCCGCACGCGAACGGCCGACGACCACGCCCCGCCGCACCCCTTACGCACCGTCTTTGGCCCCCACACCGATGAGTTCCGCCACCATCGCAATCACCGCCCACTCCGAATCGTGCTCCGACCGGACCGCGCCGACCATCCGCACTCCGCGCCTTCGGCTCAGGCGGGTCTTCGTTGAATCCCCCGGCGTGACTCCGACCTGCCGGACAACTGGAGTCTCCGGGTTGGCGTTGTCCGGCAGACCGACTACCTTTTCCGGTTCGGTGCCGCTGGAGTCGTTTCGAGGGCGTCAGTTAATACGCTGAGGTTCGGCAACGCATCCTTTTCGGCGGCAGGGAGCTTGTCATAGGTGTAGGTGGCTACGGCCATTGGCGCGGCAGCTGCTCTCAGCGCGTACCGGACGACCCGTTCATTGCGGTCCGCACACAGCAGAATCCCCACGGTCGGTGCGTGAATTTCTGGACGGCGTAGCTCGTCGTCGATCATGGCGATGTAGAAGCCGAGCTGGCCGGCATACTCGGCTTTGAACTTGCCCATTTTCAACTCGATGACCGTGTAGCGCAGCTGAGTGACGTGAAACAGCAACAGGTCTACAACAAATTCGTCACCGTCGATATCGAATCGCATCTGCCTACCAACGAATGCGAACCCGCTTCCCATCTCGAGCAGAGTCTCCTGGAGACGGTCCATCATGGCTTGCTCCAGGTCCCTTTCCGCTGCTCCCTCGCGCAGGGTCAGGAAGTCGAAAACGTAGGGGTCCTTGACGGCCTCCCTGGCCAGGTCAGAGTCGACAGGAGGAAGACGGTCAGGGAAGTTGGACGGAGCCGACGCGGCCCTGGATCGTAGGTCCGTCGTGATCTGATGTTCCAGCACGGACAACGCCCAGCCGTTCTCGGCTGCCTTGGCGGCATACCAGTCCCGCGCGGAGCGATCGTCGAGCTTGTCGAGCAGGCACCGGACCATCCGCCAAGGAAGTTGTCCCACGCCGCGTGGGACAACCTCGTCCTCCGGCCACGCCGCTGCGAACGCCCGCATGTAGTAAAGGTTCGATCTGGACAGACCAGACATCGTGGGGAACTCGGTGCGCAGGTCTGCCGCGAGCCTATCGATGACCCTTGCGCCCCAGCCCGCTTCGCTCTGCTGCTCGATGATGGTCTGTCCGATCCGGCGATACAACCGAAGCAGCTCAGCGTTCGCTACCCGATGAGCCTGCACCTGCGCAGCCCGCACTTCAGCTTTCAGACGGTCGAGAACCTGTCCATATCCACTGGGCACCAGAGCATCAGTCACACAGGTCATCTTGCCGGGTCGACCCAACAAGCTGACGACCACCGTCAGCCACGATCGACCCACAGAAAAGCAATCCCCTGGCGAACGCCGCCGCGATCGTGGCCTACGAGGCCTGGCGGCAGCACGGCTTCGCAGCGGCGGCTACATGCCGGGCGCGAGGTCGGTGAAGCGTGAGTAGTGCAGCTGGTGGGCCACCGGGATGGTCCGGGTCTCGCCGTTGCGGTGCTTGGCCACGATCAGATCCGCCTCGCCGGCCCGTGGATCCTCGGAATCCCAGGCGTCCGGCCGATGCACCAGGATCACCACGTCGGCGTCCTGCTCCAGCGAGCCGGACTCCCGAAGATCCGACAACAGCGGCCGCTTGTCCGTCCGCTGCTCGGGTCCGCGGTTCAGCTGGGACAACGCCACCACCGGAACCTCGAGTTCCTTGGCCAACAGCTTCATCTGCCGGGAGAACTCGGAGACCTCCTGCTGCCGCGACTCGACCTTCTTGCCCGACGTCATCAGCTGCAGGTAGTCGACCACGATCAACTTCAGATCGTGCCGCTGCTTGAGGCGACGGGCCTTCGCCCTGATCTCCATGATCGTCATGTTCGGCGAGTCGTCGATGAACAGCGGGGCGTCGGAGATCTGCCCCATCCGTTTGACGATCTTCTGCCAATCCCGATCGGTCATCGATCCGCCACGCATCTGGCTGAACTTGATCTCCGCCTCCGCGGCCAGCAGCCGCATCGTCAGATCCGTCCTGCTCATCTCCAGCGAGAAGAACACCGACGTCAGTTTGTGCTTGATCGCCGCGCTGCGGGCGATGTCCATCGCGACGGTCGACTTACCCGTTCCCGGCCGCCCGGCGACGATCACCATCTGACCCGGGTGCAACCCGTTCGTCAGCGCATCCAGGTCCGAATAGCCGGTCGGCACGCCGGAGGCCATTCCGCCGTTGTTGGCGATCGCATCGATCTCGTCCAGGGTCGGCTGCAGTAGATCGTCCAGGATCACGTAGTCCTCGGAGATGCGACGTTCGGTGACGTCGTACAGCTCTGCCTGTGCCCGGTCCACGATCTGGTCCACCTCACCGCCGCCCAGATCGCCGGCCGCCCCCCCGTAGCCCAGTTGCACGATGCTGGTACCGGCCTCCACCAGCCTGCGCAGGATGGCCTTCTCGGCAACGATTTCGGCGTAGAAGCTGGCATTCGCCGCCGTCGGCACCGTCGACGTCAGGTGATGTAGGTACGCGGCGCCGCCGATCCTGGCCAGCTGGCCTGTCCGGTCCAGGTCGGCGGACACCGTGATCGGATCCGCGGGCTCGCCCTTGGCATACAGGTCCAGGATCGCGTCGAAGATCAACGAATGCACCGGCTTGTAGAAATCGGCGACCCGCAGCGTCTCGACCACATCGGCAATCGCGTCCTTGCTCAACAGCATCCCACCCAGCACCGACTGCTCCGCGGCCAGATCCTGCGGCGGCTGACGATCAAACCGCGGCTGCTGCGATGGCAGGGGCAGGACATTCGCGCCGTCCGGCGTTCCGGTCCGCGACGTCGACGATGCGGTCATCCGTCCTCCCGCCCCTTCCCGCAGTGTTCCGGCTACGCCCAGCATCACCACGCAGCCGCAGCGAATCTGGCAGACACGCCGCCCACTCAGCGAGCGGGCTATCACTGGCTTGCCAGGGCAGGCGGCAAGACTGAGGTGATCGGCACCTGCGATGGGTTGGTGCGGCGTGGGTGGGCGGGATCGTGGGAGGCGCCTTCTAGCCTGGGCGGGTGCACCCGACAGCTACCGTGTCGCCGGCCGGCGACCACCTCGGCGAGCTGGATGCGGTCGCGGTGGCCAGCTTCCAGCAGTCGGCGATGGCCGAGAACACCGGGGTGGCCGACCGCTCCGACTGGCGGCAGTTCACCCGCTGGGCCCGGCTGCGTGACCTGGCGGCAATTCCGGCCAGCCCGGAAACCGTCGCGGCCTACCTCGCATCGATGGCCCGGCTCACCGACAACAAGGGCGAGTGGCTGTACGCACCCAGCACCCTGGGCCGCCGGCTGGCCGCCATCGCCAAGGCCCACCAGCTGGCCGGGCTGCCGTCCCCGTGCCGGGACCCGCAAGTGTCCACCGTTTTGGCAGGCATCCGCCGGGAACGGGTCCGGCCCACCCGGCGGGCCCCTCCCCTGCTACTGGCCGATCTGCGGCGCGCGCTGCAGCAGATCGAGCTGCGGCAGTTCCCGCAGGCGGTCATCGGTCGCCGGGACGCCTCGTTGCTGCTGATGGGATTCGCCGGAGCATTCCGCCGTTCCGAACTGACCGCTCTCACCGTCGCCGACGTGACGCTGCACCGCAAGACGGCCTGCATGTGCGGATGCGGCGCTCCAAGACCGACCAGCAAGGACGCGGATCGGTCAAGGCGCTGCCCTACGGCACCAACCCGGACACCTGCCCGCCCTGCAACCTATCTGCGGTGGCGGCAGGTACTGGACGCCGCCGACACCGGCGGTCGTGGCAGAAGTCCGGGCTGAACCCGTAATGCGCGGCCAACCGGACGTAGTCCGGCGTCGGCACCACCACGTCGGCGACGACACCGCCTTTGAGGCAGGCCATCCGGTCCGTCAGCAGCTTTGCCGGAACCCCACCCGCGGCGTGCAACGCCTGCGCCAGTAAACCCAAAGTGGTGCAGGCTCTCTCATCGGCGGCGAAGGCGACGAACCGCCACCGCGACCAGGCCAGTACCGCGCAGAACAGGTGCAGTCCGGCTCCGACCGATGCCCAGTCGAACACCAGAAAGCCGCCTGGTTCCCAGACGGCCGGCCGGCGGCCGCGGTGATGATCCCGGCGCCACAACGCTTTCTGCGCCGCGACCAGACGCCGGAAGTTCCGTTCCGAACCCGTAAAGCCGGCCGCCACCGCGACCGGCAGCAACCGTTTCGCCGAGATCCGACCGTGCGAAGCGGCAACCCACGCCGCGACCACCTCGGTGACCGATTCGTAGTTGCAGTCCCTGACCGCCGGGACCGGGCGGGCCTCACCGGCCTCGGCTCGTTCAATGACCCGGCGGACCGTCTTGTGAGTAGTGGCGCAGATCTCGGCTGCGCCCCGGTAGGTGCCAACCTCACGGTAGGCGGAAATGATGTCCATTCGTTCCCTCGCTGTCAACATGGAGCTCTCTGGGCGGTGCAGTGACTGGTTGGCACCGCCACCGTCACCGCCCAGGCCGTCGTCGCGGAGTCGTCCGATGACGACGCGTTCCACACTTCGAGACCCGATTCAGCTGGGGCCGAATAGTTGGTGGCACTGGGGTTTCGCGCCAGTCTCTTCTGTGAGCAACGCCGGACCAGCGAAGGGATCAGCACATGGTGGACATTCTGCATCGAGTCGGCATCGAGGGCGCGTCGCCGAGCGAGGTGTACCGAGCACTCACCACACTGGAGGGCATTTCGTCCTGGTGGGTGCCCGTCGAGGGTGAGGGCGGTGTTGTCGGCGGTGTCCTGGATTTTCACTTCATCACGATGCGGGTGGCCGAACTGCGCCCGGATGAGCTGGTGGACTGGGAGGTCGTCGCCGGCGAACCGGAGGAATGGATCGGCACCCACCTCCGGTACGACATCAAGCAGGACGGCGACTACACGATTGTCCTGTTCAAGCAGGCTGGCGGGCGAGAACCGGTCGAGATGATGCATCACTGCAGCACCAAGTGGGGCACTTTCATGCTGAGCCTCAAGTCGCTGATCGAGACCGGCACCGGTACGGCAGCACCGAACGACGTCAACATCGGCAACTGGGCGTAAGAATTGCTTGCATTGATACAATAGTTGTATGTCTACAAGTACTACCCGACTCGCAGCACCGCTCAGCAGCCACCGACGGATGCTGATTCTGGCCATCTGCTGTCTGAGCCTGCTGATCGTCGGGATGGACGTCACCATCGTCAACCTCGCCCTGCCGGCCATTCGCGCCGACCTGCAGGCTTCGGTATCCGTGCTGCAGTGGATCATCGATGCCTACACGGTGGTGCTGGCCGGCCTGTTGGTCCTGTCCGGTTCGACCGCAGATCGACTCGGCCGGCGCCGCACCTTCCAGGCGGGCCTGGTGTTGTTCACCATCGGGTCGTTGCTCTGCAGCGTCGCACCAGGGCTCGGCTGGCTGATCGCTTTCCGGATGTTGCAGGCCGTCGGCGGTTCGATGCTGAACCCGGTGGCGATGTCGATCATCACCACCGTGTTCATTGATCCGGCCGAGCGGGCCAGGGCGATCGGGATGGCTGCGGCGCCGCAGTTTTCGGGCTGACCGTGTTGACCACGGGTCGATGGGCCGCCCGCTCGGCCGACAAGATTGCCGACCTGCTGGACGCCTGAGGACGTCGATGATCGCCGCCGTAGTTGCGATGATGACCGGATGAGCACCGAACTGGAATTGGCCACCAGCGCCTGGCAGTCGATGCGCCGTCTGGTGCTCGAGCTGCACGATCGCCGCGGTGCGGTGTCCGACGCGATCGGGATGAGCTACCTGCGCGCCAAGGCCCTGCGGCGATTGCTGGACGGGCCGTTGCCGATGCGCGAGCTCGGCGCTGCGCTGATGACCGACGCGCCGTACACCACGGTGATGGTCGATGATCTCGAGCAGCGCGGCCTGCTGTTGCGGCAGCTCAACCCGGCTGATCGGCGGTCGAAGCTGGTCCGGATCACCCCGGCCGGCCGGGTGGTGGCGCGCAAGGCCGAACGGATCCAGTCGGCGCCGCCGGCCGCCCTCGCCGCGTTGACCGGTGCGCAACTGGCAACCCTGGAACGGACGCTGCGCCGGTTGGTCGAGGCCTCGGAGGCAACCGCGTCAGGTGGGTAGCGAACGGTCGGTGACGACCTGCTTCATCACCTGTGTTGAGTTCAGCCGTTGGATGCCGGCAGGGAGGGCGATGGGTGAGCAGCACGCCAACGGCTGGCGGGTGAGCCGCCACCGGCTGGTGGCCGACGCCACGGTCGGCGTCATCGCCAACCCGTTGTCGGGCCGTGACATCCGGCGGCTCGTC